>Ga0207678_10004568_pt1 | contig 12452 bp, 10 predicted proteins | sample KBSC63metaG_FD_184319 | JGI IMG/M metagenome (GOLD analysis project Ga0207678, IMG submission 184319) | Corn rhizosphere microbial communities from Kellogg Biological Station, Michigan, USA - KBS C6-3 metaG (SPAdes) (version 2) | ecosystem: Host-associated > Plants > Roots > Rhizosphere > Soil ... | reverse complement strand
TCTCGTCACCGGGAAGGAGCAGGCGCTCAAGTACACGGTCGGCGTCGGCCGCTCCGGCCAGCAATGGTTCGGCACCACGCGGATCGCCAGCAAACACCTCAAACCGGGGTGGAAGCCGCCGGTGTCGTTGCGCGGAAAGCGCTCGCCGGATTTCTATATTGAGGGCGGATCGCCGAAAAATCCGATGGGCGCTGCGGCGCTGGTGCTGGTCGACCACGAGCTTGCCATCCATGGCACCAACAATCCCGGCTCAATCGGCGGCTTTGTATCCGCCGGCTGCATCCGCATGCATAACAAGGACGTCATGGATCTGTATGGCCGTGTTAACGTCGGTACACGGGTGATGTTCGTGAAGTGAATTGCGTTTGCAAAAGCCGGGGAAAATCAAAATGACGATATCGCGCCTGTTTGCACTCATCACTGTGGCTCTGATTGCCGGGATCGCATCGGCGCGTGCCCAGGATACGAACCCGACTTTTGTCGTCAGCTATATCGAAGTCGCTCCATCTTCCGCTCGTGCCGCGGCAGGAATTCTGCGTACGTTGCAGGACGCAAGCCGCAAGGAGCCGGGAAACACTGGCTTTGAAGTGCTGCAGCGCAAAGGGCAGCCCCAGCAATTCGCTATATTGGAGGCCTGGAAAGACTCCAAGGCGCAGGCAGCCCATGCGGCCGCGGCCAACACCACGCAGCTTCGTGACAAGCTCAAGCCGCTTCTTGCGGCGCCGATTGATGAGCGCGTCCACACCGGCTTTGTGGTTGGCAAGGCAAAGATGACCGGTCGAGGCTCAGTCTATGTACTGACGCACGTCGATCTGATCGGCGCAAAGAAGGACGAGGGTCTTGCCGCCATCAAGCAACTGAGCGTCGACAGTGCTCAGGACGCCGGTATCCTGCGCTACGATCTGTTGCAGCAGGGCAACCGGCCCAATCACTTGACCTTGGTCGAGGTGTGGCGCGGAACAGCCGACCAGGAAAAGCACGAAGTGGCCGCACACACTCGCAAATTCCGCGAGGCGCTCCTTCCAATGAGCGGCAGCCTGTATGACCAGCGGATATACCAAGCGATCAATTGAGATCGCTTGGAATATGGCCGCACGCGCGGTGTGTTATTGTAGGCAAGCAAGTGTCCTGTCCCGAAACGCAGGGGACGAAAAAGCATGGACACGGTCTCACGATATGCGGGGACGACCATCCTCACCATTGCCGGGTGGGTGCTTTGGTGTCTGTTTTCGCGCAGAAATGGCTTTGTGCCGCCGGTCGAGGTGATCGCCTTGTTCATTGGCGCATTGGCCATCGATATTTTGCGAAACGCCAGACCCGCACGATAGATCGGAAAGGGGACGTAGGACCTCGGTCCAATACGCCCCTGAGATTCAGACCTGTTAGCCTCACCCGATATTTAATCCCGATTTCGGGACCATGCATAACGTCCGCGCTCTTGGTCTTCGCGCAACGGACCGGAGGCAGGATACGGGGAGCCCGATCATGACCGCACCAACGAATGCGGACACGGCCAATGAGGTCGTGGCCTGGTACGCGATGCCCGTCGACGAGGTCGTGAAGACGCTCGCTACGGGGACCGAGAAGGGCCTGAGTGCGACCGAAGCATCGAGCCGCCTGGAAAAATATGGTCCGAACCGGCTTCCGGAAGGAAAGAAGCGCGGGCCATTCGTGCGCTTCATCTCTCAGTTCAACAATATTCTGGTTTTTGTTTTGCTTGGTGCCGGCTTCATCAAGCTCATGCTGAATTTATGGGTTGATGCTTCGATCATTTTCGGTGTGGTCGTGCTCAACGCACTGTTGGGCTTTGTGCAGGAGGGCAAAGCCGAGCGGGCCCTCGATTCCATCCGCAACATGTTATCTGCAGAGGCGCGGACCATCCGCGACGGTGAAACGCGGATGATCTCGGCCGAGGAACTCGTGCCGGGAGATGTCGTGCTGCTCGAGTCCGGCGACAAAGTACCGGCCGATTTGCGTCTAGCCGACGCCAAAAACTTTCGAACGGAAGAGGCGGCACTTACCGGCGAGTCGGTGCCGGCAGAAAAAAGTACAGACGCGGTCTCGGAAAACGCGACGGTTGGCGATCGTGAAAGCATGGCATTTTCCGGCACCATGGTCGTATCAGGGCGGGCGACTGGCCTGGTCGTTGCGACCGGCAACGAAACCGAGCTTGGCCGCATCAACCAGTTGCTGACCGGTGTGAGCGCACTCGAAACGCCGCTCCTGCGCCAGATCAAGAAGTTTGGCTATGCCATCACCGGTGTCGTTGCGATCGTGGGCGTCCTGGTGTTCGCGTATGGAAAGTGGGTGAGGGGCATAGAATTCGTCGAGCTCTTTCAGGCCGTGGTCGGTATTGCGGTTTCGATGATCCCGGAAGGCCTGCCTGCACTTATCACGATAACATTGGCAATCGGCGTGCAACGAATGGCGCAACGCAGCGCGATCATTCGCAGGCTGCCGGCGGTGGAAACACTCGGCTCGGTATCGCGTATCTGCTCCGACAAGACCGGAACCTTGACGCTCATGGAAATGATGGTCGTCTCTGCCGTTACGGCGGAATCGACCTATCAGATAACCGGCAACGGTTACGCTCCGGAGGGCGAGGTCAAGAAGGACGGACAGCCAATCAAAAAGGATGCAGTCCTCGGGCTTATGGGTCAGGTCTCCACGCTGTGCAATGATGCGGAGCTCTTCCAACACGAAGGAACGTGGAAGGTAGAGGGAGATCCGACGGAAGGCGCGCTCTATCCCTTCGCTGCCAAGCTCGGCATGGATCGAGAGAAAGAGCGGACAGCATCTCCGCGTATCGATGCGATTCCATTCGAGTCAGAACACAAATTCATGGCCACGCTGCACAAGTCTGCCGCGGGCAAGGAAATTCTTCTGGTCAAGGGCGCGCCCGAGGTGATCCTTGAACACTGCGATCGTCAGCAGGTCGCGGATGGGCAACCTCCGTCGCTCGACCGCAAGCACTTCATGGAAGCTTCGGACAAGCTGGCCGCGCAGGGCGAGCGCGTATTGGCCCTGGCGTGGCTGGAAAATCCGGCTGTAAAAAAAGGGCTCAGTCCTGCGGACCTGCCGAAGACTCTGGTCCTGATTGGGCTGATCGGATTGCTGGACCCGCCTCGCAAGGAGGCCATCGAAGCAGTCAAGGAATGCCATACCGGCGGCATTCGCGTCACGATGATCACGGGCGATCACAAGATCACGGCGGCAGCCATCGCCAAGATGCTCGGCATCGGGGATGGCAAAACCGCTATCACCGGGACCGAGATCGAAGAGATGAGCGCTGCGACGCTGCAGGAGAAAGTCAAAGACGTCGACGTATTCGCGCGCGCAAGCCCGGAACACAAGCTCCGGCTGGTGAAAGCCATTCAGGCCAACAAGCAAATCGTGGCGATGACGGGCGACGGCGTAAACGACGCACCGGCGTTGAAGAAAGCCGACATCGGCGTCGCCATGGGCATCAAAGGTACCGAGGTGACGAAGGAAGCCGCCGGGATGATCCTCGCGGACGATAACTTCGCCTCGATCACTGCCGCGGTAAAGGAAGGCCGTACTGTCTACAACAACATCGAAAAAGCGATCCTGTTCATGTTGCCGACCAACGTTGCCCAGGCGCTGGTTATCGCGGTTGCGATCTTCGTCGGCTTCACCATGCCCATCACGGCACCGCAGGTTTTGTGGGTCAATATGGTGACCTCCGTCGCGCTTGGGCTCGTCATTTCGTTTGAGCCGCATGAGCTGGACGTCATGAACCGGCCGCCGCGCAGCGTGGATCGGCCAATCCTTACCGGCTTCGGAATTTGGCGCGTCATCTTTGTGGGACTGGCGCTCCTCGCATTTACGCTCTGGGCGTTCTTCTGGATGAAATCGCTGAATGCCTCAGATGCGCTCGCCCGCACCGTTGCCGTCAACGCCATTACGATCGGCCAGGTGTTTTACCTTTTGAACAGCCGTTACTTGCTCGACTCTTCGCTTTCTCTGAAAGCTCATCTTGGCAACAAGTATCTGCCATTGGGAATCGGAGCGGTTGTTATCCTGCAGCTTTTGTTTACCTATGCGCCGCCGTTGCAGCGTCTTTTTGACAACGAGGCGGTCCCGCTGTGGGTCTGGCCATGGTTGCTGGCAGGCGGGTTGGTGTTTTTTATTGTCGTGGAGATCGAAAAGCTCATTATTCGTTCAACTGGCCTGCGCCGAGCGGTGACGGCCGTGGAGGCAGGTGCATAGAGCTACGTGCCGAGCCCCATCAGATGCGCTGCAGCGCGCCAAGCGTGGTTCGTAAGAGCCTCCAGGTTACGTACGGTATCGACGCGAACGATTGCCTGATCCGCTGTTAGTGCGCCTTTCGCGACCTCACTCAGTGTCGTGCTGCGGTGCGAGCGACGCAGCTCGCTCAATGCATTGGCGCAACGCTCCAGCTCGGCGATGGATTCTTGCGCCCCTGCATTGGCCGGGACCTCGGTGCTGGTTGGAAGCAAACCGCTGCGAATTGTAACAGGGTGGGCCTCCGGCAAAACCGCGACCTTCTCGGCAATCGATGATGCGCGCTGCATTGCTTGCGCGCACAACTGCGCGGCGCGAGCATCGTCGGATTCAGCGTTCGTTTTCTCCAATTCGAGGCCGCTGCTGGCTGTCTCGGTCAACCGCGAGGCGTGGTCTAGTGCGTGCAAAGTGCTCGTGAGCCGGTGCTGCTCGTCTTCTGTTTCCGGCGGTCCGTCCACGTCCGACATGAACACCTGCGCTTGGCGTAGTGCATCGCCCGCCTGTCGAATCGAGGGTGCGTCCTTGTCCAGGCGTCCTCCGGCCTCTCCAGCCTGCAGTGCTCCGCCAATCGACGTGCAGGCGGCCGCAAGCGCTCGGGCAACCGTCCGCCGCACGGCTTCCTCGGCTGCAATCGGGGTGACAAGCGCTGAGGGGTCGAGGCACCGCGTGAGTACAGAACCTCGCTCGGGCAACATCCTCTCGACAAATCGCGTGAACTTGTCGATCAGCGGCAGCAGCACGGCGACACCGATGACGTTGTAGGCGGTATGATACCCGGCGAGCAGTGTCACCCCGTCGACGGTGTTCGATGCCCGAACAAGAAGAGGTGTCACGATGGGAAAGAGCGCCAAAGCGATGACCGCGGCGATCAATTTGAAGAAAACATAGGCGACAGCCAATCGTTTGGCTGTCGTACTTGCCCCTATCGCTGCCATCGCCGAACTGGTCGCCGTTCCGATGTTCTGACCGATAATGAGGGCGCAGGCCTGGTCGACCCCAACGGCGCCGGCATAGTGCGCGGACATCGTTATGGCGATGGCCGCTGTTGAGGATTGCATGACCGCCGTCATCGCGAGCCCAACCAGGACCAGCGTGAGCACGCCAACCATGCCCGCGAACCAACCGGCGCCGGCGCCTCCGAGCACGGCGGGCAAATCGGCGGGGTGTAGTCGTTCGGCCAGCCCGCCCATTCCTTGTTGAAGTGTTGTCAGGCCGAACAGCACCAGCCCAAACCCGGCGAGTGCGGCGCCGCTGGCCGACAGGCGCCCGCGGCCCAGCAATTTGACCAGCGCGCCGACAAAAATCATCGGTAATGCGGCGGCGGTCAGCGATACGCGGACGCCGATGAGCGCAACAAGCCAGCCTGTACCGGTCGTTCCGACATTGGCGCCAAAGACAAGCCCCAACCCCTGCGGAAACGTCAGGAGTCCGGCGCTGACCAGGCCGATCGTCGTCATGGTCGTCGCGCTCGACGACTGCACGATCAGTGTGGCGATGGCGCCCCAGAGCGCGCCGCGCATCGGCGTTGCCGCGGCCCTTGCAAGGACCGTGCGCAGCGACGACCCGGCCAACGCCTTCAGGCCTTCGGTCATGACCGTCATGCCGAGCAAAAACAGACCAACGCCGCCAAGAATGGAAATCGTCGTCGACATCAGGGCACCTTATTTGAGAACGTTCGGCTACTCGAGCGTCACCGGGATTACGCAATCGCCGCGGTTACGACTCGCCGGCAAGCTCCGCGCGTGCGGCGGCCAGTTCTTTTTTCATTTTGTCGTCGATTTTTGGAAATGAGAGGCTCAGCTCCTCGATGGCGCTGACGATCGCCGCGGCGACAAATAGTCGAGTGAACCATTTGTTATCGGCGGGCACGATGTACCAGGGGGCATGTTTCGAGGCCGTCGCGCTGATCGCTTCCTCGAAGGCGTACATGTAGTCGGACCAGAATCTCCGCTCGTGAACATCGGAGGCCGAGAACTTCCAGTTTTTCTTCGGCTTGTCGAGCCGCTCCATGAAGCGGTTCTTTTGTTCTTTACGAGAGACGTTGAGAAAGAATTTGAGGACCAGGGTGCCCTGGCGGGTCATGTAGTCTTCGAAATGTGCAATGTCGGCAAGCCGTTCGTCCCAGATATGTTTGCTCACGAGCTTTGGCGGCAATTTCTGCCGCTCGAGTATTTCCGGATGCACACGAACGACCAGAACCTCTTCGTAATATGAGCGGTTGAAAATTCCTATGCGTCCGCGCTCCGGCAGACTTTTGGCGTAACGCCACATGAAATCATGGTCGAGGTCCTCGCTCGAGGGCTGCTTGAACGAGAAGACTTGGCACCCCTGGGGGTTTACGCCCGACATGACGTGTTTGATCGTTCCGTCCTTGCCGGCCGCATCCATCGCCTGAAAGATCAGCAGTACGGACCAGCGGTCTTGCGCGTAGAGCATTTCCTGCTCCTCGGCGAGCCACTCGTTGCCGCGTTGAAGCAGTTTAGCTGCCTCGCCTTTGTCCATTTTCAATCCGCAGGTGTCGGCGGGATCGAAATCTTTCAGTCGGAAATTCTTGCCTTTGGTAATCCGGAACGGGTCTACGTATTTCTCGAGCTGATCGAGGATTTCTTGTCTGGCCATCGTGCAATCTCCCTCTGGCCAGCGCTGTGCGGCGCGCCAGAATCAATAAAGTCCCCAAGGCCTCGCTGAACCGGGTCTGAGTATGCAAAACAAATGAGACGTTCGCCTATATCTTCATTGGCTTTTACTCTGCTTGTGGCAAAGGCCGTGCACCGCGTCGCAAATCTTGCCGGCGTGACAGAAATGGAAGCGGCCTGACGTACCCGCGTGGCATTCGCAGGTCTTTTGGCTGACCAGCCCCTCCGAGCAGTGCTCGAAACGTTTGAATCGAACCGCGGAAGAAGCCTCGTAGATCGTCATGCATGTCATTGCGCCAACGAGAACTGCGAACGCTGCCGTCGTCAACATTTGAGCTGGTGCCACCGAAAGTCTCCAAGTGTGAGCGGTTGTTGGTCCAAAGAGTGCTGATCCTATGGACTTTGCGACCTGAGCATATTGGACTGAGGGCCCATTCTTCGCAGTGCCTTCCCTTCATCCATGGCAAAAGAAAAAGGAGGCGTTCCGAGCCGTTTGCGTTGACATTCCAATCCGTTCTTCAAATACTTAGGCAATAACAGGCAAAAACGCCGCATGATTTCCTGGGAGGAATGCAATGAAGACCTCACGTAGGACGCTTCTGAAAAATTCGGCCGCCGCTGCTGCCGCGCTCAGCCTCGACTGGCGTTACGCGCAGGCGCAGGCTGAAACCGTTCGCATCGGAGTCATTTTCGACCACTCCGGTCCGTTCGCGGCTGGTGGTTCGGTTGCGTCCGCTATCGGTACTCAGATCGCCATCGACCTGTGCAACGAACGCGGTGGCGTTGGCGGCAAATACAAGGTTGTCCCGGTCAACGCCGACTCGCAAAGCAAGGCGGACGCTGCGATCAACGAAGTCGAGCGCCTGATCAATCAGGAAAAGGTCGAGATCATCGACGGCGTCTACTCAAGCGCCCACGCCGTGCCGCTTGCGGCAAAGGTCGAACAGCAACAGAAGATTCTCTGGATCACGACGGCGGTCGCGACCGCCGTGTTCAAAGACAAGAACCTGAAATACGTGTTCCGCGCGCAGATTCACTCTGAGCAATATGGCCAAGCTTTCGCCGGCTTCATTACCGAGCACGCAAAGGCCAAACTTGGAGTCGAGCCGACTGCCGTTAAAGTCGCAATCATTCACGAAGACGGTCCGTACGGCGTCGGTGTTGCCGCGGCTGACGAGGAATATTCGAAGAAGGCCGGACTGAATATCGTGATGCGCGAGGGTTATTCGGCGGCGGCTCCGGATCTCTCCGCGCTCGTGACCAAGCTCAAGCGGGCTGCACCCGATGTGATCTCGCACGCTGGCTACAATCCAGACATAACGCTGTTCCTTCGTCAGGCGCGCGAGAGCGGGCTGCGGTTCAAGATGTTGATCGGCGCTGGCGCGGGCTACAGCCAGCTGGACAAGCTGCGAGCGACGTTCGGCAAAGACATCGACAATTTCTGCAACATCGATCCCGTGCCTGCACAGCTTCTCGACCCGAAAAAGCTCGCACCAGGCATCGGCGAACTGACCAACATCATGGTGGAACGCTACAAGGCCAAGGCCAACGCCACGGACGTTCCGCCGCACTGCTCGATGGGATTCAACCAGACCTGGATTCTTCTCAACAGCGTGTTGCCGATCGCCAAAGAGAAATACGGCGGTTTCGATGCCGAGGCAGTCCGCAAGGCGGCCCTCGACGTCGATATTGCGCCTGGCGGCACAATTCAGGGCTATGGCGTGAAGTTCTTCCCGCCCGGAACACAGCTTGCCGGACAAAACGAACGCTCGACGCCGGTCGTGATGCAGAATGCCGGTGAGCACATCTCCGTCGTGTATCCGACCAACATACGGACACAGGATCCGGTGCTGCCGCTGCCGAAGTCATCGGTCTACGCAATGTAGCCGATGATGCTCGCAGTCGAGGGGCTCTCAAAACGCTTCGGAGGATTCCTGGCGGTCAATCAGGTGTCCTTCGAAGTGCGCGAGGGCGAGATTCTCGGCCTCATCGGTCCGAATGGGTCAGGCAAAAGCACCACATTCAATCTGATTGCCGGAACCTTGCGTCCGACGTCGGGGTCGATCCGTCTGCAGGGCAGCGAAATCGGCGGGCTGCCGGCGCACGCGATTTGCCATCAGGGGGTTGCGCGTACTTTTCAAATCCCGCGACCTTTCCGCAAGCTTTCGCTGCTCGAAAACGTGATGCTCGCGGCTTATTTCGGCAGTGCTGGAAGTATCGGGCGTGCCGAGGCACAGCGCAGGGCAGGTGAGGCGCTCGACATGGTTGGGCTGCCGTCTGACGCCACGGCTCAAACCGGCGGGCTTGGCGCCGCGGCGCTCAAAAAACTCGAGCTCGCCCGCGCGCTTGCCACCAAACCGCGTTTGCTCCTGGCCGACGAGAGTCTTGGCGGTCTCGACGCGACCGAGATGGAACGCGCCGCCGACCTGCTCAACAATATCCGGACGCGGATGGGCATAACGATCGTCTGGGTCGAGCACATCATGGGCGTGCTGATGCGCATCGTCGATCGCGTCATCGTCTTGGATCACGGTGAAAAGATATTCGAGGGCGCACCGGCGCAGGCGGCGCTCGATCCTCGGGTCACTGAAGTCTATCTCGGCAAGAAAAAAGCATAGCGTCATGCTCTCGCTCACCTCCGTTTCCGCCGGCTATGGGTCCTTCCAGGCCCTGTTCGGCGTGTCGCTTGAGGTGCCGCAAGGGGAGGCGGTCGGTGTGATCGGACCGAACGGCGCCGGCAAGACCACGCTGATGCGCGTCATATCGGGCCTCATCCCGTTGCGCGATGGCGCCATGACGTTCGACGGGCAGGCGGTCGGTGGCCTGCCGGCGCATCGCATGGTCGAGCAGGGGATTGCCCATGTCCCGGAAAACCGCCGGCTGTTTCCGCGGTTAACCGTCGAAGACAACCTGCGAATCGGGGCCTATGTGCCGCAGGCCCGGCGCCGTTTCGCCGAGCAACTCGCCTGGGTTTACGGCCTCTTTCCCCGCCTGAAGGATCGCCGCGAACAGGCGGCCGGCACGCTGTCCGGCGGCGAGCAGCAGATGTGCGCCATCGGTCGAGCCTTGATGTCCAAGCCGAAACTGCTGCTGATGGACGAGCCGTCAGCGGGGCTCGCACCGCTCGTGGTCGCGCAGGTTTTCGAACTGGTGCAGCGCATCCGGGCTGAAGGATTGACGGTGCTCATCGTCGAACAGAACGTCCAGCAGGTGCTTGACGTCGTCGATCGCGCCTATCTGCTCGAAGTCGGCAGCATCAAACTTGCCGGCACGTCGGAAGAGTTCAAGGGCAACAGCTTCATCCGCAAATCATACATGGGGCTGTAGCGAATGGATCCGTATCTCATCGAGGCGATCATCAACGGCATCCTGCTCGGCGGCGTATTGGCGCTGCTGGCGCTCGGCCTGAACCTGATTTTCGGCGTGATCGATGTCGTGTGGATCGCCTATGCCGACATCGTCATGTGCGGGATGTACGTGATCTATTTTCTCTACGTCGAATATGGAGTGCCGCTGCCGCTTGCCTGCCTGATCGCGATTGCGAGCATCGCTGCACTCGGCGTTGTCGTTCATCTTCTCATTATCGCGCCGGTTCTCAACTCGGCGCCGATCAATCAGCTTCTTGCCACGGGCGGGCTGCTTTTCTTTCTGCAGAGTTTTGCAACGCTGCTGTTCGGCACGGATTTCCGCAATATCGGTGTTCGTCTGCCGATACTGGAGATCGCGACACTTTATATCAGCTTTGCGCGGCTGATTGCCTTTTGCGTCGGATTGGTGGGCGCGGTCCTGCTCTACCTGTTTCTCAAACGCACCTATATCGGCACTGCCATCCGCGCGATCGCACAGGATCGCGACATTGTCGGCCTCATGGGCGTCGATCAGCGCCGCATCTATCTGGTGACGTCCGCAATCGGCGGCGCGCTGGCCGGTCTCGCCGCATGCCTGCTGGCTTTGCAGTACGACGTGCATCCGCATATCGGCAACACGTTCGGCCCGGTCATTTTCATGATTTGCGTACTCGGAGGCCTCGGCAACATGATCGGCGGTTTCATCGCGTCTTTTATCATCAGCCAGATCATTGCCATCGGCGGCTACTATTCAAACACTGAACTGTCTTACGTGCTCGCCTTCACGTTCTTCATCGTGCTGATGTTCGTCCGGCCACGAGGGATCTTCGCGCGATGACTGTGATGCGAGTAGTGATGCTTGTGGGGCTGGCGATCCTCATCGCCTTGCCGGCGGTCGTGCCGCCGTATTTTCTGCATTTGCTGATTCAGATTCTGCTGTGGGCGTTTATTTATACGGCATGGGCTCTGATGGGGCGTTTTGGCTTCGTCTCATTCGGCCACGGTGCCTTCATGGGGGTCGGCGCTTATGTACCGGCCTTGCTGTGGACCTATTACGGTCTCACCCCCTGGATCGGCATTCCGCTGGGCATCGCACTCTCGATGCTGCTCGCAGTCGTCATCGGGTATCCTTGCTTCCGTCTCAGGGTGGTCGGCCACTATTTCGCGCTGGTGACGCTCGCGCTCAGCCAGGTGGTGCTGCTCTCGCTGGTGGCGGCGCGCGATGTAACAGGCGGCTCGCTCGGCTTTACGCAGCGTGCGGTCGGTCATTCCTGGTACGCGCTGCAATTTCCGGAAAAGAGCTATTTCTACGGCATTTCGATCGTGGTGTGGCTCGTCGGCCTCTATGTCTGGCATCACATCGATCGCGGCATCAATCGGGAAGCACTCGAGGCGATCTCCGAGGACGAGGACGCGGCCGCCGCGATCGGGATCAATGTGCTGCGTGAAAAACTTCGAGTGACTGTTATCAGTGCAGCGCTCACCGCTCTCGGCGGCGCGGTCTATGCGCAGTACATGATGTACATCAATCCCGAGACGGTCTCGGGCATTGCCGTGTCGCTGCAGATTGTTTTTGCCGTCGTCGCAGGCGGGGTTTATTCGATGCTGGGCCCGACGGTTGGCTCGCTGCTGACGCTTTCGTTGACCGAAGGGTTGCGCGTCTGGTTCGGCACCAATTTCATCGGCGCCGCGAACACGATCTACGGCATCCTTCTTATTCTGTGCATCATCTTCATGCCGCAAGGTATCGTCGGTGCCTTAAAGGGCCTGAGGTTGTGGTCGCCGCGAACGAAAGCCGCGGCTCCGGCCGAATGAACGTAATCCGGGTCAAAGCGTGACGCGCCGTCCTTCGTCGGCTGCCCAATAGGCCGCGTAGTTGACCTTGATGGTTTCGTAGGCGAGGGCGAGATCAGCGAGCGGTTCGCGTTTCTGGGTTACGCATTCCATGAAATCCTGGATCTCCTGCAGATATCCGCGCGTCCACTCCTCCTCGAGACAGATGTATTGCCAGCCGGTCTTGCGATCGACTTTTTCGGTAATGTACACGCCGGCGAGTTTTTCCTCGTCCGTCAGATAGCTCATCAGGTGATTGTTGGGCGTGATGTTCGCAAACAACGAGCCGCCATTGGTGTAGGTCTCCACCACGTTGCGCACGCCTCCCATGATCATGTCGCCGGAGAACACCGTGGATTTTGTGCCATCG
>Ga0207678_10004563_pt1 | contig 12462 bp, 8 predicted proteins | sample KBSC63metaG_FD_184319 | JGI IMG/M metagenome (GOLD analysis project Ga0207678, IMG submission 184319) | Corn rhizosphere microbial communities from Kellogg Biological Station, Michigan, USA - KBS C6-3 metaG (SPAdes) (version 2) | ecosystem: Host-associated > Plants > Roots > Rhizosphere > Soil ... | reverse complement strand
ATTATGGCCAAGGATATTATGGCCACGGCGGCTCGCAGGCGGGTGCGGCAGCGCCACTCACCTGTAAGGAGGCGGCCAAGCTCCAATTCCCGACGGATAGGAAGACCCGCCGCGCCTACAGGAACGAGTGCAAGCAAGCCTGGAAGGCCCAGAAGGCCCCCAAAGCATAATCAGCAGAATAAGATCGAGATTGCAAAGATAGGGACCCGCTTCGGTCCCTTTCTCATTTATTGCAATTAGTCAGTCCGGCGCGGCGCGGGGGATGCCTCGCGTGCGAGCGGCTGTCAAAAAACGCTGCGTTACACGAGAGGAATTGTGATGGCAACGTCGGGGTGATCCCCGGGCGTTGCCATCTTCCTACCAGACCCAAGGTGCTAGGCGTTGCTTAGGCTTGCCAAATGTTTGTTATTACGTCACTCGGACCTGAGGAGAGCCAGCGTTTGAAAGAGGAACTCTTGGTTCTCGTCTGGAGAAGCCCGAGGCTAGTTACCGTTGCCGAAGATACCCCCGAAGACACCCCCGCGACCAAACAAGCCAGGGCGCGGGCGACTCGGTTGAGTGGCTGCTTCGGAGTCGGCAGTGACCGCACTGTCGTTCTTGGTCACTTTCGGCTTCGGACCGGCCGGGTTTGGAGGTGTGCGGCTAACTGAGTAAGGTTTAGGCTGAGACGGAGCCGAGACGGCCGGCGCGCTTGGCGGCGGCGCGAGCGCGGCCTCATCGATCCAGCCGCTGGCACTGCTCTTCAAGTCCTGGATATGGGCAAAGCCTCCGTCGTGGCCGATCACGCGGAATGGCCGACCAGCCGGAAAGCCATACATGGTCGGTGCAGAGGAAGAGGGACTTGCTAGCAGTGCGATTGGCTGCCTGGAAACTAGGAGCATGCCTGAGCCCGGGGGCTCGGGCTGCTCAACGTGCTCAACCGCCTCATCAGCCTGCTTAGTCGGTTCCTCGCCGATCTGTTGCGCCTGTATCGGTGCGGTTGCAGGTTCCTGCGCGGGTGGTGCAGTCTTGATTGGGGACTCAGTCGTGTCCACGGGAGGCATCGGGGCGGCGGCGGGCGGCGGCGCTGCAACCGTAACCGGCGCATTCTGCTCCGCTTCTGGCTGGCCGAAAAATTGACCCGAGCGCAGGAGAATGCCCACAACAAGGATCAGACCGACGAGGACAAAGAACGCGACTCTCTTCGAAGAGTACGCAACGCGCTTCGAAGAGGACGCGCCCTGCTCGGACAGAGCCTTCCAAGGTACTCTTAAATCCATGCTCTGATCATGGCACAGCCATGTTTTTCGATCTACAGGGGCATTTTCCCAGCGGCAGTGAAGCACTGGCACTTAGCGGACACGATTAGTGGCCGCTGACTACGTCCGCTATTGGGAGCAAAGCAGACCGCCGTACAGCTATTCAATTGAGGTCTATTTTATGAGTACACGGCCCAGGCTCAATGCTGCGTCTTTCGCACGCCGCCCGCTTCGATAACCCGGTATCATCTGGAAGCTACGCGTCTGCCACGCACTGGCATTATCCCGGCTGATTTTGGGTTGGAACGAAGGCTTTTGCGTTCAGTATCGCTGAGACGCCAGCGCGGTTGACGAGGCGCGGGTCTGCGACGCACTTTGCTGTTTCCGGCTGTTTGGGGTCAGGGTTGCTTCCCGGCAGTTTGCTTTGTCGGAAATTGGGGGCAGGATTAAATCCGCAAAATTGCGGAATTCAGATGGACCCTTGCGACCCGTCCTAGTGGTTCGTTAGGGTTTCCAACATCCTCCACCGAAGGGGTTTTGGCGAATGATCGGTGGGTGAGCAATTTTGACCGGCTACGGTGGGTATAGGCATTACGGCTATAGGCCCTACGGCTACGAACATTAAGGTAGGTAAGAACATTGGCTACTGGACGGGAGAGTTGCGTTCGCAGGTGCCATACCTATCCAGACAACAACCGGCAATCACTGCGGTACTGAACACAAGGGTCCGCATCGACTTCGCCTCACTCACGCTTAAGCCCGCTACGGTCCCCTCTTCAAGCGAGGCCCTATGGGGGGATCCCCTGGGGGTCAATTCTAGGGCGCGTACTCATAAACCGACAGCCAAATGCTGACTCGGATGCGCCGCCCAACGTCCGTTATTGGGGGTAAAGCGGACATGGCGCGGACTTATCAGTATGTCCGCTTATGACCCAAAGCAGACATCGAAATGGCTCCTCTAATCAACCGGATGATCGTTGACGCTTTCTGCCTGGTCATCTTCGATGTCCGCGACATTCGGCTTCGGCTCATCGATCTCCAGAGCGCGAGCCTGGGCGCGATCGTCGCTCGGGCTGAGCGTTGGCGCCCCCGACAGGAGCCTGCTGATCTTTTCCAGCACCCTACGCGTCGCGCTCGACATGTCCCTGACGGTTTCAGGGGTCGCGGCTGGTCTGATCACGTTGGAGTCGGCGGCCGCAGCCTGCTGCAGGCGCTTCTGCTCAGCCACTTGGGCCGGGTGCGCAGTCAGTCCCGGGATGGTCGGGATGTTATCGGTGTCATGCGCCGCGACCATGAAATTGTGCCAGGCCTCGGCCGGGAAGCTGCCGCCGGTCACGCGCGCCATAGGGGTAAAGTCGTCATTGCCGAGCCAAACGCCCGCAACGTACTGGCCAGTAAAGCCCATGAACCATGCGTCACGATAGTTCGAGCTGGTTCCAGTCTTGCCAACACTATGGGTGTAGTCGAGCTGCGCCCGCTTTCCGGTGCCGGAGGTGACCACGGCCTGCATCATGGTGTTGAGGGTTTCGACCACCTTGACATCGAAGAGCTGTTTGCGGGCCGGTTCGTCATTCACGTGGGAATAAAGCAGCCGGCCTTGCAACGCGTAGATCGCTTCGATGCCGTAGGCGTGCGTCTCAAGACCGCCACTGGCGAAGACGGCATAGTTGGTCAAGTGCTCGAGCGGCGTCATGCCCTGATCACCAAGCGCTAAGGAGCAAGTCTTTTTCAAATGGGTGACGCCGAGCTTCCGCATGTTGGCCATCACCTTCTCGCGCCCAACCTGGAGAGATAGCTTGACCGCGATGGTGTTGATCGACTTTGCCAGAGCGTCCTTCATCATCATCTGGCCACCGCGGTCACCGGAATAGTTTTTCGGCGCCCAGCGCCCGCATGCCGCACCGGAGCCGCTGACGACGGTGGTCGGCGTAAAGCCATTCTCCAAAGCGGTGAGATAGACGTAAGGCTTGAACGAGGACCCGGGCTGCCGATACGCGTGGGTGGCGCGATTGAATTGGCTCTCGCCATAGTCCTTGCCGCCGACCAAGGCGCGCACCACCCCGTCGGTTTCCATGACGACCATGGCGCCTTGCTCGAAATGACGGGCGCGTCCCGAGGTTGCGATCGTCGTCTCGAGCGCGTCTTCGGCCATCCTGTGCAGCCCGGTGTCGACCGTCGTTCGGGCGACGAGGATATGATCCTCCTTGCCGTGCATAATCCGCTGCACCTCCTCGAAGGCCCAGTCGAGGAAATAGTCGGGCGTGTTGGTGTCGGTGCGCTCGACGATCTTCGCCGGATTCATGCGCGCGCCATAGACCTGGCCTTCGCTCATATAGCCGGCCTCGACCATGTTGCTCAGCACCTCGTTGGCGCGGGCGCGCGAGGCGGCAAGGTTGATGTGGGGAGCGTAGCGCGTGGGCGCCTTGAACATGCCGGCCAGCATCGCGGCCTCGGCGAGGTTCACGTCGCGGATGGACTTGCCGAAATAATATTGTGCCGCGGCCTCGACGCCGTAGGAGCCGCCGCCGAGGTAGGCGCGGTCGAAATAGAGCTTGAGGATCTCCGGCTTAGTGTAGTGGTTCTCGAGGTAGACAGCGATAAGGGCCTCTTTGATCTTGCGGCTCAAAGAACGCTCGGGCGACAGAAACATGTTCTTGGCGAGCTGCTGGGTGAGCGAGCTACCACCCTGGACCACCGTGTCATGGCGGGCGTTGGCGGCTAGGGCTCGGAACGTGCCCATAACGTCGACACCGAAATGCTCGAAGAAGCGACGGTCCTCGGTCGCCAGGGTTGCCTTGATCATGATGTCGGGAATTTCGTCGAGCGGCACAGAGTCGTCGCGCAAGAGGCCGCGCTTGCCGATCTCTTTGCCATAGCGATCAAGGAAGGTAACGCTGTACTCGTCCGAGAGGTTCATCTTGCCTTGCGCGATCTCGAAAGCCGGGAGCGCGAAGGCGGCGAGCACGAGCAGGGCGCCCGCGCCGAGCGTCAGCCCTTCGCAGGCAAGCTCATTCAAAACGCGGACGAAGCCCTTGACCTCGAACTTGTTGAAGAAGGAGGAGTAACCGCTCCACCAATCGAGGAAACGTGTCCACGAGTTGTACAGGCCGGAGTCGATCCACGAATCGATCTTGAGCCAATCGATGAGCTTGCCGCGATTACCTTGTAGAAAGTCCCGCAATTACCCCAGATACCCCGTGGTTTGGCTTTCCTAATCCGGTCCAGAGACAGAACAAGATAGCAATACGAGCGTGCAATTCAACCCGCTGTAGGCATGTCTGCTCATGGCACTTAGCAGACATTCGTTTTGATTGTGAACATGTCCACTTTTGGAGGCAAAGCAGACATCCGTGAAACCACGATCTCAATGTCCACTAATGACCCAAACCGGACATACACGTTCTTGGCTCTCCTTAGAGAGTAGCCAAAGACAGCCGCCGTCCGCAACTAAGCCACGCCCAGGGTGTTGTTTAGCAAACCGATTTTTAAGGAGCCTGACCCATGAAGACCAAGCTAACCGTGGCGGTCGCCCTTGGCGGCACTCTACTCGCCACATGCTTTGTATCGGGGTCGGCACAGGCAACCTCTGTGCCGGTTCTGAAAAGTGACGCCGGTATGGTAACGCTTGTCGGTCGTGGCGGCGGCCGCGGCGGAGGAATGGGCCGCGGTGGTGGCGGTGGCGGGCGCGGCGGCTTGAGCCGCGGTGGTGGTGGCGGCCACGCCATGCGTGGTGGCGGAGGCGGCGGGGGTCGTGGATTGAGCCGCGGCGGCGGCGGTGGCCGGTATGCTTATGGTGGCGGCGGTGGCGGCAAGCGCTACCATGGCGGTGGCGGTGGTGGCCGGTATGCTTATGGTGGCGGCGGTGGTGGCAAGCGCTACTATGGCGGCGGCGATGGAAGGCGTTACTACGGCGGCGGTGGGAAGCGCTACTTCTATAAAAACCGCGATCACGATTATCACAAACGCTATGGCCACTACGGTAAGTATCGCCGTTACGGTTCTTACGGCCGGTATGGCCTGCCATACATCGCTTACGGCTATGGTGGCGGGTGTGGATGGCTGTATCGCAATGCTATAGCCACAGGTAGCTCCTACTGGTGGAACCGCTACTACGAATGCACTGGCTACTATTAAGCCCAAACCGGCTGTAGCCTGAAAGCGAAAGCCCTCATCCTTGATGAGGGCTTTTTGCTGTCTCTCACGCGAGAGGATTGATGTCCGCACATGGCACTAAGCAGACATGCTCAATGCGCTGAGGAATGTCCGCTTTTGGGAGCAAACTGGACATTGACCAAGCGCTGGGTACCAATCTCAATTTATGAGTACACGGCCTGGGCTCAATGCTGCGTCTTTCGCACGCCGCAAGCTGAGTCGATAACCGGACAGTCAGTTCCTGCGTCTGCAAGGTCAACGACTTCGATCCTCACTGCTCCCTGCGTCTGAGTGGCTTGCAGCCGTGGATGCAGGTAAGGGGCGGCCGCCATAGCCATACGGTCACGGCGCTCGTCGCTCTCGTTGGGGTCGCGCATGATGCGAAGAAAATACTCAAGCGGTAGCTCGCCACTGGCCTCCGCCTCCGCTCGCATTTCCGCAGTCGCTTTTCCGAGACTTCCCGGCTTGCGCCCTGCACCTTCGCGTTTACCGCCTCTTGGCATATCTGATTGTTTGATTGTTAATCAAATGTCGTTCTTTCAGCTAACGGGGCCGCTCTTGCCGCTTCTGCCAACTTGGATCGATGTGAGTGATTTGCGCGGTATGTCCCGCTCTAACACCGAACGTTAGGGCCGCAGGGCTTCAGCGTCCCATAGTACTCAACGCAAAAACCTTCATTCCATTGCACACACCTGTGCTGGGATGGGGAGACATGGCGGGCCCAAAACTCGCAGCGACCATTAATTCGTATCTGGTTCGGGTCGTAGCATGGGCGGGTCCGGCGGGCTTGGCGGATTTCCGTGATCATGGCATCCGGCTCATTAAGCGGCGCGGGCGACATGGCCTCTGCCGACGTTGCAACGGCTAAGCCGGCGACACTGATCAACAATCTGATCATTGTTTCCTCCCATGTGAGGTTTTTAGCTACCAAACCTTACAGACAGTCTTACAGACAGTTTTGGAGCGAGAGGACAAAAATGCCTACGCTTGACGCCTTGTATTACCCCTATATCAACGTGCGAAGCGTCAATTGGCTGAAAGCAACGCTGCTTTGTTTCCCTCACGTACTACGGATGATGCCACAGGGCTACATCCGACGCGACTCCCGAGAAATGCTGCAATTTTCAGAAACCGCAGGCGAGTCGGGGAGACCGTTACTTGAGCCCGTCAATGTTCTCGACCATGCCTATATCGGAGCCCAGCAGGAGTTCCTGGCCAGACTTCAGGCTCACTTTGAATGTAAACCTGATTTTCTGATCCGGAGGTTTTCCCGCGATCGAGCAATCGCGGATTACGGCGAGACCGCCACTTCGTTCTTTCCGATCCACATCGGAAAATTCTCGATGAGCCTCGTTAACTTTCTTCGCGAGCGACACCTAGCATGGGAGCCCATTAGTGAGGTCGATTCCGACTCGTTCCATCAAACCTGGCGCAGAACTAGAAACCCGGAGAACCGGGTCGCGGTGCACCCACTTTTAGGTCAGGCTATTATGTCAACTATAGCTGCCGCTGTGGCAACAGATCGCGAATGCGATGTGGTAACCGACTGGGGAAGGTGCATGCCGCCCTGGCCAGTAAACAGCCGTCGGCAATCTATGACGAGCTAATAGGCACGCGAAGCCCGCAACAACAATGTGACCTCAACCGAATACGGTGCTTCAGTTTGTGTTCATGACGAATTTCAATCTCGACCGTGTCACTCCTGCCGAGATCGCAGAGCTATCGCGGGATAGAGAGGTAAGCCCCCGCAGTTCAACACCAGCGATGCCACCAGCTTCCGCAAGGCGGTGGACATGAGTGACGACGAGCTTGCAGCGATAGCAGCACGAGCCAAGCTCACCCTGGTTGAGGGTTAGCTAGGGCGTGTACGCATAAACCAACAGCCAAATGCTGACTTGGATGCGCCGCCCAATGTCCGTTATTGGGGGTAAGGCGGACATGGCGCGGACTTGTCAGTATGTCCGCTTATGACCCAAAGCGGACATGCCCGCTCAATTGGCGCGGGTGCTGACGATGCTGCGCTTCTTTGAGCCGCCCTTGCGACTGGCCTTGCGACTGACCTTGCGCGTACCGGACGGCTTAGGTTTGGCGACGCCGCAGATGGCGTCCTTCAAATGCGCCGGCCCATCGGTCAACGAGGCTTGGATCGCCAGCCCATCGATGCTGGTGCCGAACAGCGATTTCCAGAAATAGCGCTTGAAGCCGTTCTCCAGCAGGTCGGTGGCGCGCACGCGGCGCGTGGCCAACGACTGCTCTCCCAGCACGACGGCGACCAGCTTGCGGCCGTCCCGGGTCGCGCTCGCCACAACATTGAATCCGGAGTTGCAAATGAACCCGGTCTTCATACCGTCGGCGCCGGGCAGACTCAACAATAGGCCGTTATGCGTGCGCATGATCTGCTTGCCCACCTGAACCTCGACGGTGGTGAACAGATCGGCGTGCTCGGGGAACGCGATGATGATGGCGCGCGAGAGCTTGGCAAGGTCGCGGGCGGTGGTGAATTGGCGCTCGTCGGGCAGGCCGTTGACGTTGGCGAAATTGGTCCGGGTCATGCCGAGATGCTGTGCCGCCTCGTTCATGCGCTGGACAAACGCCTCCTGACTGCCGGCGACCCCCTCGGCGATCATGACGGCAACATCGTTGGCCGACTGGACGATGAGGACCTTGAGCGCGACGTCGAGCGTGATCGACTCGCCCACTTTCAGCCAGAGCTTGCTTGGGGCCTGCTCCGTCGCCTCCTTGGAGCATATGAGCTTGGTGTCGGGCGTGACGGTGCCTGCCTTCAGAGCCTGGAAGGTGACGTAGGCCGTCATCAGCTTGGTGAGGGAGGCGGGAAACCACTGGGCGTCGGGATCTTCGGCGTAGAACACCGTGCCGTTATAGGGCTCGAAGACAAGGGCTGGACCGGCGGACGCGCCTGACGAGGCGATCAAGACCGCTCCGACGAGAATGCCAAGGCCCGCGCGTCTCAGCATCGTTCCGTCCCTCATTTAATCGACGCCAGTCCTCCAATAGCCCGGGTCGCCGCTACACGATGCAGGGGCAGAGTCTCGTCATAAATAATGTCGTTTTCTGGGGCATCAGTCTTTAGCCCGATCAGAACACATGATTGGATTTTGCAGAGGCGCCCGCGAGGCGGTCTTTGCTTTTGTCTAATTTGACTGGTGTCGCCTATGGGCACTGAGCGGACTCTTTGAGCGGGCTCGCCGCACGTCCGCTATCGGGGGCAATCCAGTCATAGAATGGTGCTGAAGAGAGTCCGCTTTTGACCCAGAGCGGACATTCAGCATGTCAGTTGGTCGCTGTTGCGAGCGGCCCCACAGACCATACTTCACATTCGGTGTGCGCCTAAAGGGTCGGAGTAAATGCGCGACCTTTCTGCTATGAAATTTGACCCCAGGATTTCCCGGCAATCCCTTCACCGTCAACCTGGATGAGAAGAGACAACTCGTCCGTCACGAGCGATTAATAGTGACCGCCTAGAATCGCCGCGTTATCCTGTGGTGAGCTCTTGAGGCTTTGACTTCGCGACGCTAGTCGCCTTGCAAGATCACCTCAGGGCAGGTGAGGTGCGGCGTGTACGAGTACGGGAGGGGCGGCGCGCAGAAGCTCGCCCGTGAGGCTGCGTCGGTTATTGCAACATACATCGGCCTGGCTGCTCTTGTGATCGCCGTTAGTCTCCCAGCGGAAGCGAAGAACAAGGCGAAATCCCCCATCACCGAAGTTACACTTCCCGATCCCGCAAATGGCGAGCCGATGACGCTCATGATTTCGCTGCGTGATCAGACGCTGGATGTCTACCGAGGCACTTCGCTCATCGCGAAATCGAAGGTGTCAACTGGGATGCCAGGCTACGCCACCAAAGCCGGGGTGTTCAGCATTCTCGAGAAGCGGCGGCGTCACCATTCCAACATGTATAGCGCGGCGCCGATGCCCTGGATGCAGCGCGTCACATGGTCGGGGACGGCACTCCATGGCGGCGTCGTGCCGGGCTATCCGGCCTCCCATGGTTGTATTCGGCTGCCTTTCTCCTTTGCTCCGAAGCTGTTCCAAGTCACCCGGATAGGCGACAACGTCATGATGGCCGCAAACAGGACAATGCCAAAGCTCATTGAGCATCCTGCGCTCTTCCAGCCGCTACCCACTCCAACGGCTTCAGCGGTTATCGCTCAGGACGCCCCGCAGCTGTCACCCAGCGATATGGTCACCAACAAGGCCGCGGCGAGCGAGGCGCTCCCTGCGATTGCATCAGCTATTGAAGCAGGAACGAAAGCCGTGGGCCTCACCATTGCAGAGCCTCGCTCCACGGCACCCTTGCGTATTTTGGTGACGCGACAAACTCAGCGTGACCGCATCATCGATGTGCAATATGCGCTGTCCGCCATGGGTTATCTCAAGCCCCAGAACTTCGACGGCACGCTTGGCGGGCTGACAATCAGCGCCATTAAGGCATTCCAGAAGGAGCAAGGGATGCGGGAAACGGGCGCCTTCACCGAAGTTCTGGTGAGCAAGGTGTATCAGGTTGCGGGCAAGACGGAACCGCCCGACGGACGCATTTTCGTCAGGCAGAATTTCCGTCATGTGTTTGCGGCGCCCATCACCTTCAAAGATAGGAAGCGGCCGCTCGGCACGCACGTCTTCACCGCCATGAAGTTTGCGCCGGGCGATACCAAGACCCGGTGGATGACGATGACTCTTGAGGGTGACGACGCTGGAGTAGCGCTCGACCGCATTCAGATTCCACAGGACATCCGCGAGAAAATCTCCGAAAGGCTCACACCAGGCTCCTCGCTCATCATAGCCGATGAAAGCAGCAACTCGGCCATCTTGCCAGAAGGGGCGGACTATCTAGTTTCGATCAAGGAAACACCGGTTGTGGCTGAGAAGCCTAAGACGAAGCAGTCAGCCAACATTAAACAAGCGAGAGCTAAGAAGGCTAAGCCCAGCCTGGCTAAGCAAGCGAAAGCGAAAAATCCCACGCACGCGAAGGTCGCCGCAGCCCGGAAAATTCGGCGTTCCGCTCCCTACTATTACTACTATGATTTGCCTCCCGAGTTTACGGGGCGCCGTTTCTACCGGTGGTCGCCCTACGGCCTAAGGTGAAGGGGAGGATGTGCTTGAGAGGTCCCTTGTGCCTGCAGGCATCTCTTTCCGCTGTCCGTGACGCTAACGGCAGAGGTTGTGGTTCCGCTGCTTCATATCGAAGTGGAAATGATCTCTGTGCGCCTTATTGGCCCCTGGCCCCAGCACAGTTCCAAAGATGCTGCAGGCGCTCTCATGCGCGCTCACCACGAACCCGGATCTCTGCTGAGTCGCGGTGATGACGTTCGGTAGGGAGACTGCAGCGCTCGCCAAGTGAACCAGGCTCCGATCGACAGATCGGTTATCCCAGTCCTCTCGCACCGTAATGTGCTTCCCCGACGTGAGCTCGAAGCCAGTGAGATCTATGGCATTAGCCAAAGCATGTTGGCTCAAGGGTGGATTAGCTCCGTCATAGATGTTGCGGCAGGCATAAGAGGAAGCACGCAGCTTCGCGACCGCAACACCGAACCGTTGCTTAGCTTCGCGTTGAACCCCATCAATCCACTCGCTTAGCGCCTTTGCTAGATCGCAAGTGACCGTTGCCGGCGGATCAAACTCAACTTTCTGATCGACTCCTAACGATCTCAGCAGGATGGGCGCGGGTGTCCCGCACAGTCCCTGTCGTATCGGTGATAGGGGCTCGAAGTCGAGCCTAACCCCAGACAGCGTCGCGGTGCATTCCGCCTTTGCAGCAGCAATCTCACCATCAGTCCACGGGCTGGTTTGTATCTCGCTTGGATGTAGGGGCTTTGGCGTGAAAGCCGAGGCGGTGCGTTTGGTGTTTCGCTCAGGAACGGGTGGTGCCTTGCTCTTGGCCTCAGCAAGGACTGGCAACCAAAGGCTGCATAGAAGGAGGGCAACAGTGAGTGAACGAAGCATCTCCGATTGTCCTTCATCGGTTGGGGGAAGGGCTTAAATCGCGACGAGAAGATGCCGTTCACTCGGGCGTCAGTTAGTCGGAACCGAAGTCTTCTAAAGGCAAAAACAAGGCACAATCGCAGGTGAGAATTTTACCGTCGACAATTTTGCGGCTGAGACGCTTGCCCGGTCTCGCCAGATGCGCCACTGAGAGCGAACCTGCCTTTGAATCGCCATGAGGATCGCGCTGCTCCGGTCGTCGATTCTTCGGTTGCCGCGACATCTGTAGTGGGCGATGGCATCAAAACGCTGGAATGTGCCCATCCAGTATTTCCCGAAGCTGGGTCGACTATCTGTGACCAATCGGAATGACGGGATGTGATGCGACCCGACGGGGCATTGGACACGTCACTGGAAGACGAGAGTCGCCAAATATCTAAAAGGGCGCATTCGGCAACTAAGTCCAAGCCTGCCGCCAAAGCAAAACACCATAGAGCGACCCGTTATTATGGTCACCGGAGGTTCGCGTTCAGATTTTTCTTTAGGGGCTACCGACGCCACGAGACGAATGTCAGCTTCTGGCACTTTTCGGACATCCAACCCGCACTGACGAATGTCCGTTATTGGGGGTAAAGCGGACATGGCGCGGACTTATCAGTATGTCCGCTTATGACCCAAAGCGGACATTTGCAGCAACTCCGGTCATGAAGGCTTATGCATGGGAAGCCCCCAGTGCTGCAATAGCCTACCAGCAGACCTGGGCACCTGAGGTGCAGACATAAGTCGAGATCACGCCTTGCCAACAAACGGTGTAGGATTTCTCAGTGACGATGTCAGGATGGTACATCATGTTCTCGCTCACCCTACCGCGCCAATAAGGCTGCGGTTCTGCGCGCATGGCACTGACGGTGACCGCGCTGAGATGGTTCTCGGCCTTGTACTGCTTGATATAGTCGTCAAGTGCGAGTTGCGCGCGGCTCACCGCCGTGTCCTTGTCGAATCCATCGGCGGTTCCGGCCAGAACAACACAAGCTGCCGACGCTGGCGTGCCTTGAGCCATGCATAATCCCACCGCCACCAATGCCAGCCTAATGATCCGCAAATCGCCCTCCTGAACGTGACGGCAAAAAAG
>Ga0207678_10004560_pt1 | contig 12466 bp, 13 predicted proteins | sample KBSC63metaG_FD_184319 | JGI IMG/M metagenome (GOLD analysis project Ga0207678, IMG submission 184319) | Corn rhizosphere microbial communities from Kellogg Biological Station, Michigan, USA - KBS C6-3 metaG (SPAdes) (version 2) | ecosystem: Host-associated > Plants > Roots > Rhizosphere > Soil ... | reverse complement strand
GGTGTCGCCGTGGCCCGCGCGTTGCTGGAAGCGAAACTCATCTCAGACCGGTAATTCTCATGGCGGACGATTCCGCAAACTGTATTTTCTGCAAGATCGTCCGCGGGGAGATTCCGGCTGCCATGGTCGCCGAGAACGAGGCGGCGATTGCCTTCCGCGACCTGGACGCAAAGGCGCCCGTGCACGTGCTGGTGGTCCCGCGGAAGCACATAGTCTCGCTCGCCCATTCGACCGACCCGGCCACTCTGGGCGAGGTTCTGGCACTGGCTGGGGACGTGGCGCGGCAGGAAGGACTGGATGGCGGGTATCGGGTGGTCATCAATACCGGCCCGGACGCCGGCCAGACCGTCCATCACCTCCATGCCCACGTTCTGGGTGGCCGAAACATGGCGTGGCCGCCGGGCTGAGATTATTATTAAAGGCTGCACATCAACCGTTACAGGATCGGGGGCGATAGGGTTTGTCAGAAGTCATCATTCAGGAAGACGAGAATTTTGAGCGCGCGCTCAAACGCTTCAAGAAGAAGGTCGAGAAGGCGGGGATCCTCGCGGATCTGCGCAAGCATCGCCACTACGAGAAGCCGAGCGAACGTCGCAAGCGCAAGATGAATGCGGCGACGCGCAAGAATCGCCGTCATCGCGCGATGTAATGTCGCTGCTCGGCGACAAACTGCAGGCCGACCTCAATGCTGCGCGCAAGGCGCAGGACAAGGGCGCGGTACTGCTGCTGGGGACCATACTGTCGGACGTCAAGAACAAGCGCATAGAACTTCGCGCCGAACCAACTGACGACGACGTACTCGACGTGCTGCGCAAGGGCATCAAGCGCAGGCGCGAATCGGTCGAGATGTACGACAAGGGGAACCGCCCCGATCTCGCCGAGAAGGAGCGCGCGGAGGTCGCTGCCCTGGAGAAGTATCTACCAGCGCAGGCGAGTGAGGACGAGATCCGCGCAGCGGTGCGCGCCGCGATTGCAGCCGGCGCCGCATCCATGGGACCGTTGATGGGCCGCGTGAATCCGCAATTCAAGGGAAAGGCCGACGGCAGCATCATCAGCCGCATCGCCAAGGAAGAATTGGCTAGGTAGGGCGCGGATTTATCCGCGCCTGGCCCATTTACGTCCGATCGAATCCAGATGATCGCGACGTATCCGCGCCTGGCCCATTTACGTCCGATCGAAGCCGGAGCAGCACGTCGTCGTGATCAGTGCCCCCTGAACACGAAGAACACCGCCCCCACGATACAGAGCGCCGCCCACAGGTAGTCCATCTTGAGCGGCTGGTCCATGTAGAAGTACGCGAACGGCACGAACACGCTCAGCGTTATCACTTCCTGCAGGATCTTGAGCTGGCCGAGAGTGAGTGTGGTGTATCCGATTCGATTCGCCGGCACCTGCAGCATGTACTCGAACAGCGCGATCCCCCAGCTGACGAGCGCCGCGACGTACCACGGCTTGGCTTCGAGATTCTTGAGGTGGGCGTACCAGGCGAACGTCATGAATACGTTGGAGCACACCAGCAATCCGGCAGTCCGGAAGATCACCGACCTGAAAATCGTGAGCATTGTCATGGGTCGCGGCAGGCGCGAAAAGTGAGCCAGCTTCAACCCACCGACTCTTCGGTGTATTTTCGCCGCACTCTGTATTATTCAGAAGCTCAATGAATAACCACGCCCTCTCCGTCCTGGAATTCCACCGCGTCCTCGACGTGGTCGCCGAGCGCGCCACGTCGGCGGAGGGGGCGGAGCGCGTCCGCGCGCTCAGGCCAACCACCGACAGGGCCTGGATCGAGCGAGAGCAGTCCCGGGTGTTCGCGGCACGGTCTCTCATAGCCAGCGAGGCCCGCTGGGCGCCACACGCCATACCGGCTGCGCGACGCGCACTGGAACGACTTCGCGTCGAGAATGCCACGCTGGCCGCCACCGACTTCATCCTGATCCGGGCGCTCCTGCGAAGCTCTAGGCTCACCCTGGATTCGCTGGCGGATCCGCGGCTCCCCATTGCGGCGCGTGCAGTGCTCGAACCGGTCACATCGCGGCTGCTGCGCGACACGCAGGCGGAAGCGGCAATCGATCGCGTTCTGAGCGACGAGGGAGACGTTCGCGATAGCGCGTCGCCGAAACTGCGTGGGATACGGCGCGAGCTGCGGCACGCGGAGTCGGATCTCGTTGCACTGCTCGAACGCCTCATGACGCGACTCGATCCGAGTCAGCAGGTCCCCGACATGTCGGTGACGGTTCGCAACGGGCGATATGTGATTCCCGTGCGTCGCGAAGGTCGCGCGACTGTTGGTGGAATCGTGCACGACGCTTCTTCCACCGGCGGTACGCTGTTCATCGAACCCCCCGCGGCCGTCGAAGCCGGTAACCGCATGCGCGAGCTGGCGTCCGAGGAGACGATCGAGATCGAGCGCATACTCTTCGAGTTGGGTGACACGCTTCGTCCGACTCATGCGGGCCTGGCGGACGCGTTCGACGCGCTCGCGGAACTGGATTCGCTGCACGCGCGCGGCCGAATGGCGCTGGAGTTCAACGCCGCGCCGGTCACACTCCGCGATCCAACGGAAGGTTTCGACATACTAGGCGGACGGCACCCATTGCTGCTCGCGCAGGGTGCACGCGTCGTTCCGTTCGATCTGTCGCTGGGACAGTCGGAACGCACCTTTCTGATTTCCGGTCCGAATACCGGAGGCAAGACGGTTCTGATCAAGGCAATCGCCCTGCTCTCGCTCTGTACCCAGGCCGGCATCCCGCCGACGGTCGGAGAGGGAAGCGGTATTGCGATCTACGATGAGATCTACGCGGACATCGGTGACGAGCAATCGATAGCGGCGAGTCTCTCGACTTTCTCGGCGCATGTCAGGAATCTGCGCGAGATTCTGGCCGGTGCGACTGATCGATCGCTCATCATCATCGACGAGCTTGGATCCGGAACCGATCCAGTCGAGGGCGCAGCGCTCGGCGGCGCCGTCCTCGAATCGCTCACCGCTCGCAACGCTCGAACGGTTGCGACGACGCACTTGGGAGCGCTCAAACAGCTGGCGGTCGAAGACGTCGGGGTTGTGAACGGATCGTTGCAGTTCGACGCGATCGAACTGGCGCCGACGTACCGTCTGATCAAGGGAATTCCGGGCCAGTCGTACGGTTTGAGTATCGCGCGCAGGTTAGGGGTTCCAGCAGAAGTGCTCGAGCGCGCCGAGGCGCGGCTCCCGGTGGGTGAGCGTGATGTGAACGTATTGCTCGCGGACCTCGAGGCGCGTGACGCGGCACTGGCCGAGCGCGAGCGCGAAGCCGAGGTGATCGCGAACGACGCGCGGGAGCGCGCGCGCAGAGTCGCGGAGCGCGAGCACAATGCCGGTGTGCGCGAGCGTGAATCCGAGCGTCGTGCGCGTGAAGAGTCGCGCAGATATCTGCTCGCCGCACGGCGAGAAATCGAGAATACGATTCGGTCGCTCAAGAAGTCGGACAGTCCCGAAGAAACGGCGCGCGATGCACGACGTCACGTCGAGGAGCTTGCGAAGGAGCAGACGCGCCAGCTCGATCGACTGGAGGAGCGCGAGCGGACGACGCGGCCAACTCGCGATGGACGCACTGCTGAGCCGCCGTCGGTTGGCGATCACGTTGCGGTCGCGAGCCTGGGCGGACGCATAGGGCAGCTCATGGAGATGCGCGATGACAACGCGATCGTCGCAGTTGGGACGCTCAAGCTGAGCCTCCCGCTATCCGATCTGACGCGCGCCCAGCGACCCGCGCCAGCGCTTGCCGTGAGCATTCGCGGCGACGTGCCAGAAGCGCACGTCGCAAGTGAGATCGACCTGCGCGGCATGCGCGTTGGTGAAGTCGAAGGGATAGTAATGCACGCAGTGGACAATGCCGTCCGTGCCGACGTGAAGGCGCTGCGCATCATTCACGGCAAGGGAACCGGCGCATTGCGCGAGCGCATCGCCGAGATGCTTCAGAAGGAGCCCCGCGTGGCCAACTTCCGGCTCGGTGCGTGGAACGAGGGCGGCGCCGGTGTGACGGTGGTGGAGTTGGCATGAGTTCCGATCCAATTGTCGAGCGCGTTCGCGAGGCGGCGGACATCGTGCAGATCATCGGCGAGCACGTCAAGCTCAAGCGCGCTGGCGGTGATTTTCGGGGGCCATGTCCGTTCCACGGGGGCAAGAATCCGAATTTCAGCGTGTCGCCCAGGCGCGGGCAGTATCACTGCTTCAAGTGCGGCGAGTCGGGCGACGTGTTTTCGTTTCTGCAGAAGCACCTTGGCATGAGCTTCCCGGATTCGCTGCGCGCCGTCGCATCCACCGTCGGGATCGAGATTCCGCAGCAGCGGGTCGAGCGGGCTGGACCCGATCCACGCGATCCATTCTGGGAAATGAACGCCGCCGCAGCTGATTACTTTCAGCGCGAGCTGTGGGACTCGGAGCGCGCGGTTGTTGCGCGTACGTATCTCGAGAGCCGCGGAATCACGCGCGCAGATGCGGATCGCTTCGAGCTTGGATTTGCGCCGGACGACATCGGTACGTTCCGCGCGCACATGGGAACGATGGGGTTCGATGTGGAGCGATTGCTCGAAGGTGGCTTGCTGAGCCGTCGCGACGAGAACTCCGAGCCGCGTCCGCGCTTTCGCAATCGCGTCATGTTCCCGATCCTGGACGCGGCAGGGCGTCACGTTGCGTTCGGCGGTCGCGCCCTGGGCGACGCAGAGCCGAAATATCTCAACTCGCCGGAAACTCCGGTCTTCAGCAAATCGAAGACTCTGTACGCGCTCGGCTGGTGCAAGAACGCAATTCGCAAGGCGGATCGTGTGTTCGTGGTCGAGGGATACATGGACGCGATACGCCTGATGATCGCCGGCATCGAGACCGTCGTGGCACCGCTCGGTACGGCGCTCACGGAAATGCAGGGTGCGATGGTAGCGAGATACACGCGCAACGTTTACCTGCTGTACGACAGCGATCAGGCCGGCCTCAAGGCAACGTTCCGCTCGGGCGACGAGCTGTTGCGGCATGGTTGCGCCGTGCGTGTCATCACGTTGCCCAACGGAGAGGATCCAGACACGTTCGTTCGCGCGAACGGCGCTGCGGCGCTCGAGCAGCAGGTTTCGCAGTCGGTGGACGTGTTCGAGCGCAAGATTCAACTGCTGGAGCGCGGTGGATGGTTCGCCGAGCTGCAGAAGAAGCGTCGAGCGCTCGACAGGTTGCTCCCCACCATTCGCGCAACGGCCGATCCGTTGTTGCGCGAGCTTTACATAGGGCGCGCTGCGGAGAAGACGGGTATTGCGAAGGAGGCGTTGATTCGAGAGGCGAACACCGTTCCGCGCGGTGAGCCTCGCCCGGTGGGCGCGGACGAAACATCACACGACGCGGCGCGGACGCATCCGCCCCTCGACGACGCACCGCCCCTGGAAAGTGAGTACGAGACCGGCCGCGCACCCGCCGCGCGCCATCGCGATCGCAGACGCGTTAACGACTCCGGCGCGAGTGCCGCCGAACGCGAGCTCGTGCGCGCAATGCTGAGCGATCCGCACCGAACCGAGCGAATCGCCGAACAGATCGACCCGGCCAGATTCACCGATGAACACTATCGTGCAATCTTCTACGCGATGCTCGAGCTGGAGGACGATTACACCGTCGAACGCCTGGCCGACCGGCTCGAGGCGGACGACGTGCCGGTTCTCAATCAACTGCTGGAAGAGGGCGACGCGCAGAATGATCCCGACAAGACCATTTCGGCTTCGATTGCTGTCATCGCCATGCGCGACATTGATGCACGCCTCGCCGAGATCGATCGGATGATGGGGCTCGCCACGATTCCGGAGCAGAACGAGTTGATGAAGGAGAAGCAGAGGCTGCAGAAGGAAATCGAGTTGCTCGGCCAGCCGGCAAACAAGTCCTTCAAATTCCTCAAGCGGCGCCAGCCGGCGCCCAGCGAATGACACGCGTGAAGACCCGCTGGACTGAAGCGCCGGTGATCGATGTCGCGTCGGTCACAACACTCGCTGCGGCACTCGGTGTGCCAGTTCCGATCGCGCGCCTGCTCGTTCATCGCGGTTACGGCGATACGGAAGCCGCCAAGCGCTTTCTGCGCCCGCGCCTGGATCAGTTGCACGACGGCAGCGCGATGATGAGCCTGGAAGTGGCGGTGGAACGTCTGGTGCGCGCGATTCGCGACGGCGAGCTCATCATGATCCATGGCGACTATGACGTCGATGGAATCTGCTCGACAACGCTACTCGTGCGCGCGATTCGGGGATTTGGCGGCAACGTGATTCCTTTCATTCCCAACCGCATGACTGATGGTTACGACCTTGGCGCCGCCGGTGTACGACACGCGATCGAGATCGACGCGAAGGTCGTGGTCACGTGCGACTGCGGCACCACCGCGCTCGAGCCTGTCGCGGCGCTGAACGCGGCCGGGATCGACGTTGTCATCAGCGACCATCATCTGCCGCGCGACACGTTTCCCGACTCTCTCGCGTTGCTGAACCCGCGCCGCCCCGATTGCGATTATCCGGACAAGGATCTCGCCGCGGTCGGCGTGGCGTTCAAGCTCGCGCTTGCGCTTGCGAGCGCGTTGAAGGTCAGCGACGCATTCATCTGGAAGATGCTGGACCTCGTTGCACTCGCGACCGTCGCAGACGTTGCATCGTTGCGCGGCGAGAATCGGATCTTTGTTCGGTACGGCATGCGAATGATCTCCGAGACCGAGAACGTAGGGCTGCGTGCTCTGCTCAGAGCTTCCGGAATGGATGGTAAGCCGCTCACTGCCGGCAGGATCGGCTTCACGCTGGCGCCGCGATTGAACGCGGCCGGGCGACTCGGTCACGCACTGCGCGGAGTCGAGCTGCTTCTGACTGAATCGGAGCACGAGGCCAATGTCATTGCGCGCGAGCTGGAAGAGCTGAATCAGCGTCGTCAGGCGCTCGACCGCACGACGCTGGATGATGCGCGCGTGATGGCTGAGCGTCAGGTCAGGGATGGCGCGATCGGACTCGTGCTCGCGAAAGAAGGCTGGCATCCCGGCGTCATCGGCATTGTCGCATCGCGCATCGTCGAGGAGTTTTCGCGGCCGGTGATCATGATCGCGCTAGAGGATGGCGTGGGGAAGGGAAGCGGGCGATCCATTCCGGGATTCGATCTTCATTCGGCGCTCGTCGACTGCTCCGATCTGTTGCTCAGATTCGGAGGTCACCGAGCGGCTGCCGGAATCACGATCGCCACCGATCAGGTGGGTGCCTTCACGCATCGTTTCGACCAGGTTGTGCGGGCACGTCTCACGCTCGACGAGCTGGTGCCTGTGCTGCGCGTCGACGCCGAGATCGAGCTCGATCAGGACACGCTCGATCTCGAGACCACGTTGCGACACTTCGAGCCATTCGGCGTCGGCAATCCTGCGCCGGTCTTCGCGGCCCGGAACGTGACCGTATTTGGAAGTCCGAGAATCGTCGGCCGCGATGGACTCAAGCTCACGCTCGTCGGCTCCAACGGCACCCAACTCGAGGCGATCGGATGGGGCATGGCCGATCTCGCGCCGGAAATCCGCGCCGGAAAGGCGCTCGATGTAGCGTTCCGACTGGAGCGTGATGAGTACAGAGGCGAAAGTCGTCTGCAGGCTCGTCTCGCAGATGTAGTCGTGCGATGAGGATCGTCGGCGGCGAGTGGCGCGGACGGATAATCAAGGCTCCGCGCGGCAAGACGGTGCGTCCCACGCTCGACCGCGTTCGCGAGGCGTGGATGAGCATCGTTCAACTGTCGCTTCCAGGCGCGCGCGTGCTCGATCTCTTTGCAGGCTCCGGCGCACTCGGTATCGAGGCTCTGTCGCGTGGCGCTGCGAGTGCGGAGTTCGTCGATTCGGACCCGCGGTCGCTCAGCATTCTTCGCGAGAATCTGGTTGCGCTGGACGCTACCGATCGGGCAACGGTGTTGCGCTCGGACGCCATCGCCTTTGCCGACTCGCTCGCGCCCGACTCGTATGATGTGGTTTTCGCCGACCCGCCCTATGCGACGGACGCCGCGGTGCGGCTCGCGGAGCGCTGGTTGAGCGCGCCATTTTCAGGCACGATCGGAATCGAGCACGCGCGCACCGTCGCCATGCCTCCGGGCGGAGAGACGCGGCGCTACGGTGATTCCGGCGTTACCTTCTATCGCTGATGCCGACAATAGCCGTTTATGCTGGCAGCTTCGACCCGATGACCCGTGGGCACGAGGAACTCGCGCGCCGCAGCCGGACATTCGTGGACGAGCTTGTCATCGCCGTCACTACAAATTCGAGCAAGCGCCCGCTGTTCTCCATCGAGGAGCGAACCGAGCTCATCAGGACCACCATCGGCGATGCGCCGGGAATAACCGTGCGTCCGTTCGCCGGCCTGCTCGCCGATTTCGCCCGGTCGATCGGCGCGTCGCTGATCATCCGCGGGTTGCGCGCAGCTGGCGATTTCGAGTATGAATTCCAGATGGCACTGATGAATCGCCACCTCGGGCCGGGTATCGAAACCGTCTTCATGGTCCCATCGGTGGAAACCACGTACATCAGCTCGAGCATCGTACGCGAGGTGGCGCGCTACGGTGGCGACCTCACCGGTCTCGTGCATCCCAGGGTGGCCGAAGCACTCCGCGCAAAGTTCGACCATCAGTGAAAGGGAGTGATTGCCAGTGAATGACGAAGGTCTTCACAGTTTCATCGACGGGATCCGGAGCCGCGCGGCGCAGTCCAAGCGGCGCATCGCCTTCCCGGAAAGCGCCGACCCGCGCGTGCTCGCGGCCGTGGAACGCCTCGACACGATGGGTATTTGCGATCCTGTCCTGATCGATCAGGGGCCCGATGCGCTCGATCGTGCGGCGGAAATGGTCGCAAATGGCGTTGCTGACGGAATGGTTGCCGGCGCCGTCAATACCACCCGCGACGTTCTGCGCGCCGCGATCCACAAGATCGGCCTCGCCCCCGGGATGCTCACCGTTTCCAGCGCATTCTACATGGTCGCCGCAAGGCCCTGGGAGGCAGCCTCCCCGGTTCTAACATTTACCGATTGCGCCGTGGTACCGTATCCCACGGCGAGCCAGCTCGCCGAGATCGCAATCTCGGCCGCGAACGACCGCCGCCGTATCGTCGGTGATGAGCCGATAATCGCCTTCCTCTCGTTCAGTACGGCCGGGAGCGCTTCGGGGCCTTCGGTCGATCTGGTCCGGGCCGCGGTGGATATCGTGCGGCACCGGGCCCCCACCCTCGTGGTGGACGGAGAATTGCAAGGAGACGCCGCGTTGGTGCCGGCAATCGCGGCCCGTAAGGTCGCCGATTCGCCCTGCGGCGGTCGCGCGAACGTCCTCGTGTTTCCGTCGCTCGACGCCGGCAACATCGCGTACAAACTGGTCCAGCGGCTCGCTGGCGCTGCGGCACTCGGCCCGATTCTGCAGGGATTGGCGAGACCCGCCGCCGATCTGTCGCGCGGCGCGACGGTGGACGATATAATCAATGTGACGGCGATCACGGCATTACAAACGGAGAACGGATGAGCTTTACGCTTAAGAAGAACGGCGATGTGGTGGTGGTGGATGTGGAAGGGCAGCTGATCGTCGGCAATCGCCAGGAGCTGAAGCAGAAAGTGCTGGACGAGCTCGAAAAGGGGGACCGCAAGTTCCTTATCGACTTTGCGCAGACCGGCTACATCGACAGCTCGGGACTCGGCGTGCTCGTTTCACTCAGCAAGAAGATCCGCGAGCATGGCGGCGAGCTGCGTCTGGCCAATCTCAACGACGATCTGCAGACGCTGTTCGAGCTCACCAAGCTCGATACGCTCTTCCAGATAGCCGATACCAGGGAGCGGGCACTCGAAGGATTTTAATGCCCCGGATCCGGAGCATCGCCGGCTCGCTGACGTCGCGTGGGCCGGCCCGTCCGACGTTCCTTATGACTTCTCATTCGACGCGGTGACGCCTTCCTACGTAGCGCTCGACGTCGAGATCCCGAGTGACGTCAGACAGATCGAGCCGATCGTGAATCTGGTCACCGAGCACTGCAAATCGCTGCGCCTGTCGCGGCGCCAGTGCTCGCTGAACATTCCGGTCGCGCTCAGCGAAGCGCTTTCCAACGCGATAATCCGCGGCAATCACGAAGACCCTCGCAAGCACGTTCGCCTGCGCGCGACCGTATCCGATCAGGCGCTCGTATTCGACGTCGTGGACGAGGGAAGCGGCTTCGATATGCAAAAGGAGTCGCACGATCCGACGACTGCCGAATACATCACGCGCGAGGATGGCCGCGGCATCTTCCTCATGCACCAGCTGATGGATCGTGTCGAGCAGTTCCGCGGCCCGCAACACGTCGTACGCCTCACGCTCAACCGCTGATGTCACGCAACCTCGAGCTCGAGATCGAGAACGCCGCGCGCGAGCTGGCCGAACGCTACGAGGAGATCAATCTCCTCTACACGATCAGCGAGATCCTGGGCCGCACGGTCTCGCTCGATCGTGCAGCGACTACGATCCTCCGCGAAGTATCCGAAACAGTGGGAGCGCGCCGCGCCGCGATCTACACGTGCGAGGCCGGCAGCGACATGCTCGATCCGATTGCGTCCGTCGGCGTCCCGGATGCGCTCCCGAGCGTCTCGTTGTCCGATCCACGCAATCTTGCCGCGCGTGCATTTCGCGGCCGTCATTCGGTAGTCATCGCTCCCGAGGACGACGTCACCGATGACGGCTTTCGCATCGGTGCAGTCCTCGCCGTGCCCATCATGTGGACGGGAGAGGCCGGCCGCCCCGAGTTGCTGGGCGCTGTCAGCCTGACCGACAGATCCACTGGTGCCGCGTTCAGCGCCGGCGATGTCAAGCTCGTCGCTGCTATCGCCACGCAGATCGGCAGCGCGATTCAGAACGCGCGATTGGTGCGCGAATCCATCGAGCAGCAGAGGTTGCTGCAGGAAGTGCGTCTCGCGCACGACCTGCAGATGAAGCTTTTGCCCAGCGGTGATGTGGTCGCGCCACAGGCGGAAGCATCCGCGCGCGTAGTCCCCGCTGAGAGCGTTGGCGGCGACTTCTATCATCTTTTCCGACTCACCCCATCTGCAACCGGAGTGATGATCGGCGATGTCTCGAGTCACGGATACCGCGCCGCGCTCATCATGGCGCTCGCCATGAGCGCTGCGGCCATTCACGCCCAGAGCACGCTCGATCCCGCCGCGATGCTGCACGCGCTGCTCTACTCGTTGCGCGAAGAGCTTTCGAACACGGAGATGTTCATCACTCTGTTCTACGGCGTGGTGGACAGGCAGAACCGGACGCTTCAGTATGCCAATGCAGGGCATCCTCACGTCTTCTGTTGCCGTCCGACGGGCGAGCCGGAGCGTCTCGGCGCGCTCGACCCGCCGCTGGGCATGAGCGACCAGGCTCCGACATCGCGTACGGTCAAGTGGACACCCGAAAAGGACCTGCTGGTATTGTTCACGGACGGAATCACCGATGCGCTGAACGATGCCGGACAACCTATGGGCGAGCGTCGCGTGCTCGATACGATTCAGCGCTACGCCGCCGAGCCAGCTGCCGTGATCGTCGATCGCGTATTCGATGCACTGAGCCAGCACACCGGCGACATTCCGCCGCGCGACGATCTCACTCTCGTCGTACTACGGAGCTGATCACGCGAACACGTGATGGATTTCCGCCCACGCTCAAGCGGCTGGGCCAGCACTTCCTTGCGGATGAGCGCGCGCTTGCACGAATCGTCGACGCACTCGCGCCAACCGAGGCCGACACGGTGCTCGAGATCGGACCCGGCCGCGGTGCGCTCACCGACATTCTCGTGAAGCGCGCGGGCCGCGTCGTGGCAGTCGAGCTCGACCGCGCGCTCGCCGCACTGTTGCGCGAGCGATTCGCCCTCACGCCAAGCGTCGAGATTGTAGAGGCCGACATCCTCAAGACGGATCCCGGCGCGCTTGGCGGCCCCGGTTATCTGCTTGTCGGCAACGTCCCGTATTACATCACCACACCGATCATGTTTCACGTGCTCGCGTGCGCACTGCCGCGTCGTGCCGTGTTTCTCGTGCAGCGTGAAGTCGCGATTCGCGCGATGGCAGACGCGGGATCCAAAAGCTACGGTGCGTTGTCGGTCAATCTGCAGGTGCTCGCGCACGTCGAGCGTGTTTTCGACATTCCGCCCGGCGCATTCAAGCCGCCACCGAAAGTCGATTCATCGGTGATACGAGTCACGCCGCTCACCGATCCCGTTCTACGCGAGGGAGAGCAGGGACGCTTCCGCTCTTTCGTGCAGAGCCTGTTCAGTCAGAGGCGCAAGCAGATCGGAACGATCCTGCGCAGTCTTCCACCGTCGGCGTCGGGTGTTCCAGCGGTGACGCTCGATGCACTCGCAGCACTCGGCATTCCACCGACCGAGCGACCCGAGCGGCTCACACCGCTTCAGTTCGTCGAGCTATTTAGATCTTCCTCGCGGAATACGGGGATTCCGGACTGACATCGCCGCCT
>Ga0207678_10004549_pt1 | contig 12474 bp, 13 predicted proteins | sample KBSC63metaG_FD_184319 | JGI IMG/M metagenome (GOLD analysis project Ga0207678, IMG submission 184319) | Corn rhizosphere microbial communities from Kellogg Biological Station, Michigan, USA - KBS C6-3 metaG (SPAdes) (version 2) | ecosystem: Host-associated > Plants > Roots > Rhizosphere > Soil ... | reverse complement strand
GAGGAGAACTGCACGGTCTGCATGCTGTGCGCTCGCGAGTGCCCCGACTGGTGCATCTACATCGACTCGCACAAGGAAGAGGTCATCGTCCCGGGCGCCGCGCGGGCTCGGCAGCGGAACGTTCTGGACCGCTTCGACATCGACTTCTCTCTCTGCATGTACTGCGGGATCTGCATCGAGGTCTGCCCGTTCGACGCGCTGCACTGGACCCCCGAGTTCGAGTACGCCGAGACCGACGTCCTCGACCTGCTGCACGACAAGAACCGCCTGGGGGAATGGATGCGCACGGTGCCTCCGCCGCCGGCGCACGACGTGCTCGGCGAGCCCTCGAAGGAAGAGGCCACCGCCGCGCGCAAGGCCGCGGGTCCGGGAGCGGCAAAACCAGCCCGAGCCAACGTACGCCGGGACACCGCGCCACCGGAGCCTCCGCAGTGACCGTGGCGGACGCGCTCATGCTGGCACTCGGCGTGATCGCGGTCGGCGCGGGCGCGCTCGTGGTCACCAGCACCCATCTCGTCCGTGCCGGCTTCTACCTGGTGGTGAGCCTGGGCGCGACCGCCGGCCTCTACCTGATGCTCGGCGCCGAGCTGGTGGCCTGGGTGCAGGTGCTGCTCTACGTCGGTGCGGTGGTCATCCTGCTGCTGTTCGCCGTCATGCTGACCCGCGCGCCGATCGGGGCGAGCGACGACCTGGACCGCCCCCGCTGGCCCGGCGTCCTGATCGGCGGCGGCGCCGGCCTGGGCCTGGCCGCCCTGTTCGTGGCCGCGTACGGCTGGATGAAGGTGCCGCGCCCGCCGTCGGGCACCGCGGAGCGGCTGGGCGAGCAGATCTTCTCCGTCTGGGTGCTGCCGTTCGAGGTGGTGGGCGTGCTGCTGCTGGCCGCGCTGGTCGGCGCGATCGTGGTCAGCCGGCCGGATATCGGGGCACGCCGCTGATGCATCCCGTCATCGCGTACGTCATCGCTGCGCTGCTCGTCGGCCTCGGCGTGTACGGAATCCTGGCCCGCCGCAACGCCATTCTCGTGCTGATGGCCGTCGAACTGCTGCTCAACGGCGTCAACCTGGTGCTCGTCGCGGCCGACACCACGGTCAAGGCGGCGCTGCCCGCTACCGGCCAGGCGTTCGCCCTGTTCGTGATCGTGCTGGCCGCCGCCGAGATCGGGGTGGGTCTCGCGATCGTGCTGCAGTTGTACCGGATGCGGCGAAGCGTCGCCGTCGACGAGGTGCCGCTGGAGCGCGTCCCGTGACCGAGCGCAGCGAGGTCACCTACCGGCTCAGGGAGCCGAGCCGCGAAGCGGATCGGCGGCACGACCGCACCGCGCGGAGCGAGGTGCGGTCGTGAACGTGGCCCTCGCGGCGGCCATGCCGCTCGCGCCGCTCGCCGCGGCCCTCGTCGGGTTCCTGCTGCGCTCGCGGCGGTCGGCCGCGGCGCTCGCCATCACCGCGACGTCCGCCGCGCTGCTCGCCGCGGTGATCCTCGCGCTGCGTTTCGACAAGCCCGTGTCCGACGGGTACCGGGCCGCCGACTTCGTCGATCTCACCGTCGAGTTCGGGGTGCGGGTCAACGGGCCGACGACGCTGATGGCGTTGGCCGTCGGCGCGGTGGCGCTGGCCGTGCAGGTCTACTCGGTCACCTACCTGCGCGACGACGACAGGTACGCGCCGTACGCCGCCCAGGTCTCGCTGTTCACGGCCGCGATGATGACGGTGGTGGTGGCGAGCGACCTCGTCCAGCTGCTCATCGGCTGGGAGGTCATGGGCATCTGCTCGTACCTGCTGATCGGGCACGACCGTCGGCTGCCGGAGGCGCCCCGGGCCGCGGTGAAGGCGTTCCTCGTGACCCGCGTCGGCGACGTCGGCTTCCTGCTCGGCATCGCGGTGCTCGGTTACCACGCGGGCACGTTCCGCATCGACGACGTGCTGGCCCACGACTACACCGGCGCCCAGCTCACCGCGGCCTGCCTGCTGCTGCTCGCCGGCGTCGCCGGGAAGAGCGCCCAGTTCCCGCTGCACACCTGGCTCCCGGACGCCATGGCCGGCCCGACCCCGATCTCCGCACTGATCCACGCGGCGACGATGGTGGCGGCCGGCGTGTACGTCGTCACCCAGCTGTTCCCGCTGTTCGCCCAGGCGCCCGCCGCGCTCACCGTGCTCGCGGTGATGGCCGCGATCACCATGCTCCTGGGCGCGCTCGCCGCGATGGCGCAGGCCGACATCAAGCGGGTGCTGGCCTGGTCGACGGTCAGCCAGCTCGGGTACATGACCGGCGCGCTGGCCGTGAAGGCGCCGGGTACGGCGATGTTCCACCTGTTGACCCACGCCGCGTTCAAGGCGCTGCTGTTCCTCGCGGCCGGAGCGGTGATCCACGCGGTCGGCAGCAACCTGATCTCCGTCACCGGCGGGTTGCGCCGCTCGATGCCGGCGACGTTCGCCGCGACGACGATCGGCCTGGCCGCGCTGGCGGGGCTCCCGCCGTTCTCGGGCTTCTGGAGCAAGGAGGCGATCCTCGCCGCCGCCATGGACGAGGGCACCGGTCCGGGCTGGCTGGTCTACGTCGCCGGTGCGGCGACTGTCGCGCTCACCGGCTGGTACGCGACCAGCCTGTGGCTGCAGGTGTTCCTCGGCCGCCCGCGCAGCCCCGCGGCCGACCATGCGCACGAACCCGGACCGGCGATGCGCTACCCGGTGCTGCTGCTCGCGGTGCCCGCCGCCCTCCTCGGCTTCGCCGGGCTGGCCGGCGGGTTCGTCGACAGGTTGGGCCCCGGCGCCGAAGAGGTCGGGCACCTGAGCGCGGCTCTCGTCGTCCCGTTGGGGTTGGCCCTTGCCGGCGCGGCGGTCGCGTGGGTGATGTGGCGACGCGGGCGCGCCGCCGACGTTCCCGCTCGCGCCCTGCTCGCGGACGCCTTCCACCTCGACGCCGTGCAGGCGGCCGTGGTGTCGCGACCGGTGTCGGCGCTGGCCGGGGCGGTGCGGCGGGCCGACGAGACCGCCGTCGACGGCGCGGTTCTCGGCACCGGCGCGGCGGCGCTGCGCAGCGGGACGGTGCTGGCCGGGGCGCACCGGGCCGCGCTGCCGCGCGCGGCGGGGGCGGCGCTCGGCGGTGCGTTGCTGCTCGGTCTGGCGGCCATCCTTCTGGAGTGGGTCCGATGAACGCCGTGCTGGTGGCCGTGCTGGTGATCCCGGCGCTTGGAGCGCTGGCGTCCGTCGTGATCAGGAGCGACCGCGCCGGGCGCGTCGCCGGGACCGTGGCCGCGGCCCTGTCGCTTGTCGCGGCGGCCCTGCTGGCGGTGGACCGCGCGCCGGCGACCGGCGATCGCCTTTCGCCCTGGCATCAGGTCGACGTCGCCTGGGTGCCGGCCGTGCAACTGCGGTTTCACGTCGGGGTCGACGGGGTGTCCTACCCGCTCGTGGTGCTCACCGCGCTGCTGACGCTGTTGTGCTGCCTCTACTCGCTGTGGCAGGTGCCCGGCGAGCGGAACGGGCGGCAGCTGGTGGCGCTGCTGCTGGTGGTCGAGGTCGGCATCGTCGGGGTCTTCCTGGCGCTCGATCTCATCCTCTTCTTCGTGTTCTTCGAGCTCGTGCTGCTGCCGATGTACGCGATCATCGCCGGCTGGGGTGGGCCCGAGCGGCGCGCGGCGGCCCGGAAGTTCGTGCTGTACACGCTGTTCGGGTCGGTGATCCTGCTGGTCGGGTTGCTGGTGGTGGTCACCGGCGCGAACACGGCCGACCTGGTGACGCTCACCGAGAGCTCCACGCTCGGCGCGAACGCCCAGCGGATCGCGTTCGTGCTGCTCGCCGTCGGGTTCGCCGTCAAGAGTCCACTGTGGCCGCTGCACACCTGGCTGCCCGACGCGCACACCGAGGCGCCGACGGTGGGCTCGGTGATCCTGGCCGGCGTACTCCTGAAGATGGGCACGTACGGGTTGCTCCGGATCGGCGTCGGCGTGGCCCCGGACGGCGCCCGTTGGGCTTCCCCGGTGCTCGCCGGCCTCGCCGTCGCCGCGATCCTGGTCGGCGGCCTGGTCTGCCTGGCGCAGACCGAGTTGAAGCGGCTGATCGCGTACTCGTCGGTGGGCCACATGGGCTTCGTGCTGCTGGGCATCGCGACGCTCACCACCACCGGCTTCCAGGCCGCGCTGATCGGGAACCTGGCGCACGGCGTCATCACGGGCCTGCTGTTCTTCCTGGCCGGCGCGATCAAGGACCGGGCGCACACGGGCGACCTCGGCCAGCTCGGCGGCCTGCGGGAGACCGCGCCCGTCCTCGCCGGCCTGCTCGGCTTCGCGGCGATCGCGTCGCTGGGGCTGCCGGGGCTGGCCGGGTTCTGGGGCGAGGCGTTCGCGGTGGTGGCGGCCGTGCAGCGGGGCTGGCCGGTCGCGGCGGTGCTGGCCGCGCTGGGCGGAGCGCTCGCCGCCGCGTACTTCCTGCGCCTGCTGCGCCGGGCGACGCACGGGTCGGCCGCGCCGGCCGTGGTCGGCCTGTCGCCGCTGCGCCGGTATGAGCTGGCGGCCTGGGTGCCGCTGGTGCTGCTGGCCATCGCGCTGGGACTGGTGCCGGCGCTGGCGCTCACCCCGTCGGCGCATCCGGTACGCGGACTGACGGCGGTGACCCATGCGGATTGACCACGTCGCGCTGCTTCCCGGGTACGCCGCCGCGACGACCGCGGTGCTCGTCCTCGTCCTGGACCTGCTGTTCCCCGGCCGGCGGGGTGTGGTGCTGGCCGGCGCCGCCGTGGGCGCGGCCGCGACGGCCGCGCTCGCTTTCGGGTTGGCCCTTTCCGGCGACGAGGCCCGCTTCGCCTTCTGCGGATCCGCGTGCTCGTTCACTGTGGACGGTCGGGCCGCCGCCCTGATGGGCGTCTTCGCCCTGGTGACGCTGGGTGTGCTGGGACTGTCCGCGACGACCCGCGCGCCGATGGGGGAGCACTGCTTCCTGCTCGCGTGCTCGATGACCGGTGGCGTGGTGCTGGCCGGCGCCGCCGACCTGATCACGCTGATCGTGGCCCTGGAGACGCTGACGCTGCCGCTCTACGTGCTCGTCGGGCTGCGGCGGACGCTGGTGTCCGCCGACGCGGCCGTCACGTTCCTCGTGGTGTCGGTGGTGGCCACGGCGGTGAGCCTGCTCGGCGCCGGGCTGTTGTACGCGTCCACCGGCGCCGTCCACTTCGGACAGATGAACGCCGCCGCCAAGGATCCTTCGTTGCGCCCGCTCGCCGTGGTCGGCTGCGTGCTGCTGCTCGGCGGCCTGGGGTTCAAGGTGGCGGCCGTCCCGCTGCACGCGTGGGCGCCCCCGACGTACGACGGCGCGCCGCTGCCGGTGGCCGCCTACCTGTCGACGGCGTCGAAGCTCGGTGGCGTGGTCGCGCTCGTGTACGTCTCCGTGGAGGCGGTGCCGTTCGAGCACGACGTCGCTGTCGCCGCGCTGGTGGTGCTGGCCCTGCTGACGATGACCGTCGGCAACCTCGTCGCGCTGCGGCAGCGGCGGATGGTGCGGCTGCTGGCGTGGTCGTCGATCGCGCAGGCCGGCTACATCCTTGCGGCGCTGGCGGTGCCCGACGGCGGCGCCACGGCGCTCACGTACGCGGTGTTCTTCGTCGCGCTCGAGTTGGCCGCGTTCGCTGCGGTGGTCGCGCTGCGGACCCCGGCGCCCGTCGAGGCCGACGCTCGTGTGCTTGTCCCGGCCGGCGGCGCTCCCGCGGTTCCGGCGGCGCCGGCGCCGCAGGTGATCGACGACGGCGGCACCCTCGCGGACTACGCCGGCGCAGCGCGCGGCGCGCCGTGGCGCTCGGCCGCCCTGGTGCTGGCGCTCGCCGGGCTCGCGGGGCTGCCGCCCGGGATCGCCGGGCTGTTCGCGAAGGTGGCCGTGGTGCGCTCGCTCGTCGACAGCGATGCCACCTGGTTGGCGGTGATCGTGGCGCTGAACGCGGTGGTGGGCCTGGCGTACTACGTCCGGGCCGGCGCGGGGCTGTTCGCTCCCGCGGAGCCGGGCACGCCGGTGCGCTGGCCGCGTCCACACTGGACGATCGCCGTCACGACGGCGCTGATAGCCCTGGTGGCGCTGGTGATCGGCTTCGCCCCCCAGATCGTGTTCGACGCGGCGGCGGCGCGCTGACACTCCCTTGCGATCTTGGTCTCGAGTGGGCGCTGTAGCACCCACTCGAGACCAAGGTCAGCGGACGATCCGCGCGGCGCGGGCGGCCGCCAGCCACTGCGGGAACTCGGACATCAGCGAGTCGTAGAGGACGCCGTCCGGGATCGAGCGGGGCTCCTTTCCGGCCGGGAAGAACCCCGCGTTGTCGACCACCCGCTTCGCCGGCACTGGAAGCTCGTCGAGGCGGTGCAGATAGGCGAACTCGTCGTCGCCGAACCCGATGAACTGCCAGAAGATCGGCAGCCGTGCGGCGTCGCAGAGCACCTCGGTGGTCTCGCGCTTGGAGTTCGGTGCGCCGTCGGTCTGGAAGACGACGAACGCCGGGCCCGGTCCTTTGTGGAGATCGATCACGGCGCGCATGGCGGCGGCGTAGTTCGTACTTCCCATGGTCCCGGCGGACGCCTTGATGCGGTCGATCGAGCCGGCGTAGTCGTACACCGAGATGTCCACCGGTTGCCGGGCCGTGGTGTCGAAGAAGATCACCGGGACGGTGCCGTCGTCGTCGAAGTGGGCGGCGAGGGCGAGCACGCGCTCGGCGAGCGCCTGCACGGAGCCGTCCTTGAAGTACCGGCTCATCGACCGGGAGTGGTCGATGACCAGGTACACGGCGGCGCGCTCACCGCCCAGGCGGTGCTTGTCGAGGCTGACCCGCGCCGTCTTGTAGAGGTCGACGAGGCCGGGCGCCGTCGCCGTGAGCTTCGTCAGGTCGATGGCCACGATCGAGGAATTCAGCGGTAGTTGGTGAACTGCAGCGCGACGCCGAAGTCGGCCTGCTTGAGCATGGCGATGACCGCCTGCAGGTCGTCCTTCTTCTTGGCGGTGACGCGGAGCTGGTCGCCCTGGATCTGCGCCTGGACGCCCTTCGGGCCGTCGTCGCGGATCTTCTTGCTGATCGCCTTCGCCTTGTCGGAGTCGATGCCCTGGATGATCTTGCAGTCGAGCCGGTGCACCTTGCCCGACGCGCGGGCCTCGCCGGCGTCCAGGGACTTCAGCGAGATCTGGCGCTTGACCAGCTTCTCCTTGAACACTTCGAGGGCGGCGAGGACCCGGTCCTCGGTTTCGGCCTGGAGCGACACTCCGTCGTCACCGGCCCACTTGATCTCCGCGCCGGTGCCGCGGAAGTCGAAGCGCTGGGAGAGCTCCTTCGCGGTCTGCTGGACGGCGTTGTCGACCTCCTGCCGGTCGACCTTGCTGACGATGTCGAACGAGGGTGCGGACGCCATGACTAGTTCGCGCTCCTGTGACGTGTGTGGTTGCCTGTCGACCCGTTGCCCTGTTGCCCCGTGACACGGGCGGTTCGGCCGAGGGTACCCGTTTGCGGGGACCCCCGGTCGTACCGCTATCCTTGCTTGCGCTGCCGGACGCGGTACGTCCGGTACATCCCGGCGGGTTGCCCGAGCGGCCAATGGGAGCGGACTGTAAATCCGTCGCGAAAGCTACAGAGGTTCGAATCCTCTACCCGCCACCAGTACGGCAAACGGCCCTTGGCTCGGATGTTTCCGGACCAAGGGCCGAATTGCTGACGCCTCCGCTACGCGGGGCTGAGGTGGAACGTGTCCGGTGGCTGGGTCCACCACTCGTCGAACGGATCGTTCGCCACCGCCTCGAAGATCCGCGGCGCCTCCGCCGCCCACGCCTCGCGGGACTCCCAGATCGAGATGCCGACCAGCCGGTCGGTGTTAGCGTCCCGCCACGCGTTCATCTGCAGCAGGCCCGGCGACCCGGCGGCCGCGGCGTCGACGCGCTTCATCGACGCCAGCAGGTCATCGGCGTGCTCGGGCGTCGGGTAGTGCACGGCCAGGTGGATGAACATCAGATCGCCTCGCTGAAGAAGCCGAGCAGTTCGCCCCACCCGCCGGAGTAGCCGGCGGCCAGCTCGAGGCCGTCCGGTCCGAGCGACTCCCAGCCGGAGTGCTCGATCGTCACCAGGCACCCGGCGACCGTCGACGTGAACCGTACCGACACGAGCGTCGACACCCCGTCCGGCCAGTCCGGCGTGCGCCAGGTGAATTCCAGCAGCGAGCCCGGCTCCCAGCTCCGCACCCGGCCGATCTCGGCACCTTCACCGGTCGCCAGGTCGTACACCTCGACCAGCCGACCGCCGACGTGCGGCTCGAAGCGCAGCTCCCGCCCGCGTTCCGGGTCGATCCAGTAGTGGGTGCCGCGCCTCCACCAGCGTCCGATCTCCTTGGTGAAGACGTCGAAGGCCTTCTGCGGGTCGCAGTTCACCTCGACGGACGCCGTCGCCGTGCCAACGCTGCTCATTGCGTACTCCTGTTCTCCACGTGCTGCCGGAACGCGTCGAGTTGATCGCTCCAGAAGGCCTGTACCTGGTCGACCCATGCCCGCAGGCCCACCAGCGGCTCGGGCCGCAGGTGGTAGATCCGCACGCGGGCGTCGGCGTCGATGCCGCGCTCCTCGATCAGCCCGCTGCGGCGCAGCACCCGCAGGTGCCGGCTGACCGCCGGCCCGGTGACCGCGAACTCCGCCGCCAGCTCCCCGGCGCGCCGGGGTCGCTCGCGGAGCAGCTCGACGATGCGCCGGCGGGTCGGGTCGGCGAGAGCCGCCAGCGTGGTGTCGACATCACTAACCACAAGCAACATTATTAACCGTGACGTTAGATAATGGTCAACCCTTGACTGGGCCACCGAGATGATCGAACAAGTGTTCTAATAGAGAAATGGACACGCGGGTGGACACGGCGACGAGCCGGGCGAGGACGATCTCACTTGTACTGCGTGGCGGCACCCTGGAGGCGCCGCCGGCCGGGTCGGTCGGCGGTTGGGTGCTCGATGTCAGCGCTCTCACATCATTCATCGAGGGCAACGCCTATGCGGCGAGCGTGCGGGCGCTCGCCCAGCGCGCCGGGCGCACGTTGCTGGTCCCGATGCCGGCGCTCGCGGCGGCCGTCCGGCGGTCGCGCAACGCAATGGCGCCGGATCCGGCGCTCCGGCTGGCCGAGCTGATGCGCGACCCGATGGTCATCGGCGTCGAGGGCGCCGTGGCGGTCGGACCGCTCTTCGACAGACTCGTCGAGCGCGCTGCCGGCGACCGGTTGGCGGCCTTCGTCGTCATGCTGGCCACGGAGCGTGCCTGGCCGGTGCTCACGGACCGTGGCGAGGCCCTGGCGCGGCTCCGCCCCGATCTCCTCGTGATCCCGTCCTGACGAAGGGGCATTGAACACGGATCGTGGGGTCCGCGGCCGGCGGACCCCACGATCCGTTGCTTTGATCTCGTTTTGACCCTCCGGAACCGTCCGTACTCGCAGATGTTGCGAACATCAGCCGTTTGCCGTCTACAAATTGACCGAATGGCCGAAGTGTGCGGATCGATTGGTCGGCGCGCGGCTGGGGCTTTCCGATGCGGTTTTGGCTATGGCACGATCGGGGATACCACTACCACCATTGGCTGCTCGGCACAGGAGTTATGCGATGAAGACTCACAGGCTCGGTCGGTGGGTGGTGGGTGCCGTTGCCGTTGTGGCGTTCGCATTCCTGGCGATCGCGCCGCAGGCAGGCGCCACTGTGAACGAGGTTGATTGGACGGCGCCGGCCGGCCAGGTCGTGGCCCGCTGACCCGCTAGGTAATAGGGGGGTCGGTGGCTCGTCCGAGGGCTAGCGCGCCTCCGTCTCCGAACCGGGCGTGGCTCGTCACGATCCCGCTCTTCCTTCTGGCCATAGCCGTCACGTTGCCCGTCGTCGGTGACGGGCACAGCGGCCGTCACGACGACCTGTTCGGCGAACCGATCACGCTGGGTATTCTCTGCGTGCTGCTCGTCCTGCCGGTATTCGTGCCGCTGCGCTTCAACGTGCGGCGTCAGGCGTTCACCGCCTCGCTCACCGAGTTGCCGTTCGTGATGGCGCTGTTCTACCTGCCGCCGCTCGGCGTGCTGCTCATCCGCGTCGTCGCCTACATCGCTGTCCAGTCGGGGCGGCGGACCGGCTGGCTCAAGGGCAGCTTCAACGTCGCGTCGGCCGCGGCCGGTACCGCCTGCGCCAACGCCGTCATCTTCGCCTTCGCCGCACCCCGCGACCTCACGCCGCACGGGTGGCTCGTGCTGGCCGCCGCGATCGTGGCCAACATGCTCGTCAACACCGCGGCCCTGACGGGTATCGCGGCGCTCGTGCAGGGCGCGGTTCACCTGCCGCAACTGGCCCGTGCCCTCATGCCGAACGTGATCGCGACAGGCGTGAACACCACGCTGGGCCTGGTCACGCTGCTCGCGTTGGCGCAGACGCCGTGGTCGGCGCTGCTGCTCGCCGCGCTCGCGGTGGGCCTCGGCCTGGTGTACCGGGTGTACGCCCAGTTCGTCAGCCAGCACAACAGCCTCGCCGAGATCCACGAGATCACCCGGGCCACGTCGGCCAGCGTCACCGAGGGTCGCCTCGCCGAGATCGTGCTCGGCCGGCTGCGCGGCCTGGTGCACGCGGAGTCCGCGACGCTGTGGCTGCCAGCGCGGGGCAGGTTCCCGGAGGTGCTGCTCACCGCCCAGCTCGACTACCGGGGCCTGCTCGACCGCGCGAAGACCCCGTCGGCAGTGCGCCGGCGGGCGTTCGACACCGGCGAGCCGGTGACGATCGGTGAGAAGCTGCCCAGCGGCGAGGACACCCGCGACCTGCGCATGCAGCTGCGGGACCTGGGCGCCAAGGACGTGATCGTGGTCCCGCTGCGCTCCGGCAAGGCTGTCATCGGGACGCTGGAGGTGGCCGGGCGGCTGGGCGACCTGGCCCACTTCACGCCCGACGACGTCCGCGTCGTCGAGACGCTCGCGGCGCACGTCGGGGTGGCGGTGGAGAACTCCCGCCTGATCGACAGGCTCCGCTACGACGCCAACTACGACGCCCTGACCGGCCTGCCGAACCGTGCGCGCCTGGTCGGTGCGCTCGGCGAGGTGATCAACTCGCGGACGCCGGGTGAGTCGGTCGCCGTCCTGCAGTTCGACGTGATCAGCCTGCGCAGCGTCAACGAGTCGCTGGGCCACAAGGCCGGCAACGAGGTGCTCAGCGAGGTCGCCCGGCGGCTGCGCGCGCTCGCACCGGCCGCGTCGCTCGTCGCGCGCGTCGGCGGCGACGAGTTCGCCGTCGTGCTGCGGGTCGCCGGCCTCGAGGCCGCCCTCGCGCTGGCCGAGGAGATCCGGGCGGGCCTGCGCGAACCGCTGCAGTTCGATGCGATGGCCGTCGACATCGACACCACCGTCGGCGTGGCGGTGCACCCCGAACACGGCGACGATCCGGAACTGCTGGTCCAGCGCGCCGACGTCGCCACGCACGCCGCGAAGTCGGGCGGCGGCTCGCAGCCGTACAACGCCGGCCTGGAGTCGCGCTCGGTGCGTCGCCTCGGGCTCGCCGCCGACCTGCGGCGCGGGCTGGACGGCCACGAGATCGAGGTCTACTTCCAGCCGAAGGTCGCCCTGGCCGACCGGCGGGTGGTCGGCGTGGAGTGCCTGGCCCGCTGGGACCACCCCGTCTACGGTGCCGTCAGCCCGGAGGACTTCGTCGCCGTCGCCGAGCACACCGGCCAGATCGCCCAGCTCACCGACCTGGTGCTGAGCCAGGGTCTGCGCCGGGCCCGGCAATGGGCCGACGCGGGCCAGGCGCTGTCGGTGTCGGTCAACGTCTCGCCCCGCAGCCTCGCCGACGTCCGGTGGCCCGACCGCGTCGCAGACCTGCTGTACGAGTTCGACGTCAGCCCCGAGCGGCTGACGCTGGAGGTGGGCGAGGAGGCGCTGCTCGCCGACCAGACGAGGGCGGTGGAGGCGCTGCGCCGGCTCCGCGCGATCGGGGTCCGGCTGTCGATCGACGACTACGGCACCGGCTACTCGTCGCTCGCGCTGCTCCGGAAGCTGCCGATCACCGAGGTCAAGATCGACAAGGTGTTCGTGCAGGGCATGGCCACCGACGCCGGCGACCTGGCGATCGTCCGGGCCGTGATCGACCTGTCCCGGCACTTCAACCTCGCCGTGGTGGCCGAGGGTGTCGAGAGCGAGCTGACCCTGGCCCGGCTCGAGGAGATCGGGTGCGACCTCGGCCAGGGCTTCCTGTTCAGCCGCCCGCTACCGGACGAGCGCCTCGACGCCTGGCTCGCCGCGCGCACCGAGGCGCAGCCGACGAAGGGCGGCGAGGTCCGCTGGCTGCGGGCCGTTCCGTAGTCGGGGCGGCTACTTCGGGAAGTCGATTTCGTGGCCCGGTGCCGGCCGTGTACTCTTACCCGAGCGCGTGCGCCGAGTTCGCACGACGCCCCCTTAGCTCAGTCGGCAGAGCGTCTCCATGGTAAGGAGAAGGTCTACGGTTCGATTCCGTAAGGGGGCTCCGCAGGTCAGAGCCTT
>Ga0207678_10004548_pt1 | contig 12474 bp, 7 predicted proteins | sample KBSC63metaG_FD_184319 | JGI IMG/M metagenome (GOLD analysis project Ga0207678, IMG submission 184319) | Corn rhizosphere microbial communities from Kellogg Biological Station, Michigan, USA - KBS C6-3 metaG (SPAdes) (version 2) | ecosystem: Host-associated > Plants > Roots > Rhizosphere > Soil ... | reverse complement strand
TGTTCAATTGGATAGCCATCAGCCATCTCGATCGCCGGGCCGAGGACGTCTTTAAGGCTCAGCCGTCCATATTCGGCGAGCATGACGAGGGCGCCCCCCGGCGTGCCCGGCGTAATGGCTGCGAGCGGACCGTACTCGGGCGGATAACGCATGCCCTTGCTGTGGTAGAATTGCGGAGTTGCGCCGGTCGGCGCGACTCCAAGCGCGTTGATGCCGATCACCTGGTGCGTGTGGGGGTTATAGATGAGCGCCTGGGTTTCTCCGCCCCAGGACAAGGTATCCCACATGGTCGAAGTCGCGGCGATCATGGCGGCTGCGGCGTCGACCGCATTGCCGCCTTTCTGGAACATCGTCGCGCCCGCGGTCGCGGCCAGCGGCTTGCCGGTTATTGCGACCCAGTGCCGCCCGTGCAGCGCGGGTTTCACGGTCCTCGCCTCGGCTGGCGACGTCGCAAGCGCGACCCAGAACAGAAGCACCGGGAACAGCAACACCCGGATCAGACGCATTCTTCCCTCCCTGGCAGCTCTTTCCGAGTGAACTTTCAACCGGACGGCGTCAATTGCTTCGCCGGTTGCAGGTGCCTACATCGCCCCGATGCATTCCGACGCTGAGCTGAAGCGCCTTCGCTGGCGAGCGCACCATCGCGGCACCTTTGAAGCAGACCTGCTCGTCGGCGGCTTCTTCGATGCGCATCATCACTCGTGGGGGGATCGCGAGCGCGCACTCTTCGCGCAGATACTCGAAGAGCAGGATGTAGACATCATGGCCTGGGCCAGCGGAACCGTCGAGCCGCCGGAACGCTACCAAGGTCCGATGCTGCAGGCGCTCCGCAAGCTCGACTACATTCCGATCTCGCGATGACCGAGCCTCTGCAACGAATCCTCGGCGCGTCCGAACCCCTGACTCTGGCGTCCGTCCCAACCGGCTTTCTGCCTTGGCTAGCGGCCGACATCGCGCGGGCGGCATTCGGCCGAAGCAAGCCCGCGCGCGCCGTCGTCGTGGCCGCCGACGAAGCGGCGATGCGCGCCGTTGCAGATACCGTCCCGGCTTTTGCGCCGGAAATCGATGTGCTGACGTTTCCTGCGTGGGATTGCCTCCCCTACGACCGGGCATCGCCTGCGCTGCGGGTGATGGCCGAGCGCCTGTCCGCTCTCAATGCACTTCAGCAACCGCTGAAGAAGCCTCAGCTTCTTGTGGCGACAGCGAATGGTGTCATCCAGCGGCTGCTGACGCCGTTCCGGATCCGGCAGCTCACCCGGCGGATCGCGGAAGGAGAGCGGATCGACCGCGAGCGGCTGATCTCGCAACTGACGGCGCTCGGCTACCAGCGCACCGATACTGTCGCCGAACAGGGCGAATTCGCGGTCCGCGGCTCGCTTATCGACCTGTTCCCGTCGGGAGAAGCGACAGCACTGCGGCTCGATTTCTTCGGCGACGAGATCGAGACACTCCGGCGCTTCGATCCGGCCGACCAGCGCTCGACAGGCAACGCCGAGACCTTCACGCTCATGCCAGCGTCGGAAGCCTTGCTCGACGAGGACACTATCAAGCGTTTCCGTGAGCGCTATCGCGAAGCCTTCGGGGGCACCGCCACCGGCGATCCGCTCTACCAGGCGGTCTCGGACGGGCGGCGAATGGCCGGAATGGAGCATTGGCTCCCTCTGTTCGAGGAGCGGCTGGCGTCGCTTTTCGACTTCCTCGGCGACGACGATGTCGTCCTGCGCGATTCCGGGACGGACGGAGCGCTCGATTCCCGCCGGGAAAGCATTGAGGACTATTTCCAGAACCGGACACGGATGATGGCGGCCGAGCCCGGCAGCTATCGCCCGCTCCCGCCTACGGCTTTGTATCTCGATCGTTCCGAATGGGACGAGGAAGTCGCGGCGAGGCGCATCCACCGAAGCTCGGCTTTTCCCGAAGCGGAAAGCGCGACCACGATCGATTTCGAAGTCGAGACGGCGCGGGACTTCGCTCCCGAGCGAGCGCGCAACGACAACGTCTACGAAGCAGTCGCAGAGCACGTCCAGGAATTGCGCCGGGGTGGCAGGAAGGTCGTCCTTGCGAGTTATACCAAGGGCGCCCGCGAGCGCCTGGCCGCCCTGCTCGAAGACCATGGCCTGAAGGCGAAGAAGGCAGTCGACAGCTGGCAGGAGGCGCTTGGCTCGAAAACCCAGCCGGCGCTCCTTGTCCTTCCCCTCGACCACGGTTTTTCGACGCCGGACGTCGCCGTACTCACCGAGCAGGACATGCTCGGCGACCGTCTCGTGCGGCGCCGCAAGCGGCGCAAGAATGCGGATGCGTTCCTTGCCGAAATCGCGTCCCTCTCGCCCGGGGACCTCGTCGTCCACGCCGAGCATGGCATTGGCAAATACGAGGGGCTGACCCAGGTCCCGGTCAGCAGGACTCCGCACGATTGCGTCGCCATCGGCTATGCGGGGGGCGACAAGCTCTACCTTCCGGTCGAGAACATCGAACTCCTGACCCGCTATGGCAGCGACAGCGAAGGCGTCCATCTGGATCGCCTCGGCGGCGAAGCCTGGCAGCGGCGCAAGTCGCGGATGAAGCAGCGGATCCGCGAGATCGCCGGCGAGCTGATCGAGGTCGCAGCAGTGCGCGCCACGCGCCCTGCCCCGGTCGCCGAGCCGGATTCGGCTTTCCCGCAATTCGTCGACGGCTTTCCCTACGAGGAGACCGACGACCAGGAGCGCGCGATCCAGGAAGTCCTCGGCGATCTCGAGGAAGGCAAACCGATGGACCGCCTGGTTTGCGGCGATGTCGGATTCGGCAAGACGGAGGTCGCGCTTCGCGCCGCGTTCGTCGTCGCAATGTCAGGCCTCCAGGTGGCGCTGATTGGGCCCACAACCCTCCTGGCGCGCCAGCACTACGCCAATTTCGTCGAACGGCTTCAGGGCTTCCCGATCGAGGTCGGCCGATTGTCGCGCCTCGTGCCCGCGGCCGAAGCCAAGAGGACGAAGGAGGGCCTCGAGAAGGGTACCATCGACATTGTGATCGGCACCCACGCCCTCCTTGCCAAAGGCCTGAAGTTCAAGAAGCTCGGCCTCGTCATCGTCGACGAGGAGCAGCACTTCGGGGTCGCTCACAAGGAGCGATTGAAGGCCCTCAAGGCCGACGTTCACGTGCTTACCCTGACCGCGACGCCGATCCCGCGGACTTTGCAGATGGCAATGAGCGGACTTCGGGAACTGAGCGTCATCCAGACTCCGCCGGTCGATCGCCTCGCCGTAAGGACCTACGTCACGCCGTGGGACCATGTCGTGATGCGCGAGGCGCTTCTTCGCGAGCATTGTCGGGGCGGCCAGAGCTTCTTCGTGGCGCCCCGGATCGCCGACCTTCCCGACCTCGAGGAATGGCTCCGCAACGAAGTGCCCGAAGTGAAGGCGGTGACCGCGCACGGCCAGATGTCCGCGAGCGAAGTGGAAGCGCGGATGAGCGCTTTCTATGACCGCAAGTACGATGTGCTCCTGTCCACCAGCATCGTCGAAAGCGGTCTCGACATCCCGTCGGCGAACACGCTCGTCGTTCACCGCGCCGACCGGTTCGGTCTCGCCCAGCTCTACCAGCTCCGCGGCCGCGTCGGGCGCTCGAAGGTTCGCGCTTATGCCTACCTGACCACGCCCGCCGACCGGTCGATCACGGAGAGCGCGCAGAAACGGCTGCAGGTGCTTGCAGATCTCGACAGCCTCGGCGCCGGCTTCCAGCTCGCAAGCCACGACCTCGACATTCGCGGGGCCGGCAACCTCCTGGGCGAAGAACAGTCGGGACACATCAAGGAAGTCGGGTTCGAGCTCTATCAATCGATGCTTGAAGAGGCGCTGATCGACATCAAGGCGGGCGGCATCCAGCGGCAGGAGGATTTCTCACCGCAGATCAGCGTCGATGCACCCATCCTCATCCCGGAACCCTACGTTTCCGATCTCGACCTTCGAATGAGCCTCTATCGGCGCCTCGGCGATCTCGAGGACAAGCAGGCGATCGAGGAGTTCGCCGCTGAGCTGATCGACCGCTTCGGCCCCCTTCCGGAGGAAACCGCGAACCTCCTCAAGATTGTGGAGACCAAGCTCAACTGCAAGAAGGCCATGGTGGCCAAGCTCGATACCGGCGCGCGCGGCGCCGTTGTGACCTTCGCCGCGAGCGGGTTCCCCGATCTTCAGGGCCTGCTGTCCTATATCGACCGCCTAAAAGGCAGCGCGAAGCTGCGGCCGGACAGCAAGCTCGCGGTCAGCCGCAACTGGCAAACTCCGGAAGACCGACTCAATGGGGCACTGCAGCTTTCGCTGGGCCTGTCGCGGGTGGTTGCCGCCAGCGAGCGTGCGATGGAGGCCGCATGAGCGATTCGCCGCGTCGGTCGTTTCTGCCTATGTTCCGGGCGTGACCCCGAACGACGCCTCGATGCCCAGGATCGACCTCAAGGCGCGTGGGATCGCCCTGCTCACCTCCAACCGCGAGCTCGCCAAGGCCGCCGAGGAGATGTTGTGCCGCCGCTACGACTGGGCGGACGAGCAGGAAGCAAAAATCTTTGTCGCGTTGGGCGGCGACGGATTCATGCTCCACACTTTGCACCGGATCCTCGAAGGCGAGCTGCCCTGCCTCCCGGTCTTCGGCATGAACCGCGGCACGGTCGGGTTCCTAATGAACGACTGGCGGCTCGACCGGCTCGCCGAGAGGATCGAGGCCGCCAAGGCGATTTCCATCGCTCCGCTGGAAATGACCGCGCGCACCGTCGGCGGGAGCGTCTTCACCCATGCGGCGATCAACGAAGTCTCCCTGCTTCGCGAAACCCGGCAAACGGCCAAGATCGAAGTCTCGGTCAACGGCCGGACCGCAATTCCAGAGCTGGCCTGCGATGGCGTCCTCGTCTCTACGCCCGCGGGCTCGACTGCATACAACCTGTCCGCCGGCGGGCCGATCCTTCCGTTGCAAGCGAAGATGCTCGCGCTGACCGCGATCAGCCCCTTCCGCCCGCGGCGCTGGTCGGGCGCGATCCTGCCCGACGACACGCACGTCTGCTTCAAGGCGCTGGAGCCGGCGCTGAGGCCGATTTCGGCGGTCGCCGACCAGTATGAGGTCCGCGAGGTGGCACAGGTTGACGTCCGCATGGACCTCGAGCGGTCGCTCACCCTCCTCTTCGATCCCGAGCACGCGCTCGACGAGCGGATCGCGATGGAGCAATTCGCGACCTGAAGCGGGTTGTGTTTGCGGCAAGCTTCGCTATCTAGCCCGCGCTGCCCTTTCGGGGCTGCTCCCCGGTAGCTCAGCGGTAGAGCATCCGACTGTTAATCGGACGGCCGCCTGTTCGAATCAGGCCCGGGGAGCCATCTCTCGCTTGCCGGAACCTTTCGCCGACTGCACCATCGAATGGGTGCGGGTGAAAGAAAGGGCGCAAGAACGTGGGTGAAGCACAGGCTGCTGCCGGGCCGGATTTCTCCTCAGGATTTCCACTTAAAGATATTCCCGACGAGGGAACCGTTGCGGGTCATGTCGGCGATGAGTCTGTGCTCCTGTCGCGGTTTGGCGAGGAGCTGTACGCGGTCAGCGGCGCCTGCACCCATTATGGCGGGCACCTGGCGGACGGAGTTGCGGAAGGCGAGACGGTGCGTTGTCCGCTCCATCACGCCTGCTTCGATCTCAAGACCGGACAGCCGCTCCGTGCGCCGGCCCTCGACCCACTCGACCGTTGGCAGGTGGATGTCGACAGCGACCGCGCCTACGTCAGCTATAAATTAAGGCCGCAGCCGGACGAGGCGCAGGAGGTCGAGACGGACGTCGGGCGGGTGCTTATCGTCGGCGGCGGAGCCGCGGGGCTCGCCTGCGCCAACGAGCTTCGGAGGCTCGGCTATCCCGGCGAGATCGTCATGCTGAGCGCCGATCGCGACCCCCCGTGCGACCGGCCGAACCTGTCCAAGGACTATCTCGCCGGAACCGCGCAGGAAGAGTGGCTGCCGCTTCGCACCGACGAATGGTATTCCGACAATCGCGTCGATCTCAGGCTGTCGACCGAGGTTACGCGCATCGACGCGGGCGCACGGACCGTCCATTGCGCCTCCGGTGAGAACATTCCCTACGACCGGCTGCTGATCGCAACCGGGTCGGAGCCCAATCGCCTGGCCGCGCCGGGATTCGACAGCGACAAGGTCTTCACCCTGCGAAGCTTCGCCGATGCCAGGGCGATCATCGAACATGCAAAGGAAGGCGCTCGAGCGGCCATCATCGGGGCGAGCTTCATCGCCATGGAAGCGGCCGCGGCTCTTCGGGCCCGCAAGGTCGAAGTCGACGTCGTTTCGGTTGAACATGTCCCGTTCGATCGCGTCTTCGGAATCGCCCTTGGCGAACGCATCAAGAAGATTCACGAGGAGAACGGAGTCCGCTTCCACCTCGGCTGCGTCGCGTCGAGCTTCGACGGCAGCGCGATCACGACAACGGCGCGAGAGCGGATCGAGGCGGACTTCGTCATCGTCGGTATCGGGGTCGAGCCGCGCCTCCACGCCGCTCGATCAGCCGGCCTCGCCCTCGACAATGGCGTCGTTGTCGACTCGACGATGCAGACGTCAGTGCCGGAAATCTACGCCGCGGGAGACATCGCGGCCTACCCGGACCCGATCGGCGGCGGGCGCATGCGGATCGAACATTGGGTGGTGGCCGAACGCCAGGGGGAGGTCGCAGCCGCGAACATGGTCGGGCAGAAGCGGCACTTCGACTCCGCTCCATTCTTCTGGAGCGAGCAATTCGGCACCGCGATCCGCTACGTCGGCCACGCGTCCGAATGGGACCAGGTAATCGTCGACGGGGACATCGACAGCGATTCCTTCGCCATCCGCTATTTCCACAAGGGCACGCATTGCGCGACCGCGACGATCGGGCGTGACGCCGACAACCTGGAAGACGAACTGGCCCTGGAGAGCCGCGCCCGAATCGCAAATGGGAGAGATTGGTGAACCTGAGCACTTATGACGGTTTCGATATCCCGGAGCTGGACGAGGTCACGTCCATCGAGCCGTTCCGCCGGCCCGGCCGGACGGAGATCGAGCAGGCAATCCGGACTTTGCTGGCCGCCACAGGTGACGATCCCTCGCGCGAAGGTCTTCAGGAAACCCCGGCCCGCGTCGCGCGCGCTTATGCGGAGTGGTTCGCCGGTTATCGCATCGACCCCAAGACCTATCTCGACAGGGTGTTCGAGGAAACCGAGGGCTACGAGGACACCGTTCTCCTGCGCGACATCCCCCTCGTGTCGACTTGCGAGCACCACATGGCTCCGATCACCGGCAAGGCGCACGTCGCTTATCGTCCAAACGGCCGCGTCGTCGGGATCTCGAAGCTTTCCCGGCTGGTCGACGGCTATGCCCGGCGGCTGCAGCTCCAAGAGCGATTGACGAACGAGATCGCACTCGCCCTCGACGAGGTGTTGCAGCCGAGGGGCGTCGCAGTCGTTATCGAGGCGTCGCATGGCTGCATGACGACCCGTGGCGTCAATCAGCACGGGATTTCGATGGTGACCAAGTGCTGGCTCGGCGATTTCAAGAGCGACGAATCGCTCCGCCGGGAACTGATGGAGTCGATCCGCCTCCATTGACTCCTTGACAGGTTGGTTCAGACTCGGCCGGCAGGGAGGCGCCCATGGTTTCCTTGATGCTGGCACTTCTGGCGGCGGGCATCGGCCCTTCGCAAACCACCGCAATTCCGAGCTCGAGCAAACCGCATACGATCTGTCGTGAAGGCGACCAGGTCACCGGAAGTCATGTTCGGACCGGCCGCCGGTGTCTCACGCAGGAGCAGTGGGACCAGGAGGACGCCAAGCGGATCGAGCGGCCTGTGACGATGCAGGTTACCGGGCACCAGGCCGACGGAATGGAACCGACCACCCGTCCGCAATAGATCTCAGCCTTCCAGCGCAGCCATCAGGCTCGCATTTCCTCCCGCGGCAGTCGTGTCGATGCAGGTGACGCGTTCCGTCGCGAAGCGGGCGACGTAGTGTGGACCGCCGGCTTTCGGACCGGTCCCCGACAGGCCCTCGCCTCCGAACGGCTGGCTTTCGACGACAGCACCAATCTGGTTGCGGTTGACGTAGAGATTGCCGACGCGGGCGTGCTTTTCGACATAATCGCGGACGGTATCGATGCGGCTCTGGAGGCCGAGCGTCAGCCCGTAGCCGGTCGTGTTGATCGCCTCGACAACTTCACCGAGCTTCTCGCCCGGATAGCGGATGACGTGGAGAATCGCGCCAAAATTCTCGCGATCCAGTTGGCTCAGCGATTCGATTTCGTAGAAAGCGGGTGGAACGAAACACCCGTGCTTCGCCTTTTCCGGCGGCTCCAGGCGGCAGATCCTGGTCGCGTTCGTGTCGAGCCACTCCAGATGGTCGTCGAGCACCTTCTTCGCAGCTTCGTCGATGACCGGGCCGACGTCGGTCGCGGGATCGCTCGGGTCGCCCACCTTGAGCGCTTCCATGGCACCCGCGATCATCTTGATCATTCCATCGGCTACGTCCTCCTGCACGAAGAGAACGCGAAGGGCCGAGCAGCGCTGGCCGGCGCTCTGGAAAGCCGATGCAATGACGTCGCGCGTGACCTGTTCCGGAAGCGCCGAGCTATCGACGATCATCGCATTCTGGCCACCGGTTTCGGCGACGAGGGGGATAATCGGTCCCTCGCGCTCGGCGAGGGTGCGATTGATCTGCTGAGCGGTTTCGGTTGAGCCGGTAAAAACCACGCCAGCCAGAAGAGGATGTGCAGTCAGCGTACCGCCAACCACTCTTCCCGAACCGGGTGCAAGTTGGACGACGTCCCTGGGGACGCCAGCCTCGTGCATCAGCTCGACGGCGAGCGCACCGATTAGCGGCGTTTGCCCGGCGGGCTTTGCGATCACCGAATTGCCCGCGGCCAGCGGCGCCGACATCAGCCCGGTGAAAATGGCGAGCGGGAAATTCCACGGAGAGATGCTCGCGATCACTCCTCGTCCATGCAGCCGAAGCTCGTTCTGCTCTCCCGTGGGTCCGGGTAGCGGGAGCGGACTGGTGAACTGGCGCCGCGCTTCGGACGCGTAGAAGCGCAGGAAGTCGACGGCTTCGCGAACTTCGAGCACCGAGTCGACCAGCGTTTTTCCGGCTTCGCGGATGCAGAGCGAGAAGAATTCCTCCGAATGCTCTTCGTACAAGTCGGCCGCGCGCTCGAGAATTTGCGCTCGGGCTTCGCCGCCGAGCGAATCCCACGCAACCTGCGCCGAATGAGCGGCGCGAGCCATCCGGTCGACAGCATCCGCCGTCGCCTCGAACGTCGTTCCCACCGTAATCCTGTGGTCGTGCGGCGAGACGATCGCTCTGGCCTCGCCTTTTCCGAGGCCGGGCTTCGCCATCCAGCTGCGGCTTTCGAGCGCCTTCAGCCGCTCCAGCAACGGCTCGCGCACTAGCGGATCGCTGAGGTCGACGCCGGTGCTGTTGCGTCGCTGGGGCGCGAACAGGTCCGCCGGGAGGACGATTTTCGGGTTCCGCTTGGGCGCCAGGCCGTCGAGCTCGCCGACCGGATCGCCGACCAGCTGATCGATCGACACCTCGTCGTCGGCAATGCGGTTCACGAAGCTCGAATTGGCGCCATTTTCCAGCAGACGGCGCACGAGATAGGCGAGCAGGTCCTTGTGACTGCCGACGGGTGCATAGATTCGTACTGGAGTCTGCTCGTCGCCCAGATGCTTCTCGAGCTTCGCCAACTCTTCATAGAGCTCCTCACCCATGCCGTGCAGGCGCTGGAATTCGAACGTGGTGCCGTGCGCGAGCGTCTTGATCTCGCCGATCGTATTGGCGTTGTGCGTGGCGAAAGCGGGATAGACGACGTCGCTCGCGTCGAGCAGCACCTTGGCGCAAGCGATGTAGGAAACATCCGTCGCCACCTTGCGCGTGAAGACCGGGTAATCAGGGAGCCCGGCAACCTGCGCCGCCTTGATTTCCGTATCCCAATAGGCGCCCTTCACAAGCCGGATCATGAAGCGGCGGCCGTGTGCGCGGGCCAGGCTGACCGCCCATTCGCAAAGCGGCCGGGCGCGCTTCTGGTACGCCTGGACGGCGATACCGAGGCCGCCCCAGCCATTGGCGAACAGCGCGTCATCGGCAGCAAGCGCTTCGAACATGTCCATCTGCAACTCAAGCCGGTCGGCTTCTTCGGCATCGATGGTCAGGTGGACGTCGGCAGCGCTGGCCTTTGCAGCAAGTTCGCGAAGCACCGGGAGGATGTAGGCTTTCGCTTCCTCGGCGTGGCTCCATTCGTAACGCGGGTGCAAGGCCGACAGCTTCACCGAAATCCCAGGCGAGCGTGCGAATCCGCCCCTGGCCTGCGCTGCGATCCGGTCGAGCGCGTTGCGATAGGAGTCCGCGTAGCGTTCCGCGTCTTCGAGGGTTCGCGCCGCCTCGCCGAGCATGTCGAAGCTGTGACTCAGTCCCTTGTTCCGCTCCGGAGCGGCCCGGCGAAGTGCCTCATCAACACTCCGGCCGAAGACGAATTGCTTGCCGAGGATCCGCATCGCCTGGTCGACGGCGGTCCGGATGACCGGTTCTCCAAGGCGGCCAACGGCGCGGCCGATTGCCGCCCGCCAATTGTCGGAACGGTCGTTGGCGCTCTCCAGCACCTTGCCGGTCAGAAGCAGCGAGAAGGTCGCGGCGTTGACGAACGCGGAATCGGACTCGCCGACTTTCTCCGACCAGCGCGGCTTCGACAATTTGTCGGCGATGAGCTCGTCGGCGGTATGTGCGTCCGGGATGCGGAGCAAGGCCTCCGCGAGGCACATCAGCGCGATGCCCTCGTCGCTGCCGAGATCGTAGGTGTGAAGGAACGCGTCGAGCCCGGTGGGCTTGTGCGCGCGCATGCCCTTGACGAGCGTGCGCGCGATCGAGGTCGCCTCCTTGATCTGGCCGGGCGCAAGGCGAGCCTGGCCGATACGTTCCGACGCAATGGCCTCTTCGTCCGGGCGATAGGCAGTCCTGACCTGCTGACGGTCGATGCCGGTGACTCCGCCCGGCGCCGGATCGGCTACGCGAGCTGCCCGTGGCAATGCTTGTACTTCTTGCCCGACCCGCAGGGACATGGTGCGTTGCGGTTGACGGGAACGGTCGCCGTGTCGCCTTGGCCGTGCGGCGCACCGGCAAAATCAGGCCGCGGCATCATCGGCGGCAGGTTCGACAGGATCGCTCCAGTCGCCGCGTCGACATCCGCAGTGTCGTCCTCGCCGGAGAATGGGTCGATATGCTGGGTGATGAAATCCGGCAGCGGCGGCGGCGGCGCAGTTTCGAACTGGACGTTCGCGCGCATCAGGATTCGCGTGACCTCCTCGCGGATCGAAATCAGCAGCCGCTCGAAAAGCAGGAAAGCCTCCTGCTTGTACTCGTCGATCGGCTTTCTTTGCGCGTAACTGCGAAGGTGGATGACCTGACGCAGCGCGTCGAGCGTCGCCAGATGGTCCTTCCAATGGTGGTCGAGAGTCTGGAGCAGGATCTGCTTTTCGACCTCGGCCCAGCGCTCCTTGTCCACATCGCCGAGCTTGCCTGCCATATGCTCGTCGGCGAGTGCGAGGAGCCGTTCGGAGATGAGCTCTTGCTCGACTGCCTCTTCCTCGAGCCATTCGTCGATGGGCGGCTGGAGACCCAGGACCGCGTCGATGCTCTCCTTCAGACCAGCGACATCCCACTGCTCGGGGTAAGTGCCTTCCGGACAATGTGCCATGACGATCGAGGAAATCGTCTCGGCCCGCATCTCCTCGATGACGTCGCTCACGCTTTCCGAGTCCATGATGTCGGCGCGCTGCTCGTAAATGACCTTGCGCTGGTCGTTCATGACGTCGTCGAATTCGACGACCTGCTTGCGGATATCGTAGTTGCGCGCCTCGACCTTCTTCTGCGCCGTCTCGATCGCCTTGGAAATCCACGGCGAGACGATGGCTTCGCCATCTTCCAGGTTCTTGTTCATCAGCCGCGCGAACATCGTCTGCGGGCCGAAGATCCGGAGCAGGTCGTCGTCGAGGCTGAGGTAGAATTTCGAGAGGCCCGGATCGCCCTGCCGGCCGGACCGGCCGCGAAGCTGGTTGTCGATGCGCCGGCTTTCGTGGCGCTCCGTTCCCAGCACGAAGAGCCCCCCGTTTTCGAGGACCTTCTGCTTCTCGGCGACGATCTCCTCGCGGACCTTCGCCGCCCCCGCTTCATACTCGGGGGTGCCGGGCACGAGGTCCGGAAACTCGTCGAGCATTCGGAATTCGAGGTTCCCGCCGAGCTGAATATCGGTGCCGCGGCCCGCCATGTTGGTGGCGATCGTCACCGCGCCGATTCGGCCCGCCTGGGCGACGATATGCGCTTCCTGCTCGTGGAAGCGGGCATTGAGGACGGAGTGCTTGATCCCTTCCTTCTCGAGGAATTCGCCCAGCATTTCCGATTTCTCGATGGAAACCGTCCCGACCAGGACCGGCTGGCCCTTTTCCTGCTTT
>Ga0207678_10004544_pt1 | contig 12479 bp, 8 predicted proteins | sample KBSC63metaG_FD_184319 | JGI IMG/M metagenome (GOLD analysis project Ga0207678, IMG submission 184319) | Corn rhizosphere microbial communities from Kellogg Biological Station, Michigan, USA - KBS C6-3 metaG (SPAdes) (version 2) | ecosystem: Host-associated > Plants > Roots > Rhizosphere > Soil ... | reverse complement strand
GGTGGAATCCACATGTCCCGCGGGTTGTTTATGGCCCCATGTCCAACCGCTGATCTCAGGCGAATCCTCGCCGTGCTCGTAAATGTACTCCTTGTGATCGATGAGCGCGTCGCGGATCGCCTGCTTCGCATACGCCGCCCGCGCCCCCAACTGCGGCAAGCGGTCGATCACGTCCTGCACGAGGTGATAGCGGTCTATTTCATTCAGCACGCACATATCGAAGGGCGTGGTCGTCGTCCCCTCTTCCTTGTAGCCGCGCACGTGGAGATTGTCATGATTGGTACGCCGGTAAGTGAGACGATGAATCAGCCAAGGATAACCATGAAAGGCAAAAATAATCGGCTTGTCTTTCGTGAACAGCGCATCAAAGTCCATGTCGCTCAAACCGTGCGGGTGCTCGCGCGGCGATTGCAAGCTCATCAGGTCAACAACATTCACGACCCGGATTTTTAGCTCGGGCAGATGGTGGCGCATCAGGTCCACGGCTGCGAGCGTTTCTAGCGTCGGGACGTCGCCGCAGCACGCCATCACGACATCCGGCTCGCTGCCGCGGTCATTACTCGCCCATTCCCAGATGCCGATGCCCGCCGTGCAGTGCTTTACCGCCTGGTCCATGTTGAGCCACTGCGGAGCAGGCTGTTTTCCGGCGATGATAACATTGACGTAATTGCGGCTTCGTAAACAGTGATCCGTGACGGACAGCAGGCAGTTCGCATCCGGCGGCAGATACACACGAACGACTGCCGCTTTTTTATTCATCACAACGTCGATAAAGCCTGGATCCTGATGGCTAAAGCCGTTATGGTCTTGCCGCCATACATGCGAAGACAACAAATAATTAAGCGATGCGATGGGCCTGCGCCACGGAATGTCCTTGCAGGCTTCCAACCATTTGGCGTGCTGATTGAACATCGAATCGACGATGTGGATGAAAGCTTCGTAGCATGAGAAAAAGCCATGTCGTCCCGTGAGTAAATAACCTTCGAGCCAGCCTTCGCACTGATGCTCGCTCAGCATCTCCATCACGCGGCCGTCCGGCGCGAGCTTGTCATCGTAGTCGAAGCGCTCTGCGACCCAGGCGCGGTTCGTGACTTCGAGCACGTCCTGCCAGCGATTGGAATTATTTTCGTCGGGACTGAACAGACGAAAATTTTTATTTTCCAGATTGAGCTTCATTACATCCCGCAGGAATTCTCCCATGACACGCGTAGCCTCGGCATTCGCTTCACCCGGACTGGGCACCTCCACTGCATACTTGCGAAAGTCCGGCAGGCGGAGGTCCTTGAGCAAAACACCGCCGTTGGCGTGCGGATTTGCGCTTATTCTGCGCGCGCCTTTGGGCGGCAGCGCTGCCAGCTCGGCGCGGAGCCGGCCTCTTTCATCGAAGAGCTCCTCGGGCTTATAGCTCTTCATCCATCGCTCGAGAAGTTTTACGTGCTCCGGATTACTGTGCATTTCGGCCATCGGGACTTGGTGAGAGCGCCAGTAACCTTCGGTTCGCTTGCCATCAACGTCCTTGGGGCCCGTCCAACCTTTGGGGCTGCGCAATACAATCATCGGCCAGCGCGGCCGGCGGACTTCATTTTTGGACTGCCTTGCATTGCTTTGAATCTGCTTGATCTCATCGATGACGCGGTCCAGAGTGGCGGCCATCAGCTGGTGCATTTTTTCCGGTTCCTGGCCCTCGACGAAATGGGGCGTATATCCGTAACCGCGCAATAATTGCTCGAGCTCTTCGTGAGTGATGCGCGCCAACACGGTGGGATTTGCGATCTTGTAACCGTTCAGATGCAGGATCGGCAGCACTGCGCCGTTACTCGCCGGGTCCAAAAACTTGTTCGAATGCCAGCTCGTCGCCAACGCTCCGGTTTCCGCTTCGCCGTCGCCGATCACGCAAGCAACGATCAGATCGGCGTTGTCGAAGGCCGCGCCGTACGCGTGCGACAGGGAATAACCGAGTTCGCCTCCCTCGTTGATGGAGCCAGGAGTTTCGGGCGCGGCGTGGCTCGGGATGCCGCCGGGAAATGAGAACTGCGTAAATAGCTTTCTCATTCCCTCCTCGTCCTGCGAGATGTTGGGATAAATTTCGCTGTAGGTACCTTCGAGGTAGGTGTTCGCGACGATGCCGGGACCGCCGTGGCCGGGCCCCGTGATATAGATCATATCGAGATCGCGCGCTTTGACGACCCGGTTCAAATGAACGTAGATAAAGTTCAGGCCGGGTGTTGTTCCCCAGTGGCCGAGCAATCTCGGTTTGATGTGTTGCTTACTGAGCGGTTTCTTCAGCAGCGGATTATCGTAAAGGTAAATCTGTCCCACCGATAAATAATTTGCGGCCCGCCAGTAGGCATCGATAAGGCGCAATTGTTCCGTGGTTATGGCTTCCGGCATAACTATTCTCCTCTACCGCGATATGCGCTCGGCATTCCAATTCACAATAGCGCGCATCTCACCGCCTTTTCAGGAAATAAAACTCCGGAGCGAAAACGTCGCGTCTCCGTTCAGGACTGACTTGAGACAATCGCTGATCAACGGAGACGTCGAGTGCTTCCACCCTGCGATAACAGAAACTCTTCGACTCCTGACAGACTATCTCATGACTTCTGGCTGTGCCCGCCGTGTTCAGATGCCGTTATACGAAGACGGTATCATTGGGTTTCCGACGTTCAATGGCTCTTTTCGATTCGTATCAAATAGTCCGTATATTCGGAATCTCATTCACTCCGCATCTGCTCGATTTGCTTGATTGCTTTGACGGACGGATGCGCCACGCAGCCATCCACTCGATTCTCACCCGAAAATCACCTTGTCGTCAGCATGACTAGGTGTTAGTCATCAAACCATGTTCAGCTAGCGACGGCTCTGCGCACGCGCTTGAGTTGCGCTATGGCCCAGGGGGTGAATGAATGGCTTTCACGCCGCCGATAAGACGCAAAAGTGATTCGAAGCCCAGCAGCAGACTTCCATCAACCGACAACAGGAATGGAGATGCCAAGAGTGGCAGCCAGGCAAAGATGCCGCCAAGCAGAACCTGGTTATGGTTCTTACTGGTCCTGGGAGCAAATTATTTAATCGTAAGATTTCTTATTCCAGGCCCGGAAGCACCGGTCACAATTCCATACACCTTTTTCAAGGAGGAGGTCGCAAAGCACAACGTCAAGTCGATCTATAGCCAAGGTGAGTCCATCACGGGCCGTTTCGCCTCTCCGGTGACCTACCCGCCCGCCGAACAAAAAAACGGCGCATCGGCCGGCAAACCTGAAAAGCCGAGCCAACCTGGTCTAACGCGCACTGGTCCCAAAACTTCGCCCAATTTCACCACTACATTGCCCAGCTTCGTCGGTCCCGGGTTGGAAGGATTCTTGATCAATAATGGCGTCGAAATCAGCGCTAAGCCGATTGAGGAAGGGGGCGGGTTGCTATCCACGCTGCTGTTTGGATTTGGTCCGGCCCTGCTTTTCATTGGATTTTACGTCTGGATGTTTCGCCGCGCACAGCAGGGCGGCGGTTTGAGCGGCGGCCTCATGGGCATCGGAAAAAGTCGGGCGAGACGCTATGACCAGGAGAAGGATACGAAAGTGACTTTCGACGATGTTGCTGGCATCGACGAAGCGGAGAACGAGCTGGTCGAAATCGTGGATTTTCTCAGAGACCCGAAAAAGTACACCCGCCTGGGCGGCACCGCTCCCAAAGGAGTGCTGTTGATCGGCGCGCCGGGCACCGGGAAAACGTTGCTCGCTAAGGCCGTAGCCGGAGAAGCCGGTGTGCCGTTCTTTTCCATGAGCGCGGCGGAGTTTGTTGAGATGATCGTCGGCGTTGGCGCAGCTAGGGTGCGCGACCTCTTCAAGCAGGCGCGCGAGAACGCGCCCGCGATCGTTTTCATCGACGAGCTCGATGCGATCGGCCGCGCACGGGGCCAGGTGGCGATCGGCGGGTCCAGTGAACAGGAGCAGACCCTCAATCAGATCCTGACGGAGATGGACGGCTTCTCGAGCCGCGAGGGCATCATCGTTTTGGCAGCGACGAACCAACCTGACGTGCTCGACAAAGCGCTTCTGAGACCCGGCCGCTTCGACCGGCGCGTCATTGTAAATCTGCCGGATAAGAACGGGCGTGAGGCGATCCTCAAAGTTCACACGCGCACGGTGCCGCTTGCCAAAGACATGAGCCTGGAAGAGGTTGCCGCCGCAACACCTGGATTTTCCGGCGCCGATTTGAAGAATCTCGTCAATGAGGCGGCGTTGCTCGCGGCGCGGCGCGAACAGAACCAAGTCCAGCAAAAAGACTTCCTCGATGCGCTGGAGAAAATTGTGCTTGGCCCGGAGCGCCCGCTTCTGTTGAGTCGCGCCGACAAAGAACGCATCGCGTATCACGAGGGCGGCCACGCGATTTTAGGGCTGGTGGTGCCGGGTGCGGACCCGGTCAACCGCGTAACCATTGTGCCGCGTGGCCAAGCGCTCGGCGTCACCTATCAGCGTCCTGATAGCGATCGCTACAACTATCCCGAGGCCTACTTGCGAGCTCGCATTGTCGGCATGCTCGGTGGGCGCGCGGCTGAGGAGATTGTCTACGGCACGAAAACGACCGGCGCCGAAAGTGATATCGAGCAAGCCACCGGTCTGGCGCGGCGGATGGTGACGCGCTGGGGGATGAGTGAACGACTAGGATTGGTACAATTGGCGCCGCGAGACAATCCGTACCTGAACGGCCAAGCCGACTTTGGAACCAGCAAGCCGTTTAGCGACGAAACTGCAGAGGCCATTGACTCCGAGGTGCTCAGAATCATCAATGAAAGCCACGACCAGGCGAAGCAGCTATTGACAGAGCACCGCAAGCAATTGGACGCGCTCGCGCAGGCATTGGTAGCCCGCGAGACGCTCAACGAGCAGGAAATCCTCGATGTCACAGGATTGCCGCGCGCGCCGGCTTTGGACACGACAATGTTGCCCGTCGCTAATGGAGGCGGAAGCGCTCGTCACCCAATTTAATCCCCGCAACGTAGGAAAAGTCTCCGGGCATACGGTCGGGCAAAACGAGAATTTCACTTTTAATTTCATAAAATTGGTTTTGGACCTGCTGATTACGATTGGGCTCCTCACCAGTTACGCGGCATTTATCACCAGCGTGGTGGCAACCGGACTTCTTTCTCGCAGAAACCATTTCGGTATCCCGTAGGAATATTCTAGAGTTCGCGTCGTTGCGGCACATCATCAAACGGAGCCGGATGCTACAGATCCGGTCGAATATGTTTCAAGAAAGCAATGACGCGTTCTCTAGGTCGTCATAGACCATACCGCAGACCGGATCCTGAAATTGCGCAAAACCGCGTCACTTTTCTCTGAGGCAATTTGGGTAAGCTGCTTCAAAAAAGCCGCATATTGTACGCCCTTTTTGGTGAGTCCTAGTTCTTTCGCGCACTTGCATTGGTTCTAATCTGGCTCTCTTCTTGCCGTTTAAGTTTAAAAAAGAAGGAGAATAGGATGGACAAATGGCTCAATGCCTTTCCAGCGTTGGCGTATGTCAATCACCTACACACCTGGGTGATTCTCAATATGAATTCCGAACCCATTTCGTGGACCGTCGACACGCTGGAAGTGGCTTGGTTTTCCGAGTGGGTTTCGTGCAAGGCAAATCAAGCCCAGTTTCACAGCAAGTATGTTGGGGCCAAAGTAATAAGGCATCCGCAAAGGAGACCGTCTCTTTTATTGAAAGAGACCGATCTTCTATTTGAGTCTACGGAATGCGCCGATCGGAATATGTGCGCGAGAGGCATAACATGAAGAGATTCCCACGATTGGATTCCGATTGGGGGATTGCTGCGGTGCGAATGATTATGGGATTTATGCTCATTCTGACCGGGTATGAGAAACTGACCTCTGGTATTCAGAGAGTGAGCGCGAGTATGGTCAAGAATCAAATTCCCTTCCCTACAGTAATGGCCGTCTACATCACCGCGCTAGAGCTACTTGGCGGGTTTTTGCTTTTGATTGGTTTAGGAGGACGTTGGTTGGGTCTCCTTTATATAGGTGAATTTTTGGTGGTGAGCTTCTATGTCCTGGTTCCCATGCGAGGCTGGATGGATGCACGCCTTCCGATCATGTTTTTGGCAGGCGCGTTGATGCTCTTCGTGTCCGGCTCTGGAAAGGCATCGCTCGATCGCGTTTTGAGCTATCGGCGGAAGCCCTCGCGCTAATGAGATCATAATCCCCCTGGCTCCGCGCCATGAACTGTCCATTACACCCGATGACCCGGTGTAGTTTTGCGGTAGATGGAATTCACCCGAGATTGTCAATTCTCGTAGTGCGTTTTAAGTAGATATTAAAACATTAATCTTTCCACTTTGGCGTCACTTTGCTAGGAACAAACCAAGCAAAGAACGAATCTATTCGGCTCTGACATCGAATCCCGCCAATTCATAGGCAAAACCCGTTCTATTCGCTAATCCCCGTGTCCAATTCCTTGGAGGTATGGATCGAAGGGATGTTGGAATTACCGTCATATTGTGGTGGAATTTTGTATAAGCCGTAGCCACCGCCAATGGGTTTGTTAATGTTGATTTTGTAGCCCTCATTACGTCGTTTGTAACCAACATCGGGCGCGCAATCGAGATTGGAAGAATGGAGGGACGTTGTATGAAAACCTTGTTCCCACCATTGTTAGGTTGCCTCCTGGTGGTTTTGGTCTTGTTCACTCTTATCTCGAAAGATCAGACCAGCTCGAGTGCCTCCGGGTTGACAATCGTCGGCGAGGGAGTTTCCGATTTCGGAGAGGGGCTGATGCACGCACTCCTGCTCCGGCACCAGCATCAGTCGGCTTTCGCAACTGCAAACAGGGAGATTGTCAAAGCGCAACGGCTCTTAAAAAATTATGGCTATTATTCCGGACCTGTAGATGGGGCGATGAACCAGCGTACGCGTGAGGCGTTGCGGTCGTTTCAAGAATCAAGGCAACTCACTATAACTGGAATCATCGACAGCGAAACGGCGCAAGAACTCGGGCTTAGCAAGAACACCGATAAATCTTAGCCGGTAATCAGCGCCATTCAACGGAAAAGTCGCGGCTGATCCGGTATCCTGTAGCGTAAAGGCAGGCCGGCGCGGCAGATCCGGCTCACCAGGCCATCAGAACGCGTTTCGACACGGTTTAGCCGCGCGCAGCGCCGTGCTGACGGTGTTCTCGATCCCGCGGAACAATCAATCCGATATATAAAAGAGTTGCGCAGGTCGAGACCCTGCAGGAAATCATCGCCGAAAATGAGTGAAACTGGCGACGATCCCGCCACGATTCGCCAACAATAATACCCGAAACGGCTGCGATGCTAATGATTCGTTATGCTTTTCGACCCCGTCATTACGCCACTTCCGTCAGGAAAAAGGAAGTTTTCGCGTTTAATCTCGATGAATCCTGCCGCGCTTAGCCAATCTCGATGCTCTGATTCCGTGTGAGACTCGCCCGCCTCGAACATATTTATAAAAGTCAGGTTGAATCCCACTGCTTCTAACGGAGACGTGTGCAAGTCATCGAGAATTTGACCTATGATGTAGATTTTCCCACCTGAATTCACTGCGGCAGCAATATGCTTCAATACAAGCCGTGCGTCGGCTGAAGAGAAAACTTGGAGAAAACCCCTCAGGACGGCGACATCGTAGGAGCCGGGCAATGGGCCGCTCAACAGATCGGCCCCGATGACTTTGACGCGGTCTGCCGCGCTTTGCTCTTCGACAATTTTTTCCGCGATGGGCACTACCTTCGGAAGGTCAATCGCGGTCGCTTTGATATGCGGACACGCTTTCGTGATCGTTATAGCGAGCCCACCACCTCCGCTGCCGACATCCACGAGCGTTTTGATCGCTGAAAAATCATAGTGCGCCAACAGAGCACGCGCCGCCGAGACTGTGTTCATGTTGATATTACGAAGAAACTCGTCCAAAGAGTCACAGCCGATCGGTTACAGCAGGTTCATTAGCTCCCGGGCGGCAATCTTATTTTCGCTGCCAGCATTGGTTTGATTTTCAGCTGGACAATCTGAGGGTTTTCGGCTCGGACCCAGCTTTTTGGGCTCGAAAGCAAAACCTTGAGTGAAACCTGTGATACAGAGGAAGACAAAAAAGGGACGAGTAGCAGGAATATCGCGGAAACGGGGTAAGTGGGCCCACCTGGATTCGAACCAGGGACCAACCGGTTATGAGCCGGTGGCTCTAACCAACTGAGCTATGGGCCCGTCGATCGATTTGCGATTTTGGATTTGGATTTTCGATTGCGAGCCGTCGGCCTTCAAGTCTCCATGAAACTTTTTAGCCGCTTGCTTCGGCTTGGGTGACGCAATTTGCGCAGCGCTTTGGCTTCGATTTGCCGGATGCGCTCTCGGGTGACCGTGAATTTCTGTCCGACTTCCTCCAGCGTGTGGTCCGATTTTTCGCCGATGCCAAAGCGCATGCGCAAGACCTGCTCTTCACGTGGCGTCAAGGTCGCCAGCACTTTTCGGGTTTGTTCCTGCAAATTGATGTTCACCACCGCGTCCGCCGGCGTGATGATGCGTTTGTCTTCGATGAAATCACCGAGATGACTGTCTTCCTCTTCTCCCACCGGGGTTTCCAAGGAGATTGGCTCTTTGGCAATTTTCAGGACTTTGCGCACCTTGTCGAGCGGGATTTCCATTTTTGTGGCGATTTCTTCCGGCGTCGGCTCCCGGCCGATCTCCTGCACTAGATAGCGCGAGGTGCGGATCAATTTATTGATTGTCTCGATCATATGCACGGGAATGCGGATCGTCCGCGCCTGATCAGCAATTGCCCGGGTGATCGCCTGACGAATCCACCAAGTGGCATACGTCGAAAATTTATAACCACGCTGGTACTCGAATTTGTCCACCGCCTTCATTAACCCAATATTGCCTTCCTGAATCAGATCGAGGAATTGCAAACCACGGTTGGTGTACTTTTTTGCGATGCTCACGACCAGTCGCAGGTTCGCCTCGATCAATTCCTTCTTGGCTAGATTGGCCTTGGTCTCACCCTCGATAATCGAATACACGCGTCGCTTGATCTCCTCCACAGGGATCTCGAGATCCTTCTCGATGTGTCGAATGTCGCGCCGAGCATTGCGGATTTCCTCGGCCATGTGCAGAACCGCATCGTGTCCCATGCGCAACGAGCCGATAATTTTCTGCCAATTCTTCTTACGTCCATCGGCATCATTGACCAGCTTGATAATCTCGCTGGAAGGCTTCCCGACTTTATGCTCGAATTCCTTGATGCGCCGTTCCAACGAGTGCATTCGCTCCAGTGCGCGCTTCAAGCCGTCGGCGATCGCCTCGGTCTGCTTGCGATTGAGCTGCAAGCCGATCAGCGCATTAACGATCTTGTCATTGTATTTTGAGACGCCCTCGCCAAAAGCGCGCCGACGCTGAGCGGACAAACGTTTGCCCTCGAGCTGCCGCTTGATTTTCTCGCGATCGTTCCACAGACGGCGGATTTTGCCGATCTGATCGAGGAGCCGTTTTTCATGCACTTCCTCTTCTTCGAAATCCTCGCTGTCCTCTTCGCCCTCCTCTTTGATGATCTCGCGCACGCGAATTTCATGTTGCGCGAGCTTTTCGCCAAGATCCAAAACATAGGTTAGCGCCAATGGGCTGGACAAGACTTCATGGATGACTCGTTTCTCGCCTTCTTCGATTTTCTTGGCAATCTCGACCTCGCCTTCGCGACTGAGGAGCGAGACGGTTCCCATTTCGCGCAAATACATGCGCACCGGATCGCCCGTCTTGCCGACGACGTCGCCGTCGCTGTCGAGCTCAATTTCTTTTTCCTCCTCTTCTTCTTCCGCGAGATCCTCGCCGGTGCCGCCTAGGGTCACGCGCTGATTGGCATCGACCACCTCGATGTCCATCTCGCCGAAAATCGACATAACGTCGTCGATCTGGTCGGGCGAGACCACCTCCGCCGGTAACATATCGTTGACATCGTCATAGGTGAGATAGCCTTTTTCCTTGCCCAGATCGATGAGCTTCTTCACCTCCTTCATATTTTTTTTCTCCACCGGCTGGGCGGCAGAGTCGGAGGCGGCTTGCGCCTTGGTTATCGGACGCGCGCTTTCGGTTCGAGCTTTCGGTGTTCTAGCTGGCGTTCTTTTCGTACGAGGTCTTGCCATTCTAGTATCCTTTCTCTCTTCGCGTTCTCATCTTTCTGTTCTTCCGCGACGCGGATTTTGAGCCGCTCGTCCCGCTTTTGTGCCTTGATGTGCTTACGCTTCAAACGCGCCAGGCAGTCCGCCGCGATTTTACCGCAAACGGCATCGGTGAGATCCTCTGTTTCCAAGACCAAACGAGCCATCTCACTCGCAAGTTCCGCCGGCAAGCTTTCACTCAATTGGGCAACTTCGGTATTCTGATGGTTGTGCCACTGGTTGAGGATGGCGTCAACTGCCGGAGCCCACAATGAAGAAAACCCCTGACGCGCGTCCTCATCAAGCGCAACTTGTTCAATGACTTGGGGTAAGCGCAGCATCGCCCCGATCAGCATTCGCTCGGCTCTGTCTTCGCGCGGCATCGAAGAAGACGCAACCGGAGGATTCTGCGCCGGGCGCGCGGACAGAGGCGAGTGGGTACGCTGTCGAAGTGTTTCCTCACGAATGCCGAGCAGGTCGACTGCCCGGCGTATGAGTAGATCGACTTCGAGGGGATTATTCAATTTGGCCAGCACCCGGCTGACTTCAGCGGCGATTTGGCTTTTGCCTTCGAGGTTTTTACCGTAGCGCCGCTCGAGCCACAAAAAAAAGAAATCCGCGAGCGGCACCGCCTGATCAAGAACCGCTTCAAGACCTGCTTTGCCGTGCTGTCGCACGAACGTGTCGGGGTCATCCTGCTTGGGTAAAAACGCTGCCCGCCCGAGCAGTCCCGCTTCGACGAAGACTTCGAAGCTGCGTGCAGCGGCCCTCTGCCCGGCGTCATCTCCGTCAAACAGCGCGATGACGTTTTTGCTGTAGCGCGACAACAAGCGAATGTGATCGACGGTCAATGCCGTACCAAGAGTCGCCACGGCATCGGAAAGCTCGTGTTGCGCGAGCGCGATCACGTCGAGATAACCTTCGACCACCACGACGCGGTCGGCTTTACGAATACCCTCCTTGGCCTGGTGCAGCCCATAAAGAGTCGATCGTTTGTGGAACAGCGGCGTTTCGCTGGAGTTGAGGTATTTGGGCAAAGCGTTGTCCAGCACTCGACCGCCGAACGCGACGATTTTGCCAGCGGCGTTGGCAATCGGAAACATCAGCCGGGCGAAAAACTTTTCATGGTACTGCCGCGGCGCCCGCTCTCCGACCAGGCCGAGCCGAAGGGCGTCTTGAATGGCGATATTTTCCTGGCGCAGCAACTGCAAGAGTCCCGAGCCGCCCTGCGGCGCATAGCCGAGCATAAATTTGCGCGCAGCGGCTTCGTCGACTCCCCGGCCAGTGAGATACTCCAGCGCCTTCCGGCCTTCCGGATAGCGAAATAGAATTTTTTGATAGTGCGCCGCGGCGTGTTCGTTGATGCGATAGAGATACTCGCGATCTCCCGCGGTGCGCGCGGCGGCAGATTGCTCGCTCCGTTCAATCACAATCCCGTAGCGCTTCGCGACACGTTCCACCGCATCGGGGAAAGCCAGATGATCGTACTGCATCAGAAAATTAAAAACGCTGCCGCCCGCCTGGCAGCCGAAACAATGATAGATGCCCTTTTCCTCGCTTACCGTAAAAGAGGGAGTTTTTTCGCCATGAAAAGGACAAAGCCCCATATGGTTGCGCCCGGCTTTTTTCAGCGTGACGTAATCGGAGATCACTTCGACAATCGAAGCGCGGTGACGAATCTCGCTGATCTTTTCTGGGCTGATCATGAGAGGGTTAGAGCCTGTGGGTGGGAGCCGCCTCGTCCCCGTTCAGTCGAGTCAGAAGCTGTTGCTTGCCAAGACGAATAATTCCTTCGGCAAACCGCGACAGCGGCGGCAACAAATACGAACCGTGAGAATTTTCCGTGTTGGCCTTGGAAACTGAGCCCGCGCCAGCCGAAAAGAAAACTACAAGCGCCAGGATAGCCGCGCCCTTTCCCAATCCGACAAGCAGCCCTCCGGCGCGATTGAGTGATTTGATAAACAACAGGCTTTCCGAGCGATGCAGCAGCCAACCGATCAAATTGCAGGCAAAGTATGCGACGAAAAAAATCGCGATGAATGTGGCGCCTTTCAGAAACAGCGGCGGCAAGTTCCACCACTGCGCGGCGTAACTCGCCGCGGGTTGAGCCCACTCCGTTGCAAGGATAAACCCCGCGATCAAGCCCAACAGAGAAAAAATTTCGCGAAAAAAACCTCGAAAAAACCCTCGCAGACCGAAGAGAGCCAGGACGCAGGCAAGAATCACGTCGATCCAGTTCACAGCCCGGAACCATTGAGGGCGCGTGCCAAGCTCCCGTACGCGCGCCAAAACCCACGCAGAATTATTCCGCTCTG
>Ga0207678_10004541_pt1 | contig 12480 bp, 13 predicted proteins | sample KBSC63metaG_FD_184319 | JGI IMG/M metagenome (GOLD analysis project Ga0207678, IMG submission 184319) | Corn rhizosphere microbial communities from Kellogg Biological Station, Michigan, USA - KBS C6-3 metaG (SPAdes) (version 2) | ecosystem: Host-associated > Plants > Roots > Rhizosphere > Soil ... | reverse complement strand
CGCGGAGCAATCGTGGGGCAACAATGACTGGCATGATCGACATCCACGAATTGAAGGCGCGCATCATCGTGTGCGGCGTCGGCGGCGCCGGCGGCAATGCCGTCAACAACATGATCGAGGCCGGGCTCGAAGGCGTCGACTTCCTCGTCGCCAATACCGATGCGCAGGCGCTCACCAGTTCAAAGGCCCGGCGGGTCATCCAGATGGGCAGGCAGGTGACCGGCGGCCTTGGCGCCGGCGCGCAGCCTGACATCGGACGCGCTGCAGCGGAAGAGGCCATCGATGTGGTCCGCGAGCAATTGAACGGCGCGCACATGGTGTTCGTCACGGCCGGCATGGGTGGCGGCACCGGCACCGGCGCTGCCCCCATTATCGCCAGGACCGCGCGTGAGCTCGGCATCCTCACCATCGGTGTCGTCACCAAGCCATTCCAGTTCGAGGGCCAGCGCCGCATGCGCTATGCCGAAGCCGGCATCGCGGAGCTGCTGAAGGAGGTCGACACCCTGTTGATCATCCCGAACCAGAACCTGTTCCGGATCGCCAACGAGAAGACCACATTTTCGGACGCCTTCGCGATGGCCGATCAGGTGCTTTATTCGGGCGTGGCCTGCATCAGCGACCTCATCGTCAAGGAAGGTCTGATCAATCTCGATTTTGCCGACGTTCTCTCTGTGATGCGCGAGAAGGGCAAGGCCATGATGGGCAGGGGCGAGGCTTCCGGCCCGAAGCGCGTGCTCAACGCGGCGGTGGCTGCGATTTCCAATCCGTTGATCGAGGATCCTTCGATCAAGCGCGCCAGTGGTCTTATCGTCTCCATCACCGGCGGCAGGGACCTGACGCTGTTCGAGGTCGACGAGGCCGCGACCCGGATCCGCGACGAGGCCGATCCCGACGCCAACATCATCGTCGGCGCCACCTTCGATGCAAACCTCGATGGTGTCGTCCGCGTCTCCGTGGTGGCGACCGGCATCGACAATCTCGGCGCGGCGCGGCAGGCGCAGCCGGCGGATGGCTCACTGACGGACCTCGCCAGCCGGCTGAGCAACGACAGGCGCCGCACCACTGAGCGGATCGAGCGCAGTGTACCGCCGCAGCAATTCGCCAGTCCGCCGTCGATGCTTCCGACGGCCCGCCACCCCGAAATGCGACCGGCAAGGCCGATCGCGGAACATGCGCGGCCGGCGGCACCGCAGCGCCTCGATCCGTTCGGTCGCGCCGCTCCCGTACGCGGCCCGGTCGAGGAAAAGATTCTCGATATCCCGGCCTTCCTGGGCCGCAAGGCGAATTGAGCCGCCGTTAGAAATCAATTCGCTTCCAGGTGTCGGAAGCAGAGTTCCGCGACACGACTTCAGCAAGACTGCGGTCAAAGCCGTGCGCGGACGCAATGCAAGTCTCCCGACTTTGTTGGCATTGCCCAAAATCAGCCCTATACTTTCCATGCTCCAGCCTTGCTTTGGTCAAAACGGAGGTTGGAAGTGTCTACAATCCGACGATCGCCCGTTCAGTTGACGGCAAACTGGGAAGAGGCGCCCCATGGATTCCCCGGTGAACACCAAGCCAACCGACCCGCAGGCTAGTCCGGCACTGTCCACGCAAGAGATGGAGCTGGTCTCGCGCGCCGATCAACGGCTCGCGCATGCTTATGAGCAGATCGTTCGCGCGGATGAAGAACTCGCACGCTTCAATGAACAGATTTCCAGGCTGGAGAAAAAGTCCGCGAACAAGCCTCGTCGGTCATCGCGAGGCAGTCCGGCGCTACGCGGCGTGATCGGCCTGCTGTTGACAGCGGGCATCTGTACCGCTGCTTTCGCCTGGCAGTCCTATGGCGAGACGGTCAGGCCGATGGTCTCCCGGTGGGTACCGCAATTGGCTTCGGATTCGTCGTCGCCATCGGCGAAGCTTGCCGACCAGCAGAGCCAGCCTGCCGTTCAGTTGGCTGCGGCGAATACAGCTGCTTCGCAGTTGCCGGCTCCGGCCGACACCGCGGCGCAAGAGGCGGCAGCCGCCGCCGCTGCCGAGCAGACGCAACTGCTCCAGACGATGGCGCGCGATCTCGCAAGCGTGCAGCAAGAGATCGAGCAGCTCAAGGCCAGCCAGGTAGAACTGGCTCGCGAAAGTGCCAAAACCGCCGAGCAGCTCAAGGCGAACCAGGAGCAAATGGCGCGCGTGATCGCCAACGCATCCGAGCAGAGCCAGCGGCCCAGGACATCTGCAGCGACACCGGCAGCGCCATCAGCTAATCCGCCGCGGCCGGTTGCCACGCCTGCGCGTAAGCCCGTGTCAACGGTTCCGCCGACGCAAGCCAGGGCGGCGCAAGCGCGGGCGCCGGCGCAGGCCCGACAACAGTAGTTTTGACAGGCGCCGCCGTCCGCCGAAGGCGGTGTCGCCTGTCTTGCCAGCCGCAATATTTTCCAGCGCTCGGAATACGACAGTCGCAAATGCCGTTCGTTGCGTTGCTGCGCCTGCGCGAATTTCGGCAAGTGCGCCAATCTGTCCCGGCCTTCGCATGTAGCAGTAGCCGGGCGATGCGCTACGCTCCCTGAAAATTCAGGGAGGAATCAATGTTTGAAAAAATCAATCGCCGTCACTTCATCGCTGCCGGTACGGCAGCCGCCGCAATGCCGTTGCTCTCGCGCGGGGCCTCGGCGCAAGCCGCGTGGCCGACGCGCAATATCCGGATGGTCTGCAGCTATCCGGCGGGCGGGCAGACCGACCTGCTCGCGCGCGCCTTCGGCGATTTCATCACCAGGCAGGTGGGAAAGACCGTCGTCATCGAGAACAAGGCGGGCGCCGCCGGCTCGATCGGCGCCGCGGACGTCGCGCGCGCCGAGCCGGATGGTCATACGATCCTGTGCTCGATCTCGACCACCTATGTGATGAACCGGGTCATGATGAAGAATCCCGGCTACGACATGGACAAGGACCTGACGCTGGTCAGCGTCATTCCGGGTGCCGGGCTGCCGCTGTGCGCCAGCCTGGCGTCCGGCGTCAAGACGCTGGACGATTTCGTCGCGTTCGCGCGCAAGAAGGGTCAGGTGAACTTCGGCACCTATAGCGCGGGCTCGTCCCCGCACATGACCATCAATGAACTCAACAAGCAGTATGGTCTCAAGATCGAACCGATCCACTACCGTGGCGAAGCGCCGATGTGGACGGGTTTGCTGGACGGCACGCTCGATGCCGCGATGGGCAGCTACACGGCGGCGCAAACCGTTCTGCAAGGCGATAAAGCCGTTGTGTTCGCGGTGCATTCGAAGAAGGTCGACGCGATCCCCGATATCAAGACCCTGCCGGAGCAAGGCGCGACATCGAAGTTCTTCACCATAAGCGGCTTCACCGGATGGGCGCTGCCGAAGGCTGTACCGCAGCCGATCGTCGATCGGCTGGCCGAACTGTGCGTGGCGGCCAACAGCGATCCGAAGGTGAAGGAAGTTCTCGCCACTTTCGTGCTGGAACCGGCGCTCGGCTTCAAGGAAAGCAACGCGCTGTATCAGCGTGAATTGCCGACCTGGATCGAGAGCGCACAGGCGCTCGGCCTGGAGCCGGTCTAGCGCGAAAGCCGATCGGCGGGTAGGGTAGGTAGAGCCAAGCCGTAACCCACCAGCTCATTGGTGCTCGATCTTGAATGTGATGCCCGAGGACGACCCGACCGACGAGATTTCACTCATCGAGGAGCGGCTCGAGGAGCTTGCCGAAGTCTCGGAGCGATGCCGAAAGATCATTCTGTTTTCCAAGGCGGCCATCGCCGGCGGCGCAGCCTTGCTGCTCGTGATGATACTCGGCCTGTTCGGGTCCAGTCAGGTCGCCGCCCTCGGGTCGATCGCCGCGGTGCTCGGCGGCATCGTATCGCTTGGATCGAATGTCAGTACGTTGCGGCAGACGACGGACGCCATCAGCGCCGCCGAGATGCTCCGTTCGGATCTGATCGGCAGGATCGATCTTCGCGTGGTTGGCGATAGCCCGATGAAACTGATGTGACGCGGCACTCGCAGAGGCAGAGTAAGGTGGGGTAGGCGAAGCCGTAACCCACCGGCAGAACCGACCGCGCGTCGAGACCTTGGTGGGTTACGCTTACGCTAACCCACCCTACGAAGCTACGAAGTCGCTCACTTCATCCCCGTGCAGTTCGCATAGAACGTCGTCGTCGCCGGCCAGTCCGAGAACATGGCGCGGATGCCGACCTGTTTGGCGAGCACATCCAGCACCGTCAGCGTGTCGCCGTCGCGGTCGACCGCCGGTTTGATCGATTTGTGATAGAAGCCGCCGCCCTTGTGCAGCGGGCCGTCGCGTTCCAGCGACCAGCCGATCAGGTCGAGGCCTGCAGCCTTCGCCGCCTTGGCGTATTCGGACGGGACGATTTCCTTTTTGTCGTTCAGCGTCAGCATGGTCCAGATCGGCGGGCCGAGGATCGCGACGCCCTGCGCTTTTAATTCCGCCATCGAGGGTTTCCAGGTCTCGGGCTTGTTGGGATCGAGACCCTGCTTCTCGTAGCGCTCTTCGAGATAGACGGCCTGTTTGGCAAACTCCGGCGCGGTCTTCACCCAATAGAGCACGTCGGCGAGATCAAAACTTTGCGCGAACACATCGCTCGGTGGGATGCCGGCCTTCTTGTAGGCGTCCAGCATTTGAGAAGCGTACTTCTCCTGCGTGTAGTCGCCGTCGAACGGCATCGGCACCTCGGGCGACTTCAATTCCGGCGTGAACTTGGCACCCAGGCTCTTGATCAGCGCGATGCTCTCGTCATGCGTCATCAGCGTGCCGGAATTGGCGTAGAGATCGGTGCGCCAGCGTGGCGTACCGTTCTGGTATTCCTCCGGCGTCTTCGCGTCCGCGTTGAAGCCATCCATCTTGGCGGTGAGCTTGCGGAATTCGGCAAGCGTGATGTCGGAGGTGCAGCATTTTGCCGAGGCCTTCTTGCCGGTGGCGGGATCGGCGGGGCTGAAGGTTTGCGAGCATTTTGCGGCCAGCTCCGGCACCGTCAGGATGTTGGTCGTGGTGTGCAGGTCGCACTGCGAATGGCGGCACACCAGTTCGCGGTCCTTGGTAAAGGTCACGTCGCATTCGATGACGCCGGCGCCCATCCGGGCGGCCGCTACATACGACTCGCGTGAGTGCTCGGGGAATTCCATCGCGGCGCCGCGGTGGCCGATAGAGAAATCGCTCTTGTGAAACGGACCGGTGCACTGGCTGAGTTGTTGCTTCAACGGCCCGTCCTTCATCTTGTCGACCAGATAGAACGGCCGCGGCCCGATCTGCGGCTCGCGGGGCAGCAACACGTCGTTGGCCGCGGCGGGAAGGCCTGCGGTCAGCAGGCAGAAAGCGGACAAAACGGCGGAGGAATAGCGGATCGGCATGGGTGACACCTCGGATAACGCGTTGCGCGCGGCCTTGATATCACGGAGCATGTGACAGTTGCGTGTGGGCCGGCAACCGGTCCTGTTGCGCCGTACAAAACAATTCCTGGGAGGAAATCCGATGCCCGCAGCTTTTTTCGTCGTCCGCGCGACCGTGACCGATCCCGCCAAGCGCCAGGCGTTCGATGCCTGGTACTCGCGCGAACATTTGCCCGACGCCTTGAAATCGTTCGGGGCCGTGAAGGCATGGCGCTACTGGAGCGACACCGATCCATCGCTGCACCAGGCGATGTACCAATTCTCCGACAAGGCTGCGCTCGATCGCGCGACCCAGGGGCCCGAGATGAAACGCCTGATCGCGGATTTCAACCGCGACTGGCCGGACGTGACGCGAACGCGGGATGTGCTGGTGTTGGCCGAAGAGCTCGCGGCGTGATTTGTCGGGCGCCGGTCGTGGCGCAGAGGCGCATCGTTACATGTACGTGTGATGCGTAAATGCCGCAGCAGCAGCGGATGTTCCGCAACAAACAGGCACGCGCGAAAATAATTCTTGATCGACTCCGTTCGCGTCAAAGCTGAACGCGTAGTTCACCGCGCGTTCATCTCGCCGCCTCGAAACTCTCTCCTTCAAATCGCAAACGGAGGAAGAGATGTGATGGAGCGCCGCCACTTTCTGAAACTCGCCTTTGGATTTGCCGCTGGCGGTGTCGCGCTTGCAGCGAGCGCGCAGGCCGCGCCGTTGATGCCGGCACCGCTCGCCGACGATACCAGACTGCCCGCCAACAACGATGCCCAACCTGCTGTAACGTCAGACGAGGAGGCCGATCGCCTCACGCCGGAAGAAGTACGTTGGGGCCGCGGCCGTCATCGCGGCTGGGGCCGCAGACATTGGGGCTGGCGTCGCAGGCACTGGGGTTGGCGCCGCCGCCGCTGGCGTCGCAGGTATTGGGGCTGGCATCGCCGCCGTCGTCGTTGGCACCGCCGCTACTGGCGCCGTCGTCGTTACTACTGGTAAGCCGAATTGGAATGAATAAAAAAAGCCCCGCGAGAGCGGGGCTTTTGTCTTGTTGTGCAAAATATCAATAAGCGCGGCAGCGACCGTAACGCCACACGGTGCCGTAGGGACACGCGCGGCCCGGACGCACCACCACGACTGGCGGTGCCACGACGACCGGAGCCGGAGCAACCACGACGGCGCGGCGATTGGGCTGGCAGCCACCATAGGGACCGCGATGCCAGCCGGGGCCGCATCCGCCCGCGGCTTCCGCCACGCTGAAGCTGGCAACGGTGCCCAAGGCCAAAACTGCTGCGAAAAGGTACTTCATGTTTTCTCCCGTTCTTGGCCGCAAGGCGGCACGGTTCCGAAACTAGTCACGAACATCTGAATGGAACATGAATGTCGCCATTTGTCATGGGGCCGTGGCCAGAAATCCGAGCACGAGCTCGCGGTATTTGTCCGGTGCCTCAAGAAAGACCAGATGGCCGGTGTTTGGAATCACTTCCGCCCGGCCTTTCGCCATTTTCGCGGCGAGCGCTTTGGCGAGTTCGGCGTTCTGTCCCATTTTCGCGCGCAACGCTTCCGGCGCGTTAGGTCTTCCCGGCGCGTTGTGATCGTCCGCGCCCATCACGAACAGCGTCGGTTGCGTAATCAGCGGAATCTCGTGTGCGACAGGCTCGCGGTAGATCATCTGCGCCGAGCTGACGAACGCGCGCAGCCAGCGCGGATATTCGGCGCTGTCCTTGATGTTGAAGCGCGCGTCGATGAACGGCGTGACCTGATCGGGCGGCAGTTTTAGAGCATAGTTGGTTTCGAGTTGCTTGCGATAGCCGTCGGCGGTGAGCTTGTCCTCGTTCTCCAGAATCTTCTCGGTTGGCGTCGGCGGTACGTAGAGCCGATAATCCTCCAGGCCGATCGGCGCGGTCAGCACCAGATGCACGATCCGGTCGGGATAGGCGCGCGAGATCCGGACACCAAGCATGCCGCCGAGCGAATGCGCGACGATATCGGCCCTGGCGATGCCGAGGTGATCGAGCAGTGCGATGGTGTTGCGTGCCAGCGTATCGAAATGTAGATCGCCTTGCGGCTTCGAAGATTTTCCGAAACCGATCTGGTCCGGCACGACCACGCGATAGCCGGCTTCGCTCAGCATCTTGATCACCGGCGCCCAATAGCTCGATGGGAAGTTGCGGCCGTGCAGCAGCACCACGGCGCGACCGTTCGGTTGCGCGGGAGCTATGTCCATATAGGCCATCCGCACCTGTTCGCCGTCATTCACCAGCGGCAGCAGGTGGACGGGGTAGGGATAGGCAAATCCTTCGAGGCCGATGCCATACGGCTCGCGCACGGCAGGCTCGGCGCCTTGCGCGCAGGAAAGGCCGCTCAAGACAATGCAAAGACAAATCATCGCTTGGCGCATCGCAGGCTCCATCCAAAGGTTGGCGCCTTATTGCGGCGATGAACGCGCGCGGTAAAGCCTTTGCATTTCACGTTTTAGCGAGAGTATGCGCTGGCTGATCCGCATGATGAGCGCTGCGGTGATACGCAAAAGCAAAAGCTCACACTCCGCTTTCCAGTAATGCTCTTCCGCTGTAGCATCATGCCAAGGCGGCCGGCATTCAGAGGTCGCTGCATCAAGGGGAGGGATTTAATGCGTCGCAACATTATTGCCGCGCTCGCGCTCCTGTTGTGGGGAGCGGGGCTGACCGCCTCGGCGGTCGCACAGCAACCAGTCAAGCTCGGTGTTCTCAACGACCAGACGGGACTCTACGCGGATCTCTCCGGGATGGGCTCGGTCCACGCCGCGCGCATGGCGGTCGAGGATTTCGGCGGCAAGGTGCTGGGCCGGCCGATCGAAGTCATCTTTGCCGACCACCAGAACAAGCCCGATATCGGCGCCAACATCGCGCGCCAGTGGATCCAGACCGAGGGCGTCACGCTCATCCTCGACGTTCCCAATTCGGCGGTGGGCCTCGCCGTGCGCGAGGTGACGCGCACGCACGACGCCGTCGACATCAACACCGGCGCCGCCACGTCGGATCTGACAGGGAAAGCCTGCTCGCCGCACGGTGTGCACTGGAGCTTCGACACCTACGGCCTTGCGGCGACGATCGGCCAGGCGCTGGTGAAGCAGGGCGGCGATACCTGGTTCTTCATCACCGCCGACTACGCTTTCGGGCACGCCCTCGAGAAGGACACCTCGGCGTTCGTCACGGCAGCAGGCGGAAAGGTGTTGGGCGCCGTGCGCCATCCGCTCAATACCGCCGACTTCTCTTCCTTCCTGCTGCAGGCGCAGGCCTCGAAATCCAAGATCGTCGCGCTCTCGAACGCCGGCGGCGATACCATCAACGCGATCAAGCAGGCCGGAGAGTTCGGCCTGGGCCGCAAAGGCGATCAGCGCGTCGCAGCGCTGCTGCTGCAGTTCCCCGACACCCACGCCCTTGGCCTCGAAGCGGCGCAGGGCCTGACGGCGAGCGAGACCTTCTTCTGGGACCTCGACGACGCCACCCGCGCCTGGACCAAACGCCTCGTCGCCCGCAACAGCGGAAAGCCGCCGAGCATGATCCACGCCGGGACCTATGGCGCGACGCTGCATTACCTGAAGGCGGTGGCGGCGGCCGGCACCACCGATGCGACCAAGGTGGTCGCCAAGATGAAGGAATTGCCGATCGACGACTTCTACACCAAGGGCACCGTGCGCGAGGACGGGCGCGTGATGCGGCCTTATTATTTGCTGCAGGTGAAGAAGCCCTCGGAATCCAAATACCAGTTCGACTATCTCAAGCTCCTTGCCACGGTTCCCGCTGAGCAGGCGGCGCGGCCGCTGAGCGAGAGCGCGTGCCCGATGGTGAAGAAAGGCTGAGCCGGTCGGCAGCGACGTCCCGGCGGACTCGCACCCGTCGGGCGTCGCTATCCGGCTGTTCCCGGATCTCGACGCACCGGTAAATTCACCTGCGGAATAATCCGCCGACCACGCCGCCCACGCCGCGCACTACGCCGTGCGCCGCGCCGCCGATCACGCCGATCGGACCGCCACCACCGCGCGAGTAGCGAGTACGGCCGCCGGCGCGACGACGGTCTTTACGGTCAGATTTGCGAGCCTCGGTCGCGGAGTCCGTTAGTACCTTGTGCTGGGCGGCGTTGAGGAAGCCAGTCGTTGGGTAGCCGCGTTCCTCCTGCCAGCGCGTTATGGCGGCGCGAGTCGATTCGTCGAATTTGCCACTCACCTTGGTGCCGAACCCGAGCCTTGTCAGCCCGCGTTGCACTTCACGACGCTTTGCCTTGGTGAGGCCGATCTGCTGCTCGGTCTGTTCAGTGGCTTCGTCGGCAGCGATCTCTGTATCGGTGGGCGCCAAGGTTTCGCGGGGCGTGTCGCTCAGACCAGCCTTGGCAAGGTACGCGCTGTCGACGATCGTCAGAATGAACAATGCCAGGATCAAGGCGCGCATGGCCTTTATTTCGCCTTCAAGTCTGCCGGTTAATCGGTCTAGAGAATAGAGATACACCGCGTCGCCCTGAACGATCAACATCCGGCGGCGCAATCGCTTTGTCGCGATGGTAACTGTTGTCCGTGGCACACAGTTCCCTTGCCCCGCGTCGATTGTTACGCCGCATTGCACGCGAGGGCTGAATCGACGCATCGCTCCTTTCCCGCAACCGACGAGGTTGCGGTAAAATCGGACATCCGCGGCCGCGGGGAAGGCAGACTAAGCATAGCGGGCGGGCAGGGTGGTGCACGCGAGCGGAATCGCGGCGGCAATGGTTCGAAGCAGTTGGTTCGTGGAGTCTCGGCGAGACGCAGGCACCGTTTGGTCTGCGTTCTCGCCGGATTGGCTTCCGCGCCGAGCTTAGGCCGGCTCGCTTGCGAACAGCGCGGCGAAGCGTTTTTCGCCAGTGCGGGTGAAGTTGACGACGCGGCTGCCCGGCGTCGGATCGCGCGCCGCCCAGTTCAGTTCGGTGAAGCGGTTCATCACGGCGGCGCCCAGCGTGCCGGCCAAGTGATGGCGGCGTTCGCTCCAGTCGAGGCAGGCCTTGCACACCGGACGGCGAGGGTGCGCCAGCGCCTCGGTGTCGATCTGCAGCGCCTGCGCCATGAAGCGCCTGCCTTCAGCGGTGAGCTCGATGTCCTGCTTGGTTTGCCGTACCAGCCGCTGCCTGCGCATGCTGTCGAGCATCTGCACGCCGAGATCGCCGGCGAGATGGTCGTAACAGATCCGCGCCCGCCGCAACGCCGGCTCCTTTGGTCCGGTGCGCACGCGGGTGTGGCCGGCGCGCTCGGCGAGACCCGCCAGCCCCTCGAGCACATGGGCGACATCGGGCCCGGTGAGGCGATAGTAGCGGTGACGGCCCTGTTTCTCGGGCTCGATCAGGCCGCCGGCCTCGAGCTTCGCCAGGTGCGAACTCGCGGTCTGCGGCGTGATGCCGGCTTGGTGCGCCAGTTCGCTCGCGGTCAGCGCGCGGCCGGTCATCAGCGCGGTCAGCATGTTGGAGCGCGCGGGATCGCCGACGAGGGAGGCGACCATGGCAATGTCGGGTCCTGCTTTCATAGTTCGATGTTAGCCGAAGCATTGCTGTACGGCAAGCGGGTATTGTTCAGGCTCGACGTATCGTTCTCCGTCATTGCCTGCGACAAACGCGAAGCGTTTGCACAAGGGAGCGAAGCGACGACGCAATATATCTATCCGCTTGCAACGGCATGGATTGCTTCGCCGCGTTCGCAATGACGGCAACAACCATCGGAGCCCGTCATGACCGTCACCGTTTTCATCCGCTACCAGCTCGATCCGTTCAAGCGCGCGCAGTTCGAGCAATATTCGAAGAACTGGCTCACCATCATTCCGAAATGCGGCGGCGATCTCATCGGCTACTGGATGCCGCACGAGGGCACCAATAACATCGCGTTCGCGCTGATCTCGTTCGAAAGCCTCGCCGCCTATGAAAGCTACCGGGCGCGGCTGCGCACGGACGCGGAAGGCATGGCCAATTTTGGTTTCGCCGAGGAGAACAAGTTCATCCTGGCCGAGGAGCGGACCTTCCTGCGCAAGGTCGTAGCGTGAGGCGTCTGGCGGAACGGGCGCTGCTCTCCTATCTTGGCGACGCAAACAAACATCGAGGAAAAAGACCATGCTGACACCTGCTGACAAACGCGCCGCATTCAGGAAATTGCACGAAAGCGGATGCTTCATCATCCCCAATCCCTTTGATGTCGGCAGCGCAAAGGCCTTGCAGCATCTCGGCTTCAAGGCACTGGCTTCGACCAGCGCGGGCTTTGCCTGGACGATCGGCAAGGCCGACAACCGCGTCACCGTCGACGATGTCTGCGATCATCTCGCCGCGATCTGCGCGGCGGTCGATATCCCCGTCAATGCCGACTTCGAGGATGGCTTTGCCCACGAGCCCGACAAGGTCGGCGTCAATGTCGCGCGCGCGGTGAAGACCGGCGTTGCCGGCCTTTCGATCGAGGATTTTACCGGAGACAACGCAAAACCGTTGTTCGATCGCGCGCTTGCGGTCGATCGCATCAAAGCGGCGCGAAAAGCCATCGATGCCGACAATAGCGGCGTCCTGCTCACCGGCCGCTGCGAGGCGTTCCTGCGCGGACAGAAGGATTTGAAACTCGTGATCGACCGGCTCACCGCCTATGCCGAGGCCGGCGCCGATGTTCTATATGCGCCCGGCATCGCGACGCCGGAAGAGATTTCGGCTGTCGTGAAGGCGGTCGCGCCAAGGCCCGTCAATCTGCTGGTCGGCGCGGCCGGGCCGTCGCTGAAGATCGCGGGCGATCTCGGCGTGCGCCGCATCAGCGTCGGTGGCGCGCTGGCGCGGATGGCGTGGACCGGCTTCATGAGGGCATCAAAGGAGATGGCGGAGCAGGGGACGTTCGGCGAATTCGCCAACGGCTACCCCGGCGGCGAACTCAACAAGATGTTCAGCTAAGGGTATGAACTGATCACGGATGGTAGCTGCTGGCGCTCTGGCCTAGCGCTTCGGTTTTGGCAGCACCATCCTGCCCTGCGAAGAAATGCCGCCCCACTTGGCGGACCAGGCGACTTCCGAGACGGAGGGCTGCGCGATGTCTATCTGGCCTCGAGTACCCTGCAGCGCAAACAGCGCGCCCTGGGGATCGGC
>Ga0207678_10004539_pt1 | contig 12484 bp, 12 predicted proteins | sample KBSC63metaG_FD_184319 | JGI IMG/M metagenome (GOLD analysis project Ga0207678, IMG submission 184319) | Corn rhizosphere microbial communities from Kellogg Biological Station, Michigan, USA - KBS C6-3 metaG (SPAdes) (version 2) | ecosystem: Host-associated > Plants > Roots > Rhizosphere > Soil ... | reverse complement strand
TCGGCAACACGAAGTTCCTCGCCGACCTGTACCACCTCGCACGCGGCGGGGAGGACCCGGCGAAGGCGGTCGACGCCTACGCGGACCGGATCGGCCACGTCCAGCTCGCCGACAACCCCGGCCGCGGCTACCCTGGCTCGGGCTCGCTCGACTTCCCCGCCCTGCTCGGGCAGCTCGACGCCGTGGGCTACCAGGGCTACATCGGCCTTGAGTACAAGGCGGTGCACAGTACCGATAACCCCGATGCGGACAACTTCGCATGGCTGCCGAGGGAACTGCGTTCCGCCGACCGGCAATCGTGAATCGTAAGGAGTAACGCAATGACCAGCATCGCGTTTGCCGGTCTCGGCATCATGGGCGGCCCGATGGCGGCCAACCTGGTCCGGGCCGGGCACGCCGTCACGGGTTACGACATCGCCCGGCGAGGAGTCGACAAGCTCGTCGCCGAGGGCGGGCACGCAGCGGACAGCATCGCCGCCGCGGTCGCCGGCGCATCTGTCGTCATCACGATGCTGCCGGCCGACCCGCACGTCGAGCAGGTGGTCCTCGGTCCGGACGGGGTGCTCGAACATGCCGCGCCGGGGACGCTGCTGATCGACATGAGCAGCGTCACGCCCGGGCTTGCGATCCGGATCGCGTCGGCCGCCGCCGCGCGGGGGATTCGGGCCCTCGACGCGCCGGTCTCCGGTGGTGAGGCGGGTGCCATCGAGGGCGTGCTGTCCATCATGGTGGGCGGTGCTCCCGAGGACTTCGCGGCCGCCGAGCCGGTCCTGTCCGCCATGGGCACCACGATCGCCCTGGTCGGCCCGGCCGGCGCCGGGCAGACCGTCAAGGTCGCGAACCAGCTCATCGTGGCGGTGAACATCCAGGCGTGCGCGGAAGCAGTGGTGTTCCTCGAGAAGTCCGGCGTCGACCTGGCGGTCGCGCTTGACGTGCTGAACGGCGGCCTGGCCGGGTCCACGGTGCTGACCAGGAAACGTGACAACTTCCTGAACCGTTCGTTCGCCCCCGGGTTCCGCATTGACCTGCACCACAAGGACATGGGCAACCTGCTGTCCGCCGCCCGGAGCGTCGGCGCGCCCATGCCCGCCGCCTCCCTGGTCGCGGACTTCATCAGCGCGCTGCGCAACGCGGGCGACGGCGGCCTCGACCACTCGGCGCTGCTGCACAACTTGGACCGGATGAACGGGTTGGACCGGCCGAACGGAAAGGCGGGCTGACGTCAATGCCTAAGATGACCGCGGCGCGGGCCGCCGTCGAGATCCTCAAGCTAGAAGGCGCGGACACGCTGTTCGGCCTGCCTGGCGCGGCGATCAACCCCTTCTATGCCGCGATCAGGGCGCACGGCGGGCTGCGGCACGTGCTCGCGCGCCACGTCGAGGGCGCGGCGCACATGGCGGACGGCTTCAGCCGCGCCAAGCCGGGCAACATCGGCGTGTGCACCGGCACCAGCGGCCCGGCAGGCACCGACATGATCACCGGCCTGTACGGCGCGTGGGCCGACTCCATCCCGATCCTGTGCATCACCGGCCAGGCGCCGGTGGCCAAGCTGCACAAGGAAGACTTCCAGGCCGTCGACATCGCGTCGATCGCCAAGCCGCTGACGAAGATGGCGATGACCGTCCTTGAGCCGGCGCAGGTGCCCGGGGCGTTCCAGCAGGCCTTCCACCTGATGCGCTCCGGGCGGCCTGGCCCGGTGCTGATCGACCTGCCGATCGACGTGCAGCTCGCCGAGATTGAGTTCGACCCGGCGACCTACCAGCCGCTCCCCGTCTACAAGCCGTCCGCGTCCAGGGCCCAGGTGGAGCGCGTGCTGGACATGCTGGCGGCTGCGGAACGGCCGCTGATCGTCGCGGGCGGCGGCGTCATCAACGCGGACGCCGCCGATCTGCTGGTGGAGTTCGCCGAACTTACCGGCGTGCCGGTGGTGCCGACGCTGATGGCCTGGGGCGCGATCGGCGACGACCACCCGCTCAACGCGGGCATGGTCGGCATCCAGACCTCCAGCCGCTACGGGAACGCATCGCTGCTCGCCTCGGACTTCGTGCTCGGCATCGGGAACCGGTGGGCCAACCGGCACACCGGCGGGCTCGACACCTACCGGCGGGGCCGGACGTTCGTGCACATCGACATCGAGCCGACGCAGATCGGCCGGGTGTTCGCGCCCGACTACGGGGTCGTGTCCGACGCCAAGGCCGCGCTGTCACTGCTGGTTTCCGCGGCGCGCGAGCGGGACCTGCCGGACTGGTCGGGCTGGACCGCGGAGGTCGCCGAGCGCAAGGGAACGCTGCTGCGCAAGTCGCACTTCGACAACGTGCCGGTCAAGCCGCAGCGCGTGTACCAGGAGATGAACGCGGCCTTCGGGCGGGACGTCCGGTACGTCACCACCATCGGCCTGTCGCAGATCCAGGCGGCCCAGGTGCTGCACGTCTACCAGCCGCGGCACTGGATCAACGCGGGCCAGGCGGGGCCGCTCGGCTGGACGGTCCCGGCTGCGCTCGGGGTGGCTGTGGCCGACCCGGAGTCCACCGTCGTCGCGCTGTCCGGCGACTACGACTTCCAGTTCATGATCGAAGAGCTCGCGGTCGGCGCGCAGTTCCAGATCCCGTACGTGCACGTCGTGGTCAACAACGCCTACCTCGGGCTCATCAGGCAGGCACAGCGGGCCTTCGACATGGACTTCTGCGTCCAGCTCTCCTTCGACAACATCAACGCCCCCGAGGTCGGCGGCTACGGCGTGGACCACGTCAAGGTCGCCGAGGGCCTGGGCTGCAAGGCGCTGCGCGTCTTCGAGCCTGACGGCATCGGGCCGGCCCTGGAAGAGGCGCAGAAGCTGGCGATCGAGCATCGCGTCCCGGTGGTCGTGGAGGTAATCCTGGAGCGGATCACCAACGTGTCCATGGGCAACGACATCGATGCCGTGAACGAGTTCGAGGAACTCGCTGTCCGCCGGGCCGACGCCCCGACGGCGGTCGCCAACCTCCTCCCGTGACAGGTTTCGTCCAGCACGTTGTCGTTGCACCAGACAAGTTCAAGGGCAGCCTGACCGCCGCCGAGGCCGCCGCGCGGATCGCCTGTGGCATCAGCGCGGCGGCACCGGGCACGGCGGTCTCGGTCATCCCCGTGGCCGACGGCGGCGAGGGCACCGTCCTCGCCGCCGCGGCCGCGGGGTTTGACCTTGTCCCGGTCCCCGCGCGGGGGCCGTCCGGCCAGTCGGTCACCGGCTGGCTCGCGGTGCGCGACACGGTCGCGGTGGTGGAGGCGGCGCAGGTGAGCGGCCTGCAGCTGCTGTCACCCGGCCGGCGGCAGCCGCTGACCGCGTCCAGCTACGGGACCGGCCAGCTCATCGCGGCGGCCGCCGACCTGGGCTGCCGCGAGGTCATCCTCGGCCTCGGCGGCGTCGCGTGCACGGACGGCGGCGCTGGCATGGCCCAGGGCCTCGGGGCGCTGCTGCTCGACGATCGCGGCCATCTGCTGCCGCCTGGCGGCGGGGCGCTCCCCCAGCTCAGCCAAGTCGACCTGGAGCCGCTGCGCGCCCGCGTCGCGGGTATCACGTTCACCGCCGCCCTCGACGTCGACAACCCGCTGCTCGGCCCGCGCGGCACGGCAGCGGTCTACGGCCCGCAGAAGGGCGCGACCCCCGGCGACGTGGCCATGCTCGAGGGCGCGCTAACGCACTGGGCGGACATCGTCAGCGGCACGACGGGGAATGACCTGCGCGCCGTCCCGGGCGCGGGAGCAGCGGGCGGCCTCGGCTTCGGCGTGCTCTCCTTGCTCAACGGGACCGCGCGGCCGGGCATCGAACTGCTGCTAGGCCTGCTCGGTTTCGCTGCCGCGCTTTCTGACGCAACCCTGGTGGTGACCGGCGAGGGCTGCCTCGACGGCCAGACCTTGCACGGCAAGGCCCCGGCGGGGGTCCTGGCAGCGGCGGCCGCGGCCGGCATCCCGGTCGCGGCGGTGGCCGGGCGGCTTGAGCTGACCTCTGCTCAGTGGCACGCGGCCGGGTTCGCCGCCGCCTACGCCCTCACCGACCTAGCCGAAGACGGAGCCGACCCGATCGCGGAGGCCGCTGACCTGGCGGAGCAGGCTGGCAGGCGCATAGCGGCCGATTTTCTCGTTGACCAGGGTCCAGGTTCTGAACTTTGCTGTTAAGCGTTCCAGGGGATCGTCTCGACCAGGGTGCCTTCTGGCGCGCCGCCTGGGGTGATGACCGCCAGGAGATCGGCTAGGGCCATGCCGCGGAGCATGGCCGGGCCGTCAAACCGGAGCGGGCGCACCGCGCCGCCGGTCACCGTGGCCGGGATCAGGCGGACGTCGGCCGGGTGGCCCTGGATGGGGGTCGCGGCGGGGAGGCGCAGGGGCTCAGGCGCGCGGTGGCCGCCTAGGCCGCGCAGCAGCGGCAGGGCCAAGGTGACCAGGCCCCCGATCGCCGCCAAGGGGTTGCCGGGCAGGCCGACCAGCCAGCGGCGCTGACCGCCTGGGCCGGCCGGGAGCTGCGCGAGGAGCATCGGGTGGCCTGGGCGGACGGCGACCGAATCCACGAGGAAACGCGCGCCCTCCTCCGGCAGGAGGCGGTGCAGCAGGTCCGTCGGGCCGACCGAGGTGCTGCCCGTGGTGATGATGACGTCCGCCTGGCAGTCACGCAGTCGCGCGCGCAGCGCGGCGGGATCGTCCGGCAGCGCCACCTTGCCCTGGAGGGTCGCGCCCGCTCCGGCCAGCCACGGGACGAGGAGCGGGCCGAGGGCGTCGCGGACCCGGCCAGCGCCGGGGAGGCCGGACTGCAGCAGCTCGTCGCCGGTCACCAGGACCTGGACCGACGGCTTGCGGTGGACGAGCAGGTCGTCGTGCCCAGCGGCGGCGGCCAGTCCTAGCAGGGCGGAGGTCACCGTGGTGCCCGCGTCGACCAGCATCGTCCCGGTGACGCATTCCTGGCCGCGCGGCCTGATGTCCCGGCCAGCCGCGACATCGACGGCGGAATGCAGCACCTGCCCGGCGGCGAACCCGTCCTCCAGGCGGAGCACCGCCGACGTGCCCGCGGGCACCGGGGCACCGGTGGCGATGCGCCGTGCCGCCCCCGTGACGAGCGGCTCGGGGACGTGGCCGACGCTGATGCCGTCGGAGAGCAGCGCCCACGGTCCCGGTCCCGCCACCGCCCAGCCGTCCATGGCCGAGGTGTCGAAGGCGGGGAGGTCGGTCAGCGCCGTGAGCGGGGCCGCCAGGGCATGACCCACCGCGTCGCCAAGCCGCCGGGTCTCGGCGGGCAATGGCGCAGCGGCTTCCCCAGCCACCTGCCTGGCTGCTGCCCAGGGCATCCGGCGGACGCCCGGCCCGAGCACCAGCCGTGGTCCCGCGACGTCGGGAAAGAGTGCTGTCACGGGGGCTCCCTTGTTAATGTTGTTAATGCCTCAGCTCGCCGGCGTCTGCGCCGGGACGAACTCCCTGCGGTAGAACTCCGTGGTCCGCTCGGTGTGCGCGCGCATCAGCTGCTCGGCCAGGTCGGCGTCCCCGTCACCGATCGCCTTGATGAGCGTGTCGTGCTCGTTCCAGGCTTCCTTGCCGCGCGGCCGGGCGATCGGGTGGTAGTACCAGCGGACGCGCCGCTCCACCTGGGAGATGAGCTCGACGAGGACCCGGTTGCCTGACATCTCCACGATGTACGCGTGGAAGTCGGCGTTGGCCGCGACGAGGCCCGCCTCGTCGTCGGCGGTGAGCGCGCTCATGCCCGCGTCGTACAGGTCCCGCAGCCGGTCGATGCGCTCCTTGGTCGCGTACTGCGTGGCCTCGCGGGCCGAGTACGCCTCAAGGACGGAGCGGACGCCAAGCAGCTGGGCGACTTCCTCGGTGGTCGGCACGTGCACATACGCCCCGTAGGCCGGCCGCAGCTCCACCCAGCCGTCGACCGCGAGCCGCTGCAGGGCCTCGCGGATGGGCTGGCGGCTGACGCCGAGGTGCTCGGCGAGCTCAGACTCCACCAGGTGCTGCCCTGGCTTAAGCGAGCCGCTGGCGATCATTTCGGCCAGCGTGTCGTAGACGGCTTGCCGCAACGGCGCCGGGCGTGTCACGCGGCGCGTCCCGGCCGCGAACGAATCAGGCATGCTAGTGCTCATCTCTTCCTTGAAGGCATGTGCGCTGAGAGAGCTTCCCCCCTTGCTTTACAACCATACCGCATCTTGTATGCAATGTACCATCCAGGCTATTGCCGTGCCGGACATCTAGGAATACTGTATGCAATAGCGTCTCCGCCAACAGGATCAAGGACCGGCTGGCGGAGCAGGCGGGAAGAACTCCACGACCTAATGCCAGAGAAGTAAGTGCATACAGTATCCAATCTGACAGGAAGGATGGTCGCGTGAGGATCGCGGTCGTCGGCGCCGGCGCTATCGGTGCCTACTGGGGAGCGGCGCTGCACCGAGGCGGTGCGGAGGTGCACCTCATCGCCAGGGGGGCGCACCTGGAAGCCATGCGAGGCAGCGGGGTGCGGGTGCTCAGCCCGCGCGGTGACTTCACCGCGCACCCCCACGTCACCGATGACCCGAAGGAGATCGGGCCGGTCGATTACGTCTTCCTCGGCCTCAAGGCACATTCCTACCCGGGCTGCGGTCCCCTCGTCAAGCCGCTGTTCGGCGCGGGCACCGCCGTGGTGGCAGGCCAGAACGGCATCCCGTGGTGGTACTTCCATAAGCTGCCGGGCCCGTATGAGGGCCGCCGGATCGAGGCGGTCGACCCGGACGGCGCGACTAGCGCGGTCCTGCCACCGGACCGCGCCATCGGGTGCGTGGTCTACCCGGCCACGGTGATCGAGTCCCCCGGCGTCATCAGGCACCTGGAAGGCACCCGGTTCTCCATCGGGGAGCCGTCCGGCGAGATCTCGCCCCGCTGCACGGCGCTGAGCGAGGCGATGATCGCCGGCGGGCTGAAGTCCCCGGTCGAGGCCGGGCTGCGCGACGACATCTGGATCAAGCTGATGGGCAACGCCTCGTTCAACCCGATCAGCGCGCTGACCAGGGCCACGATGGCCGAGATCTACGAGCACCGGCCGACCAGGCAGGTCGTGACGCAGGTGATGGAGGAAATCCTCGACATCGCCGCGCGGGTCGGCAGCAAGCCGGACATGACCGTGGAGCGGCGGCTGCGGGGCGCAGGCAACGTCGGCCATCACAAGACCTCCATGCTGCAGGACCTGGAGGCCGGCAAGGAGCTTGAGCTCGACGCTCTGGTCACGGCTGTCGTGGAGATCGCCGACATGACCGGCGCGCCCGCCCCGACGCTGCGCGCCGTGCACGCGGCTACCAGCCTCCTGGCGCAGACGGCAGGCCGCTAACCGCTCCGTTCCGCGGCCTAGACAACTGTCAATTAGAATTGTATACAGTATCCTAAGAAAGTTAAGGCGGGTGGACGCGATGGCAGGACAGCACCACGTTCACGATGCACGCGGCAGGCGCACCTGGGTGGGCCCGAGCGACCGGATGGTCCTCGGCTACTCGCGGGCCTGGATCGCCGCGGCAGCGGGCGCCACGATGCTCGCCGCCGCCGGCGCGGAGTACGGCTTCGGCGTGTTCGCCGTCCGCCTCGGCACCGCGCACCACTGGGGGCCGCTGACGGCGGGCTGGGCGGTCGCCGCCTGGCTCGCCTGCCAGCTGGCCGCGTACCCGGCGGGCCAGCGGCGCTTGAGCGTATCGCCCGCGAGAACCGCGCTCTACGGTGCCGTCTGCTGCGCCCTCGGCCTGCTGCTCGTCGGCAGGATCGCGGACCCGGCCGGCGCGCTCGCAGTCGGCGTGGTCACCGCGGGCTCCGGGGCCGGGCTTGTGTACGGGGCGTGCATGGCGGTCACCGCGGGCTGGTTCCCCGACAAGCACATCCCTGCGGGCCTGGTCAGCGCGGCCTTCGCCTGCGGGCTGATCCCGGTCGCCCTCGCGGCAGCGACCGTGCGGGACCCGGCGGCACCGCTTAGCGCCCTCGCCTGGGTAACCGTGACCATCACCGCGCTGTGCGCCCCGCTGCTGCGGGAGGCACCGCGCCGCTGGTGGCCATCAGGGGCCAAGTCCCTTAACCACATCTATCCCTCAGCCACGGGGGAAATCCGGAGGAGCAGATGACCAAGGCGCTTGCGGGAGTGCGTGTCGTCGACATGACGCACGTCCAATCCGGCCCCTCAGCAACGCAGATCCTCGCCTGGCTCGGCGCGGACGTGATCAAAGTGGAAGTCCCCGGCCGCGGGGACGTGACCAGGGGCCAGCTGCGCGACGTGCCAGGCACGGACAGCCTCTACTTCACCATGCTGAACTGCAACAAGCGCAGCATCACGGTGAACATGAAGTCGCCGGAGGGCAAGGAGGTGTTCGCCAAGCTCGTCAAGGACTCCGACATCCTGGTGGAGAACTTCGGCCCTGGCGTGATGGACCGCTTCGGCTTCACCTGGGAGGTGCTGCAGGAGCTGAACGAGCGGCTCATCTACGCCTCCATCAAGGGCTTCGGCCCTGGCAGGTACGCGAAGTTCAAGGCATACGAGGTCGTCGCGCAGGCCATGGGCGGCGCGATGAGCACCACCGGCTTCGAGGACGGGCCGCCCACCGCGACCGGCGCCCAGATCGGCGACTCGGGCAGCGGGATCCACCTCGTGGCGGGCATCCTCGCCGCGCTCTACCAGCGCACGGTGACCGGGAGCGGCCAGCGTGTCGAGGTGGCGATGCAGGACGCCGTGCTCAACCTCTGCCGCGTCAAGCTTCGCGACCAGCAGCGCCTGGCCACGGGCCCGCTCGATGAGTACCCCAACCTGGCGTTCGGCGACGAGGTGCCGCGCTCGGGCAACGCCTCCGGTGGCGGGCAGCCGGGATCGGCGGTGCGGTGCGCGCCCGGCGGGCCCAACGACTACATCTACGTGATCGTCCAGCCGATCGGCTGGCAGCCGATCACGGAGCTGATCGGCCGACCCGAACTCGCCGATGACCCCGCGTGGGCGACCCCCGAAGCGCGGCTGCACAAGCTGGACAAGATGTTCGGCCTGATCGAGGAGTGGACTTCCGGGCTCACCAAGTGGGAGGTGCTCGACCTGCTCAACGCCTACGACATCCCGTGCGGGCCGATCCTGTCGACGAAGGAGCTCATCGAGGACGAAACCCTGGCGGAGCTCGGCAGCGTCATCGAGGTCGGCCACCCGGGGCGCGGCCGGTTCAAGACCGTCGGCTGCCCGCTGCGGCTCTCGGACTCCCCGGTTGAGGTCGCGTCCCCACCGCTGCTCGGCGAGCACACCGACGAGGTGCTCGCGTCCCTTGGCTACCTGCCCGAGCAGATCGCGGAACTCAGGACGGCCGGCGCGATCTGACCGGGGCCTGAGAGGGGCTACACGTGTTCCATCACGAAGATGCCCAGGGTGTTCGGCTCCAGGGCGTCGAAGACATGGAAGGCGTCGCCGGGGTAGCGCACATAGTCCCCGGGGGCTAGCTCGACGGCTTCGCCTTCCGGGCCCACCATGGCGCGGCCGGTGCCGAGGATGACGTGCTCAACCGTGCCGGGCGCGTGCGGGCGGGCGCGGTGGCCGGCGCCCGGCTCGGCGACGACCCGGTAGATGTCGCGGCGGGCGCCCGGCGGGCAGGACGCGAGCATCACCGCCTCGTAGGGGTCGCGCTCGGCGTGCAGGACGACTCCCTCCCCCGCGCGGATCACCTGGATGTCGCTGCGCGGCGGGTCGATGAGCCGGCTGAGCGGGATGCCGAGCGCGGTGCCCAGGGCCCACAGGGTCTCCAGGGACGGGTTGCCCGTGCCGTTCTCCAGCTGGGACAAGGTGGACTTGGCGACGCCTGCCCGCTTAGCGAGTTCGGTGAGCGACAGGGACGCCCTGACCCGCTCCTTCTTGAGGGACATCGAGACGAGGGCGACGATGTCGGCCGGGGTCGCTGTGCTTCCCGCGCTCTCTGTGTCAGGCACGTCGTTCGCTCCATCATCCGGTTTGTTCGGTTTGACGAACCACTGCTACTACGTTCATTATATTGAACATGCGGTTTCTATGGCGAACAGCTTCTCCGGGGCTGCTGCGGGGGGTACTGGGAGACAGGGGCCTCCCGGGAGGTAGCCGAGTTGCGCGCCCGGTGCGATGGCGGCTTTTGCCGTCGGGCGCGCAACTCGGGGACGTCGCGCTGGTCTGCCTGGCGGACGGGATCGTCGGGGTGTCGTTCGGGGCAAGTTCCGTTGGCGGCGGGCTGGCCTGGTGGGTGCCCGTGGCGCTGTCGGTGCTCGTCTTCGCGGGCGGCTCGCAGATCGCAGCCGTGGGCGTGGTCCTCGGCGGCGGGTCTCCGGTGGCGGCCGTGCTCGCGGGGGCGGTGCTCAACACACGGCTGTTCCCCTACGGGCTCGCTGTCGCGGACGTGGTGGAGGGTCCCTGGTGGCGCCGCTTGCCCGGGGCCCACCTGATCACTGACGAGTCCGTAGCGTTCGCGATGCGGCAGTCTGCTCCGGGCCGGCGCCGGGCGGCGTTCTGGACCTGCGGCGTGCTGCTGTTCGTGGTGTGGAACGCGACCGTGCTGCTTGGCGTGGCCTTGGGCTCGGCGGTGCGGAACACCGACGCGTTCGGGCTCGACGCGACGTTCCCCGCGGTGATGCTCGCCCTGGCCCTGCCGGCGCTGACCTCCCGGTCAACGCGCGTCGCCGCCGGAACCGGGGCGGTCATCGCGGTCGCGCTCACGCCCGTGCTGCCCGCCGGGTTGCCGCTGCTCGCCGCACTCGCCGCACTCGGCGCGCGCTGGAACGGCTGGCGCGGCCGACGCGGCCAGCGCGGCCAGCGCGCGGTTGCGCGACCGGCGCTACCGCGGGACAGCGAGAGCGCCGTCAGCCAGGAGGAACTGTCAGCTGGAGGCAAGCGATGATGCCGATGACCGCCATTGTGGCGCTCGCCGTGGTGACGTACGCGTTCCGGCTGGCGGGACCGCTGCTGCGGGGGCGGGTCACCGTCCCGGCCGCCGCCGAGCGCGTGTTCGCCGACGCGGCCACGGTCTTGCTGATCGCGCTCGCGGCGACGTCCGCGCTGACCGCCGGGCACGGGTTCGTAGGCTGGGCCCGCCCCGCCGGGGTGCTGGTCGCGGGCGTGCTCGCCGCCCGGCGCGCGCCGTTCCCCGTCGTGGTGCTCGCCGCCGCCGGGGTAACCGCGCTCTTGCGCCTGGCCGGCGTCCCCTGACCCCGTAAGGGGGCCCGCGACGGCACGAACCGGCCGACCGCCGCCGAACCTGCCAGCGGCCCGCTGAGAACGTGTAAATTTTTATTCCGAGGTAAAGAAAATGCGCGTGGCGCGCAGTTTCCTTACCTCAGAATAAAAGTCTTCCGCTTACACAGAATTTACGCGTTGCCCGTTCACGGCGATATTGTGAAATGTCCGAAATGCGCACGGGAGGGCGCAGGGCCAAACTGAATGGGCGCAGGTGACAGAGGCCAAACGGTAATGCGCGCGGGTGGATGGTGGCCTGGGCGGGGTGGATGGTGGCCTGGGCGGGGTGGATGGTTGGTGGTGGCTTTGTTACTGGTCGTCGCCTGTTTGGGCTTCTGGGAGCGTACGCGCCCGGTCTGAGAACGGGGACGGGCCCAGTGCCGTGACATCCGGGGCGGTCACGTTGTACTCGCTCAGGCGCCAGTGGGCGTTGCGGAGCTCCAGGACCGACCAGGAGCAGTTGACCAGGGAGCCGAGGGTGGGGAGGCCATCGACCGGGATGCCGAGGATGCGCTCCATGCCAATGCGCAGCGCCGCGCCGTGTCCCACCGCGATCGCCAGCTGGCCCTCGTCGAGGGTGTCAGCGATGCGGGTGAGCGTCCCGGCGACCCGCTCGGCCATGACCGGGGTCGACTCGCCGTTCGGGGGGTTCCAGGTGGCGCGTTGCGTCGGGAAGCGCTCGCGGATCTCCGCATCCAACAGGCCCTCCCAGTCCCCGCCGTAGCGTTCCCGCAGGTCCTTGTCCAGCGTCACGGGCAGGCCGGTCAGCTTGGCCAGCGCGGCGGCGGTCTGCTGGGCACGGGACAGGTCCGAAGAGAACAGCGCGTCGGGGCGCAGGGTGGCAAGGCGCCGGGCGGCCTGCTCGGCCTGAGCCATGCCGGTGTCATCGAGAGGGATGTCAGCCTGGCCCTGGTACCTGTGTTCGGCGTTCCAGGTCGTCTGGCCGTGCCGCCACAGCACGAGCCGCTTGCCTGCGCTCAGCGTGCGTCTCCGCTCGTTGTGCCCGTCGCCGGGTTGCCGATGGTGGCCGCCTCGGGCAGCGGGATGATCGGGCAGTCCTTCCAGATGCGCTCCAGTGCGTAGAAGGAGCGCTCCTCCTTATTCTGGACGTGGACCACGACGTCGTTGTAGTCGAGCAGCACCCAGCGCCCCTCATTCTCGCCTTCACGGCGGACCAGAGTGGCGCCTGCCTGCTTGAGCTTGAGCTCTACCTCGTCGATGATCGAGCGGACCTGCCTGTCGTTGGCGCCGGAGCAGAGCAGGAACACATCGGTTATCGCGAGCTGGTCG
>Ga0207678_10004535_pt1 | contig 12490 bp, 11 predicted proteins | sample KBSC63metaG_FD_184319 | JGI IMG/M metagenome (GOLD analysis project Ga0207678, IMG submission 184319) | Corn rhizosphere microbial communities from Kellogg Biological Station, Michigan, USA - KBS C6-3 metaG (SPAdes) (version 2) | ecosystem: Host-associated > Plants > Roots > Rhizosphere > Soil ... | reverse complement strand
CCAGGCCGTGGCCGCCGGGCTTGTCGTCGCGGAAGCGGTGCGCCTGTCCGGGAATCTGGAAGAAGCCGGGGTCGGAGATCGACTGCTGCGGCGTGCGCTTGCCCGAGTGCAGCGCCGCCAGCGCGAGGAACGGCTTGATCGTCGAGCCGGGCGGGTACGCGCCGCGCAGCGGGCGGTTCAGCAGCGGCTTGTCCGGCGACTCGTTCAGCTCCTGCCAGTTGGCGGGGTCGATGCCCTCGACGAACAGGTTCGGGTCGTACCCCGGCTTCGATACGAACGCGAGCACGTCGCCGGTGGTCGGGTCCATCGCGACGAGCGCGCCGCGCCGGTCGCCGAACGCCGTTTCCGCCGCCTCCTGCAAGTTGATGTCGAGCGACAGGCGCAGGTTGTTGCCCGACACGGGCGGCGTGCGCGACAGCGTGCGCACCGCGCGCCCGCCGGCATCGACCTCGACCTCCTCGACGCCGGTCGTGCCGTGCAGCTCGCGCTCGTACGACAGCTCGACGCCCACCTTGCCGATGTAGTCCGAGCCCTTGTAGTTGGCGGTCTCGTCCCAGTCGGCGATGCGCTCGACGTCCTTGTCGGTGATGCGGCCGATGTAGCCGACCACGTGCGACGCGTGCTCGCCGTACGGGTACTGGCGGAACAGCCGCGCCTTGATCTCGACGCCCGGGAAGCGGTAGCGGTTCACGGCGAAGCGCGCGACCTCCTCGTCGGACAGCCGCGTGCGCAGCGGCAGGCTCTCGAAGTTCTTCGACTCGTCCATCAGCTTGCGAAAGCGCTTGCGGTCGCGCGGCTGGATGTCGACGATCTCGGCGAGCTTGTCGATCGTCTGGTCGAGGCTCGCGACGCGCGAGGGCGTCACCTCGAGCGTGTAGGCGGAGTAGCTCTGCGCGAGCACGATGCCGTTGCGGTCGGTGATGACGCCGCGGTTCGGCACGATGGGCACGATCGCGATGCGGTTCGTCTCGGCGAGCGTCTGGAAGTGCGCGTGCTGCAGCACCTGCAGGTAGAAGAAGCGCGCGAACAGTCCGCCGAACGCGATCACGACGAGCGCCGCCGCGATCATCAGCCGGCGGCGGAACAGGAACAGCTCGCGCTCGGCGTTGCGCAGCTCGGACGAGCCGAACCCCGACGACGCGGAGCGGCGCGAGGCGAACAGCAGGCGGCGGCGGCTCATCGCACGGGCCCGGTCAGCGATCGCCGCGGCGGCGCGGCCGCTGCGGGCGCTGCAGCAGCACCGACAGGAGCGGCCACAGCAGCGCGCCGACGATCGGCGGCGCGGCGTACGTCCAGCGCGGCATCGGCGCGCCGCCGATGAAGCGCACGACGAGGACCAGCCCCGCCGTCGCGACGAGCAGCACCGCGACCTGCACCGCCTGCTGCCACAGCGGGAAGCGCAGCACGCGACGGCGGAAGTAGTCGGCCGCGAATGCGAGCACGGCGTAGGCGAGCGCGTGCTGGCCGAACAGCGTGGCGTCCGCCACGTCCATCACGAGGCCGACGAACCACGCGGTGCCGACGCCGACGTAGCGCGGCGCCTGGATGCACCAGTACAGCAGCACGACGGCGAGGAAGTCCGGGCGCAGCGCCATGAACACGCCGCTCGCCGGCGCCATGTTCGCGACCAGCGCGATCAGCAGCGTCAGCAGCACGAACCACGGCTGCGGGGGCCGGAGGATCTCCTCCGGGCTGGCGGGTGCGAACGAGACCACGTCGCTGATCGCCCTCATCCGCGCCGGCCGCGGCCGCGGCCGCGCTTGACGACATCGGACTCGGCCGGCTCCTCGGGCCGCGCCGGCGCCGCCGCGGCCTGCCCGAGGACGAGCAGGTACTGCGAGCGATCGACGCCGGACAGCGGTCGCGTCGCGATGCGCGCGAACATCTTGCCGGTGTCGCGCTCGATGTCGATCACCTCGGCGACCGGCAGGTTCGGCGGATACGTGCCGTCGATGCCCGACGTGAGCAGCCGGTCGCCGACGCGCACGTCGGCGGACGGCGCGGTGAAGCGCAGATCGGGCGCGCGTCCGGTGCCGTTGCCGAACAGCACGCTGCGCACGCCGCTGCGCTCGATCTTCACGGGAACGGCCTGGTCCTTGTCGGTGACGAGCGTCACCTCGGCCATGTACGGGAACACGCGTGTCACCTGCCCGACCACGCCGCGATCGTCCAGCACCGCCTCGCCGGGTGCCAGGCCTGCCTGCATGCCCTTGTTGACGAACACCTTCTGCGTGAACGGATCGCGGCCGGTGTAGAGCACCTCGACCGCGCGGCCGGTGTTGCCGTAGCGCGCCTGCAGGTCGAGCAGCGTCTTCAGCCGGTCGTTCTCCTCGCGCAGCTGCGGGTAGGCCTGCGCGATCGGCGCCTGCGCGGTCAGCGCCTGGCGCAGCTCGACGTTCTCGTCCGCGAGGTGCGCCTTGTCGGCGAAGTAGCGGCCGACCCAGGCGACCGCCTCGGCGGGCATCTCGACCGCGCGCTGGAACGGATAGAGCACCGCGCCGGCGACCTGCCGGATGCCCTCGAGGTACCGATAGCGCGTGTCGGCGAACAGCAGCGCGATCGACAGCAGGCCGAAGAACGCGAGGCGCGCGAGCGGGCTCGGGCCGCGATGGAAGAACGCGGGCGCGTCGACCGGGATGGGACGCATCGCCATGTCAGGCGACCGCCGGATGCGACGGACGAACCGCCGGGGTCAGGGAGGCGGTTCGGTGCGTGGACATCGGGGACGGTCAGGCGAGGGGAACGCGGTGGAGCAGCCGGCGCTTCCGACTGCGAGCACGCGGCGTGCCGCCGCGCGCGGAACCGCGGAATGCGAAGGGCATCGTCAATCGCTGGTGAAGATCGTCTGCAGCTTTTCCATGTTCTCGAGCGCCTTCCCGCAGCCGCGCACGACGCACGTGAGCGGATCGTCGGCCACGATCACGGGCAGGCCGGTCTCTTCCATCAGCAGCCGGTCGACGTCGCGCAAGAGCGCGCCGCCGCCGGTGAGCACCATGCCGCGCTCGGCGATATCGGCGCCGAGCTCGGGCGGCGTGCGCTCGAGCGCACTTTTCACCGACGACACGATGCTGTTGAGCGGATCCGTCAGCGCTTCGAGGATCTCGTTCGACGACACCGTGAAGCTGCGCGGAATGCCTTCCGCGAGGTTGCGGCCCTTCACTTCCATTTCCTTCACTTCCGAGCCCGGGAACGCGGAGCCGATCGTCTTCTTGATGAGCTCGGCGGTGGTCTCGCCGATCAGCATGCCGTAGTTGCGGCGGATGTAGTTGACGATGGCCTCGTCGAACTTGTCGCCGCCGACGCGGACGCTGCCCGAATACACCATGCCGCCCAGCGAGATGACGCCGACTTCCGTCGTGCCGCCGCCGATGTCGACCACCATCGATCCGGTGGCGTCTCCCACGGGCAGATCGGCGCCGATCGCGGCGGCCATCGGCTCCTCGATCAGGTAGACCTTGGACGCGCCGGCGCCGAGCGCGGATTCGCGGATCGCGCGGCGCTCGACCTGGGTGGAGCCGCAAGGCACGCAGATGATGATGCGGGGACTGGGCGAGAAGAGCCGCGAGTCGAGCACCTTCTTGATGAACTGCTTCAGCATCTGTTCCGTGACGGTGAAGTCGGCGATGACGCCGTCCTTCATCGGGCGGATTGCGGTGATGTTGCCGGGGGTGCGCCCGAGCATCTGTTTCGCGGCGAGCCCGACCTCCTGGATCACCTTCTTGCCGTTGGGACCGCCTTCCTGGCGAATCGCCACGACCGACGGCTCGTTCAGCACGATCCCTTTGCCGCGCACGTAGATCAGCGTGTTGGCGGTGCCGAGATCGATCGCGAGGTCGCTGGAAAAATAACCTTTGAAAAACTCGAACATGGAGGCAAAAGTCCGCTGCGTGAGGGGCTAGTGCGTACTGGCTCCCTGGTGACACGAGGGCCGGCCGCTCTATCGAATGTCGATTATGATAACCTATTGTGCATTGCTTCCGCACTGATTTGATGCGGTTTTATGACGGTTTTGGGCCCCGGCGACCCCTCCCGGGCCTGTCCTTTTGCCGCCGCCCCCGCGGCCGCCGCGTTTCCGGCACTCCAACATGGCGCTGACCCTCGACGACGTCTACCGCATCGCCCACCTGGCGCGGATCGAAATCGACGCCGCGGAGGCCGCGGACGTGCACGGGAAGCTCGACGCCATCTTCGGCATCCTCGATGCGCTGCGCGCCATCGACACCACCGGCGTGTTGCCGATGGCGCACGCGCAGGACGTCGCGCTGCCGCTGCGCGAGGACGTCGTGACGGAGTCCGACCGGCGCGACCTCTACCAGCGCGCAGCGCCCGCCGTGCAGGACGGGCTGTACCTGGTGCCGCGCGTCGTCGAATGAGCGCGGCCTCCGCGATGCCATCGTGAGCGACGCCACGATCGCCGGACTCGCGCGTGCGCTCGCGGCCCGCTCGGTGTCGAGCGTCGAGCTCACGCAAGCGTCGCTCGGTCGCATCGAGCGCTCGCAGCCGGCGCTGAACGCGTTCATCACCGTCGACGCCGAGGGCGCCCTCGCGGCCGCGCGAGCCGCGGACGCCGCGCTCGCGCGCGGCGGCGCGGGACCGCTCACCGGCATTCCCATCGCGCACAAGGACGTGCTGATGACGGCCGGCCTGAAGACGACGTGCGGGTCGCGGATGCTCGCCGAATTCGTCGCGCCGTACGACGCCTTCGTCGTCGAGGCGCTGCGCGCGGCCGGCACCGTGCTCGTGGGCAAGACGAACATGGACGAATTCGCGATGGGCTCGTCGAACGAGTCGTCGCATTTCGGCGCGGTCAGGAATCCGTGGAACCTCGCGACGGTCCCCGGCGGCAGCTCGGGCGGCTCGGCCGCCGCCGTCGCCGCGCGGCTCGTGCCGGGCGCCACCGGCACCGACACGGGCGGATCGATCCGCCAGCCGGCATCGCTTTCCGGCATCTGCGGCATCAAGCCGACGTACGGCGCGTGCTCGCGCTACGGCCTCGTCGCGTTCGCGTCGAGCCTCGACACGCCGGGCGCGTTCGCGCGCACGGCGGAGGACTGCGCGCTCCTGCTGTCGGCGATGGCCGGGCACGACGCGCGCGACGCCACGTCGCTCGACCGTCCGCGCGAGGAGTACGCGCGCGTGCTGCGCGAGGCGCGCGCCGGCCGCCCCCTCGCGGGGCTGCGCATCGGCCTGCCGCGCGAATACTTCGACGCCGGCGTCGACCGGGACGTCGCCGCCGCGATCGACGCCGCGATCGGCGAGCTCGTGGCGCTCGGCGCGACGACGGTGTCGATCGACCTGCCCACGGTGAAACATTCGGTGCCCGCGTACTACGTGATCGCGCCTGCCGAAGCCTCGTCGAACCTGTCGCGCTTCGACGGCGTCCGCTACGGCCATCGCGCCGCGCAGTACGGCGACCTGACCGACATGTACAAGAAGACGCGGGCCGAAGGCTTCGGCGCCGAAGTGAAGCGCCGCATCCTGGTCGGGACGTACGTGCTGTCGCACGGCTACTACGACGCGTACTACCTGAAGGCGCAGCAGGTGCGGCGGTTGATCGCCGAGGACTTCACGCGCGCGTACACGCTCTGCGACGTCATCGCGGGTCCGACCGCGCCCACCGCCGCGTTCGCGCTCGGCGCCAAGAGCGACAACCCGGTCGAGATGTACCTCAACGACATCTTCACCATCGCCGCCAATCTCACCGGCGCGCCGGCGCTCTCGATGCCCTGCGGCTTCACGCGTGGGGGCCTGCCGATCGGCCTGCAGCTCCAGGGCGACTACTTCGCCGAAGCGCGCCTGCTCGACGTCGCGCACCGTTACCAGCAGGCCACCGACTGGCACCTGCGCGTGCCGCCGGAGGCAGGCGCATGAACCCCGGCTGGGAAGTGGTGATCGGGCTCGAGACGCACGCGCAGCTTTCCACCGCGTCGAAGATCTTTTCCGGCGCCGCCACGGCGTTCGGCGCCGCGCCGAACACGCAGGCATCCGCCGTCGACATCGCGCTCCCCGGCGTGCTGCCTGTGCCAAACAAGGGCGCGGTGGAGCGCGCGATCCGTTTCGGGCTCGCCGTGGGCGGCACCATCCACTCGCACAGCGTGTTCGCGCGCAAGAACTATTTCTATCCGGATCTTCCGAAGGGCTACCAGATCTCGCAGTTCGAGATCCCCGTGGTGCAAGGCGGTGGCGTGACGATCGTTTCGCCCACGCGGGGCGAGCTCACGGTTCGCCTCACGCGCGCGCATCTCGAGGAGGACGCCGGCAAGAGCCTGCACGAGGATTTCCACGGCATGACGGGCATCGACCTCAATCGCGCAGGCACGCCGCTGCTCGAGATCGTCTCCGAGCCGGACCTCCGCTCGAGCGACGAGGCCGTCGCCTATGCGAAGACGCTGCACGGGCTGGTGCGGTGGATCGGCATCTGCGACGGCAACATGCAGGAAGGCAGCTTCCGCTGCGACGCGAACGTGTCCGTGCGCAAGGCGGGCAGCACGACGCTCGGCACGCGCTGCGAGATCAAGAACCTCAACAGCTTCCGCTTCATGCAGGAGGCGATCGAGTTCGAGGTGCGCCGCCAGATCGAGCTGATCGAGGACGGCGGCGCCGTCGTGCAGGAAACGCGGCTCTACGATCCCGACCGCCGCGAGACGCGCTCGATGCGCGGCAAGGAAGACGCGCAGGACTACCGCTATTTCCCGGACCCGGACCTGCCGCCGCTCGCGATCGACGCCGCGTGGATCGCCCGCGTGCGGGACGCGATGCCCGAGCTGCCGGAAGCAAAGCGCGCGCGCTACGTGCGCGACTTCGCGCTGTCGCCGGTGGACGCGACGAGCCTCGTCGGCAGCGCGGCCTTCGCGCAATCGTTCGAAGCGACGGTGGCCGCCGGCGCGTCGGCGCGGCTCGCCGCGAACTGGCATCTCGGCGAATTCGCGGCCGCGTTGCGTCGCGCCGACATCGACGCGGCGGCCGCCCCGGTTTCGGGCGCACGCCTGGCGGCGCTCCTGAAGCGCATCGAGGACGGCACGATCTCGGGCAAGATTGCCAAAGAGGTCTTCGACGCGATGTGGGCGGGCGAGAACGAAGGCAACGCCGACGCGATCATCGCGGCCCGCGGGCTCACGCAGATTTCGGACGAGGGCGCGATCGGGAAGATCGTCGACGACGTGATCAGCGCGAATCCCGCGATCGTCGCGGAATTCCGCGCCGGCAGGGAAAAGGCCTTCAACGCGCTCGTCGGCAAGGCGATGGCCGCCACGAAGGGCAAGGCCAACCCGGCGCAGGTCAACGCCCTCCTGAAACGCAAGCTCGGCGGCTGAAAGGCTGTCCGTCGTCGCGCGGCCCTCGCGCATTCCACCGAAGGAGCACCGGCATGGCAAAGCAAGACACGTTCACGTCCGATGAATGGACACTCATCCGGCTCGCACCGTCGCTGATCTCGAGCGGGGTTGCGGCCGCCGACCCCTCGGGGATTTTCTCTTCGCTGAAAGAGGCGATGGCCGGGGCGCGTGGAATGGCCGAAGCGTTCAAGGCCAGCAGCAATCTCGAGCTCTTCGCCGCATTGGCGGCCGATCACAGCATCCCAGGCCTGCCGGATCCCAAGTCGCTTATCGGCGAGGGCTCGCGTGAGCAGCAGATGCAGACCTTCAAGACCGCCGTGCTGCAGCGGGTGAAGTCCGCCGCGGACCTCGTAGCGAGCAAGGCGTCGCCGGAGGAGGCGGCGGCCTATCGCAGGATGCTTGTCGACATCGCGCAAAAGGCGGCAGACGCTTCGACCGAAGGCGGATTCCTGGGATTTGGCGGCGTGCGGGTCAGCGACAAGGAAAAGGCGTTCATCGCCGAGGTCGCCAAGGCCGCCGGCAGCGCGTGACCGCGCTACTGCGTTTCGATCTGCCCCGTGGTGCGGGCGCGAATCAGCGCCCACGACAACCCGACGCCCAGGATCACGCCGACGATCACGAGCGCGATCCACGCCATCGCCGTCGAATCGGCCGCGTGCAGCACCTTGAGGTCGAGGAGCACCCACACGAAGGTGCCGAGGAGCGCGGCGCAGAGGATGACGCCGATCCAGCCGAGCGCGACGAATGCCGTGCGCAGGCACATCACCCAGCCGATCAGCAGCGCGACGCCGGCGAACGCCTTGAGCGCGGTCACGCCCGCGGGCGGCGCGCTGATCCAGTGGTAGAACGAGTAGCCGCTGGGATTGAACGTGAGGAGCACCAGCGCGATCGCCAGCACGACCCGCAACACCACGCCCGACCAGGAGATTCCGCTCATAGGCGCGGATTCTAGCGCGCCGCGTGCCGTCGCGTTCTCCTTAAGCCGGAGCCGCCGCGCTACTGCAGCAGCGGCTTGTACCGCGGCCGATGCGGCCGCGCCCCGTCCTCGCCGAGACGCTTCCTCTTGTCGGCCTCGTATTCCTGGTAGTTGCCCTCGAAGAACACCCACTTCGAGTCGTCCTCCGCGGCGAGGATGTGCGTCGCGATGCGGTCCAGGAACCAGCGGTCGTGCGAGATCACGAGCACGCTGCCGGCGAACTCGATCAGCGCGTCCTCGAGCGCGCGCAGCGTCTCGACGTCGAGGTCGTTCGACGGCTCGTCCAGCAGCAGAACGTTGCCGCCCTTCAGCAAGGTGGCGGCGAGATGCAGCCGGCCGCGCTCGCCGCCCGAAAGCTGGCCGACGATCTTCTGCTGGTCGCCGCCCTTGAAGTTGAAGCGGCCGAGATAGGCGCGCGACGGCATCTCGAACTTGCCGACGGTGAGGATGTCCTGGCCGCCGGAAATCGCCTCCCACACCGACTTGTCGTTCGGCAGCGATTCGCGCGTCTGGTCGACGACCGCGAGCTGCACCGTCGAGCCCAGGGTGATCGCGCCGGCGTCGGGCTGGTCCTTGCCGGCGATCATCCGGAACAGCGTCGATTTGCCCGCGCCGTTCGGCCCGATGATGCCGACGATCGCGCCGGCGGGAATCTTGAAGCTCAAGTCGTCGATCAGCAGGCGATCGCCGAAGCCCTTCTTCACGCCGTCGAATTCGATCACCGCGTCGCCGAGGCGCTCCGCCACGGGGATGAAGATCTCCTGCGTCTCGTTGCGCTTCTGGTGCTCGTACGACGACAGCTCGTTGAACCGCGCGAGGCGCGCCTTGCTCTTCGCCTGGCGGCCCTTCGCGTTCTGCCTCACCCACTCGAGCTCCTTCTGCATCGCCTTCATGCGCGCCACTTCCTGCTTCGCCTCGGTGGCGAGGCGCGCTTCCTTCTGCTCGAGCCACGAGCTGTAATTCCCCTTCCACGGAATGCCGTAGCCGCGATCGAGCTCGAGGATCCACTCGGCGGCGTTGTCGAGGAAGTAGCGGTCGTGCGTCACCGCGATGACCGTGCCGGGGAATTTCTGCAGGAACTGCTCCAGCCATTCGACGCTCTCGGCGTCGAGATGGTTGGTGGGCTCGTCCAGCAGCAGCATGTCGGGCTTCGACAGCAGCAGGCGGCACAGCGCGACGCGGCGCTTCTCGCCGCCGGACAGCGTGCCGATCTTCGCGTCCCACGGCGGCAGCCGCAGCGCGTCGGCGGCGATCTCCATCTGCAGGTCGGCGTCCCCGCCGGACGTGGCGATGATCGCCTCGTACTTCGCCTGCTCGGCCGCCAGCTTGTCGAAATCGGCGTCGGGCTCCGCGTACGCCGCGTAGATCGCCTCCAGCTTGTCCTTCGCGTCGGTGAGGTCGGACAGGCCCTGCATCACCGCCTCGCGCACCGACGCGCCGGCGTCGAGCTGCGGCTCCTGCGGCAGGAAGCCGATGCGCATGTTGGGCATCGGCACGGCCTCGCCGTCGAACTCGCGGTCCTCGCCGGCCATGATGCGAAGGAGGCTCGACTTGCCGGAGCCGTTGAGGCCGAGCACGCCGATCTTGGCGCCGGGGAAGAAGGACAGCGAGATGTCCTTCAGGATCACGCGCTTGGGCGGCACGACCTTGCCCACGCGGTTCATCGTGTAAACGTATTGCGCCATCGGGATCGGGACCGGAAACGAACGCGAAGGCGCCGATTATCGCAGGCCGCGGGTCCCGGGCGGCGCCGCCATGAAAAAGGCGGCCAGGAGGCCGCCTTTGGACGCGAGGCGCGAAGAAGCCGTGTCAGCGGCGGCCGCTCGCGGGCAGCACCGCCGGCGGCGTGCCGCCGAGCTGCGCGGAGGACACCGCGTTCATCGTTTCCTTGTCGCGCTCGCGGGCGACGTTGGCGTCGGCCTGCGCCTGCAGCTCGCGCCAGTGCTGCTTGTCGAGGTCGTACCGCGCCGTGACGAGCTGGCCTTCCTGCTTTTTCGCGGCCACGAGCGCGTTGGTCTTGGTGAGCTCGCTCTCGATGCCTTCGAGCTCGCGCTCGACGGCCGGCGGCGCGCCCTTCGCGCCGCTCTGGATCTTCTTCTCGAGGAGCTCCTGCTGCCGGCGCGTCAGCTGCGCGACGTACACGCGGGCCGACTGGAGCTGGCCGTCGATCGTGCCGAGGGCGCGGCTCTTCGCGAGATCGATGTCCTCCGCGCGGGTGTACGACGACAGCAGCGCGCGGTCGCGGCGCTCGATGTCCTCGCGCTCCTTCGACGCCTGGCGCTGCTTCTGGACGTCGTCGTATTTCGCCTTGATCTGCTCGGGGGTGGCTACCGCCTCGGTCTTGCGGAGGGCGATGCCGCGCGCATCGAGCTCGACGTTCGCGCGATTCACGGCCTCGGCGGGCATCTTGTCGGCGTAGTGGACCACGCCCTTGTCGTCGGTCCACTTGTAGGTGCCGGCGTGGGCGTCGTGGAGCGCCGCGAAGGCCAGCGCGAGGCCGGTCAGCGCGAGCAGCGCGTTCGCGATGCGACGATGGGCATGCGGCATCGCGGCGGCGACGCGCGGCGCGCCGCGGCGGCGATTGCAGCGTGCTTGGCTGCGGTTCACGACTGCCTTTTCCACGACAACCCTTTCGGCCACGTTCGGGTGGCGATTCCGATTCCGGCGGCCGGGGTGCCCGCCCTCGCTACGTCGCGCCGTACTGCGCGCGGTATTTCGTGACGGCCGCCGCGTGCTTCGCGAGCTCCGGCGTGCCGTCGATGAACGCCATCACGTCGTCCAGCGTGGCGATGGCCACGACCGGAATGCCGAACGTGTCGCGGACCTCGGCGACCGCGGAGCGCTCGCCCTGCCCGCGCTCCATGCGGTCCAGCGCGATCAGCACGCCCGCGGGCACCGCCCCGTGCGCGCGGATCAGGTCCACCGACTCGCGCACCGACGTTCCCGCCGTGATCACGTCGTCGACGATGACGATCCGTCCTGCCAGCGGGGCGCCCACCACGCTGCCGCCCTCGCCATGATCCTTTGCCTCTTTCCGGTTGTAGCTGTACGGCAGTTTCTGACCCTTTTCCGCCAGTGCAATGGCGGTGGCGGCCGCCAGGGTGATGCCCTTGTAGGCCGGCCCGAAGAGCTGGTCGTACGCGATCCCCGACGCCTGCAACGCCGCTGCATAGAACTGTCCGAGGCGGCGAAGGCTCATGCCGTCGGCGAACAATCCCGCGTTGAAGAAGTACGGAGTCTTCCTCCCGGCCTTGGTGACGAACTCCCCAAAACGTAGCACTTCGCGTGCCAGCGAGAAGGCGAGAAATTCCTGTCTGAAATCGGTCATGGCGCGGCTCCCGGGGCGCGGCCGAGTATAGCGGCCCATGGGCCCGGAAGGACGGGGCGGAGCCTCGTGTACACTCGCCGCCGTTCTTTTTCGGCCGGTCCGCGCATGCGCGTCATCACCCTCAACGTCAATGGCCTGCGCTCGGCGGAGCGCAAGGGCTTCGCCCGCTGGCTCGCGCGGGCGGAGCCGTGGGACGTCGTCTGCGTGCAGGAGCTGAAGTGCCAGCACGACGACGTGCCGCGGTCGCTGCGCGCGCCGCGGAAATCCCACGCGACGTTCCACCCGGCGGAGCGCAAGGGTTACAGCGGCGTGGGCGTCTACTCGAAGGTCCCGCACACGGCGACCGCCGGCTTCGGCCACGGCGAGTTCGACCGCGAGGGCCGGTTCCTGCAGGCGGACTTCGGCGCGGTCTCGGTGGTCAGCCTGTATCTGCCGTCGGGATCGAGCGGGCCGCACCGGCAAGCCTCCAAGTTCCGCTTCCTCGAGGCGTTCCTGCCGCATCTCGCGGGCCTCGTGCAAAGCGGGCGGGAGGTGATCCTCTGCGGCGACTGGAACATCGCCCATCAGCCGATCGATCTCAAGAACTGGCGCGCCAACCAGAAGAACTCCGGCTTCCTGCCGGAAGAGCGCGCGTGGCTCACGCACGTGTTCGACGAGTTGGGCTTCGTCGACGTGTTCCGCCGCCTCGATCAGCGCCCCGACCAGTACACGTGGTGGTCGAATCGCGGCGCGGCGTACGCGAAGAACGTCGGCTGGCGCATCGACTACCAGATCGCCACGCCGGGCATCGCCGCCACCGCGCGGGCCGTGTCGATTTACCGGAACCGCCGCTTCTCCGATCACGCGCCGCTG
>Ga0207678_10004529_pt1 | contig 12494 bp, 9 predicted proteins | sample KBSC63metaG_FD_184319 | JGI IMG/M metagenome (GOLD analysis project Ga0207678, IMG submission 184319) | Corn rhizosphere microbial communities from Kellogg Biological Station, Michigan, USA - KBS C6-3 metaG (SPAdes) (version 2) | ecosystem: Host-associated > Plants > Roots > Rhizosphere > Soil ... | reverse complement strand
GGCTTCGACAACTGGCTGCCCATGGCCATGGGCGCGCTACCGCCGCTGACCAGCGTCGACCCGTGCCTTGAGGAGGTCGGCAGGGTCGCTGCCACCCGCCTGCTCGCCGCTATCAGCGGCGAGCACGACCCCGGCGTCCACCGCGTGCCCGCCCAACTGGTAGTCCGCGAGTCCACGGGCGGTTTCTCGCCCCCGGCCCCTTAGCCGCCCCGCAAGCCAAACGATTTTCGGGACAGCCGCCCGGCAGCCAGCTGCGGCTATTGGCCTTGTGCGCCACAAGGTCAGAACGGAACTGGCCTTGTGTGCCACAAGGACCGTTCTAGTGGCCTTGTGGCACACAGGCACATAACCGAGCTGGCCTTGTGTGCCACAAGGCCACTTCACCCACGCTGGGTAGCCCTCATGGCGCGGAGTGCGATCCGCACCATGAGGGCTATCCAGCGGCACCGCAGGGGCTATTGCTGTTATCAGCGGTATCGGCTTCGCCCTCACGCACTTCTCGCTGTTATCGATTCGGGATGTGCACGTTAACAATCGGTTCGGCCGGAGGGGTTGACGGGCGCGGCAGAGGTTTCTAGCTTTTTGGGAAAAGGGTTTCCTTCCCTAGAACGGGCCACGGCAATGAAGCTCTCGGCTAGACAGACACTCACCGGGGCCGCGGCCGTCGTGCTGCTCGCAGCCGCCGCCGCCTGCTCAACATCCGGCTCTTCGCCTTCCCCCGCCGGCTCCGCCAGCTCGTCGACTTTCGGCGTCAACGCGACCGGCACCGTCCAGTTCTGGGCCCGCACCGTCTCCAAGACCCTCGCTCAGAAGCTCGTCAGCGATTTCAACGCCACTCACAAGAACCTGCAGGTCAAACTCACGCTCACGTCGATCAACGACGATGTCACGTCGCTTGCGACCTCGATCCGGGCGGGCGACCCGCCGGACGTCGTCGGGCTCAACGACATCGACATGCCGACGTTCACCCGCAACGGGTCGTTCATGGACCTGACCGCGGCGATCAACAAGCTCTCCTACAAGTCGGCCCTGTCCCCCGGGCACGTGGGCCTGGCCACCTATCAGGGCAAGATGTACGGCGTCCCGTACTGGGCCGACCTGTCGGTCCTCTGGTACAACAAGACTCTGTTCAAGCAGGCGGGGCTCGACCCGAACTCCCCGCCGACCACGTACGCGCAGATCCTGTCCGACGCACAGGCGATCAACAAGCTGGGGAACGGCATCAACGGCTTCACGTTCGCCGGAGACTGCCAGGGCTGCCTCGGCTTCACCGTGCAGCCGGGCATCTGGGCGGACGGCACCCACCTGACCAACGGCGACATCACCGGCCAGACCGCCAACATCACTGGCAACACACCGCTGCAGGACGCGCTGACGCTCTACCGGCAAATATGGACCCAGCACCTCGTCCCCGACAACGACCGCACCGACAACGGCACCACCTGGGGCCAGGACTTCGCGGCCGGGAAGATCGGCATCATGCCCGGCGGCTACGGACAGGTCGTCAACCTGGTAAAGCCGAGCCAGCTCGGCACCGAGTTCATGGACACGCCGCTGCCCGGCAGCAACGGCGGCTACAGCACCTTCGACGGCGGCGACGACTTCGCCATCCCGGCCGCCGCGAAGAACCCGTCGGGCGCCTGGGAGTTCGTCCAGTGGGTCATGCAGACACAGCAGCAGGACCTGTACCCCGCCCTCGGCGCCACCCCTGTCCGCACTGACGTGCTCACCTCGGCGTTCTCCGCCAAGAACCCCGAGGACGCGGTCGCGCTGAAGGCTCTCGCCAAGGGATACGCGCCCGTCACGCTCGTCTACGACCAGATGTTCAACCAGGCCGGCGGCCCCTGGTTCCAGATGTTCACCACCGCGGTGTACGACGGAAACATGAGCCTCGCGCTGCAACAAGGCCAGTCGGGCCTCACCCGGCTGCTGCAGCAGGCGGCTCAATGACGAGTCCCGGCGACGTGCTGCCCCGCCCGGGAGCCGCTGGCAGCGGCGCCCGGGCGGGGCAGCGTCCTGATTCCTGGGGACCCCGTGTTTGGGGGCGCGGCCTTGGCGCACGGCGGGCCAGGACCGGCATGGTCCTGGTCACGCCAGCGATCGCGATGGTCACGCTCTTCGTGCTGTTCCCGCTCGGCTTCGCGGTCTACATCTCGCTGACCAACTGGCCGCTGATCGGCTCGTACCACTTCGTCGGCGGGTCAAACTACAGCGCGCTCGTCCACGACCCGCAGTTCATCCACTCGGTGCTGTTCACCCTGCTCTACACCGCGATCGTCACCGGGCCGATCTTCCTTGTCGGCTACGCGATGGCGCTGCTGGTGCGGGCCGGGCGGTTCGGCGCAGTATTTTTTCGCACGGCGTTCTTCCTGCCCTTCATCGTCGGGCTGGCCACCGAGTCGTTCATGGCGCTCCTCGAGCTGCAGCCAGACTCGGGCGCGGCCGACTACGTGCTGTCGCACCTCGGGCTCGTGCACGCTAACACCGCGTGGACGGTGTCCTACGGCCTGGCCCTGACCGCCATCTGCGTGTTCGTCACCTGGTTCGCGTCCGGGCTGACGATGATGCTGCTGATGGCGGGCATGCAGGGCATCCCGGCCGAACTCTACGAGGCCGCCGAGGTGGACGGCGCTTCCTGGTGGCAGAAGGAGTGGCGCGTCACCCTGCCGCTGCTGCGCAGGAACATCGCGCTGGCCCTGATCATCTCGGTGATCGGCTCGTTCCTGGCGTTCAACCAGTTCTACATCCTCACCGAGGGCGGCCCGGGGACCTCTACCCAGCCCGTGGTGATGTGGATCTACGAGGAGGCGTTCGTGCAGTACCACCTGGGCTACGCGACCGCTGGCGCGATCGCGCTCGTCATCGTGATCGGGATCATCAGCGCCGCCCAGTTCTACCTGCTGCGCGACCGCGACGACAGGCGGACCGCACGATGACGGCCGCGCCCCGCGCGTCCTACGCGCCGCCGGCGGCCCGCGGGCCGCGGCCTGCCGACGGGCCGGCCGCGCCGGCCGGCCGGCGCCGTGACCTGGGACGTGGCGGGTTCGTGCTGTACCTGACCGGCGGGATCATCGCCGCGCTGGTTTTCCTGCTGCCGCTGGCGTGGGCCGTGCTCCGCTCGTTCATGCCGGACGCCCTTGTCACCCAGGCGCCGTCGGCTAAGGACTTCTCGCACCTGACGACGGCCAACTACTCCGGGCTCATCAACACCAACGACATCTTGCGCTACGCGGGCAACAGCCTGCTCGTGGCGGTCGGCACCGGCCTGCTGACCGCGGTCATCGCGACCATGGCAGGGTACGGGTTCGCCCGCTTCCGGTTCCGCGGCTCGGGCGTGGTGTTCGCGCTCGTGCTCGTGACGATGATGATCCCGTTCCAGGCGCTGCTCACGCCGCTGTTCCTCGAACTGCACTCCCTGGGCCTGACCAACAACCTGGCCGGCCTCGCGCTGTTCTACACGACGTTCAACCTGCCGTTCGGGGTGTTCGTCATGCGCAACACGTTCCTGCAGATCCCCTGGGAACTGTCGGAGGCGGCGGCGGTCGACGGCGCCTCGGCGACCCGGACGCTCGTGTCGGTGCTCCGGCCGCTGGTAGTGCCCGGCATCGCGACCACCGTGCTGTACGCGTTCCTGTTCTCCTGGACCGAGTTCGTCGGCGCGCTGACGTTCATCACGTCCAACAACCTGTACACGCTGCCCCTCGCCCTGCTGAACATGGAGTACGGGAGCGTGGGGCAGGTGAACTTCGGCTACCTGGAAGCCGGGGCCGTGATCGCGATGATCCCGTGCGTCCTGCTGTACGTCGGGCTGCAGCGCTTCTACATCCGCGGCCTCGTCTCCGGCGTGGTCAAGGGCTAGCCCGCCGCTGGCCGCTCGGCCAGCGGGAGCCAGGTGCGCATGGTGGCGGGACCGCGGTTCGCCCACTGGTGGTACGGGATCAGCCGGGTTCGCACGCGCTCGACTTGGCGCCCGTCCGGCCTGGCGTGGTACGGCCACTCGGCAGGCGCGGCGGCGCACCGGTACACGTCGATCGTGGCGCCGGCCTCATCGGTCGCGATGCTGTCCGGGTCCGCGGTGAGCTCGTCGACGCTCCACCGCGGCGGCAGGTCGGGTGACTCAAGCGCCAGCACCAGCGGCCCGCGCTCCACGGCGAAGGTACCGCGCACGGCGTCGATCCTCGTGTCGGGGTAGGTGACCCGGGCACGCACGGGAAACGCCACGCGCACCTCGTCCCCGGCGTGGAAGATGCGCCGGAACTCCAGCGACCGCTCCGTGCGCGCGACAGGCGGCTCGCTCGCCTCGCAGGCGCCGTGCGCCCAGCCCGGCACGCGCAGCCGCAGCCGCAGCGGCGTCCGCGACGGCGCCTCGAGGACGGTCACCCGGATCGTCCCGTCGGCGGGGTAGCCGCTGGAGACCCGGAGCGTGACGGGCCCGGCGACCAGGCTGGTGGAGATCTGGTAGTCGCCGAACTGGTGCAGCTGGACGCCGTCGTCGCTGGCGGTGGCGAAGTACAGGGCGACGCTCGCCAGCGTGCGCGCCACGTTGGTCGGGCAGCAGGACACGTCGAACCAGGGAGCGCGCAGCCCGGTCGGCGCCCTGTGACTGGCAACACTGGGGCTCGCCAGGTGCGCATCGTCGGCGGCCACCCCGGGTGTCCGCTGGTGCAGCGTGTTCGCGTAGTAAAACGCCCGCCCGTCCGCGCTCGGCGACGCGAGGACGTTGTTGAGGAGCGTCCGCTCGATGAGGTCCGCGTACTTGTCCTCGCCGGTCTCCAGGAGCAGCCGCCAGCTGAGCATCACCGACGCGATGCCCGCGCACGTCTCGGCGTACGCGCGGTCGGCGGGCAGTTCGAAGTCGTCGCCGAAGGCCTCGTCCTGGTGATGCGACCCGACGCCGCCCGTGATGTACATGCGGCGCGCCACGGTGCTCGCCCACTGGTGCCGCACCGCCGCCGCCAGCGCCCGGTCGCCGGTCTCGGTCGCCACGTCAAGCGCGCCAGAGGCGAGGTAAAGAGCCCGCACGGCGTGCCCGCGCAAGGTCGTCGCCGCGCGCACCGGCAGGTCGTCCTGGAAGTACTGCTGTCCGAACGGGTGCGGCCCCAGCGTCCCGGTGCCGCGCCGCTCGACAAAGAGCCTGGCGGCCTCCAGGTAACGCCGCTCCCCCGTCGCCCGGGACAGCTCCACGAGGGCCATCTCGATTTCGGGGTGCCCGCACACAGCGACGCGGCCCTTGGGGCCGAACTCGTCGTAGACATGGTCGGCCAGGCGGCGCGCGACCTGCGGCAGCTGGTCGTCGTGCCCGGTGCGCAGCCGGGCGACCGCCGCCTGGATCAGGTGGCCGAAGCAGTACAGCTCGTGCCCGTGCTCCAGGTTCGAGTACCGCGGCGGCTGGCCGGGGCGCCCGAAGCTCGTGTGCAGGTACCCGTCCTCCTCCTGGGCCGCGGCGACACGGGAGGCGAGGGCCTGGTAGCGGTCCTCAAGGGACGCGGAGTGCCCGCGGCCGAGGTCCCAGGCCATCGCTTCGAGCAACTTGTAGATTTCCGAGTCGACGAACTCGATGCCCGCGTGCTCAGTGCCTGGAAGGCCTGCGTCGATGGTGCCGGCCGCCGCGCGGTCGAAGTTGCCCGTCCAGCCGACCCGCTCCATCCACGTCTCGCAGTGCTCCAGGATCACCTCCGTGTTGAGCTGCTGCTTCTGCTGCCAGATGCCGCCGGTGAGTTGAATCTCGTCGGACCCGAGCGGGCGCCAGACCGAGGTGGCGGGCCGGACCGGCCCGCCCTGCTTAGCGGACGACATCAAGTACCTTTGCTCCTTCTCGCGAGAAAACCGGGATGCGGTCGAGAGTCACCGGGGCCGTGACGACGCTGCCCCCGTCGTGCGTCGCGCCGGTGGCGGCGTCGACCCAGGTGCCGCCGGCGGGCAGGTAGACGTCGCGGCTGCTGGCTCCGGGCTCCAGGACAGGCGCGATGAGCAGGTCCGGGCCGAACAGGAACTGGTCGTCGGCCAGCCACGCGCGCGGGTCCGCGGGGAAGTCGACGAACAGCGGCCGCATCGGCGGCAACCCGTCCCGCGACGCCAGGCGCATCTGCTCGTGGATGTAGGGGCGCAGCCGCTCGCGCAGCCGCATGGCGGCCGCGATCCGCTGGTAGGCGGCTTCCCCGTACGACCACGCCTCGTTGGGTCCGCCGGTCATCGCGTAGCCGGTGGGCACCCGCGGCTCCCGGTCGCCGTGCAGCCGGAACAGCGGGCAGAACACCCCGTACTGGAACCAGCGGACCATCAGCTCCTGGTAGGCGGGGTCCCCCGGATCGCCGCCGTGGAACCCGCCGATGTCGGTCGTCCACCAGGGGATCCCGGAGATGGCGATGTTCAGCCCGGCCCGGACCTGCTGGCGCAGCGACTCCCAGGTGGCCGGGATGTCACCCGACCAGACGGCGGCGCCGTACCGCTGCGATCCGGCCCAGGCGGACCGGCACAGCAAGACGGTCTGCTCCTGCCCGGCGCGGGCCATGCCCTCCGCGAACAGCCGCGCGTTGTCGCGCGGGTAGATGGCGGCGACCTCGGCGCCCGGCCCCGCGTAGTAGGAGAGGTTGGCTGGCTGCGCCGGGTTGAGCTCCGGCTCGCAGACGTCCAGCCAGAAAACCCGGATGCCGTGGGCGAGGTAGTTCCGCTCGATCAGCGCCCAGATACGTTCCCGGGTCCGGGGGTTGGTCGGGTCATAGAACGCCACCGGCATCGCGGCGGCCATGCCCTTGTCCTGGATGGTCTGGTGGAACTCGGCGCCCTGGTCGGTTCCCACCAGCAGCCCCTGGTCGTAGAACTCGGGGTAGTTCTCCGACAGCGGGGAGACCGTCGGCCACACCGACACCATCAGTTCCACGCCGAGCTCGCGCAGTTCGGCGACCAGGCCGGCCGGATCGGGCCACTCGGCTGGGTCGAAGCGGTAGTCGCCCATCGCGGACCAGTGGAAGAAGTCCGCCACGATCACCGCCAGCGGCAGGCCGCGGCGCCGGTACTCGCGGGCCACGGCGAGCAGTTCGTCCTGGGTGCGGTAGCGGAGCTTGGACTGCCAGAACCCGCTCGCCCAGGCGGGCAGTTCCGGAGCGTGCCCGGTGACGTCCGCGTACCGGGAAAGGATCTCCGCCGGCGTCGGGGCGGCCGTGACCCAGTAGTCGATCTCCCGCGCCTGCGCGGCCTGCCACCGGGTCGCGTTCTCGGCGAACTCGACCCGGCCGACGGCCGGGGAGTTCCACAGCAGCCCGTAGCCCCGGCTGGACAGCACGAACGGAATGCTCACTTCCCCGTTGCGCTGGACGAGGTCCAGGGCGAGCCCCTTGAGGTTGAGCCGCCCGTGGGTCCGCTGCCCCATCCCGTACAGGCGCTCATCCGGGTAGGCCGCGAACTGCTGGTGGATCTCGTACGCCCCTGACCGGTTGCCCGCGAAGACGCGGGCCCCCGGCATCCAGAAGTGCTCCCGGCTCTCCGCGAGCAGTTCGTTCCCCCCGGGGTCGAGAAAGCGGATCAGCGGCTCAGGGTAGGCGGCCGACGTATCGAACGTGACCTCGACCCGGAGGCGGCCGTTGGTGAAACACGCCTTCGTTCTGGACAATTCGATGCGTCCGCCGTCGGATACCTCAGCCTGGACGTGCGGGGGGCTGTCGCCGAGGGCCCCGGTGCTGTCGCCGGGTATCCGGTGCTGGGCGGCCCGGACGCGCACGCTGTCGGCGCCCCAGGCCTGGATGCGGATCACCTCGTGGCGGTGCCGTACTTCCAGGACCCCGTCATCATTGCGGTAAGTCACCATTGCTGCTGATCAGTCCCAATCGTGAGCATGCTGTAGCGGCCCAGCGGGCACCCCGTGGCTGGCCTCGCTGGTTCGGCGCGGATCTTTCTTCCGGGTGCTAGTCCTTCACGGCTCCCGAGGTGACGCCGGCGGCGACGTAACGCTGCGCCATGACGAGGAGCACGGCCGCGGGGATGGACGCCACGACGGCGGTGGCCATGATCGCGTTCCACTGCTGGTTGTTGTTGCCGATGTAGGCGTAGATGCCGAGCGTGATCGGCTCAAGCGAGCCGCCGTTGTCCAGGGTGTTGGCGAACAGGAAGTCCGACCACGCCCACAGGAAGGCGAACAGCGAGACGGTGATGATGCCGTTCCTGCTGACCGGCAGGACGATCGAGCCGAAGGTGCGCAGCGGGCCAGCGCCGTCGATGCGGGCAGCCTGCAGCAGCTCGTCGGGGATCCGCGACATGAACGCGCTGAAGATGAGCACGCCGAACGGGACCGCGATGGTCGAGTCGGCGAGGATCAGTCCCGCCGCGGAGTCGAGCAGGCCGAGCTTGATGTAGATGGCGTAGAAGCCCATCGCCATGACGATCGCGGGGATCATCTGGGCGACGAGCAGCAGCAGGTTCACCACGCCGCCGCCGCGGGGGCGGAGCTTAGCCAGCGAGTACCCGGCGGGCGCGGCCAGCAGGAGCGTGAGCAGCACCGTGCCGATCCCGATGAGCAGGCTGGTGCCGAGGTACGGCAACTGCTGCCTGAGCACCACCGTGTAGCCGGTGAGCGTGCCGTCGATGGGGATCAGGTTGGGCGGGCTCTTGCGCATGTTCGACGTCTGCGTCAGCGAGACGTTGACCATCCAGTAGACGGGGAACAGCATCACGGCGGTCACCAGCACGCCGATCGCGGTCAGCCACCAGGCACGGCGTTTCATGTGGCCTCCAGTCGGTGCCGGGCGCGGACGTAGACGAGGGCGAAGATGACCGCGATGATGATGAGCACGTTGCCGACCGCGGCCGCCGAGCTGAAGTCCGGGAGCAGCGAGCCGAAGCTGAGCTGGTAGGACCAGATCGCCAGCGTTGTCGACGAGGTCGCCGGGCCGCCCTTCGTCATGATCCAGATGATGTCGAAGACCTTCAGCGTGTAGACGAAGCCGAGCAGCAGGGTGATCGCGGACACCGGCCGCAGCAGCGGGAAGGTGATCCGCCAGAACCGCTGCCACCCGCTCGCCCCGTCGATCGCCGCGGCCTCGAAGACGTCCCCCGGGATGCTCTGCAGCCCGCTGTACATGATGACCAGGTTGAACGGGATGCCAATCCAGATGTTCGCGATCAGCACCGCGGTCAGCGACCAGGTCGGGGAGGTCAGCCAGTTGATCTGGCTGAGGCCGAGCGCCTGCAGGAACGCGTTCACGATGCCCGAGTCGCTGTTCAGCATCCAGGACCAGGTGGACGCGGACACCAGCAGCGGCAGCAGCCACGGCACGAGGAACAGCGCCCGCAGCAGCCCGGAGAGGCGGAAGTTCCGGTGGAAGAACACCGCGAGCGCCAGGCCGATCGCGAACTGGAAGCCGATCGAGACGAACACGAAGATCGCCGTGTTGAGGAGCGCGGGGGCGAACGTCGAGCTGGCGAAGATGCTCCGGTAGTTGGCGAACCCCGTGAACGGAGCGTTGCCGCTGACGAAGGACGTCACGGTGTAGCTCCGGATAGACAGGTCGACGTTGCGGTAGAGCGGGTAGGCGTAGAAGAGGCCCAGGTACACCACGACGGGCGCGAGGAACCCCCAGGCCGCCCACTGCGTGCTGCGGAGCACGCGGGCGCGGGGCGGGCGCCGTGGCCCGCGTGACGAGGCGGCTTCCGCCGCCCCGTCACGGGATTGCCCACCACGGGGGCGCCCAGCCGACCGCGTCCTGGACTGTTCCGTTGTCATGGCTTTCACGTCGGCTGACATAGCGTTACTTGTTCAGGGCCGCCGTAGCCGCGGACTGCGCCGCCGCCAGCGCGGCCGCGGGCGTCGCCGCGCCGCTTTCCGCCTTCTGCACCGCGGTCCACATCTGCTGCGAGATGACCGGGTACTTCGTGCCCAGGTTGTCGCCGGTGCGGGCCTTGGCGACCCCCACCGCGGAGACCCAGTCGGACAGCGAAGAGTCACCGGACAGCTGGGCCTGCTGCCCGGCCTTGGTCGGGGCGATGTAGTTCAACGTGTTGTCGGTCTTGACGATGTTGCTTGTCGCCGACAGGCAGCTCACGATCTTCACCGAGGTGGCGTACCGCGAGGTGTCCTTCTGGACCGGGATCGTGAAGAACTCACCTCCGGTCGGCACGGGCGCCGCCCCGCCGTTCTCGGCCGGGATCTCGATGACCTTCGCGCCCATCGCCGCCGCGCCGGCCTTCTGCCAGGTGCCGTTCTCCGCGAAGGCGACGTTACCCGTCTGGAACTCCTGCCAGGCCGTGGTCTGCGTGTCCTGGATCACGGAGTTCGGCGCGTAGCCGTCCTTGAGCCACGTGGTCCACAGCGTGAGGGCGGCAACGGCCTGCGAGGAGTCAAGGTTGGTCAGGTTCGCGCCCGCGCCCCAGAACCAGGGCAGGAACTGGAAGCTGCCCTCCTCGGTGTTGATGCCGGAGAACGTGATGCCGGTCTTGCCGATCGCCTTGACCTTGGCCAGCGCTGCGGTCAGCGATGCCCAGTCGGTGATGGACGCCGGGTCGACGTGCGCCTGCGCCAGGATCTTCGGGTTGTAGTACAAGGCGAGGGTGTTCGCGCCGATCGGCACCCCGTAGGTGCTGCCGTCGATGACGCCCGCGCCGAGGATGTTCTGCGCGACCGAGCCGGTGGCCAGGCCGTTGGTGGCCGTCGTGGTCAGCGCGCCGGCCTTGGCAAGCGTGGAGACCACGGGGTTGTCGACCAGCAGGATGTCGGGCGCCTTGCCCTGCTGGGCCGCGAGCAGGGCCTGGGTGGTCAGCGCGGTGGTGTCGAAGCCGGTGCGCTTGACCGTCACGCCGGCCTTGGTGCCGCACGATTCGATCAGCTTTGCCCAGTCTGACGTGTTGTTATACTGCGGGTACGGGTCCCAGAAGGTGTAGGTACCGCCGCCGCTTGCGGACGATGAAGCGGCGGCTGAACTGCCACTGCTCGAGCAGCCGACGGCTGCGGCTGCCACGGTGCCAAACGTGAGCAGCGCAGCGCAGACGGCCCGCGCCTTGCGAGATGCGTGCACGGTCATTCCTCTCTGAATGACCGGCTTCCGGTGCCAGCGGAAGCCGGGGGGTTGACTGCCGGTCTTCAGTTGTATTTGTTCTTTTTGCTGTTTCGATGTTCCGCGTTACTTATTGCTCTACTTTGTCGTCGAACCGGTTCGACAGTGGGTCGCTCGGCACCGCGGCGCATTTCCGGACGATGGCCACGGCTTGGGCTAGCGGGTGCTTCCCCGGTCCGTGATGAGGGGCGCGACGAGCTCCACCCGGCGGGCGTTCGCGGCCTGCGGGCTGACCATTCGCTGCACCAGGGCCTGGACCGCGAGGCGGCCCAGCTTGTTCGGTGACGTCTCGACCGCCGTGTACGGCAGCGAGAACAGCTTCCCGAAGTCTTCCGAGAAGACGCCGACGACCGACAGGTCGTCGGGCACGCGGGTCCCGCGCGAGTACAGGACGGAAGGTAGCGCGGCGATCACGGCGTCGTTGTGCACGATCATCGCCGACTCCTCCCGGGTATCGAGAATCTGGTTGAGCTGCTGGTTGACGGCGGGCTGCTGCGTCTCGCCGTAGTACGAGCGGACCCGGATGCCGTAGCTGGCGGCCTGCTGGAGCGCCGCGTCGCGGAACCGCCACGCGTACGCGCCGCCGCGCTCGTAGACGTGCTCGCGCGGGGTGATCAGGATGACCTCACGGTGGCCGCGCTCGGCGAGATGATCGACGAGCATCCGGCCGGCCTCGGCGAAGTCGAGGTCGAAGACGTCGAAGTCGTCAGGGTTGCGCGGCAGGCCGACCATCGCGCCCGGCTGCTTCATCGTCCGCATCACCGGCAGGCGCTGGTCTTCGTAGGCGACGTTCAGCAGGATCACCCCGTCCACCATCCCGGAGCTGAGGATCCGCTGGACCGCGTGCGGCCCGTCGGCCTCGGTGACCATGAGGATGTCGTAGCCCGCTTCGCGCGCGGCATCGGAGATCGGCAGGACGTACTGCAGCATCGCCGGCGAGAATTCATCCTCGAAGAACTGCACGAACAAGCCGATGACCATCGTCTGGGACGTGGCCAGCGCCCTTGCCCCGGCGTTCGGGGTGAAGCCAAGCTCCGCGATGGCGGCCTCGATGCGCTCGCGCGTTTCCCGCGAGATGCTCCGCTTGCCGGACAGCGCATAGGAGACCGTGCTCCGCGAGACACCGGCCCGGCGGGCCACGTCTTCGATAGTCGGCACCATCACCTACCTAATGTCGAACCGATTCGACCATGGTAGCCACGTGTTTTGGGTCACGCAAGACCCCTTTACCGGAAGTTGTCTGGCTGCTAAAACCCCTGCGTATACGGTAAATCTTGCCTGACATGCACCTAGCGCCAGCGCTTACCTCCCGGGTGTAGTCGAAGGTGTAGTCGAACCGAAGGGAACCGATTCGACAGTCAAGAGGTATTGCACGACCGGTCGGGGCGACTTACATTCCAAGCAACCGCGATGGCCATCGCAACCAGGTTCTCGTATCCACAGGAGGACACT
>Ga0207678_10004528_pt1 | contig 12495 bp, 11 predicted proteins | sample KBSC63metaG_FD_184319 | JGI IMG/M metagenome (GOLD analysis project Ga0207678, IMG submission 184319) | Corn rhizosphere microbial communities from Kellogg Biological Station, Michigan, USA - KBS C6-3 metaG (SPAdes) (version 2) | ecosystem: Host-associated > Plants > Roots > Rhizosphere > Soil ... | reverse complement strand
CCGAGCGCCGTGTGGCGAGCCACACAAGTGAGGAGCAACGCCGCAGCGCGCCCGCCCAGCGCCCCCAAAACGGGAACTTATTCCGGGCCATGTCCTAAGGGTTGGAAATGCGGCGATCCAATTCCAAAAGCCAAAAGCAAGAAGCCCGGCATGAGCCGGGCCTCTTGCTTCAGCGAAACATCCGTTGCAGATCAAAACGGAATATCGTCATCCATGTCATCGAAACCGGTGGCCGACTTCGGTGCGGGCTTGCTTGCCGCCGGACGAGCTACCGGAGCGCTGCGACCCTCGTTGCGGTCATCGCCGCCTCGGTCGTTACCGCCGCGGTCGCCGCCACGATAGCCGCCACCGCTGCCTTCGTCGCCGCCGCCCATGCCCTCACGGCCACCGAGCATTTGCATTTCGTTGGCGATGATTTCGGTTGAGAACTTCTCGATGCCGTCCTTGTCGGTCCACTTGCGGGTCTTGAGTCGGCCCTCGACGTAGACCGAGCGGCCTTTCTTGAGATACTCGCCTGCGATCTCGGCGAGGCGGTCGTTGAAGACAACGCGGTGCCATTCGGTTTCTTCCACCTTCTCACCGGTAGTCTTGTCCTTCCAGTTGCGGGTGGTGGCGATGCTGACGGTGCACCAGGCGCCGCCGTTGGGGTTGTAGCGAACCTCGGGGTCACGGCCCAGGTTACCGACGATGATGACTTTGTTGACCGAGGCCATTGCGAACTCCGAGCGGGGGGATGAAAAGCGAAGCGCCGAGTGAAAAATCGGCGCCTGGGTGAATGAGGCAATTATCGCCTGCGAGCCAAGCGCTTCGAAACCCCCGCCGGAGTGCCCGGGCCCCTTTCGCGATTCGCTCTTGAAGGCGCGTTCGAAAGTGTGACTCGAGTGCGAAAGGGCGCTCCCGTAACATCACGGGTTTCCGCGCGTCCCGTCCTTTCGTGAATCCTTCCCACGCTTCGCTATCGCCGCAGTCCGTCTTGCAAGAGGTGTTCGGCTACACCGGCTTCCGCGGTGCGCAGGCCGACATCGTCCAGCACGTGGTGGCCGGCGGCGATGCACTGGTGCTCATGCCCACGGGTGGCGGCAAGAGCCTTTGCTACCAGGTACCGGCCATCGTCCGCCACCGGGCGAAACGCGGCATCACTGTCGTTGTCAGCCCATTGATCGCGCTGATGCACGACCAGGTGGGGGCGCTTGAAGAAGCCGGCGTCCATGCCGCATTCCTCAATTCGACCCTGACGCTCGACGAGACTCAGAAGATCGAGCGCGAAATGATGGGGGGGCGACTGGTGCTGCTGTACGCGGCGCCCGAGCGCATCACGACACCGCGTTTTCTCGCGCAGCTCGATTCGCTGCACGAACGCGGCCTCCTGAGCCTCTTCGCCATCGACGAAGCGCATTGCGTGAGCCAGTGGGGACACGATTTCCGCGAAGACTATCTGGCGCTCAATGTGCTGCACGAGCGTTACGAGGACGTGCCGCGCATTGCACTCACCGCGACCGCCGACGACCTCACACGCGCCGACATCATCGAGCGGCTGCAACTGCAGACCGCACGCGTCTTCATCAGCAGTTTCGACCGGCCGAACATCCGCTACTCGATCGTCGAGAAGGACAACGCGCGAACTCAGTTGCTGCGCTTCATCAGCGACGAGCATGAAGGCGATGCGGGCGTCGTCTATTGCCAGTCGCGCAAGAAGGTCGAAGAGACGGCCGACTGGCTGAGGAGCGAAGGCATCTCTGCGCTGCCCTACCACGCAGGCCTCGACGCCGATCTGCGCAAGAAACACCAAGACCGCTTCCTGCGTGAAGACGGGCTCGTGATGGTTGCGACCATCGCTTTCGGCATGGGCATCGACAAGCCCGACGTTCGCTTCGTGGCACACATTGACTTGCCCAAGAACATCGAGAGCTACTACCAGGAGACTGGCCGTGCGGGCCGCGACGGCCTCCCGGCCGATGCATGGATGACCTACGGTCTGGCCGACGTGGTGAACCAACGCCGCATGATCGACGAGAGTCCGGCAAGTGAAGAGTTCAAGCGCGGACAACGCGGAAAGCTCGATGCGCTGCTGGCACTGGCCGAAGCACACGACTGCCGTCGCGTTCGACTGCTCGCGTACTTCGGCGAAAGCAGCACCCCTTGCGGCAACTGCGACAACTGCATCATGCCGCCGGCCACCTGGGATGCCACGGAGGCCGCGCGCAAGGCCTTGTCGTGCATTTACCGATTTCATCAGAACGGCGGCCAGCGCTTTGGCGCGGGGCACCTGATTGACGTGCTGCGCGGCAAGACAACGGACAAAGTGTCGCAGCACAAGCACCAGAAGCTGTCGACCTTCGGTATTGGCGCCGATGTAACGGAGCAGCAGTGGCGCGCTGTCATACGGCAGTTGATTGCCCTGGGCCACGTTCGCACGGAAGGCGAATACAACACGCTGGAGCTCACGCCGACTGCGCGTGTCGTTCTGCGCGGCGAGGTCGACATGTTGTTGAGGCAAGCATCAGACACATCCAAGCGCGGCAAGGCCGGGCGCGTCACTCGCGGCGGAACTGCACAGAAGGCACCGCCTCTTCCGCTCGATGCAAGCAGCGCCGAACGATTCGCAGCGCTAAAGGTATGGCGAGCTGAAGTTGCACGCGAGCACAACTTGCCAGCCTACATAGTTTTCCACGACGCTACGCTAGCCGAGATGGCTCGCGCCATGCCGCGATCACTCGACGAACTCGGGCAGATAAGCGGCGTAGGAACGAAAAAGCTCGAAGCATATGGGCGCGAAATCCTGCGGGTGCTCGATGAGTGATCCGGAGAGTGCGGGTGGGCATACATTACCGTCCTCTCATTTTGAGCGCACCATCCAATGAGCGTTACACGAAATTCCGTGGATTCCACCAAGTTCAACGAAAGCCCGAGTCTGCCGTTTGAGCTTCGAATAGAAGACTTTCGTTTGGCGATGCAGGATGTCTACGACTTCTTCTTCGATGTGAATACGGGACTCGTTGCGAAGGGTCTTGAGCGTCTCGACGAAACCCTTCGGCCGGCCATCATGTCCGGAGTCCTGTCGGACATGTTGACTGCCAGCCTCGCAAAGCATTCACGCACTTTGGTGGTCAATGCCTACTTCAACGGGCATCCGGATTTGCTTGTCCGTGGACGCTATGCCGGAAACGCAGAACGTGCTGGTGAACATGGGATCGAGATCAAGACCACTCGAAAGCCTGGCGGGGCGGTAGACACGCATGGCGCACGCGCGCAATGGATGTGCGTATTCGTCTACGAAGTAGACAACAACTCTGAACCTGCAAACGAGCGTCGGCCGATGAGCTTCACAGAGGTTTACCTTGGGAAGGTGGATATCGACGACTTCCGTCGCAATGCGAGAGGAGACCTCGGCACAAGGACGGCGACGTTGCACGCCGCCGGCATCGCAAAGCTAAGGAACAACTGGCTCTATCGCGTAGGCCGAGTTGCGGCCCCACCAGGAACGCCTGTATCCACGCGCAACGCAGTCAAACGAGGAAGCGCTTCTTTGGCCAAATCGAAATAGGCACGATCTCTCTCGACGCCAATGCTCGAATATCCCACCGCTTCCGCTGCCGCAAGAGTTGATGCAGCACCGGCGAACGGATCCAAAACCACCCCCTCACCGAGAGGCAGAACCCCGCGCACGAGCCTGCGCAAGAATGCCTGCGGCTTCAGGCTGGGATGCGGAGCAAGTTTGCGTTCTGAAGATCGAGTCGGTGCGGACTCGATGACATCCCCAAAAGGTTTCGTAGCTGAAATGCGGCGAAATCCTCCTGTACCCCAGCGACGCAAATTGTCTTGAACGCGCCCGTCCAGCGGTTTGCGAAACATCAGCCATGGCTCCCACATTGACCGGGGCATCACGCTGATGTCGCTGAACTCCACATGGGCAGCCTTTGGACGATCACCGCCACGCATTGTCATGACAAGGCGCGCGATCTCGCCTCGACGTTCAAGCCCTGCTCGCGCCAGTGCTCCTGAAACTAGATATGAGAGCAACGGGTTGCTTGCAACCACGACATTCGCCCCTGGAACCAGGACCCGCATCAGACCACGACCCCATGCCAGAAAAAATTGTTCGAGGGCGTCCAAGTCTGTCGCCTTGAGTACAGTGAATCTCGGAAGAGGTGAACGCGCGTTGCCGTCGAAGCTCGGCGGAATTCGCCAGATGCCCCCGGTTCCCTGACGAAGTTTGGCTTGCTCTTCGTTCGAGTATTCGACGAGTCCATACGGAGGATCGGTGACGACGGCATGTATCGAGTTCACCGGCTGGCGACTGAGCCAAGCGCTGCAATCGTCAAGGAAAAGCGAAGATGCGCCAAATCTAAATGGCTCCTCTGTCGCAGTCTTCTCAGACCTCGTCTGGATCTCGGGCTGTTCAAGCCCTGTCAATGAATACTGCGCACGGTCCATGCGAGCAAAGAGTGTCGGCGTGTTCAGTCGCAAATATGACCTGACGGATGAGGCGGGAACCTCACCAATCATCTCCACTACATCACTCGTGATCTCTTGGACACTCGCACCAGCACTCCGCCCCTCAAGGGCTCGAACAATCGCATCACGCACTTCCCCCGGTCGTCTTCGCATATGTCATGTCCCCTCACTGAAATTTCATTGTAGACGTCTAGACGTCAAATGGCCGCGCGCAAATTGACTTATCAAGAGTTGGCGAATTCTTGAAGGCTATTGTTTTCAAGATCAAGTTGATTACGCACTCAGAGGCTGAGAGTATTTCGATCATGCCCGCTCATCACGCAACAAGGCCCCTGCTCGTCGTTGCAAATGCTCGCCATAGCCAAGCTATGGCTGTGCTTTGTGCCTAGTGTTGCGTCAAGCCTCAAGTGCCGGCTGCTCGGACACGTTCGAAATGCTCTCAGCCTCTCACCCCGTTGATGTGTCTCGCACGTATCACCTTCGAACACCGCCTTGAATCAAGCAGACTCGCAAACCATGCAAGAACCGACCGACGACGCGCTGATGTCCGCTTATGCGGCGGGCGATGCCTCGGCGTTCGAGGCGCTGTATGCGCGCCACAAGGCAAGCCTTTATCGATTCATTCGGCGCCTGCTCGGTTCCTCGATGGCGTCGCAGACGGACGAGGTATTCCAGGACACCTGGCTGCGTGTGGTGCATGCACGTGCGCAGTGGCATCCGCAGGGCGCGACGTTTCGAACCTGGCTCTTCACGCTGGCAAACCACCGCGTCATCGACCTGTGGCGCAAGAGTGGACGCGAGGTGTCACTGGACCTTGATGACGAAGCCCACCCCTCGTGGGAACCCGACGGCACCGCGTGGAAGCATTGGCCCACGCCGGCAAGTGCCGCGCCGCACAGCGAGGAACTCGCCTTCTGGCGACGCGCGGGCGAACGGCTCCTGCAGTGCCTGGACGAGTTGCCACTGCCGCAGCGAAGCACCTTCTTGCTCCACCACGACGACGGGCTGCCGCTCGCCGACGTGGCAAGTGCACTGGACGTCGGATTTGAAACCGCGAAGACGCGGCTGCGCTACGCCATGAGCAAGCTGCGAACCTGCATGGGTGCATATCTCGTTCCGCTGTCGGGCACAGGTCCGCAAGGGGATGCACGATGAGTCTTCCACCTGTGCCGCCGGGCGCATCGACTTCTTCTTCCACAGATGCGGAACGCGATGCCTGGCTGAGCGAGGCGCTGCGCCATGCGCCCGATGCAGATGTCGCGCCTCCCGCCACCCTGAGCGACATGATCCTGCGCGAGGCGCAAGCCAAGGCCAAGCCGAGCGCGCCGCTTGCAAAGCGGCCATCGTTCTGGATGCGCGCCTGGGTCTGGACAGCGCAGCCAGCGGTGGGCGCGGGCCTTGCGAGTGTGATGGTCGCAAGCCTCGTCGGCGCGATGTTGTGGGACCGGCCGCCGGAAGAAAACACGCCACGGTCCCTTCCCGAAGTCGCGGTGGCGCCTGCACCTGGTGCCGCGCCGGCTCAAAAAGAAACACCTGCGGTGCCGATGGCCGAGCAGGCCAAGCAAACACCGCGTTCCACGGTCGCGTCCGACGCAGACGCCACTGCCGGCAACATGGCGCGCGGGCTCGGACAAGGTCGGACCGAGAAAGGCCGGCGCGATTCCGGCGGCGATGCGAAGCAGTTGGCCGAGAACAGGCCCCGACGCGAAGCGCCCGCAACCGACGTTCCCAACCCGCCTGTCGAGTTGTCGATGAAGCAGATGGGCGAGAACAAGCCCGCCGATTCCCCGACTTACCCCGACGCCTTCGCCAAGGCCGCGCGAAAGGCGGAGGCCATGTCGCCGGCAGCTCGCGCCGCGAACGCGATGCCTGGACCAACTCATGCTCCGGCTCCAACGGGCGCGGCACCTGCTACTGAACCAGCCGCCACGGTCCAGCACCCGCAAATGGCAGAACCATCGACTGCCGCGCCAAGGCCCATGGCGTCACTAAAGCGCGACTCATACGCCGCAGCTGCATCAATGCAGGACAGGATTGCGCCCGCCGTGGCCGGCGCTTCATCTGCTGCGTCGGCGGAAACTGAATTCGACGAACTGCGTACAGGCATCGCTGCCCAACCCACAAAATGGGTCTGGCAGCGCAACGGCGGACAGGTGCATGTCGTCGACGATGACTTGAGCGCCTTTCTTGCCGAAGTCGACGTCGTGGCCGCAAGCGACTGGCAGCGGCCGGGTTCAAAACGATTGGCCAGCCGCGCGAGTGAACCCGGCGGTTTCCAATCTGAGCGCGCCAACGCAACCGCCAATCTGCCGGTGCCGCCGCAAACCGTGCGCCTGATGCGTGACGGGAAGGTCACGCACACCTTGCGCCTGAACGCGGATACGCTGCGCTGGGAGCGCATCACATCCGACACCCGCGTCGTCAACGAAGTCATCCTCGACGAGGCACAGGCCCAGCGCATCCGCCGCGCCATGGAAAAGCTCGGTCCCTGACCACCTCGCAGCCAACGCTCGCGCCGCTATCATGGCTGGTTTCGCCAGCTCGCCACGATGCCTGCCGTTCCTTGCGACAAACCCACTGCCGATAAGCCTTTGATCGAAGAAGCGCCGAGCATCCGCATCCGCGGCGCGAGAACGCACAACCTCAAGAACATCGACCTCGACATTCCCCGCTACAAGCTGGTGGTCATCACCGGACTGAGCGGATCGGGCAAGTCAAGCCTCGCATTCGACACGCTCTACGCCGAAGGCCAGCGGCGCTATGTCGAGAGCTTGTCGGCCTACGCGCGGCAGTTCCTGCAGTTGATGGACAAGCCCGACGTCGATGTGATCGAGGGCCTGAGCCCCGCGATCAGCATCGAGCAGAAGGCGACTTCGCACAACCCGCGCTCGACCGTTGGCACAGTCACCGAGATTCATGATTACCTGCGTCTGCTGTATGCCCGCGCAGGCACGCCGTTCTGCCCCGTCCACCAATTGCCACTGCGTGCTCAAAGTGTGAGCCAGATGGTGGACGCCGTGCTCGATCTGCCGCAGGACACCAAACTGATGGTGCTCGCGCCTGTGGTGCGCGACCGCAAGGGCGAGTTCACCGAGCTCTTCGCAGACATGCAGGCGCAAGGCTATGTGCGTTTTCGGGTGGATGGCGCGGCCTACGAGGCCGCCGACGTGCCCAAGCTGAAGAAGGCGGAGAAGCACGATATCGATGTCGTCATCGACCGCGTCAAGGTACAGGCCGGCAGCCATGGACAGCCGCCTGATGGGGCAGCGGCCGGGCTTCGGCAGCGCCTGGCCGAGAGCTTCGAAGCCGCACTGCGCATTGCCGAAGGCCGTGCGGTGGCATTGGAGATGGACAGCGGGAACGAGCATCTGTTCTCGAGCAAGTTCGCCTGCCCGATCTGCAGCTATTCATTGAGCGAGCTGGAGCCGCGGCTCTTCTCCTTCAACTCGCCGGTGGGCGCGTGCCCGAGTTGCGATGGCATCGGGATGACCACCGTGTTCGATCCGGAACGCGTGGTGGGCTTTCCGTCCTTGAGCATGGCCAGCGGTGCGGTGAAAGGGTGGGACCGGCGCAACGGCTACACCTTCTCGCTGCTGGAAAGCGTGGCCAAGCACTACGGCTTCGACATCGACATGCCCTTCGAAGACCTGCCAAGGACGGCACAGAGCGTGCTGCTCCACGGATCGGGCACGGAGGAGATCGCCTTTGTCTACGAGGCCGAGGGCGCGAAGGGCAAGACCCGCAGCGTGAAGCGGTCGCATCCCTTTGAAGGGATCATTCCAAATTTCGCCCGGCGCTACAAGGAAACGGACTCCGCAGCGGTGCGCGAAGACCTCGCGCGCTACCAAAGCGCCAAGCCGTGCCCAGAGTGCCAGGGAGCTCGGCTTCGCACCGAAGCGCGTCACGTATTCCTGCAGAACGAAGCCGAAGAGAAGGGCGAGCCGATCTACCGCGTCGAGCACTTCACGCTTCGCGAATGCCTTGAGTATTTCGAAGGACTGAAACTGCACGGCGCCAAGGCGGAGATCGCCGACAAGGTGGTGCGCGAGATCCGGTCGCGGCTCAAGTTTCTGAATGACGTGGGCCTCAACTACCTGAGCCTGGACCGCAGCGCCGACACGCTAAGCGGCGGCGAAGCGCAGCGCATTCGACTGGCGTCGCAGATCGGGTCAGGGCTCACGGGCGTGATGTACGTGCTCGACGAACCAAGCATCGGCCTGCATCAGCGAGACAACGACCGGCTGATCGGGACATTGCGTCACCTGCGCGACATCGGCAACAGCGTGCTTGTCGTGGAGCATGACGAGGACGCGATCCGCGCGGCCGATCACGTCATCGACATGGGTCCGGGCGCCGGCGTCCATGGCGGGCGGGTGATCGCGCAGGGAACGGCTGACGAGGTGGCGGCGAGTCCCGAGTCGCTGACCGGGCGGTATCTCGCTCACGTGCTGCGCATCGCCGTACCGGCAAAGCGCCACCGCCTGGAAGACACCACGGAGCCGAAGACGCTCAAGATCGTCAACGCACGAGGGAACAACCTCAAGGGCGTGACGGCAGAGATTCCGGTGGGCCTCTTCACCTGCGTGACGGGTGTGTCGGGCTCGGGCAAAAGCACTTTCGTCAACGACACCCTGTACGCAGCCGTGGCACGCAAGCTTTACAACAGCCATGCGGAGCCGGAGCCACACGACGCGATCGAAGGACTGGACGCCTTTGACAAGGTGATCAACGTCGACCAGTCGCCGATCGGCCGCACGCCGCGAAGCAACCCTGCCACCTACACCGGCCTCTTCACGCCCATTCGAGAACTCTTCGCTGAAGTGCCTGCGGCACGCGAGCGCGGATACGGCCCTGGACGCTTCAGCTTCAACGTGGCAGGCGGACGCTGCGAAGCCTGCCAGGGCGATGGTGTGCTGAAGGTCGAGATGCATTTTCTGCCCGACGTGTACGTGCCTTGCGACGTATGCCACGGCAAGCGCTACAACCGCGAGACGCTCGAGATCCAGTACAAGGGCAAGAACATCACCGAAGTGTTGAACATGACGGTGGAGGACGCCCACGGATACTTCAACGCCGTACCCAACATCGCGCGCAAGCTGCAGACCTTGCTGGACGTCGGGCTGGGCTACATCCGCCTCGGCCAGAGCGCGACCACGTTGTCTGGCGGCGAGGCGCAGCGCGTGAAGCTCGCATTGGAGCTGAGCAAACGCGACACGGGCCGCACCCTGTACATCCTCGACGAGCCGACGACTGGGCTTCACTTTGCCGACATCGACTTGCTGCTGCACGTGCTCCATCAACTGCGGGATGCGGGCAACACCATCGTCGTGATCGAGCACAACCTGGACGTCATCAAGACGGCAGACTGGGTGATCGACATGGGTCCGGAAGGCGGCGCGGGCGGCGGCACGGTAGTCGCAATGGGAACGCCGGAGGACATTGCGGCGAATCCGGCGAGCTATACAGGTCGTTATCTCAAGCCGATGTTGGATTCGTAGCCTGCCAAGTACTCCGGGATAGCTCACGATAACGAGCGATCACGTTTGAATCCCAGGGGCACAAGTCGTCGTCGCAGTCCACAACTGCAGAACCTGTTCTGCGTACGTAAATGTGCGCAACCATGTTTGTCGGCATGCACACGAAGCGTGCAACGATCCATACAATCTCGCCCCCACCCCAACAACCCTCTCCAACGTGAAACCCAAACGCACCGGCCACGACGTCCTGCAGCAACTGCACACCGTGATCCGGCTCGCCCAAGCGCATCCGGCGCTGGTCGAAACGGCGACGCACTCGATGACACCCGAGCAGCTTCGCAAGGCGCATGAGGGACTGATGGTCTTGGCCAACTGCATTGGTGCGATCAAGTCAGCCACGCCTGTCACGGTCGACAAGGCGCCACAGGCAATCGCGGCGAACCCTGCATCGCGGGTAGTGCGAGCCGCCGAATCGACCTGAAACCCTTTCAGCGTCACCTACTCCACCAAGTCGCGTTGCATTTTTCGGCTGCAGCAAGAACTCGAAAGCGTGGCCAGTGTCGCTTCACGCATCAAGTGTCGGCTGCTCGCTTGCTCTTGAAGCGCATTGCGGCGTTGCGCCTCATCGCCATGGCACGACTATGACTCGTCGGCGCGCCTTGCACTGCGCTCCGACAGCGGCGCGATCAAACCGACACTTGATGCGTGAAGCACACTGGTAGCATCGTTGCCGATGCGCGTGCTGAACCCGTCCATAGGGTTGCGGTACAGCATGCCATCGACATGCGGCCGAGCAGTCCAGACCTATGGACATGAAACTGCCGACATGATTGGGCTTGGTTCAACATGTGGCTTCGCAAAGTCCCGCGGGCAAAGCAGCCCAAATTTCAAGGACCTTGGGACCAAACCGATCAGCGTTTGTCCCGTATCGACCCAGGCCACTTGCTGGCCGATTGAGGGGTCTGTCGGGCACCCCTTTTAAAGTCTTCGCTCCCTCTCCCTCTGGGAGGCTGGGGTGAGGGCCGTGGGCGGTGAATAAAGCCATGGATTGAGGGGCCGGAAGCCCAAACAAAAAGGCCGGTGCATCTGCACCGGCCTTTTTGCTCTAGCTCTGACAGCCCTTGCGGGCCGCGCCTCACCGAATCACTTCAGGTGGGCGTTGATCAGCTTTGTCATCTCGAACATCGAGACTTGGCCCTTCTTGAAGATTTCCTTCAGCTTGGCGTCGGCGTTGATCATCGTGCGCTTTTCTGCGTCTTGCAGCTTGTTCGCCTTGATGTACTCCCAGACCTTCTTGGTCACCTCTGTGCGCGGGACCGGCTTGTCGCCAATGATGGTGGCCAGTGCAGCGCTCGGGGTCATTTCCTTCATGAAGGCGGCGTTGGGGGTGCGCTTCTTTGCCGGGGCCTTAGTCGCTGCGGCCTTCTTGACGGGCGATGCCTTCTTTGCCGGAGCTGCCTTCTTTGCTGCAGCCTTCTTTGCCGGGGCCGCCTTCTTCGCCGCAGCTTTCTTTGCTGCCGCCTTTTTGGCGGGAGCCTTTTTCGCAGTTGCCATTTCGATTCTCTCCATCAAATGAGTTGTTGATGTGGCGGGCTGGGTGAGAGCCGCATGAACTCTCGTTTCTCCAGGGACCGCGCGGAGCGAATGGTACTGCTTGCATACTGCGATGAGAAGCAGTTTTCATAGGAGAAACAAGCAATCTTCATAGGTAGAGAGCTCTTTTGTAGCGATGAGGCATCACTCTCATGCCTCATGAGCGCACTTCGAGTGCTTCACTCTTGTGTCTCGCATCAGCGCGCCATGCGTCATTGATTGCTTGCACTCAACGTCTCAGCCTCTCAGCGCTATGCTCGCGCCTCATGAAACTGATCATTCGCTGGACGCTTCTCGCTGCTGCCCTTCTGTTGGTGGCCCATCTGTACTCCGGTGTCGAGGTCAAGAGCTTCGGCGCGGCCATGATCGCGGCACTCGTCATCGGACTCTTCAACGCATTGCTGCGACCCGTCCTCGTACTGCTGACTTTGCCGGTGACCGTGCTGACGGTGGGACTCTTTCTCTTCGTCATCAACGCGGTGATGTTCTACGCAGCAGCCAGTGTGCTGGGAGATGACTTCAACGTGAGCGGCTTTTCTGCCGCGCTGATCGGCTCGTTGATCTACAGCCTGTGCGGGATGGTGATCGATGTTGCGATGGAGCGCATCTTCCCTCCGCGTTGATGTCGGTGGCGGATGAGTCCTTGTTCTCGCTATGCACTCAACTCCCGTTCGGGCTCAGAGACTGAGAGTTGTTCTTGGCGATATCAATGTCCGTTCGCACCGAGCCCTTCGGCAAGCTCAGGAGAGGCTTGTCGAAGGGCTGAGAGGCTGAGAGTTTTTCCTGGCGACATCGATATCCGTTCGCACTGAGCTTGTCGAAGTGCCCATATGCCCGGTACAGGGCTTCGACAAGCTCAGCCCGAACGGGAGATAAGTGCATGCGGAGAAAAAATCTCAGCCTCTCAGCCTCTCAGCCTCTCAGCCTCTCAGCCTCTCAGCCTCTCAGCCTCTCAGCCTCTCAGCCTCTC
>Ga0207678_10004524_pt1 | contig 12505 bp, 10 predicted proteins | sample KBSC63metaG_FD_184319 | JGI IMG/M metagenome (GOLD analysis project Ga0207678, IMG submission 184319) | Corn rhizosphere microbial communities from Kellogg Biological Station, Michigan, USA - KBS C6-3 metaG (SPAdes) (version 2) | ecosystem: Host-associated > Plants > Roots > Rhizosphere > Soil ... | reverse complement strand
GGCAGGACAACTTCGGCTGTTCCTACTCGATCGCGGTCAACCTGCCGAGCCGGCTGTTCGAGCGCACCGACCTCGTCGAGTACATCCACACCGCGGTGACGACGTACGGCGTCCCGCACCACGCGATCGAGCTCGAGATCACCGAAACGGGCCTGATGAAGGACCTGCAGAACGTGATCCCGTCGCTGCACCGCCTGAACGAGATCGGCGTCGAGATCTCGATCGACGACTTCGGCACCGGCTACTCGTCGCTCGCCTACCTGACGACGCTGCCGATCAGCGAGCTGAAGATCGACCGCTCGTTCGTCCGCGACCTCGGCATGACGCCGCAGAGCTCGGCGGTCGTCACCGCGATCATCGCGCTGGCGCGCTCGCTCGGCCTGCGCGTGATCGCCGAGGGCGTCGAGAACCTGCGCCAGATGGAGGTGCTGCACCGCCTCGGCTGCGGGATCATGCAGGGGTTTCTGTTCAGCAAGCCGCAGCCGCCCGAGGACATCGAGCGCTGGCTCGAGCAGACCGTGCTGCCGAAGAAGGCACCGTGGATCGGCCAGGCGACGCCCGGCGAGGCGGCCGCCGATCTGCAGCGCGTGCGCGCGCGCGAGCCGCGTGGCAAGCCCTTCGGCAAGCTGACCTGAGCGCGACACGATGAGCGTGACGCGTCCCGCTCCGCTGGGAGCCAAGGCCGAATTGCCGACCGCGCAGATCGCGAAGGCGGCGTTGCGCCGGCTCGCCGCCGAGCGGCTCGAGCCGACGCCGGAGAACTACGAGCGCGCGTTTCGCCAAGAAGCGGGCGAGCCGCCCGAGTCGAGCGAAGCGCTCGCGACGCTGATCGAGCGGATCATCCGCGGCATCGAGAAGGGCGGCCAGAACTGGACGCCGGCGCGCCGCAAGGACGGCATCCAGCGCGTCCTCGCCGCCGGCCGCGGCGACGCGAAGAAGCTGCAGCAGCGGCTCGCGCAGCTCGTCAACAGCTGGGACGGCGATCCGCCGGCGACGCACATTGCGCTCGCTGCCACAGGGGATGCAGCGGCGAGCGCGCCGACCGCAGCGGCCGCGCTTGCGCCGGCGGCGAACGACGATTCGGCCGCCGCGTGGCAGCGCGTCGCGCGCACGCTCGGCGAAGGCCTGCAGCAGGCGATGCCGGCGCACGACGGCGCCAACCAGGAGCTCGCGAACGAGCTCGGCCGCCTCGTCGGGCGCATGCACGACGGCGATCCCATGTCGCTCGGCGACGAGACCGAGGCGCTCGTGCAGCGCGTCGGGCGCGTCCTGCAGCACCGCCATCATTTGTTCGACCAGCTCGGCAAGCTCTGCCGCGAGCTGACGTCGAGCCTCACCGAGATCGCCGAGGACGGCAGCTGGGTGAAGGGCCAGTGCGAGGCGATGACGCTGAAGATCGAGGAAGGTTTGAGCGCGCGCGGCGTGCGCGCCGTGAGCGACATGCTGCACCACGCGCGCAAGCGCCAGGGCGAAGTGCGCAGCCAGCGCGAGCAGGCGCGCGACGCGCTCAAGGGGCTGATCACGCAGATGCTCGCCGAGCTCGGCGAGCTGGGCTCGAAGACCGGCAACTTCCACGAGAGCGTCGGCCGCTACGCCGAGGTGATCGAGAAGTCGGACTCGCTCGAGAGCCTGACCGGCGTCGTCCGCGAGATGGTCGCCGAGAGCCGCGCCGTGCAGACGCTCGTGCAGCAGACGCAGGAGCGCTTGCAGGAGGAGCACGCCAAGGCGACCGACCTGACGCAGCGCGTCGTCGAGCTCGAGGACGAGATGCGCCGGCTCTCCGACGAGGTCTCGACCGACCAGCTGACGCAGATCGCCAACCGCCGCGGCCTGATGCAGGCGTTCGAGGTCGAGCGCGCGCGCCTCGAGCGCGAAGGCGGCGAGCTCGCGATCGGCCTGCTCGACATCGACAACTTCAAGCGTCTCAACGACGAGCTCGGCCACAGCGCCGGCGACGAGGCGCTGAAGTCGCTCGCCGCGGTCGTCAGCAAGACGCTGCGCCCGACCGACCGCGTCGCGCGCTACGGCGGCGAGGAGTTCGTCGTGCTGCTGCCGAAGACTCCGGTCGACGAAGGCGAGCAGGTGCTGACGCGCCTGCAGCGCTCGCTCACCGGGGGCCTGTTCATGCACAACGACAAGCAGGTCTTCGTCACCTTCTCCGCCGGGGTGACCGACTACCGGCTCGCCGAGCGGATCGAAGATTCGCTCGAGCGCGCCGACCAGGCGCTCTACGAGGCCAAGCGGACCGGGAAGAACCGGACCTGCATCGGCTGACGGGCGCGGTCAGCTCGGATCGACCGCTGGCGCCGGCTCGCCGAGAAGCTTGAGCGCGCGCTGGATGTCGCGCTCGAACGCAGCGACGGTCGCCTCCGGCGCGCGCGACGTCATCAGCGCGGTGCGGAACGCCGACGACTCGCTCGCGTAGAACGCCTGCACGACGACGCGCGCGTCGCTGCTCAGCGCCTCGGTGAGCGAGTTGACGAAGCACTCCATCGCGAGCATCGAGCCCTTCAGCTCGTCGATCTGCTGCGCGAGCCGCGCCGTCTCTTCCATCGAATCTTCTCCTGTCGTTCGGCGGCCGCGCGTCGTCGCCGCCGGAGTTCGGCAGTCTAAGCGCCCGGGCATCCTCGCTGGCGTCCTCGCTGCGCTGGCAGTAGCCTTCGCGCGCTCGAAGACCCGGGAGGACACGATGCGCGGTTCATGGACGACGCTCGGAGTGGCGTCGCTGGCGTTGGCGGGATTCGCTCCGGCGAGCGCCGCCGATCTGATCGTCTCGGCGCAGGACGGCAAGTTCGTCCGCGTCGAAGGGCGGGCGACGTTTCCCGAGTCGCCGCCGCCCGACAGCCTTGTCGTCGTCGACGCGTCGCGCTTTCCGCCGGTCGTCAAGGCGACGGTCGAGAGCGGCATCGAGCACACCGTCCAGGGACCGCCGCAGGCGGTCGCAATCACTCCCGACGGCAAGCTCGCGATCGTCGCGGCGCCGACGCGCTACGACTACGCGGCGAAGAAGGAGCTGTTCGACAACTTCGTCCAGGTCGTCGATCTCGAGGCATCGCCGCCGACGGTCGCGCGGGTCGACGTCGGCGCGCACGCCAACGGCCTCACGATCAACCGCGCCGGCACGCTGCTGCTCGCGGCGGCGCACGACGGCACGGTCAAGGTCCTGACGATCGAAGGCAAGACCGTCAAGCCCGCGTCGCAAGTCAAGGTCGGGGAGAAGCGCCTCTCGGGAATCCAGTTCATGCCCGACGGCAAGTCGGCGATCGTCGCGCTGCGCGACGAGAACGGCGCGGCGGTGCTCGCGATCGACGGCATCGACGTGACGCTGACCCGCGAGCGCATCGCGACCGGCGTCAATCCGTACGCGATCGACGTCTCGAGCGACGGCAAGTGGGCGGTGATCGGCAACACCGGCGTCAACCGCACGGTCGACGACGCCGACGTCGTCACGCTCGTCGACGTCGGCCAGCGGCCGTTTCGCGCGGCGCAGCAGATCTCCGTCGCGGCGACTCCCGAGGGCGTCGCGATCTCGCCCGACGGTCGTTGGATCGCGGTCTCGTCGATGGCGGGCTCGAACTTGCTCGCGGCCGATCCGGGGCGGCACAAGCTCGGCAAGGTCGCGCTCTACGAGATTCGCGACGGCGCCGCGACCAAGGTCAACGAGCTCCCCGGCGGCGAGGCGGCGCAGGGCGTCGTCTTCACCCAGGACAGCAAGACGGTGATCGTGCAGTTCGACGTCGAGCGCGCGCTCGCGCTCTACGCGGTCCGGGACGGCAAGCTCGTCGACACCGGCGAGCGCATCAAGCTCGCCGCGGGGCCGGTCTCGATCCGCTCGATGCCGCGCTAGGCGGCGCGCTGCCGCTTGGCGCGGGCGCACGCCGCGATGACGGCGTGCGCGAAGCCGATGTGGTCGAAGCGCTTGTGGTCGGCGCTCCAGAAGCGGAGGTGGAGGGCGTCGAGGTCGCCCGCGGAGAGCGGCGCGGCGGACGAAGCAGAGCCCGCAGCGTCGCCGCAGCATCCGCATGCCCGACACGTCGCAGCGCGCTCGTCGGGGTGTGCCAGGGGCGGCGGGAACTCGCCACCGCACGCCCGTGCACGAAGCTCGTCTTCGACGTGCGCGCAGTCGGCGTAGGCGAGGCGATCGATCTTCGGATCCACGCCTTCATATCGGTGCGCGAGCGGCGGACTGGAACGGTCCGGCGCGGTCGCTTCCGAGCGCCGTGGAAAACTCGACGCTTGCCGCCACCGGTGGGTGGCGGAGACGGTGAGATTCGAACTCACGGAGGGGTTTCCCCCTCGGCAGTTTTCAAGACTGCTGCCTTCGACCGCTCGGCCACGTCTCCGGGTTGTCGATCTTCGCATGAGCGAGCGGGTGCGCGGGCCGCGGGCGCGCCGTGCTGCGCGGATCGGAGCGAAACATCAGAACTGGGCGGTCAAGGTCAGGCGTACGCGGCGCGGCTCGACCGGGTGGAAGTGGACGTTGGCGACTCCCGTCGCGGGCTCGCCCTTCAGCCGCGAGGCGTAGTAGTACTCGATGTCGCTCGCCTTGCGGTCGAACAGATCGAAGACGTCGAGCGCGATCCGGACGTTCGGAGCGACCCGGTAGCCGACGCGCAGATAGGCGAGCGTCGTCGAGGCGGAGCGAACCGAGTTGTCCTCGATCAGGGGGCGCGGGCCGAAGTAGCGGAGCTGGAAGTGGCCGAACCACGGGCCGAGCTCGACCACGCTGGCGCCGAGCGAGACGACCGTCTCGACGGAACCCGGGATGAAGCGCCCCGGCGTTGCCGGATCGTCGATCGTGAAACGCGAGCGCGACCACGCGAAGTCGCCGTCGAGCAGCAGCCACGGCGTCGCCACGTAGTGGTTGCTGAATTCGATGCCTTCGCGTGTGCTCGGCCGGCTCGCTTCGGTGTCTCCGGCATCTCCCGAGAAGACCAGCTCCGAGCCGAGCCGCAGCTGCCAGAGGGCGAGCGAGGTCTGCAGGCCGGGGACGATCTCGCTGCGCAGACCCAGCTCGCCGCCCTTGGAGCGCACCAGCAGCGGCGAAGGCTCGGTGGCGGCATTCGGATCGCTCGGATCGGCGTTGAACTCCTTCGGCTTGACCTTCGCCGTCGCGCCGCGCGCGTCGTTGCTGTGGTAGCCCCAGCCGTAGTTCGCGAAGGTCTCGGTCTTCGACCAGGGACCGAAGACGAGCGAGAGCTTCGGCGAGACCAGGCCGGCGCTCCTGTTGCCGCTGTTGAACGCGATCGAGCTGGTGTGCTCGACGAAGAAGCGGTCGGCGCGGAGGCCGACGACGCTGCGCAGCCACGGCGTCCATTCGAGCTGGTTGTCGGCGTAGATGCCGACGCTGGTCTCCCTGACGCGGCTCTCCTGGGTGACCGCGGCGAGCTGCCGCGCGACGGTGCTGTAGAGCGCGACCGGATCGAGCCTGTCGTGGCGCAGCTGCACGCCCAGCGTCGTCGTCGATGGGTGGCCGCCGAGCGGCACGCTCCACGTGCGACTCGCCGCCAAGCCGAGGACCTTGCGGCGTTCGGCTTGATGGAACTGGTCGCCGTCGATCCCGCTCGGCTCGAGATCGATCGGATGCTCGAGGAAGAAGGTGAAGTTCGAGTACAGGTCCAGCCGCGAGCGGATCGCGTAGGCGTTGAACGCGAAGACGCCGTCGTCGAGCCGTCGCGTCGTCTGCCACGACAGGCTGACGCGCTCCGTCTGGCCACCGTCGCTCGGGTCGAGCGAGCCGAAGCGCCCGATCAGGCCGCTGTCGACGGCGCGCCGCGGGATCTGGTCCGTCGCGTTCCAGCCGGTGGAGTACCCCATCGCGGTCAGCGACGAGCGCATCCGGTCGTTGCCGAACGAGTAGCGCACCACGCCGTTCAGGCGATGGAACCGCTCGGGCTGTTGCCACGGGCCGTCGTTGTGCGCGGCCTCGATCGCGTAGAGCAGGTCGCCGACGCCGACGCGGATCGAGTTCGCGACGAGGGCGCGTGCATAGCGGTCCTGGCCGACGGTCACTCCGGCGCTGCCGTGCGGCAGCCTGTCGACCAGGCCGATGTGCGCCGACCCTGCCGATGAGAAGTCGCCCTCTTCCGCGGTGTACGGCCCTTTGCGATAGCGGATGCGGTCGACGAGCTCGGGGATCAGCCAATTGAGGTCGCTGTAGCCCTGGCCGTGCGCGTGCGTCGGCATGTTGACCGGCATGCCGTCGACCCAGGTCGCGAAGTCGGTGCCGTGGTCGAGGTTGAAGCCGCGCAGGTAGTACTGGTTGGCCTTGCCGTCGCCGCTGTGCTGCGTGACGATGACGCCGGGAACGAATTCGAGCACCTCGGCGGGCCGCAGCGTCGGCCGGCTCTCGATCAGTCGCGACGTCACCGTGCCAGCGCTGGCTGCGTCGCTGGTGCCGACGCCGTTGAGGTAGTTGCCGCGGACCTGCACGGGATCGAGCTCGGCCGTCGACGCGGCCGGGGCCGCAGACTGCGCGAAGACAGCCCCGGCGGCAACGGCGGCGAATGCGCCTGAGGCGACGAGGCGTGCGACGCGAGGCGCGCACGAAAAATCGAATGCGAACACGCAACGCTTCCGGCGGAGGGATCGAACGCACGGGCCAAGCCGTGCCACGCGGGCGCTGCGGTCGCAGCGCGGCGTTCAGCCGTGTCGCGGCGGCCGTTCGGGAGGAGCGGGGTCGCGCGTGCGCGGGATCCATGCGGCGCGCGTCGCGCGAACGTCGGCCGGCGCAGTCGCCGACCAGACGAATCGCGCCGCAGGCGGCGCCGCGCTGCCGGCGAACGCCGCCGCGGCGAGCGCGGCGTCGCCGTCGAAGGCCGAGGCGCCGTCGTCGATGGCGACGACGCTGGCGTCGCCGACCGCGTGGCGGTGCCGTTCGGGCGCGCCGGCATGGAAGTGGCCGAACGGCAGCGCGACGTGGCGGAGCGCGACCGCGGCCGACGTCGATGCGCGGCGCACGTCTTCGAGGACGACGATCGTCGGCGCTCGATGGACGTGCAGCGGCCCGCGGACGGCGAGTGCGCTCGCGGCGGCGGCGTGCAGCGGCAGCAGGACGGCGAGCAACCACACGAGGATGCGGCGGGGCCCGTGCAGTGCGCGAATGGAGTGGAGCGGGTCACGGACCGTCATCGCAGAGTTCGGTGACGGTACGTCGAGCGACCTCCGCCGGATGCGGTCGCCCAGACTCTTGCAGCCACGGGGCCGCCCCACACACTCGCGGCGTCGGTTCAGCCTCGAGCGTGCGGCTTCCCCCGACACGCGATCTCGGCGACGTCGCGCCGGCCGTCGTCGATGCGCACGGCGGTGAGCCTGCCGCCCCAGACGCAGCCGGTGTCGAGGCCGAGCAGGTCGGGCCGGTCGACGAAGCCGAGCGACGACCAGTGGCCGAACGCGATCGGCACTCCTGCGGTCCGCCGCCCGGGAACGTCGAACCAGGCGAAGTGCCCCGGCGGCGCGGCGGCGGTGCCGTCCTTGGTCGCGAACTCGAGCGTGCCGTCGGCCGCGACGAAGCGCGTCCGCGTCAGCGTGTTGAGGGTGAAGCGGAGGCGGTCGTCGCCGGCGAGCTCTTCGCTCCAGCGTGCCGGCGTGTTGCCGAACATGGCGCCGAGAAACTCGCGCGCGTCGCGCGCGCGCAGCGCCGCCTCGAGCTCGGCGGCGCACGCGAGCGCGGTCGCGAGGTCCCACTGCGGGACGACGCCGGCGTGCAGCATCAGCCAGCCGTCGGCGTGGATCGCCATCCGGCGCTGCCGGATCCAGTCGAGCCAGGCGTCGCGGTCGGGGGCGTCGAGGATGTCGTCGAGGGTGTCGCTGCGGTGCCGCGGCCGCACCCCGGCGGCGACGGCGAGGAGGTGCCAGTCGTGGTTGCCGAGGACGCAGCTCGCCGACGCGCCGAGCCCGCGCAGGCGGCGCAGCGTACCGAGCGAGGCCGGGCCGCGATTGACGAGGTCGCCGAGGACGTAGAGGTGGTCGCGCGACGGCGAGAACGCGATCGCCGCCAGCAACAGCTCGAGCGCGTCGGCACAACCCTGGAGGTCGCCGACGAGATACTTCATGCCGCCGCCGCCAGCGCCGGGCAGGAGCGCGGCGCACCGGCACAGCCGGGCTCGGGGCGGGCGAGGGCGGGCACGGAAGCGATTCTGCTACGCTCGTTCCCCGCCTCCGCCGCGCCCGCGCATGGACGTTGCCCTACTGCTCTTCCTGATCTTCCTGAATGCGCTGTTCGCCATGTCGGAGATGGCGCTCACCGCGAGCCGCAAGGCGCGGCTCCAGGTCATGGTCGAGGCGGGCGACTCGGGGGCGCGCCACGCCATGGCGCTGCACGACGACCCGACCAAGTTCCTGTCGGTCGTCCAGATCGGAATCACCTCGATCAGCGTCCTGAACGGCATCGTCGGCGACGCCGCCTTCTCGGCGCCGTTCGCGCACTGGCTGCACGCCACCTTCTCGCTCGGCGACCGCGCCGCCGAGATCACCGCGACCGCGATGGTCGTCGTCACGATCACGTTCCTGACGATCATCTTCGGCGAGCTGGTGCCCAAGCGGATCGGCATCCAGTACCCGGAGGTCGTCGCCCGCTACGTCGCCCGGCCGATGGAGTGGCTGTCGGTGATCGTCCGGCCGTTCGTCCGGCTGCTGTCGTGGTGCACCGAAGGGACGCTGCGCCTGATGGGAATCCGCGGCAACCCCGACCGCAGCGTCACCGAGGAGGAGATCGCCGCCAGCCTCGAGGAAGGGCTCGACGCCGGCGTCATCGAGGCGCAGGAGCACCAGATGGTGCGCAACGTCTTTCGCCTCGACGACCGCCAAGTCGGCTCGATGATGATCCCGCGCGGCGAGATCGTCTGGCTCGACGCGACCGCCACCGCCGACGACGTCCAGCGCGTCGTCGGCGAGTCGGAGCATTCGCGTTACCCGGTCTGCCGCGGCGGGCTTGACGACGTCCTCGGCGTCGTCAGCGCGCAGCGGCTGCTTCAGCAGGCGATCCAGGGCAGGACGATCGCCGTCAACGAAGACCTGCTGCCGCCGGTCTTCGTCCCGGAGACGCTCTCGGGAATGGAGCTGCTCGAGCAGTTTCGCGCCTCGAGCTCGCAGATCGTCTTCGTCGTCGACGAGTACGGCGAAGTGCAGGGGATGATCACCGTGCGCGACGTCCTCGAGGCGATCACCGGCGAGTTCAGCGCCGACACCGATGCCGACGCCTGGGCGGTCCAGCGCGACGACGGCAGCTGGCTGTTCGACGGCCTGATCCCGACGCCCGAGCTGAAGGACCGCCTCTCCCTGAAGGAGCTGCCCGAGGAGGACCGCGGCCGCTACAACACGCTCGCCGGGATGATCATGCTGCTCCTCGGCCGCCTTCCCGAGGAGGCCGACTGGGTCGAATGGGAAGGCTGGCGCTTCGAGGTCGTCGATCTCGACGGCAAGCGTGTCGACAAGGTCCTCGCCAGCGCGCTCGCGCAACAGTCGGTGAGCCACGAATCGGCCGGCACCTGATGCCGTCGCGCGTGTGACCGCAACGCTGTTCGCTCGCACGCTCGCGAGCGAGGCGATGCTCGACGTCTTCTCCGACCGCGCGCTCGTCGCCGCGATGCTCGCGTTCGAAGCGGCGCTCGCCGACGCGGAGGCCGCCGAAGGAATCGTGCCGAAGGACGCCGCCGCGGCGATCGTCGCCGCGACGCGCGCCGACATCGACGTCGACGCGCTCGTCGCCGCCGCGCGGAGCGCCGGCAGCATCGCGATCCCGCTCGTCAAGACGCTCACTGCCGCGGTCGCCGCGCGCGACCCGGCGGCGGCGGCGTACGTCCACTGGGGCGGCACGAGCCAGGACGTCATCGACACGGCGATGGTGGTGGTCACCGGGCGCGCCCTCGACCTCGTCGCGCGCGACCTCGATCGCCTCGTCGATGCGCTGGTCGCGCTCGCGCGCAGCCACCGCGCCACGCCCGTGCTCGCGCGCACGCTGCTGCAGCCCGCGCAGGTCGTCAGCTTCGGCTTCAAGGTCGTCGCCTGGGTCGCGCCGCTCGTCCGCGCCCGCGAGCGCATCGCGCGTGCCCGCGACGCCGCGCTGAAGCTCCAGCTCGGCGGGGCCGTCGGCACGCTCGGCGCGCTCGGCGACAAGGGCGACGCGGTCGCGCGACGTGTCGCCGAGCGGCTCGGCATCCGCGCCGCGGATCCGTGGCATGTGCAGCGCGACGACTGGGTCGCGCTCGGCTGCGAAGTCGCGATCCTCTGCGGCTCGCTCGCCAAGATCGGCACCGACGTCGCGCTGCTCGCGCAGGGCGAGGTCGGCGAGGTCGCCGAGCCGGCGGGCGAAGGCCGCGGCGGCTCATCGGCGATGCCGCAGAAGCGCAATCCGGTCGCCCCGCTCGCCGCGATCGCGGCGGGCGTCCGCGCACCGCAGCACGCCGCGGCGCTGCTCGCTTCGATGCGGCAGGCGCACGAGCGCGGTCTCGGCGACTGGCAGGCCGAGCTCGCCGAATGGCCCACGCTCTTCCTCTCGGCGAGCGGCGCGCTCGTCGCACTCGCCGATGCGATCGCCGGCCTCGAGGTCGACGCGGCGCGGATGCGTGCCAACGTCGCGCGCCAGCGCGGCACCGTGTTTGCCGAAGCGGCGGCGGCGCTGATCGCTCCCGCGCTCGGCAAGCAAAAGGCGTCCAGCATCGTCGGAGCGCTCGCTGCGCGCGCCGCGGCGGGCGGAGGCGACCTCGACGCGCTCGTTCGCGCCGATTCCGCGTTCGCCGCTGTCGGTGCCGACGCGATCGCCGCGGCGTTCGACGTCGACGCCGCGGCGCGGCGCGCCGGTGACGTCGCCGTCGCGCGGCTCGACCGGCTGCTCGTCGCGCAGCCAACTTCCGGAGAGTCCCGATGACCGCCCCCGACCGCAGCGACGACTTCGACCGCGGTGTCGCCAATCGGCGCGCCGTCCTCGGCGACGACTGGGTCGACCGCTCGCTCGCCAACGCGACCGACTTCAACGCCGACTTCCAGAGCCTCATCACACGCTACGCCTGGCACGAGATCTGGGGCCGTCCCGGTCTTCCCCACGAGACGCGGCGGCTGCTCGTCCTCGGCATGACGATGGGGCTCGCGCGCTGGGAGGAGTTCGAGCTGCACTGCCGCGCCGCGATCCGCGGCGGCGTCGCGCTCGAGAAGATCCAGGAGACGCTGCTGCAGGGTGCGATCTATTGCGGCGTGCCGGCAGCGAACACGGCGTTCAAGATCGCCGCCGACATCCTGCGCGCCGAAGGCCGCGTACCGGCGCCGTCGTCGCTCGCGGTGACGAGCCGCGTCGCGACGCACCACACCTTCAGCGCGCCGCAGCTTCGCGTCACGGTGCAGGGCGAAGGGCCGCCGATCGTGCTGAGCCACGCGCTCGGCCTCGACCTGCACATGTGGGACGCGCTCGCGAAGAAGCTCGCCGAGAAGCACACGGTGCTCCGCTACGACCACCGCGGCCACGGCGAGTCGGCGGCGCCGCCCGGTCCGTACACGATGGACGACCTCGTCGACGACGCGGCCCGTGCGATCCGCGAGTGGGGCCGCGGCCCGGTCGCCTGGATCGGCCTGTCGATGGGCGGCATGGTCGGGCAGGGGCTCGCGGTCCAACACCCCGATCTCTTGCGCGGCGCGGTGCTCGCGAACACGACGGCACGCTATCCGGAATCGGCGCGGCCGACGTGGGTGGCGCGGATCGCTGCGGTCGAGCAGGGCGGGATGGCGGCAGTCGCCGACGCCGTCGTCGAGCGCTACCTGCACAGCGACTTTCGTGCCGCGCACCCCGACGTCGCCGCGGCGCTGCGCGCGCGGCTGCTGCGCACCGACCCGGCCGCCTACGTCGCGTGCTGCCACGCGATCGCCGGCGTCGACTGGCTCGACCGCCTCGACAAGGTGCGGACCCCGACGCTCGTCATCGCCGGCGCGCGCGACGTCGGCGCGACGCCGGAGATGGCGCGCGCGATCGCCGAGCGGATCGCCGGTGCCGAGTTGCGCGTCTTCGCCGACGCGTCGCACCTGAGCGTCGTCGAGGTCGGCGACGAATTCCACGCCGCGGTATCGTCGTTCCTCGCCTTGCTGCCCGCCCGATCGTCATGAGCAAAGCATTCGCTTCCCAGGCCGACCTCGCCGACAAGAAGGTCACGTTCACCAAGCTTTCCGAGAACGCCTACGCGTACACCGCCGAGGGCGACCCGAACACCGGCGTCGTCGTCGGCGACGACTGCGCGATGGTGATCGACACGCAGGCGACGCCGGTGATGGCCGCCGACGTCATCCGCCACATCCGCACCGTCACCGACAAGCCCATCAAGTACGTCGTGATGAGCCACTACCACGCGGTGCGCGTGCTCGGCGCGAGCGCGTACGGCGCGAGCGAGATCATCGCCAGCGAGGACACGCGCGACCTGATCGTCGAGCGCGGCGCCGCCGACATGAAGAGCGAGATCGAGCGCTTCCCGCGCCTGTTCCGCGCCGTCGAGACGATTCCCGGCCTGACCTGGCCGACGCTCAC
>Ga0207678_10004519_pt1 | contig 12510 bp, 9 predicted proteins | sample KBSC63metaG_FD_184319 | JGI IMG/M metagenome (GOLD analysis project Ga0207678, IMG submission 184319) | Corn rhizosphere microbial communities from Kellogg Biological Station, Michigan, USA - KBS C6-3 metaG (SPAdes) (version 2) | ecosystem: Host-associated > Plants > Roots > Rhizosphere > Soil ... | reverse complement strand
AGCACTCTGCCCTTTCACGCGCCGCCCTTCGACAGGATCAAGGACAGCGATTACCAGCCCGCCATTGAAGCCGGCATGGCGGAGCAACGCCAGGAGATCCGGGCGATCGCCGACAATCCGGCTCCGCCGACCTTTGAGAACACATTTGTCGAGCTGGAAAAGAGCGGCCAGTTGTTCAACCGCGCCATGGCTGCATTCAGCGGCGTTACCGGAGCGAACCTGAACCCGGAACTGCAGAGAGTCCAGGACTACCTGGCTCCCCGGCTGGCCGCGCATAGCGACGCTATCTATCTCGATTCCAGATTGTTCCAGCGCGTGGCCGCGATCTACCAGCAACGCGAGTCCCTGAAGCTTGATGCGGAATCGCTGCGCCTGGTGGAGTTCTATTACAAGAAATTTGTGCACTCCGGAGCCAACCTCTCCGACTCCGACAAGGACGCCCTGAAAAAGCTCAACGAGGAAGAATCAACCCTCACCAACGATTTCACCACCAGGCTGCTCGCGGCCACCAAGGACGCAGCTTACGTCACCACGGACAAGGGCGCGCTGGCAGGCTTAACGGATGCGCAAATCAGCGCGGCCGCACTGGCGGCAAAAGAGCGCAAGCTCGATGGATACCTGGTTCCGCTGCAGAACACTACCCAACAGCCTGACCTGGACTTGCTCAACCAGCGCTCGACCCGGCAGGCACTGTTCGAGAATTCGTGGAATCGCGCCGAGCGCGGCGGAGCGAACGATACCCGTGACATTGTTTCCCGCCTGGCCCAGCTGCGCGCGCAGAAGGCTAAACTGCTCGGCTTCCCCAACTACGCCGCCTGGAAACTGGACGACCAGATGGCCAAAACGCCGGAGGCGGCGCTGAAGTTTATGGATGCGCTGGTGCCGGGAGCGACGGCCAGGGCCACCGCCGAAGCCTCCGATATTCAAGCTCTAATCGACTCGCAGAAGGCCGGCTTCAGGCTCGAGCCGTGGGACTGGAACTTCTATGCCGAGCAGGTCCGCAAGGCGAAGTACGACATGGACGAAGCCCAGATCAAGCCCTATTTCGAGTTGAACAATGTGCTCGAGAACGGCGTGTTCTACGCCGCCAGCCAGCTCTACGGGATCACCTTCAGGGAGCGCAAAGACATTCCGGTGTACACCCCGGATGTGCGCGTGTTCGAAGTGGTGGACGCCGACGGCCAGCCCCTGGCCCTGTTCTACGGCGACTTCTTCAAACGCGATAACAAGCGCGGCGGCGCCTGGATGAGCAACTTCGTTGACCAGTCCAGGTTGTTGGGCGCACTGCCCGTCGTCTATAACGTCTGCAACTTCAGCAAACCCGCGCCCGGCGAGCCGGCTCTGCTGAGTTTTCAAGATGTCACCACCATGTTTCACGAATTCGGCCACGCTCTGCACGGCATGTTGGCCGACAGCCAGTATCCAACTCTTTCCGGAACGGCCGTACCCCGCGACTTCGTCGAGTTCCCTTCGCAGTTCAACGAGCATTGGGCAAGTTATCCGGCGGTGTTCAGCCACTACGCGAAGCATTACAAGACCGGGGCACCGATGCCGGCGGAACTGGCCGAAAAGATCAAGAAGTCCGCAACCTTCAACCAGGGCTATGCCCTCACTGAGATCCTGGCCGCAGCCCAGCTCGATATGCAGTGGCACACGCTGCCTTCGAGCACGCCGCTGCAGAAACCTGATGCGTTTGAAACCGCCGCGCTGAAGAAGACTCACCTCGCGCTCAGCGCCGTGCCGCCCCGCTACCGCTCCACCTACTTCGCGCACATCTGGGGAGGCGACTACGGCGCCGGCTATTACGCTTATCTATGGGCTGAGATGCTGGACGATGACGCCTTCCAGTGGTTCGAAGACCACGGCGGCCTGACTCGCGCCAACGGCGATCGTCTCCGCCACATGGTTCTGTCCCGTGGCAACACGGAAGACCTGGCTAACTTGTACAAGGAGTGGCTCGGAGCAGAGCCCAGCATTGAGCCGATGTTGAAATACCGCGGCCTGCTGGAGCCCGCGATTTCAAAGTAAGCACGTGGGGACAGCCGCCCCCGGCTGTCCGCCGGAGCAAAGCTCCGCTATTCTTCAGTACCGATAATTTTGCGATAAGAGTCGTCGAGCTTCGCTCGACCGGACAGCCGGGGGCGGCTGTCCCCACGTGGTCTTATTTCAGAAACTTTCCCTGTTCCAACTCCTGGAAGGCCTGGCGCAGCTGCTCCTGTGTGTTCATCACGATGGGGCCGTACCATGCCACCGGCTCCTGCAGCGGTTTTCCCGAGACCAGCAGAAAGCGGATGCCGTCATCGCCGGCCTGCACCGTGACTTCGTCGCCGCGATCGAAGAGCACGAGCGAGCGATTGTCGGCCTCGACCGGAGGCGTGGTGTCCGACCACTTCACCGCTTCGGTCGGTACCGTCAGCGGGCCCGAGGCATTGCAGAATTTTCCGCCGCCCGCGAACACATACGCAAAGGCGTGGCGAGTGACTTCAACCGGCAGCGTCTTCCTTCGGCCCGGAGAGACGGACACATCGATGTAGGTTGGATCGGTGGCGATTCCTTCAACCGGGCCGGTCTTCCCCCAGAACGTGCCGCACACCACGCGCACGTGGGTACCGTCGTCGTCCTTTATCTCCGGAATTTCAGGCGCCTTGATTTCCTGATAGCGCGGCGCCGTCATCTTCTGCGACGCGGGAAGGTTGGCCCACAACTGGAAGCCATGCATGCGTCCGGCCGGATCGCCCTTGGGCATCTCCTGATGGATGATCCCGCTCCCGGCCGTCATCCACTGCACATCGCCCGAAGCGATGGCACCACGGTTGCCCATGCTGTCGCCGTGCTCGACCGTTCCGGCAAGGACGTAAGTAATAGTCTCGATCCCACGATGCGGATGCCAGGGAAAGCCTGCCAGGTAATCTTCTGGAACGTCGTTGCGGAAGTCATCCAGTAGAAGGAATGGGTCGAAGTCGGAGGTATTGCCGAAGCCAAACGCACGTCGCAGGTGCACGCCGGCGCCTTCGAGAGTTGGTTTCGCCTTCACCAGGCGCTTAACCGGTCGAATTGACATTACAGTCTCCGGGTTCTGAATCTCGCCCAGATGTCTGGTCAATTTTGACCAGTCCTCAGGCGTGATGATGTTCGATACTTCTGGTAGCTAAATTCTACCAGCGAGCTGATCGCCGGATTGCGTGCTCATTGTCGGATTACAGAATTTCGAATTGACGAATTTAAATTCGAAAATTCGAAAATCCTGCATTCTGTCAATTCTCCACCACCCCGTTTCTCAGCAGAACTCACCACCAGGGGCCAATGTCACTGCCAAAGACAATGTTTACCAGAGGGATGGTGGAAGTTATCGCGCCTCGTCCCGCCGCCCGGGACGAAGTTGCGGCACCTCCGCGCTGGCGCGCCAAGCCCTCACTGCCCAGTCGAATTGCCGTGATCGGCAACTACTTGCCCAGGCATTGCGGGATTGCCACGTTCACGACCGACCTGTGCGAGGCCATTGCCGCGGAGTATGGCACCGCACGGCTGCTGGCGCTGCCCGTGAATGACACGGAAGAAGGATATGACTATCCCGCCCGGGTGCGATGGTCGTTGGCGCAGGATGACGTGGCCTCGTATCAGGAAGCTGCCGAGTTCCTGAACTTCCACAACATCGACATGGTGTGCCTGCAGCACGAATATGGAATCTTCGGCGGCCCGGCCGGAAGCCATATCCTGCATCTGCTGCGCGGCTTGAAAATGCCGGTCGTGACCACGCTGCACACCGTGCTGCGCGAACCCGATGCCGACCAGCTCGTGGTCATGGAAGAGATTGCCGAGCTTTCCGACCGGCTCATTGTCATGAGCCAGCTCTCGTCCCAGTTCCTGCAGGAAATTTTCAAGGTGCCCGCCAGCAAGATTGACATGGTCCCGCACGGCGTCCCCGACCTGCCTTTTCTCGATCCCAATTTCTACAAGGACCGTTTCGGCGTGGAGGGCAAGGCGGTGCTGCTCACCTTCGGCCTGCTCTCGCCCAACAAGGGCATTGAAAACGTGATTAAGGCCATGCCGCAGATCCTGTCGAAACACGAAAACGTGGTGTACCTGGTGGCGGGCGCGACCCATCCTCACATCCTGCGGCGCGAGGGAGACAAGTATCGAGCCAGCCTGCAGGCTCTGGCCAGGGAAGTCGGAGTGGCATCACAGGTGATCTTCCACGACCGTTTTGCCACCCCGGAAGAAATGGCGGAGTTCATCGGCGCCGCCGACATCTATGTCACTCCTTATCGCCATGAAGCGCAGGTCGTCTCCGGGACCCTCGCCTATGCCCTGGGAGCGGGCAAAGCCATCATCTCCACTCCTTACTGGCACGCCATTGAGCTGTTGGACGAGGGTCGAGGGGCGCTGGTTCCCTTCCAGGATCCCGGCGCCATCGCGCAAAAAACCATCGAACTTCTGAGCACACCGGCGCTGCGTCACGCCATGCGCAAGCGCGCTTACCTGTTCGCCCGCGATATGATCTGGAAAAAATCCGCGCAGGGCTACATGGCGAGTTTCTCCCGGGTCCGCAGCGACCGCATGGCGACTCCCCGAGTCCAGTTTTCGGCACGCTCCACCGGGAAATCGCTGAACCAGTTGCCCGAATTAAAACTCAGCCACGTGAATGCCCTTACCGATGACACCGGGATGCTGCAACATGCCATTTTTACCATCCCCAACCGCGCCGAGGGATATACCACCGATGACAACGCGCGCGCCCTCATTTTTACCGTGCTGTTGAATCAGCTGGGCGTCGAGTCCACCAGCCTGTCTGCTGCCGCCAACCCGGATTGGGCATTCCGCTACATGGCATTCCTCGAGCATGCCTTCAATCCCAGGCTGAAAAGGTTCCGGAACTTTCTGGGCTACGACCACCAGTGGTTGGAAGAACAGGGCTCGGAAGATTCTCACGGCCGCGCCTTGTGGGCGCTCGGAACCCTGCTGGGCCGGTCCGGGAATCCCGGCCTGCGGGGCGCCGCCGGCCGCCTGTTTGAGTTCTCCGTGCCGGCGGTGGTCGAGTTTCACAGCCCCCGGGCCTGCGCCTATGCCCTGCTTGGGATTCAGGAGTACCTGCATTCGTACGCGGGAGACCGCGACGCCCAGCGTGTACGGTCCGCACTGGGGCAAAGACTGCTCGACATGTATGAGTCGGTCCACCGTCCAGAGTGGAAGTGGTTTGAGGATGTAGTTGCCTATGGCAATGCCAGACTGCCTCAGGCCCTGCTGCTGGCGGGGTCGGCCTGCGGGAATGAACCCATGATTTCCGCCGGTCTCGATTCTCTTGAATGGCTCATGGAAACCCAGCATTGCCCCGCCAATGGACACTTTGTGCCCATCGGCTCGGAGGGATTTTACCGCCAGGGTGGAGAACAGGCGCGATTCGATCAACAACCGGTTGAAGCCGCAGGAGCTGTGTCCGCCTGTTTACAGGCTTACCGGGTCACCGGCGACGATCGCTGGCGCGTGGATGCGTGGTCCGCCTTCAACTGGTTCCTGGGCGACAACGATCTCCAGCTTCCGCTTTACGATTCTGCCACTGGCGGCTGCCGGGACGGTTTGCATCCCGACCGCGCCAATCAAAATCAGGGAGCGGAATCCACCCTGTCTTTCCTGATGGCATTACTCGAAATGAGTTCCCTTCAAATCCCTGAGAAATTGGAAGGCCGGTGATGACTGCTCCCGAAACCACGCTGATCAACGTCGAAAGCCCTCACTATCCGCCCCTGCTCCTGCGCCACCCGGGCAACCCCATCCTCACGCGCAAGCACTGGCCGTACTCCATCAACAGCGTGTTCAATGCGGGCGCAACCTTGCTGCAGGATGGCACCACGTTGCTGCTGTGCCGCATCGAAGACCGCCGCGGCTTGTCGCATCTGTGCGCCGCCCGCTCGCACAATGGAGTCGACGGCTGGCAGATCGACCGCGAACCCACCTTGATGCCTAACCCCAAGGATTATCCGGAGGAGGTCTGGGGCATCGAGGACCCGCGCATCACCTTCGTGCCCGAGCTGCAACAGTACGCCGTGACCTATACCTCGTACTCGCGTGGCGGCCCGGGTGTGTCATTGGCCCTGACCAATGACTTCCGCACTTTCGAGCGCTACGGCGTCATCATGACGCCCGATGATAAAGATTCCGCGCTTCTGCCCCGGCGCATCAACGGCTATTGGGCGCTCATTCATCGCCCCATGACGCCCCTCGGGGCCCACATGTGGATTTCCTACTCGCCCGACCTGCGCCACTGGGGCCGGCACAGGCCCATACTGGAAGCCCGCCGCGGCGCCTGGTGGGACGCCAACAAGATCGGACTCTCCCCGCCGCCCATCGAGACCTCAAGAGGCTGGCTCGTCCTCTACCACGGAGTGCGGCACACCCCTTCGGGATGTTTATACCGGCTGGGCCTGGCACTTTTCGATCTGGAGAATCCGGAAAAATGCCTGCTGCGCGGCGACTCCTGGATCTTTGGGCCGGAAGCGGACTACGAACGTAATGGCGACGTCAACGATGTCGTGTTCCCCTGCGGATACACGATGGAACCCGATGGCGACAACGTCAATATTTACTACGGGGCCGCCGACTGTTCGATCGCACTCGCCCGGGCCAGCGTGCGGGCGTTGCTCGAGTGGCTCGATGCCAACGGGAGTTGTGAACGGCGGCGATCGCAGGATGTATGAACCCAGTGCTTTGGCTCTTCGAGTTTGTCTTCCGCTGCCGTCACCGCGAGATGAGCCGCGTGTTCACTATCAAGGGCAGAACGTATCAGGTCTGTTTCAAATGCGGACGAGAGTTTGAGTGTTCGGAACCCCCAGTCCTCTGATCTTGCCCGGCACAAGGCGCTTCGCCGGTATGCTCTTCAGATGTGTGCTGTGTTTCTCAGACGCCAGGCTGCGCATTTGTCATGTATTTAGTTTCTTACGCCCTGGTTCTTACGCCCTGGTTTTATGTCCTTAATTACGCCAAAAGAGGAAGACCCTATGACCGATCCCGTAAGCATTACCCTGCCCGGAGTTGTGAAAGAAGCCATCCCCTCATCCGATCCAACCGTGCCGGAAAAAGCGCAGATCGCTATTCAAAGTGTTGATGAACCGCAGGAGATCGGCATCGACAACATTCTGACCATGAAAAACGGCGACCAAGTGATCCTCAAAAAGGGTGCGGCGGTAACCGTCACCATCAAGGCGTAGGCAGAAGGCGACTGACGATTTCTACTCCGGCGTGAAGCGGCCAATGCCCCAGTTCCCGATGTGAGCAGTCTTGCTCAGACAAGACAGCGCCTGCCTGTCATTCTTTAATCTGCTGAGTGTGTAAATAGCGACGAATCCTTAATTCGGAGCTCTCATTCCTTAGTCGCGGCGGGTCAGGTCCCGGCCAGTTCAAGTCGAAGCGACCACATGCAGCGATTTTGACATTCTTCGTCCGTGTTGGGCCGCGGAACTTCACGGCAACACGATGCGACCCTAAGGACTCGAACAACAATTAGGGTAAACACCCTCGGCGGAGAGGGCGTCTGCCCGCGCAAACAGGAAAGGTCAAAAACCATGCCTTTAATTCAGATCCTGGAAGTTCTGATCGTGGTAGGTGTTCTGCTATGGCTGGTGAACCGCTTCATTCCGATGCAGTCGTCCATCAAGTCGATCCTGAACGGCGTCGTGGTAATCGCCGTGGTTCTCTGGCTGTTGAATGTTTTTGGACTGTTTCATTCCCTTTCCCGAATCCACGTCGGGAATGGATGAGCGGATTATGAGCAAGTCATAATCCCGACCCGCGGATTCAAGGCGGAAACTAGAGCAGGACGGCAGATATCTGCCATAAGGAGAGACCTTTGAATACCAAGCTTCTGTTAGCAGCCGGACTCACCCTCAGTTTGAGTGCATTCGCACAGAGCAATTCTCAAGCCGTCGAGCCCATGGAACACACCCCGACCTTCCGGGTGACCGTGGTCAGCCGCAGTATTCAGGCGGTCAATTACCAACATCGCGGCGGAGCCACCAAGATGGATTTCGCCGGTACTGACTTGATGCCCCAGGCCCGCGGCGAAGCCAAAGTAGAGAGCAAGAAGGGCTACATCGAAATCGAAGTCGAGTTCGCCAACCTGGAAAATCCTACGACTTTCGGCAACGAGTATCTCACCTACATCCTGTGGGCCATCTCGCCCGAGGGCCGGGCAGTCAACTTGGGCGAAATCCTGGTGGGCGATAACCATCGCAGCAAGGTCGATGTCACCACCGATCTGCAGGCCTTCGCTCTGGTCGTGACCGCGGAACCGTATTATGCGGTGCGCCAACCCAGCAACGTGGTGGTGCTCGAAAACGTGGTCCGCGAGGACACCAAAGGAACCACCGAGGCCATGCACACCAAGTATGACCTGCTGGAACGCGGTGGCTACATCCCCACCGGCTACAAATTCGATCCGGTGGTGCTGAACACAAAGCTGCCCCTGGAATTCTTCGAGGCCCGCAACGCCCTGCGCATCGCGCAATCCGAAGGCGCCGAAACCTACGCTCACGACAGTTATCAGCATGCCTCCCGCTTGATGGACCAAGTGGATGCCGATGCCGTCAGCAAGCACAGCGATCGCAAGGCCATGATCGGGGTTGCCCGCGAAGTGGTGCAGACGGCCGAAGACGCCCGCGCCATCACGGTCAAGAAGATCGAGCAGGAGCGACTGGAGAACGAACGCCAGGCTGCCGCAAACGCTCAAGCCAACACCCAGGCTGAAGCCGACGACGCGACCCGCCAGAAAGAGCAGGCACAGTCGGAGCAGGCCCGCGCCGAACAAGCCAGGGCTCAAGCTGAGTCGGATGCGTCGCGAGCGCAAGCAGCCACGGCCCGGGCCCAGGCCGATGCGGCCAGAGCCCAGGCGGACGCCAATCAGGCCAAATCCGATATGGAAGCTAACCAGGCTTCGTCAGCCGATGCCCTCTCCGCGGCCCAGGCGGACGCGGACCAGTCACGGCTGGCCGCGCAACAGGCCCAGTCGAGCGTGCAACAGGCGGAAGCCGACAAGGCGGCCATGCGCTTGCGCTTGTCCGAGCAGCTCAACACCATTCTGCAGACGCGCGACAGCGCGCGCGGGCTCATCGTCAGCATGTCCGATGTTTTATTTGACACCGGTAAATATTCGTTGAAGCCGGGCGCGCGGGAGAAGCTGGCAAAAGTTGCCGGCATTCTGCTGGCCTACCCTGGACTCAACATCGAAGTGGGCGGCTATACCGACAATGTGGGCGGCGATCAGATGAACCAGACCCTCTCTGAAAACCGCGCTGCCTCAGTGCGGGATTACCTGGTGCAACAAGGCGTGTCGTCGAGTGCGGTCACAGCCAAAGGCTTTGGCAACAGCCTGGCCGTAGCTTCAAACGACAACTCCGCCGGCCGGCAGCAGAACCGGAGAGTTGAGCTTCTCGTGTCCGGCGAAGCCATCGGCAACCCGGTCAATCCCCAAACCGGAAGCTTGCAGTAGAGCGAGCGCGACTCAGCAGCAACGGAGGCAGCACATATGAAAATGATCGCAATTACCAGCACGGCCATCCTGTCCTTGATTCTCGGAGTCGCTGGACCTGCCTGTGCCCAGCACGAAGAGCACGGCGACAAGCAAGACCACGCCAAACAGCAACAGGGCGGGCATGAGAGAGGCCAACCCGAACAGCAGCATGCTCAGAAACCGCAACCGCAGCATGCCCAACCGCAGGGTCAGCAGAGGCAACAACAGACCCAGCGTGACCAGCAGCAGCCTCAGCATAACCAGCAACAACATGCCCAGCAGCAGCGGCAGGAGCAGAACGACCACCAGCAACACGCCCAGCAGCAGCAGCAGCGGCAGGACCGGAACGACCACTACACCCGTTCCGCGCAAGGGCGAGGCAACGATAGACGCCAGTACTCGCCACAGCAGCAGCGGGTCCAGCGGAGCGCATGGCAGCAGCATCGCTCACAGAACTGGCAGTCCGACCACCGCAACTGGCAGCAACGCGGCGGCTACCGCGGCTACCGTGTCCCCGAGTACCGGTACCGCGGGTACTTTGGCCCCAGCCATGGATTCCGCATCGGCGGCCTCCCCTTTCTGGTGGTAGGCGGATATCCGCGCTTCCAGTATCAGGGCTATTGGATCAGTGCGGTCGATCCCTGGCCGTCCGGCTGGGGCGATGACTGGTACGACAACGACGATGTGTACGTCAGCTACGAGGACAACGGCTACTACATGTACAACCGCAGTTATCCCGGCCAGGGAATTGCGATCAACATCACGTTTTAGCGCGGGTTTCGGCGGTGCAGCTTCGGGAGAGACTGCACCGCATAAACCCATTGACTTAAGGAGCGACCATGCTAGGAACTGTCCTGATCGTCGTACTCATTCTCGCGCTCTTAGGAGCGCTTCCCCGCTGGTCGCACAGCCGGGACTGGGGCTATGCCCCAACCGGCGGCGTGGGCGTGATCATTCTCATCGTTGTCGTTCTCGTGCTTCTGGGCCGTATTTAAACTATGCGCCGCAAACCATCAAAATGTGGGCGCGAGCGTCCCCGCTCGTGCCCGTCCGCGACGCAGTATCTCGGGAGAGAAAATCCCCGACAGCGGGAGGCACGGGCGGGCACGCCCGCGCCCACACCTGCCTGGACCTGCCTGGCGCTCCTTCTCATCCTGCTCATGTGCTGCGGCGGCTCGTCCGCGTATTCCGTCCTGACTCACGAACAAATTGTTGACCTGCTCTGGACTGACGCCCTTCGTCCCCTCCTTCTGCAGCGCTATCCCGGACTCACGGAGGAGCAAATCACCGAGGCGCATGCCTACGCCTATGGCGGCGCCGTCATCCAGGACCTGGGCTACTATCCCTTCGGCAGCGTACAGTTCAGCAATCTGGTGCATTACGTTCGCAGCGGCGACTTCGTGCTGGAACTGCTGCGCCAGAGTCAGGATGTTAACGAGTACGCCTTCGCCCTGGGCGCGCTGTCGCATTATGCCTCGGACATCGCCGGCCATCCCGCGGTCAACCAGGCGGTGGCCATCGAGTATCCGAAGTTGCGCGCGCGCTTCGGCAAGTCGGTTCGCTATGCCCAGGACAAGACGGCGCATCTGAAAACCGAGTTCGGGTTTGATATGGCGCAGGTGGCGAAGAATCGTTACGCCTCGGAGCGATACCACGATTTCATCGGCTTCAAGGTATCCAAGCCGCTGCTGGAGCGGGCCTTCCCAATGGTGTATGGATTGGAATTGAAAGACGTGCTGGCACACGAAGACCTGGCCATCGGCTCCTACCGTTTCTCGGTCAGCCGGCTGATTCCCCAAATGACCCAGGTGGCGCTGCAAATCCATAAGAAGGACCTGAAGCGCGAGATACCCAATTTCGAGAAACGAAAATTCCTGTATCGGCTTTCGCGTTCCGACTATGAAAAAGAGTGGGGGAAAGATTACGTGAAGCCCGGGATGGGAACGCGGATCCTGTCAACCCTCTTGCGCTACATGCCGAAAATTGGTCCGTTCAAAAAGCTGGGCTTCAATAACCCGACTCCGCAAACCGCCGATCTCTATATCAAGAGCATCAATGCCACCGTGGATCAGTACCGTGCTTTCCTCGAAGCGGTGCGGACCGACACGCTGGTGCTTCCCAACTATGATTTTGATACCGGTAACCCGACCCGGGCGTCGGAATATTCGCTCACCGACGACGGCTATGCCAAATTACTGGCCCAGCTTTCCAACCGGAAGTTCGACCTGGCGTCCCCGGAACTGCGGGCGAACATCATGCAGTTTTATTCCGACCTCTCACTGCCCATCGAAACCAAGAAGGACGCGGCTCACTGGCAGGGCGTGCTGACCGGTCTTGACCAGTTGAAGACGGCAGCTCCGGTTCAGACTCTTGCCGGCCGTCCGGCGCCGGCAATTGAATGAAATGCTGCACCGCCAACCACACCCTCATCAGACACTCATCTCATCCCACCGCACCCAACGACCGTGCGCCGCTCAGGCGCTCGATTTGGATCTCGCTCATCGGGATGGCGCTGGTGTTTGCGCTGGCTCTGACCGGCCAGGCACAATCCGTCACTTCGACGTTTGCCCCAGCCATGCCGACCGTAATCGTCATCGGATTTGTGGGCGGGTTTATCAGTCACGACAATCCCAATCATAGCGAGGTGCAGCTGGCGGCGCGCCTGCGCCAGACCTATCCCGCGGGGGTCGCGGTGGAGACCTTTGAGAGCTATCACAAGGGAAGAGCCCGCAAGCGAGTCCTCAGCCTGCTGGATACGAACCACGACGGGACTCTCACCCTCGAGGAGAAGCAGAATGCCCGCATCATCATTTACGGACACAGTTGGGGCGGCTCAGCCGCCCTGGCCGTGGCACGGCGCCTCGAAAAAGACGGCATCCCCGTGCTCCTGACGGTTCAAGTGGATAGCATTTCGATGTTTCGCAAAAATGATGCGGTCATCCCCGCCAATGTGGCCCGGGCGGCGAATTTCTACCAGCCCCACGGACTGCTGCACGGCCAGTCCAAGATTC
>Ga0207678_10004515_pt1 | contig 12514 bp, 9 predicted proteins | sample KBSC63metaG_FD_184319 | JGI IMG/M metagenome (GOLD analysis project Ga0207678, IMG submission 184319) | Corn rhizosphere microbial communities from Kellogg Biological Station, Michigan, USA - KBS C6-3 metaG (SPAdes) (version 2) | ecosystem: Host-associated > Plants > Roots > Rhizosphere > Soil ... | reverse complement strand
CTCTGCTGCTGGAATACTGCACCCGGGCGCGGGACGCGGGCCGGACCGTCCTGCTGCTCGACGCGCGCGAGGTCGATCCCTCGCCCGAGGGATTCGAGGACGCGGCGGCGGCCGCGCTCGGCCGCCCGTTCGGGACCGAGACCGGCCGGCGCCTGAGTGAGCTGGTCACGGGCGGCGTCCTGCTGGTCGACGGCTACGAGCAGCTCGGCCCCATCGACGGCTGGCTGCGCCAGGCGTTCCTGCCCGCGCTGCCGGCCGACTGCGCGGTCGTGCTGGCCGGCCGCGAGGCCCCCGCCGCGCCCTGGCGCAGCGATCCCGGCTGGCGCTCGGTGGTCGGGGTGCACCGCCTCGGCGACCTCGACGAGGCGGAGAGCGGCGAGCTGCTCGAGCGCGCCGGGGTGGCGTCGGCGGCCCGGCCGCAGCTGGTGCGGCTGGGGCGCGGCCACCCGCTGGCCATGGCGCTGCTGGCCGACATCGCCGTCACCGGCACCGTGCCCGACCGCCTCGCCGAGGTCCCGGACCTGGTCGCGGCGCTGCTGGAGTCGCTGCTCCGGGGCGCGCCCGCGGACGCGCACATGACCGGGCTGGCCGCCTGCGCCATGGCCTGGCTGACGACCGAGGAGCTGCTCCGGCAGGTGGTGGGGGCCGCGGCGGGCGAGGTGTGGGCGTGGCTGGAGCGGCGGCCGTTCGTCATCCGCGGGCCGAACGGGCTCTTCCCGCACGACCTGGCCCGCGACGTGCTCGACGCCGAGTTCGAGCGCCGCTGGCCCGAACGGTACCGCGCGCTGCACCGCGTCGTTCACGACCACGTGGTCGCCAGCCTGCGTTCGGCCACCGGACCCGACCGGCAGATGCTGGCGCAGCACCTTTTGTACCTGCACCGCGGCAGCCCGTTCAACGAGGTCATCGGCTCGCTGCGGGCGCAGGGTTCGGCCGCGGTGGTCCCCGCGCGCCGGGAGGATCACGAGCCGGCGCTGTCGCTCATCGAGCACTTCGAGGGCCAGCGCAGCGCCCGGCTGGCCGAACGGTGGTTCGCGGAGCAGCCGGAATCCCTCAGCGTGGTGCGGGACCACCAGGGCCTGGCCAGCTTGGTCTTCCACGTCATGCACCCGACCGGCTCGCCGATGGAGGACCGCGATCCGGTCATCCGGGCGGTGCTGGACCACGCGGCGCGGCAGGGCCCGGCCCGCCCGGGTGAGCAGATCTGCATCGGGCGGTTCCTGGCCGGCCGGCGCGGGTACCAGAGCGATCCGTACGCGGTGCTGGCCGGCCCGGTGTCGTCGCTGATCGAGTGGGTGTCGCGCCCGCTGGCGTGGTCGTTCGTCGCGATCGTCGACGACGCCACCTGGGGGCCGATCTTTGACTACATCGCGTTCACCCGGCAGCTGGAGGTCGAGTTCGACGGCCGGGTGCACGTCGTCTACGGCAACGACTGGCGGCGCCTGCCGGCCGGCACCTGGCTCGACCTGATGAGCGAGCGGGAGCACTCGGGCGGCACCGGTCCGCCGCCGGCGTCCCTGCTGCGCCCTCCCCCGCTGGACCGGGCGCGCTTCGCCACCGCGGTCAGGTCGGCGCTGCCGGAGCTGCACCGACCCGCCCGGCTGGCCGCCAGCCCGCTGATGGGCTCGTCGCTGGTAGCCCTGTCGACGGCAGCGGAGCCCGGCGGCGCAAGCGCCGAACGGCTCCGCGCGACCATCGAGGACGCCATCGGCTGCCTCGGCGACCAGCCGCTCGAGGCCGTACTGCGGCGCACCTTCGTCCGCGGCGCGCCGACCCAGGAGGCCGCCGCCGAGGTGCTCGGCCTGCCCTTCAGTACCTACCGGCGTCACCTGGCCAAGGCGGTGGAGCAGCTCACCGACGTGCTGTGGGCGGTGGAGATCGGCGAGGTGCGGTTGTCCTCCCCGGGTGAACAGCTGAGCAGCGATTGAGCACCATCTGGCCTGGAGACTGAGCACCGCGCGGGCCGATGCTGACGGGTACCGAAGTCGATACCCGGAGGTGCACGGTGGCGGAGATACTTGTACTAGGCGCGGGCCTGTGTGGTTTGTCCACGGCCATGCTGCTGGCTCGCGATGGTCATCAGGTGACGGTCCTGGAGCGCGACCCGGCCGCCCCGCCGGAGCCGGCGCAGGCGTGGGAGGCGTGGGAGCGCCGGGGAGTTAATCAGTTCCGCCTGCCGCACGTCATGCTGCCGCCCTGGCGGGCCAGGATGGAGCGGGAACTGCCGGAGGTCCTCGACGAGGTGCTGGCCGCGGGCGGGCTGCGGCTCGACACGCTGGCCATGCTCCCGGAGTCGCGGCGCGGCCCGCGGCGCGACGGGGACGAGCGCTTCAAGACCGTCACCGCGCGCCGCCCGGTGCTGGAGGCGGCGGTGGCCGCCGTGGCCGGCCGCACGCCCGGCCTCACCATCCGCCGCGGCGTCGCCGTGACCGGCCTGCTCGCCGATTCGCCAGCACGGGCGCGCGCCGCCCGGGTCAGGGGCGTGCTGGCGGCTGGCGGCCAGGCGCTGCGCGCCGACCTGGTGGTCGACTGCTGCGGCCGGCGCTCGCCGCTGGGGTCGTGGCTGGAGGCCATCGGCGCCCCGCGGCCGGCCGAGGAGCGGGAGGACTGCGGCTTCTTCTACTACGGCCGGCACTTCCGGACGCGGACCGGTGAACTGCCCCGGGCCGAGGCGAACCTGCTCCAGCACTACGACTCGGTGTCGGTCCTGACGCTGCCGGGGGACAACGGCACCTGGAGCGTGGTCTTCACCACCGCGGGCCGGGACCGGCACCTGCACGCGCTGCGCGAGCCTGACCGCTGGGACGCCGCGCTGGCGCGCTACCCGCTGGCGGCGCACTGGCGGGACGGCGAGCCGATCACCGGCGTCGACGTGATGGCCGGCCTCGAGGACCGGCACCGCCGCCTGGTGGTCGACGGGGTCCCGGTCGCCACCGGTGTGGTGGCCGTCGGCGACGCCTGGGCCTGCACCAACCCGTCGCTAGGACGGGGCGCCACGATCGGCCTGCTGCACGCCTGCACCCTGCGGGACGTGCTGCGCGACGTCGGCCCGGACGACCCGGAGAAGCTGGTCCGGCGGTTCGACGAGGTGACCGCCGCGGTGGTGGAGCCGCTATACCGGACGACGCTGTGGTTCGACCGCAACCGGCTGGCCGAGGTCGCCGCCGACGCCGGCGGTGACGGCGGCGCGGCCGGCGCCGCCGGACAGGCCGGTGACCCCAGGTGGGCGGCCGGCAAGGCGCTGTTCGCGGCCAGCCTGGCCGATCAGGACCTGGCCCGCGAGTACCTGTCGGTGGCACTGCTGCTCAGCCCGGCTGACGAGGTGTTCGCCCGGCCGGGCGTGGCCGAGCGGGTGATGCGGCTCGGGGCCCACGCCCCGCGATACCCGCTGCCCGGGCCGAACCGGCGGGAACTGCTCGCGGCCATCAGCGGCTAGAGGAGGCAACCATGCCGATGCAACTGGACGGCATCACCCTGACGGCCGATGACCACGGCGCCGGCCGGGCCGCCGTGGATGTCCAGGCGATCCGCCGGCATTTCGTGTTCCCCGAGGTTGGCCGCGTGGTGACGAATAATGCGGCGAGCACCCAGCCGCCGGATGAGCTGCTCGAGCTCTACCGGTCGCTCGCCGCCGGATACGAGAACGTCCACCGGGGGCAGTCCGATGCCTCCCGGGCGATGACCGCGCTGTTCGAGGAGTCCTACGATACGATCGCGCGATTCCTGGGCGCACCGGGCCGGGCCAGTATCGCGCTGTACCGGAACACCACCGAGGCCATCAACGCGGTCATGTACTCGCTGCTGACCGAGTTCCGCGACGGCGACAACGTGGTCACCACGATGATGGAGCACAACTCCAATTACGTCCCGTGGTATGCGATGTGCCGGGAGATCCTGCCCCGGCTGGGGCGGCGGGTGGAATACCGCCTGGCGCGCTTCGACCCGGGCACCGGCGAGCTCGACCTTGATCACCTGGCGTCGCTGATCGACGCGCGTACCAAGCTCGTGTGCTGCACCGGCGCGTCGAACTTCCTCGGCACCCGCATTCGGCTGCCAGCGGTCCGCGCGCTGGCCGACGGCAGCGGGTACCGGCAGCCAGGCGGTGAGCGACGCTCGTACCTGCTGGTCGACGCCGCCCAGCTGGTGCCGGGGTCGTTCGTCGACGTGCAGGCGCTGGACGTGGACTACCTGGCGTTTTCCTTTCACAAGCTGCTGGCGCCGTTCGGCGTGGGTGTGCTGTACGCCAAGGAGCACCTGCTGGCGTCGTCGCTGCCGTTCCTGTACGGCGGGGACATGATCGCCGAAGGGCGCGTGTTCCCGGACCGGGTCGGCTACACCTGCCTGCCCTGGAAGTACGCCGCCGGAACGCCCAACATCTTGGGCGCGATCGTCTCCGCCCAGGCGCTGCGCATCCTGCTGGACCTGGCGCTCTCGCCAGAATGCCCCGCCTACTTCGGGACCGGCAAGCCCATCGAACGCGCTGCCGTCGAGTCCGCGATGGGCCGCGTCTCGGCGTGGAACCGGCAGCTCACCAGCAGGGCACTGGACGGGCTCGGCGCCATCCCCGGGATTACGATCTACGGGCCCCGCGATCCGGCGCGCCGCACCTCGCTGGTCGCGTTCAACGCCGCCGGGCGCGACCCGGTGGCCGTGGCCGAGGGCCTGAACCGGGCCGGAGTGGAATCACGCGCGGGCTGCCACTGCGCCACGCTCGCCCACCACGCGCTCGAACTGACCCCGCGCGGAAGCTGCCGCCTGAGCTTCTACCTCTACAACACCCTGGACGAGGTCGATCAGGCGGTAGCTGCGGTGGCCGCCATCGCCGCCGGCCCGAGCGGGCCTGCTGAGAGGGGATTCCCATGGACAGGATAAACACGGCCGTGCGTGCTGGCCCGCCGGTCAATGACCTGGTGACCCGTGCGGGAAATGGCGACAAGCAGGCCTGGGACACCCTTGTCGAGCGGTACGCCCCGCTGATCTGGTCCATCTGCCGCAGGCACCGGCTTAGCAGTGCCGACGCCGTCGACGTCGGCCAGAGGGTCTGGCTGCAGCTCGTGAGCCAGCTAGACAAGATCCGCGATCCCGCCGCACTCCCCGGCTGGCTGGCTGCCACGACCCAGCGGGAATGCGGCCAGCAGACCGAAATGGCCGGGCAAGAGCTGCTGACGGGCGAGCGGCATGCAGCGCTGCGCGAGGCGTTCACCCGCCTGCCCCCATGCTGCCAGCGGCTGATCGCCGTGCTCACGGAGGATCCACCCGTGCCGTACGCCCAGATCAGCGCCAGGCTGGGCATCCCGATCGGGAGCATCGGGCCAAGCCGCCGCCGCTGCCTGGACAGGCTGCGCCGCGATCCGGCGATCACCGCTCTGCTCGCCGCCATCCGCTAGCCGCGCTCCACCCGGCGGAACGCCAGCCACAGGCCCGACAGCACGATCGCGAACACCGGCAGCCAGGCCAGCCGTTCGGCCACCCACAGGCCGCCATCCGGGGCGGTCAGCAGACCCGGCACCCGGCCGATCAGCAGGCCGACGGAACTGACCGTGACAAACGCCGTCTGGTGCCACAGGAACAGGGTCATCGCCGACAGGTTGACCATGGCGATCGCGGCCCAGGCCAGGGGGCGGCGCATCAGCCGCGCCAGCCGGTCGCGCAGCAGCAGGGCCAGGCCGCACTGGGCGACCCCGAAGGCCACCGCGGCCAGGGTGGGCGGGTTCAGGTTCGAGATGCGGGCTCCGTTCACGCCGACCATGCTGGCCGGGTACCCGGCCCAGGCGATCAGCGCGGCGGTGGCGGCGGCGCCGCCGACCAGCATCAGCGCGGGGACCCGGCGGCCGCGCAGCGATCCCTGGGCCCAGGCGACGCCGAGCAGGTAGGGGACGAGCCAGCCAGCGGCGACGTTGACCCAGCCCACCCAGCCGGGTCCGTGCAGGCCGAACCGAACCAGGTCGGTTACGGCCACCACGGCGGCCGGGAAGGCCGCCGCCCACGCGCCGAACCGCCGGACCAGCCCCAGGGCCGCCGGGGTCAGCGCGGTCAGCCCCGCGTACACGCCCAGGAACCACAGCGGGCTGATGACCAGGAACAGCAGAGTGTGCACGGTGGTAGCCGGGACACCCGCCAGCAGCATGCCGGCCGTGACCGGGACCCAGACCGCGACCAGGGCCGCGACCGGCCGGGCGAGCCGGATCATGCGCTTGCGCAGCCAGGGGAGGTACTCGCCGCGGTAGCCCCGGGCCGCGGAGTAGCCGCCGACCAGGAAGAACACCGCGAGCGTCTGGAAGATCCAGGACACCGGGGCCAGCCACGGCATCGAAGCCAGCGGGCTGTCGTCGTGCAGCACCGTCCCGTGGTGGCTGCTGCCGGTCACCAACGCGGTGACCAGCCAGTGGCCGCCGATGACCCCCGCGATGGCCAGGGCACGCAGCGCGTCGACCGCGCGGTCGCGCTGCGGTGGCGTCGCCGTGTCGATGCGCCGGGCAAGCTGGCGGGCCTGCGCTAGGGCGGTCATCGGGTCACCGCCGCGGGGTCGCCCAGCGCGATGGAGGTCAGGTTGCGCAGCGAGACCGAGCCCGGGTCCAGGTAGCCGCTGTGGCCGCTGTCACCGGTGGCGAAGACGCGCGCACCGAACCCGTTCGACATCGGGTCGGCGCCGAAGCCGAGCCCGAACAGCTGGATGTGCGGCACGAACCTGATCGAGTCGCCGCTCTCCCGGCCGGCCCACACCCGGGCCCTGGTGTGGAGCGAGGCCACCGAGGAGGCGTCCATCCCCGGGCTGCCGAACACCGCGATGTCGGTGACCGGCAGGTGCGGCGCGGCCAGCCCGCAGACCACCGACCCGTAGCTGTGGCACAGCAGCGCGACCCGGTCGCCGTGCCGGGCCAGCGCAGTGACCAGCGGCCGCAGGGCCTGCGCCCCCTGCCCGGCGTCGCCCGAGGTCATCACGCCCGGGCTGAGCATGGCCGGGGCGGGGTAGCCGAGCCAGGCGATGACCGCCAGCCGCTCCCCCGGATCGAGGCGGCGTGCCTGCGCGGCGAGCGCCTCGGCGCCGCCGCCCGGCGACGCCGGTCCCCGGGAGAAGAACGTGGCCAGCGTCGTGTCGGAGCCCGGCACCAGGATCGCGACCCGCGTCGCGGTGGCCAGGTTGCCGATGACCATGGCGGCTACGCCCTGGCCGTTCGGGTTGAAGAACAGCACCTGCCGGGGGGCCAGGCGGGCCAGGGCGCTGGCGAGCTGGCTGTCCCGGTGGCGGATAGCCGCCCGTTCGGCCGTCTTGATCGCCCTGGCCTCGGCCGTGTAACGGTCCGATAGGGCGCTGGCCGTCAGCGCGGGGGGTGCCTGGGGCACGGCGGCCGTGCTGGACGGCCAGGCCGCGGCCGTCGTGCCGAACATGGCCACCGCGACCAGCGGCGCGGCGGCCAGGTAGCGGAGTCTCATCGTGGCGTCCTTCCTGCGTGATCGCGTTTACGGTCAGGAAGCTACGGACGCCGATGCGTAGCCGGCGTCGGCCAGGCGAACCCATTGCCGGCCTGCCCCGCGGGTATGAGGCCGGTGGCGCGGGCCCGCCCCTCGGGGTGCCGCCGACCGCCACCGGGCCGGCCCACCCCTACTGGGGTAGGGGCTCACAGATACGCCGCGCGGGGGACGAGGTTCCGGGGTCAGCGCGCCTACGCTGATGAACATGGAACAGAACGCCGTGCGCAGGTTCGCGGCGACGTTCGTGACCGACACCACGATGCCGCCGACCCCGCGTCCCAGCTGGCTGCGGCGCGGGCGGTACGACCTCGTCGAGGTCGCCGACGTGATCATCGCGCTGATCTGCTTCGCGGCCACCAACTCGACGCTGACCAACGCGAACGCCGGCCACCATGGCCACCACGCGACCAGCGTGCTGGTCCTGCTCGCGTTCGTCGTCAGCGCGCCGCTCGTGCTGCGCACGCGTTTCCCGCTCAGCGCGTGGGCGGTTTCCGCGGCGGCCATCATCTTTTCGAGCCTGGCGATCCCGCCGGGCTCGCTCAGCGGGCCGGACGTCCCGGTGGCGGGCGCACTCGTCTACGGCCTGTGCCTGTACGCGGTGGCGCTCCGCTGCCGGCCGCGGATCGTGGCTGCCGCGGCGGCCGTCACCGTGGCCGGGGCGGTGTTCGTCGATCCCGGGGTAGTGGCCCAGGCTGTCTTCCTGGCCGCGGTTCCCATCCTCCTCGGCGTCGTGGTCCGGGTGCGGCGCAGCGGCGCGCGCCAGCTCGAGGAGCAGGAGCGCCGGCACTCCGGCGAGCGCGCGCTGCTCGAGGAGCGGCAGCGCATCGCCCGGGAGCTGCACGACGTGGTCGCCCACCACATGTCGGTGATCGCGATCCAGGCCGAAGCCGCGCCCTACAAGACCGCCGATCCGCCGCCGGAGCTGGTGGAGAGCTTCGGCGAGATCAGGGCCAGCGCGCTGGCCGGGCTGGCCGAGCTGCGCCGGGTGCTCGGCGTGCTGCGCACCGGCGAGCCTGGCACCGCGCCCCAGCCCGGGCTGGCCGAGCTCGACACCCTGCTCGACTCGGCTCGCAGCGGCGGCGTGTCGGTCGCCGTGACCTGCAGCGGGAACCCCGTGGACCTGCCGGAGGGCGTCGACCTGTCCGCATACCGAATCGTGCAGGAAGCGCTGAGCAATGCGATGCGGCATGCGCCGGGCGCGCGCGTGCAGGTGCAGGTGGCGTACCGACCCGACAGCCTGACGCTCGAGATCCGCAACGATGGCGTCGCCTCGGTGCTGGTGGCCAGCGGGACCCGGGCGGCCGGAGGCGGGCACGGCCTGGTCGGCATGCGGGAACGCGCCACGATGCTGGGCGGCAGCCTGGACGCGGGCCCGACCGGAGACGGGGGATTCCGGGTGGCCGCGGTCCTGCCGGTGCGCCGCCCCGAGGAGGAAACGTGACGATCAGGGTGCTGGTGGCCGACGACCAGGGCATGGTCCGGTCGGGCTTCTCCATCCTGCTCAACGCGCAGCCCGACATCGAGGTGGTCGGCGAGGCCGTCAACGGCCAGGAGGCCGTCGCCCGGGTCGCCGACCTGTGCCCCGACGTCATCCTCATGGACGTCCGCATGCCGGTGATGGACGGCCTGCAGGCCACCCGGCAGATCGCGGCGGCCGATGGCGCGCCCCGGATCCTGGTCCTGACCACCTTCGACCTGGACGACTACGTGTACGAGGCGCTGCGCGCCGGCGCCAGCGGCTTCCTGCTCAAGGACGCCTCGGCCGGCGAGCTCGCCGCGGCCGTGCGAGTGGTCGCGTCCGGCGACGCGCTGCTGGCCCCCGCGGTGACCCGCCGCCTGATCGCGGAGTTCGCCCGCCTGGGCGCGCCCCGGGCCGCCAGCCGCAAGAACCTCGATGACCTGACCGAACGCGAGACCGAGGTGCTGGCCCTGGTCGCCCGCGGCATGTCCAACGCCGAGATCGCCGGCCACCTGGTCGTCGCGGAGCAGACGGTCAAGACCCACGTCAGCCGCGTGCTGATGAAGCTCGCGTTGCGGGACCGGGCGCAGGCCGTGGTCTACGCCTACGAGAGCGGCCTCGTGCGGCCCGGTGAGTAGCCGCGTGCCCGGCCGAGCCCGCCGCGCCGACGTGGCCTTTGCCGCGGCGGCTTGCGTCGTGCTCGCCGGGTACAACAACCTGGCGGGAGCCCGGCCCTGGCACCGGCGGTGGTATCCGGTGGTGAATGGGTGCGCCGCTGCGGCCGCCCTGGCCGCCGCGGCGGCCAGCGGGCTAACCGCCTCCGATCTCGGCCTGAGCCGGGACCGGCTGCGGGCCGGGCTCAGGTGGGGATCGGCGGCGGCCGCGCCGGTCGTGGCCGCGCTCGGGCTGGCCGCGGTGACCCCGGCGACCCGGCCCCTGCTCGACGATCAGCGGATCGCCGGCCTGGACCGCCGTCAGCTCGCCTACGACGTGCTGCTGCGCATCCCGGTCGGCACCGTCGCCTGGGAGGAGATCGCGTTCCGTGGAGTGCTCCGGGCCGCACTGCGCCGGGTGCTGGCCGAGCCCGCGGCGACCGCGGTGGGCAGCGCGGTCTTCGGGCTGTGGCATATCCGTCCGACCGCCGAGGCGCTGGCCGTTAACCGGCTCGCGGCCGGCCGGGGTGCCCGGATCCTGGCCGTCACCGCCGTGGCGGCCTGGACCGCGGGGGCGGGCGCGCTGATGTGCGTGCTGCGGGAACGCTCCGGCAGCCTGGCCGCGCCGGTCCTGCTGCACCTGGCGGCCAACGGCGCGGGGGCGCTGGCCAGCGCCCTGGCGTCACGGCTGCAGGAAGATACTGGGCTGGCCGGTGCCGGAGACGTACAGGTGGTCGCGGGCCCGGGTGCAGGCGACGAATAGGACGCAGCGTTCGCGTTGCAGGTCCAGGGTGTGGGTGGCGGCGTCCTCGGCTGGCGGGGTGACCGCGGCTGGTTCGGGGACCAGGCCGTGCTCGACGCCGATGACCGCGACGGCCTGGAACTCCAGGCCCTTCATCGCGTGCATGGTTCCGGCCCGAACGGCCTTGGTATCGCCCCGCCCGTTCAGCGAGACCGTCTCGATGCCCGCGAGCCGCAGCGCCTCGCGTGCCTCGCGGACCAAGGCGGCGGACCGGGCGGCCACGCCGATGGCATGAGGCTCGATGCCGTCGGATAGCCACGAGCCGATCCGTTCGGTGAGAAGACTGAATTCCTCGGCCCGTGAGACGGTCAGCCTTTGCTGCGGGCGCGGCCCGTGCACGGGCGACCGGTAGCCGATCAGCGAGTCTACCTCGCCGTCCAGGCCGGTCACCGGGTCCGTCCCGAGCAGCGGCACGGCCCAGGCCAGGATCTCCTGGGTGGTCCGGTAGTTCAGCGACAGCCGCCGGCTCCGGCCGCGCACGCTGATCCCGAGGCTGATCAGGGAAACCCGGTTGTCGTAGACGCGCTGGTGCGGGTCGGCCGCGATGAACAGGTCGTCCGGGCCGGGCGCGACGGCGGCGCGGAGCAGGCGCCACTGGGCTGGGTGCAGGTCCTGGGCCTCGTCCACCAGGATGTGGCGGTAGGCCGGCGTACCCGCCTGGCGGAGCAGGCGGGTGGCCTCGTTGGCCAGCTGCAGGTGGGTGGTCTGGCCGGCGGTTCTCAGTCCGGCGGTGACCTGCTGGGTGGCCTGCCAGACCTGGCTGCGCTGGGCCTTGGAGAGCGGGCGGCCGCGGCCGGTGCGGGCGCAGGTCAGGTAGGCCTGTTCGGTGTGCAGGTCCTGGGCCAGGATGACCTGTTCCCACTCGTTCTTGAGGAACGCGGGGGTGAAGGGTGTGGCTGTGGCGGCATCCGTCCAGCGGAGGCGGAGGGTGCGCTCGTCGGCGATGACGGGGGTGCCGCGGGCGTGCCTGACGATGCGGTAGGCGAGGCGGTCGACGTTCAGGACCTCGATCTTCTCGCGGATCCGGGGGTCAGGGATGAGGAGGCCGAGCTGGGCCTGGAGGGCTTCGGCCAGGTTGCCGGCGAAGGTGGTGACCAGGATGGGCGCGGCGGAGCGTTCGGCCAGGAAGGCGGCGCGGTGCAGGACAGTGACCGTCTTGCCGGTGCCGGGGCCGCCGGTGACCTGGGCGGAGCCGGAGTAGCCGGGGTGGTAGGCGATCTGGCGCTGGTCCGGGTGGAGGAAGGTGCGCCATGTTCCGAACGGCTGGGCCAGGATGAGCTGAAGTCCCTCCGGGCTGGACACGTAAGCGTCCGCCATGTCGTGCGGAAGGACTGTGACCAGGCAGTACGTGTCTCCGGTCGCGGGCGCGAGGACGATGCCGCGCCAGGGGCCGTCCAGCGGCATGATACGGAGCTGGTCGTTCTGGGGGTGCTGGGATGTCTGCAGGTACTGGGCTGGGTGCGGGTGCCGGGCGAAGGTGGCGATCGCCTGGTCGACGGAGCGCTGGACGCGCTTATCCAGCCTCACGTATTCCGTCAGGAAGTCTTTCGAGATCGCCAGCCGTGCCACCTGGGCATGGTACGGGCCAGCACGGACATCGGGTAGGCGTTTGCCTTGTCGCGCGGGAGGAACGTGAAGGGCGGCCCGCCTGGCCGTCGTAGGTGACGTGGAGCACGCCCCTGCTTGCGCTCCACGTCCGCCGCGGCGGCCACGCGGACTAGGGTATAAGTCGAAACGACTCATTGGAAGAGGACAATTGTGTCTTCGGGCGGGACAGGTTCCGGCGCGGCAGGTTCTGGCACGGCGGGGCGTCCGCTGACCGACTTCGAGCAGGTGCTGCTCGCCGTCATCGCCGGCGAGCCGCGTTCGGGGTACGGGCTGAAGAAGATGTTCACGTCCTCACCCGCGAGCGTGTACCAGCCCAGCCCGGGTGCGTTGTACCCGGCGCTCCGGCGGCTGGAGGAGCGTGGCCTGCTGCGGGCTGAGGAACAGGTGTCCAGCGGGCGCCGTGCGCTGCGTCTGTATCGCGTGACCGACGCCGGCCTGGCGGTGTACCTGGAGTGGCTCCGGCGGCCGGTGGTCCCGGAGACGGTGACGGCGGACCTCGGGCAGCACCTGATGCGCTTC
>Ga0207678_10004509_pt1 | contig 12521 bp, 11 predicted proteins | sample KBSC63metaG_FD_184319 | JGI IMG/M metagenome (GOLD analysis project Ga0207678, IMG submission 184319) | Corn rhizosphere microbial communities from Kellogg Biological Station, Michigan, USA - KBS C6-3 metaG (SPAdes) (version 2) | ecosystem: Host-associated > Plants > Roots > Rhizosphere > Soil ... | reverse complement strand
CGTATTTGCGCCATCCTTCGCGATGACGAATACATTCAGCCGGGCAAGCGGCTGAGTGTCGCTGGCGAAGGTGCCGTCAGAGGCGGCGACCAGGATGCGGCGCAGCTCGTCATTGAACCCGGCTCGAACCTGCACAATGCGCGAGTCGTAGGCACGGGCGGCCTTGTCGGCGCGCTGGATCAGCTTGAGCTTCTCGGAGATCTCGGCGTCGGCTGTGGCTCCGGCGACCGGGTAGAGCGCCGGTGTCTGAGTGTGAGTAAAGCCGTGGGCAAGCTCCTTGGCCGGGCCGCTGGCGATCAGCGCGGCGGTGCGGGCGGCTTTGAGCAGGCGGTCGCTCGACAGATCGTCGGTGTAGGCGAAGCCGGTTCGCTCGCCACTGAGCACGCGGATGCCGCAGCCGACGCTGATGCCCTGGCTGGCGGACTTGACCAGCGACTCGTCGATACCCAGCGAGGTCGAGGTAACCGACTCAAAGTAAAGGTCTGCGTACTCTCCCCCGGCGGAGAGCGCCTCCCCCAGACAGCGTTCCATCAGGCGTTCCGAAATGCCAAGCTTTTCGACGAAGTAGCGCTTGTGGTCGGGGGAATAAGTGGTCATATCCTTAAATTATAGGCTTCGCAGCAGATTCCGGGTGTCACAGCACCATTTCAGCATCGCCAGGAGCACCACTTCATCCCAATGTTCCTGGGCATATCGCCGGGTCATGCATCCAATCGATATGGCCGCCAGTAGCAATGCCGCCTATCCTGTCCGCACCTTGCGCGAGATGGTCACCGCGCTTGAAGCGGCCATCACCCTTACGGTCGCGGAGGCCAAGCCAAAATCAGTCCACAAGTTGCGTACCACGACCCGCCGCATCGAAGCGCAGCTTGAGCTTCTCGCGCTTGTTCCTAATCTTCCCGATCACGGCCAACCCGCAAAAAAGGCTAAAAAGCTGCTCAAAGGTCTGCGCCGCCAGGCCGGACGGGTCCGCGACCTCGACGTCCAGCGCAAGCTGACCAAAGGCCAGCCGCCCCGGCTTGAGAAGGAAGCGCGCCACCTGCGAAAGAAGTTCAAGCGCCAGCGAAAGGACGAGGCGGCCGATCTTCTCGACGCTCTGGACAAATATCAGCCCAAACTCACCCGCGCGCTCGAAGCTTTGCTCGACGCGCTCGGTCCCGCCGAGGATCTCACCGTTCCCGCTCCGCAACTCATCCAGATCACGTTGCGCTGGTATCGCCACAACATCCCGGTAACTGCCCCGCAGGATGCCGATCAGCTCCACGCTGTTCGCAAATCCGCCAAACTCGCCCGCTACATGGCCGAATCGGCTTCGCCTGCGCAAAAATCGGCTAAATCCAATGCCGCCCAGCTGGCCTGCATCTTCGAGTCGCTCCAGCAGTCCGGCGGCGACTGGCACGACTGGCTCACTCTCTCGCAAATCGCTGGTCGCGAGTTCGGCTCCTCCTCGCAGCTCACCCGGTCATTCACGGGACAATGTGAAAAGTCGCTGGCCGCCTATCAGCGGCGGTTGAAATCCTTGTCCAGGACCCTCGCGACCATCGCTCCAGACACTATGGCTTCGGCACGTCCTCCGGCATAACGGCTCCTGCCTTCACCCGCTGCTCCACGACGGCAATATCGGCGTCGGAGAGTTTGCGTCCCTTGGAGGGCATCGGCTTGACTGTACCCTCGTGGCGAATGGACTGCACGAGCGTGCTCCTGGCCGGGTCGCCCGGAACCAGAACCTGGCCTTTGTCTCCGCCCTTCATCATGCCTGTCCGGGTCGCCATGTTCAGCCCGCCGCGATGGTTCATGCCGCCGTGGCAGCGAAAGCAGTTTTTACGAAAGATCGGCTGCACGTTGACCGAATAATAGTCGTGCCTCGGCGGTCCTTCGTATGCCGGTTCCTGCTCGCATCCACCCAGTATTAATGCGATGCCCAGCACGCCAAGACCCGCCACCAGCCTCCTCATGCATCTCCTTCTATTTACCGAGTAGTATACGGAACCCATCTGATTACTTACACTATGGGCAGGGACTCTCTAAGGTAGGAATTGCTCTGGCGTTCCGCGCCCTCCAAATTCACGATGCGTCTGAACGCTCTACGTCCGGCCCTGCTGGCGCTTGCAGTTTTGCTTTTGTTGCCTGCTACGCTCCTTGCAAAATCTTCGCACCGCCGTGCCCATAAGACAGTGACGGCCCACAAGCAGACGCACAAGACTACGGCAGCGAAGTCCCATCGCTCTACTCATAAGATCGAGCCTCATGCTGTGCCGGCAAGCTCACGAAGAGCGAAGCGTCATTCGGTCAAAAGCGTTCGCGCGCGCAGGTCCTCGCCCCGGCATCGCAGCGTCTCCACTACCGTTCGCAGAAAAGCCACGACCGACGATTTCCTGAAAGCAGCCGCAGAGACGCCCGCAGCAAAATCGGGCGCGCGGAAGTCTTCCGTCAGGGAGCATGCCGCCGCCAGGGCCACTCCGGTCGTCGATGTGATTCGCCCTGCGGCAGAAAAGCCTCAATTGAAAAGCGTCGAAGACGAAGCAGCCAGCCCCGTCATTCTGCCTACGCTGTATAACAAGCGCGGCCGCCTGATTGTTCCTCCGCCGCTGAAGGGATCGCGCGAGATCCTCGTGCACCAGAACGAGGTCGCCGACCGCGAAGGCCTCGACCGCATTCAGAACGACGCCGACCTGCTCGACATGCGCAACAAGCAGATGCTGGTTCCGCTGCCTGAGAGTTATGCACTGCAGGTGGACGAACGCCTGCCTGCAAACCGGCGCTATTGCCGCCCCTGGGCCGCGCGGTTCCTCGCCAACATGGCGCGTGCGCACTATGCCCGCTTCCATACTCCGCTGCAGATCAACTCCGCCGTCCGCACCGCCGAGTTCCAGCAGCACCTGATGCGCATCAACGGTAACGCTGCACCGGCCGAGGGCGACACCGCTTCACCCCACCTCACCGGACAAGCCGTCGATATCGCCAAGCACGGCCTCTCGCGCACAGAGATCGCCTGGATGCGCGGCTATCTGCTGCCCCTGATTCAGGAAGGCAAGATTGATGTTGAAGAGGAATTTCAACAGGCTTGCTTCCACGTCAGCATCTACAAGAAGTATCTGCCGCCCGCCGATGTTCCGCACCGCGATCTCGCCACCCGTCACAGCGGCGAAGCGACCACGCTGGCGACCGCGATCCGTTAACTCGCTGGCATGGTAGGTTTTTCCCGTGGCACCGACCGCCGGAACCAGCCATGCTGATTCCGCGGTAAAAGACGTTCCGTGCAAATTCAGGCGTCCTATATATATGCCTCAGGGCAGTAGCCGGATATCGGCAGCGGCTTCGTGCGAGAGGTCGAAGGCAGTGGAGGAGCGGCCGATGCTGACGTTGTAGCCATCGGCTGAGGTATATCTTCTGATTCGCAGCCGCGCGCCGGGCTTGATGCCGCTCGCCTTCAGATTCCGCAGTGTGCGGGCGTCGCGATCGGAGACGCTGTCGATGGTGAAGACGCCCTCCTGCTGAATCTCCGACAACAGGACAGAGTTTGGGTTGGCCATCTCGCCTTCCATGGTGGGGATCGAGTGGCCGTGAGGGTCGATGCGCGGGTGGCCCAGCTTGGCGGCGATGCGCTCCTCGAAGCGCTCGGAGATGAAGTGCTCCAGTCGCTCGGCCTCCTCGTGCACCTCTTCGATAGGGTAGTCGAGGATCTCGTAGAGAAAGGTCTCGATAAGGCGATGGTGACGGAGGACCTCGAGCGCGCGCCGCTTGCCCGTCGCCGAGAGCTGCACGCCGCGATGACGCTCGTACTCAACCAGCGGAGTGTCGGCGCCAGCGAGCTTTTGCAGCATGTTGGTGATGGAGGCCGGAGCGACGCCGAGATGGTCCGCCAGCGCCGTACTGGTGACGCGGCGATGCTCCGGCCCGCCCAGCGACAGGATGGCCTTGAGATAGTTATCGACGGATTCCGTGTTGCCCTGAGGGGTGCGGCGTGCTGCCATGCGTTTGCTCCAGTTTCAGTTTGACGCATTTCCTTGATTTAGGTATACCTAATTATTAGGTAAGCCTAAACAGATAGTTTTCCATCGTGGAGTGGCATGGAGGATCTTCGATCATCGCGTGAGCAGACAGTAGCGGTTGCCGATTCGGCTGCCGCCGCCACCGCAGCCTCAAGCACGGTGGCCAGTGTGGCTGCTCCGCGCGGGTTCGGGTTCCGGCGCAATGAGATCTGGCGATACTTCGGTCCGGCCTTCGTGGCGTCGGTGGCGTATATCGATCCGGGAAACTTTGCCACCAATATCGAGGGCGGCAGCCGGTTCGGCTATCGGCTGCTGTGGGTGCTGCTATGGTCGAACGCCATGGCCATCCTGATCCAATATCTTTCGGCCAAACTGGGCATTGTGACCGGGCTTACGCTGCCGCAGAACTGCCGCAAGCATTTTTCGCGGCCATGGACGCTCTTTCTCTGGGTGGCGGCGGAGGTCTCGGCCATTGCGACCGACCTGGCGGAGTTTCTGGGCGCTGCGATGGGACTCTATCTGCTGGCCGGGCCAGCGATGCTGGCGCATGGATGGACGCGCACCGAAACCATGTTCGCGGCGGCGCTGGTGTCGGCAGTTGGCGTGTTCCTGATCCTGGCACTCGATCTTGCAGGCTACCAGTGGCTGGAGTGGGGCATTATGGCCTTCGTCGGAGTCATCGGCCTCTGCTACGGCTTCGAGATCTTTCTCGTGCATCCGGACTGGAAGCAGGCGGCGTGGCGAACGCTGGTCCCGACGCTCGACCCGAAGGACATTCACGCCAGCCTGTATGTTGCTGTCGGAATGCTGGGCGCGACGGTTATGCCGCACGTGATCTACCTGCACTCGGCTCTGGTGCAGCCGCGAGTGCGGGAGATGCGAAAGAACCCTCCGCTGGCGGGATTTTCGCGGCGCAAAAAGTTTTTGCGGTTCGAGCTGATCGATGTCTTCGTCGCGATGAACGGCGCGTGGCTGATCAATTCAGCCATGATCGTGATGGCAGCGGTTGCGTTTTCGCACCTTCCGAACCCAGTGACCACCATCGAGCAGGCCCATGAGACGCTGGGACCATTGATGGGGCCGGTTTCGGCGACAATTTTTGCTGTGGCGCTGCTCTGTTCGGGGCTTTCGTCGTCGACCGTAGGTGTGATGGCGGGGCAGGTCATCATCGAGGGCTTTCTCGATATCAAATTTTCCATCTTCCTGCGGCGGCTGATCACGATCATCCCGGCGTTGATTGTGATCGGCATTGGGCTCGATCCGCTGAAGATCCTGATTCTTTCGCAGGTGGTGTTGAGCTTCACGCTGCCGTTTGCGCTGATTCCGTTGCTGATTCTGACCAATCGGCGGTCGGTGATGGAGACCTTTGTCAGCACCAGGAGAACGCGAGTCGCGGGCTGGACGGCGGTTAGCATTATTCTTACGCTCAATGTGGTGCTGCTGGAGCAGGTTGCCTTTGGCAGCTAGACGGGTGCCTGCGCCAGGTGTTTAGCCATCGGCGGCCGGTTGGCGCTACAAAGATCTCTTGCCATTTGCTGATTTTGCGCGTAGTCTAAGTCTTGCCTCGTGTACCGGCTGTGGGTGCCGATCATTGTGTAGCCGCCAATTGAGCGATTTTCGTAGGAATTGGGGGCCAGCAGCCCAGACACAGTGGATTTGTGGGACCCTGTCGTAAACAGGTAGAGGGTGAGGGTTCGCTGAGTAGCGTTCCAGGCTCTGTCGCTGGCGGTGAATCGCTAGCCGTAGCCATACCAATAGAAGACGTCCGTTCGAGTGTAATTTGAGACCGTTTCCTCCGACGCTGCAATACCGGTTTGGTTGGGCCCGCGCAGTCAACGCGGGGACGACGAGGCCAGCGGCGTGAGAGTGAAACGCTAATTGCGATCTAAAGCAATAGGAAGTGGAAGCATGACTTCAGAGCAGAATGTACCCGAGGTGCAGCCGTACCAGGGTTCGCCGATAGCAACCGGCCAGCAGGACGGAGACGATCAGTTTTCCGGACCAGGCGTGCCTCACGGCATGGGGCAGTCCAAAAGCAGCCGTCGTCGGCGTCGCAAGCGCAAAAGCAAGGGACCGGATGCGCCACAGGCGGCGCAGGCTGACGGTGAACAGGCTTCGGGACAGCCCATCGGCTCAGTCCAGGCTGCCGCAACGCAGCCGCAGACGTTTCAGCCGCAGGCCCCGCAGGGATTTCAGGGCGGCGCAGGCCAGCAGCAGCAGAATGGCGGCGGTGGATCGTCGACCGGCAAACGCTGGAAGAAGAAGTTTCGCGATCGCGACCGGCCACGCTCATCGGACAATGCAGGTAATATCGCCAGCGGCGGCAATGGCGGCGGTTTCCGCGACGGCAACAGCCATCAGCCTGGCAATAACGGCTTCAAGCGCAAGGGCGGTAAACAACAGCAGCAGCGCGGCCCGCGCAGCTTTGTCGGCCCCATGGACCACAGCTATCGCGTGGTTAATGGGAACTTCGCCGACGCTCCGCCGTCGACCATTGAAACTCACGGCAACTTTCAAGTACGCAGCAACGGCCGCGGTTATCAAAGCGATTCCCAGCCTATCGACTACTCGCAGGGCCGCGCCATTCCTATCCCCGAGGGCACGCCGACCAAGATCTTTTTCTTCATCGAAGACCTCTTCTTTATCGCCAAGATTCAGGAGACCGCCCGTAAATTGGGCGTCAAAGTCGAGTTCATGAAGAACACCAAGGAGTCGCTGGCGCAGTTGACCGGCGGCGAAGAAGAGGACCGTCCGGGGTTGATCGTCTTCGATCTCAATAACGCGAATGCGAAGCCGCTGACCCTGATTCCGAAGCTGAAGACGAAGCTGAAGCGGAGCACGTCGATTGTGGGCTTCCTCTCGCACCTTCAGGGAGATTTGAAGGCCAAGGCCGTGGAAGCGGGCTGCGATACGGTGATGCCACGCGCGGCGTTCTCGCAGAACCTGCCGAATCTGCTGCGCCGTTATGGCCTGATAGAAGAGGACGAGCCAAACTTCAATCAATAAAATGCCGGTTCGGTCGCCGGGTATCCGGGTGGTTTATCTCGCGATTTTGAACATTCACTAGAAGGCCCTGCGGCATTTCGCGGGGTCTTTTTTGCGCTTGGAGTTTGCAGGGCTTGAATCGAAAGCGGGCAGCCTGCTTTCTCACCCTTTGCGATAAAACGGCAAAGAATGGGCACCCCGGCAGCTTGGCTGGCCGGAGTACGATGGGTTGGTGCGAAGGAGGCCGAAATGGTTCAGCGTGCTTCTGCTCTGTTGGCCTTGAGTCTCTTACTGCTTACGCCGGGATTTGCGAAGCCGAAGACAAATGCCAAAAATATCCTTCCACCCTATGTTCTGACCGCCCACACGGTTGCCGTCATCATCGATCCCGATGCAGGTGTATCGATCAACGATCCGCAGGCGAACCGGGACGCACAGAAGAATGTCGAAACCGCGCTTGCGAACTGGGGCAGATTTTTACCTGTGCTCTCCACTCAGGGTGCAGACCTGGTGATTGTGGTCCGTAAAGGGCAGCGGCATCTGGTGAACCAGACGATTCCCAATCCCAGGCAGAATAATCGGCCTGGAGTGATCGAACCGACTGATAACGGCGTCATGATCGGAGGGCAGCACGGTCCGCAGTCGAATCAACGCAGTGCGCCGATACCCGGAGCGGATCAGGAGACCCCACACTCCCAGACAGAGATCGGCAGTTCGCTGGACTCTTTTCTCGTCTATGACGGAAGTGTAGCGAATCCGCTGGACGGTGTGCCGGCCTGGAGATATATGGCGAAGAACGGCCTGCGCGCTCCTGAGGTGCCGGCAGTGGCAGAGTTCAGGAAAGCAGTTTTAGAGGCAGAGAAGGCTAAAAAACCCTAAGGCCCTGCGGTAGTGTGCTTGAGAGCAACGGCTCCTGTTGGAAAACGGGCTGCGGCCCTGGCTGCTTTAGCCCGGAGGCCAGCTCATGGGTCTTCCGCCGAGAAGATGGAGATGCAGATGGTTCACCGTCTGCCCGCCCTCTTCGCCGGTGTTGACGACCACGCGATAGCCATTGTCCAGCTTCCGGCAGCGGGCAATGTCGGCGGCGGCAGCCATCAGATGGCCGAGCAGCGGGGCGTGTTCGGCGGCTGTCTTTGCCTGCGAGGCGATGTGCTCTTTGGGGATGATCAGCAGGTGGGTCGGGGCCTGGGGATTAATGTCGGGAAAACCGATACAGCGCTCGTCTTCGTACACACGATTCGCTGGGATCTTTCCCTCGACAATTTTGCAGAACAGACAATCGGTAGCCATTGATAGGATCTATGCTCTCTTATTTTTGCTGAATCGTGTAACTACCTGAGAAAGTACCTTTGATGCCGGCCGGGCGCCCAGGGGTTGTATGCAGCGGCAAAGGCGGCTCGGCTTGCAATCGAGGGATGGCTATACGTCCAGAACTGAACGAAGGGATGTGGCGTGGGGTCTTCAAGCGATGCTTCGCCCAGGCGTTGAAAAGCCTGGCGGGTGACTCCCTGGGGATCGGCGACGATACCGTGGATGGCCTCCTGCCCGTAGACGTCGGCTGCGTGCTCGATGGCGCGGCTGAAGCCGTTTTCGATCGGCGCGGAGAGGAAAGAAAGCACGCTCAGTACCAGCAGCATGACGACAAGCGCCGCCCAGTCGTTCTGCGAGTGGATGCGCCACCGGGGGCCATAACGGCGAAGCGCCCAGAGCGTTAGCTTCTGGCCGAGAAAGAAGGCCACCAGCAGCAGTAGTCCGGTGAAGACGAGGCCAAGCGCGATGTGGTGCAGGACGTAGTGACCCAGCTCATGGCCGAAGACGGAGGAGAGCTCATCCGGAGTGGCATGGGCGATAGTCGTGTCCCAAAGGACGAGCCGCTTGGACGGGCCAAAGCCGGTGACATAGGCGTTCAGCCCGGTGACCTTGCTGCTGGCTCGCATGTAGAACATCCGGTCGGGCGGAAGGCTGATGCCGCTGCGCGCGACCACCTTCTCCAACTGCTGCACCAGCGCGGGGTTCGACTGCTGGAGCGGCTCAAATTTGTTGAACAGCGGATCGATGAGGACGGGAGAGACGAAGACTCCGAACAGCACGGATGCCATCGCCGGCACCCAGAACCAGAACCACCAGCGCGTTGGCGACTTGCGGATAACCCAGAACAGCACCAGTACCAGAAAGCCGCCGACAATCCATGCCAGAGCAAAGCTCTTTACCTGGTCCCACAGCCAACTCGGCCAGCCTTGCACCGATAGGCCATATCGTAGACCGACATGGTGCCCATAGACGGCGAGCGGAGCATCGAGCAGCGCGATGATTCCGAAGAGCAACAAGGTAAAAAGAAAGCATTGCGCCAGACGGTTGCGCGTCGCGTTGACCGCCATATTGCGCAGGCGCGGAGGGATGCCGAGCGCAAGCAGAAGCGCCAGTTGCACTATGCTCCACAGGCTGCCGGCGAAGTAGAGGATGGTGCGCGTGCGAAACAGCCCCTGCGCCTGTTTCAGCTTCGCCGGTGACAGCATATAGGCAGTCGAATCATGCGCGGCCTGATGCTGTGCCTGAACTTCAGCAGGGGTGACATCGCGATTGATCCAACCGGGCGCAGTCAGGAGAGCGGCCAGGGCGATTACGAGCAGCAGGACGGTGCGAGGGCGCATTGGCTCATTCTCCGGGGCAGATGCTTACTCACTATTCTGCTATGGCGAGCCTGATGCGAGGAGGAGAGCGCCGCTTCGCTCTCTTTGGCCGCAATAAAGTCACGGCGAAGAGTGGCGCGAGCTTAGGGTAATTGATCTGGTCGTCGGCCACATGGTGGGAGTCTTCCACGGAGGATCGAAGTGCCCGCGCCTGGGTCGACGACCTCAATCAACTTCAGGCGACAGGAGCAAGATAGTGAGGGTCCACCGAAACAATGCCGATGTCTTCCACATAGGCCGTGATAGTGATGGGCCGCTTTCTCGTCTTGGCAAGGCTCTGCACCCACACTGTTTGTCCTTTGCCGAGCACGCCTCCAGTCATCGACATTCCCTTGTACCGCTCATCCTTGAGCTGGTAAGGGACATTTCGGACCGTCCTGCAAGTCTCTTCATAACCCGAGGGCTTTTTCATAACCTGGCCTTTCTGTTAACTTAGATGCCGATTTTTGCCAGCCGTTTATATCTGTGCCCGCCGCAACCCAGCTTCGGCATCCCAAGTGCCTTCGACGCTGCTTCCGCCCTGCCGCAGCCAGACAAACAACGAACGGTTTTGAGCATCCTCTTGTAGCAAGGCGCCAGTCGTAGTACGGTCAGCGGAACAGGAGGTACTCGTGAAGCTCACAGAGTGGATGAACGATCCGAGTACTTCCGCTCCGGCGGAGGACGTTGCCTCCCAAAGCCGTATCTCTGCCCCGCAGAGCCGCATCCTCGGCACGGGAGAGATGGCCGACCGCACGCGCTCTTTCGACTGGAGCAAAACGCCGATAGGGCCCATCGAGCAATGGCCGGATGTGCTGCTGGTGCTGGTCAATACATTACTGGCTACGCGCCACCCCATGCTTCTTTGGTGGGGCGACGATCTCATTCAGTTCTATAACGATGCCTATCGCCCAAGCCTTGGATACGATAAGCATCCAAAGGCCCTGGGACAAAAAGGCGTCGACTGCTGGCAGGAGATATGGCCCGTCATCGGGCCCCAGGTCGAGGCGGTGATGACGCATGGAGAGGCAAGCTGGCATGAGAACCAGCTTGTGCCGATCTATCGCAACGGCGAGCTGGAGGACGTCTATTGGACCTACAGCTACAGCCCGGTGCGCGACTCCGGGGGAGCCATTCGCGGCACCCTGGTCACAACCTCCGAGACCACAGGCAGAGTGTTGGCGGAGCAGAAGGTGCGCGCCAGCCAGGAGCGGTACAGGGCATTGTTCGAGCTGGCCTCGGACCCCATCTTCATCGCGGACGTGGATGGCCGGATCTGCGAGGTGAATCTCGCAGCTTGCCAGCTTCTGGGCTATACCCGCAGTGAACTGTTGCAACGCAATTATGCCGACCTCATACCGGAGGCGGACGTGCCCAGGCTATGGCAGGCCCGGGATGAGCTGTTGGATGGCGGCGTCGGCGTGGAGCAGTGGTGTCTGATTACCGCAGGCGGATTGACGGTTAATGCAGAGGTGAGCGCCGCAATTCTGCCCGATGGCCGCTGGCAGGCTTTTTTGCGTGACATTACCGATCGCAAACGCCTGGAGCAGGAGCGCTCTCTGTTGATCAGCCAGTTGCAGCAGGAGCGCAAACGGCTGGTGGACCTCTTTGAGCAGGCGCCTGCATTGTTCGCGGTACTGCGTGGGCCGGAACATATCTTCGAGATGATCAACCCGCTTTACCAGGAGCTCCTTGGCGAACGAAACCTGCTTGGAAAACCGGTGCGCGTCGCCGTCCCGGAGGCGGAGCAGCAGGGATTTTTCGAGTTGCTTGATCGGGTCTATCAGACCGGGGAGCCTTTTGTAGGACATGGCATCCGCATCCATCTGGCCCGCAGCGCCGGCCAGCCGCTCGAAGAGCGCTTTCTGGACTTTGTCTACCAGCCCATACGCGAGGCCGATGGCGGCGTTTCGGGAATCATCGCGCTGGGCGTGGACGTGACTGAGCGCAAGCGCACCGAAGAGGCGCTGATCCAGGCGGAGAAGCTGACTGCCGTAGGCCGGCTGGCCAGCTCGATCGCGCACGAGATCAACAATCCGCTGGAGGCAGTGACAAATCTCCTCTTCCTCGTTCAGACCTCAACCAACAGAAGCGAACGGGAGAGCTACCTTGCGCAGGCGCAGGAGGAGCTGGCCCGTGTCGCCCGCATCAGCACCCAAACCCTGCGCTTCCACCGTCAATCGACCCGGGCGAAGGAGACCTCGCTGCGCGAGGTGATGGAGGGCGTCTTAACTCTGAACCAGGGCAGGATCAACGGCGGGAAGATCAAAGTAAGCAGGCGGTATCGCACCCATCGGCAGATCATGGCCTATGAGGCGGACCTGCGGCAGGTGTTTGCCAACCTGATCGGCAACGCACTCGATGCGAGCCAGGAAGGCGGACGTCTGACGGTCAGTGTGCGTGATTCGGTGGATTGGAGCAGCGGCGAGCGCGGAGTAAGAGCGAGCATCGCCGATACCGGATGCGGCATGTCGCCGGAGACGCGCCGCCGCATCTTCGAACCATTTTTCACGACCAAGGGCTTCACCGGCACCGGATTGGGCCTTTGGGTCAGCTCCGGCATCCTGCAGAACCACCGGGCGAGAATCTGCGTGCGCAGCAGCCAGAACGCAAAACACCACGGCACCGTCTTTTCCATCTTTTTCCCGGTGGATGGCCCGCAGATTTCACCAACAGCCTGAACCCGCGCGTTCTCTCCTTCATCTCACCCGTTGGTGCCCCCATCTTCGCGACCGCCTTATCATTGTTAAGATGGGATGTTGCTTCGCTGTTACTTCTGCCGAAGTGAACGCATTTCCGCTACACTCTGCTTCAGTTGAATTTTTGTAGCGAATCGAGTTTCTTTTCCGATGAACAAGCAGAAGGCAGTAGTTGC
>Ga0207678_10004506_pt1 | contig 12521 bp, 12 predicted proteins | sample KBSC63metaG_FD_184319 | JGI IMG/M metagenome (GOLD analysis project Ga0207678, IMG submission 184319) | Corn rhizosphere microbial communities from Kellogg Biological Station, Michigan, USA - KBS C6-3 metaG (SPAdes) (version 2) | ecosystem: Host-associated > Plants > Roots > Rhizosphere > Soil ... | reverse complement strand
CCTTGATGACGAGGTCCGCTCCGCCGGCGCCGGTGCGGTTGGAGCCTGCGCCGCCCTTGCCGCGCGGCGCGCGGAAATGCTGAGTGTAGCGGAAGTCGATCAGCGTATTGAGGCCGGCGACCGCCTCGAAGACGATGTCGCCGCCCTTGCCCCCGTCACCGCCGTCGGGCCCGCCGAACTCGATGAACTTCTCGCGCCGGAAGCTGACGGCGCCCGGGCCGCCGGCGCCGGACTTCACGTAGATCTTGGCCTGGTCGAGGAAGTGCATCGGGAGCGCGGGTTAGGCGATGTCGGCGATAAGTGGAACCTCAGCGGCTTTCGAGGCGCGCCAGGAGCCGCTGGTCGAGCTTGGCGCGTTCGCGCGCAACGGTGCCGAGGATTTGCCGGCGAAGCTGTTGAAACCGTGGATCGGCATTCAATCCCCGAAGCGCGGGATCGTTGTTCAGGTCGACCTGCAACACCGGCGGCTGGGGAAGCCAGCGGCGGTTGATCGCGCTTGCGAGCAGTGAGATCGCCTCGTCCTTCCGCCCTTGAACGGCGAAAACTCGCGCGAGATTGACCGAGCTTGCCGGCGCGCCGCCCTTGAGCTGGTCCTTCGCTTCGGATTCGGCGGCCGAGAGAAGCGCCGACGCTTGCTGCGGGTGCCCGTTTTGCTGCAGCGCAACGGCAATCAGCGGAGCGGAAAGGACGAAATGGTCCGGCGCATCTTCGGCCGAAAGGGCCGAAACCTCCTGCGGCGACATTCCAAGGGACAGGTACAGGTCGGCCAGCTTCTTGCCGCGCCCCGCGAGGAGGTAGACCCGCGCCGCATTCTCGGTCAGCGGCTGAAGCTTGAAGAAGGTCCTCGCATCCATGTGATGCGATTCCATCATGTCGAGGCCCTTGGGGTCGTTACGCCAGAGATAAGGTCCGAAGTCGGGTCCGCCGCCGACCTTTGCCGCGGCGTCGGGAAGGCCAAGTTGTTGCAACACCGCCCAGGTCGTCCCCCCAATTCCGGGGCCCGACGAACCGTGGCTACTTTCGAGATATTTGAGTCCCAGATTGGCAGCCGTTGCGAGATTGCCCGCGCGATATGCCTGGTCGACCTGGATGGCCGCCCCGAGATAGGCGGCGCCGACGCGGTTCTCCTGCTCGATGAGCGCCTGGATGCCGTCGTTGTCCCCGCTTTGCCGAAGCGCCTCGTAAAGGTTGACGACGGCGGGCCAGAAGAAGGGCTCGATTTCAACCGAGCGGCGAACCGCCGCAATCTGCTCCGTCGTCCGGCCGAGGTCATGGAGGGCTCCGCCGAGCCAGTTCCATGCTTCGAAATCGCTCGGATCGAGCTCGACGGCGCGCTGCAACTCCGCGAGCGCGACCGGACCTTTGAGGTTGAGGGCGAATGCCAGCGCCGAATGAGCCGCGGCAAGGTTGGGAGCGAGGTCGAGCGCCTTGCGCGCATAGGCTTCCGAATTGTCGGTGGTCTGCCAGTCCTTCTGCGACGGCAGCGCCATTCGATCCGCGATCGCCAACGTGGCCCATCCGGGAGCGAAGTTCGGGTCCATCTTGACGACTCGCAGCAATTGGTCGCGACCCGCTTTTGCCTCGGGACCGTAATCTCGCTTCCTGACCTTCGCCCGCGCGTCGCTGTACAGGGCATAGACGTCGCCGCTGGTCGCGATGTGCTCCGGCACGGTGCCGCCTTTTTCCGCGAGGCGGCCCCTGATTCGTCCTTCGATCGCGCTCGCGATTTCCGACTGCAGCGCAAAGACGTCATCGAGCTTGCGATCGAAATCCTGGCTCCAAAGCTGCTGCCCGTCCTTCGTGCGAACGAGGTCGGCGCTGACGCGGATTCTATCTCCGGAGGTGCGGACGCTGGCTTGCAGCAGATAATCGGCGGCCCGTCTGCCCGCCTCTTCATCTTTCCTGGCGAGCGCCTCCGCGGTGTTCGGTCCAAGTACGACCAGCTGCGGGTTTTGGCCGATCGCTGTTCGCGTGTCTTCCCATATGCCCGCAACGAGGCTTTCATCCTGCGCGTCGAGGCTGCGGAACGGCAGCACTGCCAGCACCGGCTTCTCCCGCTCGCCGGCTGTTCCAAAAGCGTAAAGATAGACGCCGGCAGCGACGATCAGCACCGCGACCGCGGCCATCGCCCAGCGATACGCGCCCAGCCGGCCCCACCAGCGCGCGCCGGCTTCGCCTGCGACATTGGGCTGCTCCTCGCCCGAGACCAGCGCCTCGACGCTGCCCTTGAGCTTTGCCCACCCGGACTGAGTAGCGCTCCCGCGCCAGCCCTTGAGGTCGGCGCACTGGATCTGGTTGAACGGCATCGGCGGAAGCGTCGCATCGAGCCTCGCCTGGACGAGCTTGCCGGCATTGCGCGCGAAATCGGCTTCGGCGCGCACCCACTGTGATGCGGCCGCGGTCTTGGACCACAGCACGACCACCGCCTTCGCTTCGGCGAGGTTGCGCTCGATCACCTCGGAATAAGCCCGGTGGGCAGGAAGGTCGGCGTCCCACCAGACGGCGAGCCCCGCGCCCCCAAGCGCTTTGGCGACGCGGCGCGCCATCGCCTCGTCGGCCCGCGCATAACTGACAAACACGTCCGCCAAGCTGCCCCCGCCGCTATGCCTCGCGATCCATAGCATAGGTTCGCTCCGCATCCGCATTGCCCGCAACGCCGAGCGGCAATTAGATTCGTCAATAAACCAAGCGCAGGTTATAGCTGAACGATTCAACGGGCGGGGGGCTTGCTCGTGGGTACCAGGAAACGACGCATCGACCGCCGGCGACTGCTGATCGGCGGCGCGTCCATGATGCTTCTGATAGTCGGCGGACGAGCGGAAGCTGGTAGCCAGCCGGGCGAGGCTACGGAGCCGCTGCCTGCGCCGCCGCCGAGCGCTGCCGCCATCACGCAGCAGGAGATCGTGATCACCGGTTCGCGCATCCCGCGGCCGAACCTGCGCGAAGTCAGCCCTGTCGCCGTCCTCACCAGCCAAGACGTCAAGCTGGAGGGCGCGGTCCTCACCGAGTCACTGATCAACGGCCTTCCGCAGGCGGTGCCCGATCAGGGGCTGTTCCTGTCCAATGGCGCGACCGGCACTTCCACAGTCAATCTGCGCGGGTTCGGCGCGGCGCGGACGCTGGTCCTGATCAACGGTCGCCGGCTGCTTCCGGGCGACGCGAGCTATGCGGCGCCCGACATCAATTTCGTTCCGACAGCGCTGATCAACCGGGTGGAGGTGCTGACCGGCGGCGCTTCATCGGTCTATGGATCGGACGCCGTCGCCGGAGTCGTCAACTTCATCCTCGACACGCGGCTGCAGGGGCTGCGGCTCGACGGTCAGGCGAGCTTCTACCAGCATCGCAATCGGAGCGACGACAGCCGGCTGCTGCTCGAGGACGCGGGGTTCACCGTTCCGGCCGGCAACACCGTCGATGGCGGGATCCAGGACATCAACGGCGCCTACGGCGCCTCTTTCGCCGACGAGCGGGCGCATGTCACCGTCTATGCCGGCTACCGGAAGGCGAGCGGTTTCACCCAGGACGCGCGCGATTACAGCAGCTGCGCGGTCAGTTTCGACGATCCCCAGGCGCCCGCCGAATGCGGAGGCTCGTTCGCGTCCGGGTCTGGAAGCTTTGGGCTCCCCCGGTTCGGCATTCCTTACCACCCGACCGCCGACCGCACCTTCGAGTTCGGCCGGGTCTTTTTCAACTATGCGCCCTACAATTATTATCAGCGTCCCGACCGCCGCGTGACGGCCGGCGCATTCGCCGATTTCGAGCTCAGCGAGTCGTTCAAGCCCTACCTCGAGGCGATGTTCATGGACGACCGGACGGTGGCGCAGGTCGCCCCGTCGGGCGATTTCGGGACCACGAGGTCGATCAACTGCGACAATCCTCTGCTTTCGGCGCAGCAACGCGACGCCCTGTGCTTCACGGGCAATTTCATCGGCGAGATTCCGGTCTTCGACGACGACCGCAACCTCGTCGAGATCGTCGGTGAACCCACGATCTTCCATGATCCGACCACCGGCGACTATTTGCGCGCATCAGTATCGATCCAGCGGCGCAACGTCGAAGGGGGCGCGCGCATAGACGATTTCCGGCACCGCGACCTGCGCTTCGTCGGCGGCGCGAAAGGCGAAATCATGCGGGGCCTGACCTATGACGCGAGCTATCTCTATGGGCGAGTCAAGCAGCAGCAGCTCCATACCAACGATTTGCTGACCAGCCGGATCGCGCGAGCGATCGACGTGGTGACCGACCCTTCGACCGGAGAGCCGGTATGTCGTTCCGTCCTGAACGAAGAGGATCCTGACTGCGTACCCTGGGACATTTTCGCCCTTGGCGCAGTCACTCCCGCCGCGACGGCTTACTTGGCCGAGACGACGCGCCTCGCTGGCGAAGTGAGGGAGCAGGTCGCCAATGCGTCCCTGACGGCGGACCTCGGAAGCTGGGGAATCCTTAGCCCGTGGGCCGAACAAGCACCGGGACTCAACGTCGGCGCCGAATATCGCAGGGACAAGCTGTCGCTCGACCCCGACGAGCATTTCCGCAACGCGGACGTGGTCGGTCTCGGGACTCCGATCCTGCCCTTGAGCGGCGCGACTTCGGTCAAGGAATTGTTCGGCGAAGCGCGCATCCCGCTGATCACCCATCGGCTGATCGAGAGCCTGGTCGTCGAGGGCGGGTACCGCCTGTCCTGGTACCGCAACGCCGAGAGCCGCGTCAGCTCGTCGAGTTGGAAGCTTGGCGGCGAGCTGTCGTTCGTCCGCGGCGTGCGCTTGCGCGCGAGCAGCCAACGAGCGGTGCGCGCACCCAACGTGCAGGAACTGTACGGGTTGCCGTTCCAAGACAATTTCGCCGTCGATCCTTGCGCAGGCCTGACGCCCAACGCGAGCCTTGAGCAATGCGCGGCGAGCGGCGTGACCGCGGCGCAGTACGGCCACATCCTCGAGCAGCCGGACTCGGGATTCGGATATAATGGCATCGGCGGCGGCAACCTCGGGCTGGAGCCGGAAACGGCGACGACCAGGGCCATCGGCCTGGTCCTCGAACCGCGTTTCCTGCGCGGGCTCACGCTGACCGCAGACTGGTTCGACATCACGCTGAAGGGCGCGGTCGGCGTGATCGGCTCGCAACGGATCATCGTGACTTGCGTCGATACCGCCGACCCGATCTTCTGCAGCCGCGTGCATCGCGACGCCGAGGGGTCGCTGTGGCTCATGCCACAAGGGTTCGTCGACGATAGCGCAGCCAACATCGGCGCGCTCAAAAGCAGCGGCATGGACATCAACTCGAGCTACACCCGCTCCCTCGGCAAGCTCGGCTCGGCCAATGCCGAGTTCATGGGCACGTGGACCCGGCGTTTCATCACCGACAACGGCGGGTTGTCGACGCCCTACGATTGCGCGGGCCTTTACGGCTATAAGTGTGGCTTTCCGCTGCCGCGCTGGCGGCACAACCTGCGCGGGACGTGGATCACGACGGCAGGCCTGTCAGTGTCGCTGATGTGGCGGCACATCAGCGCGGTGCCGCTCGACAGCAAGCTGTTGAACCCGGCCCTGGGGGAAGCCTACAACGCGGCGGCCGCGACGATCCCGGCGCAGAATTATTTCGACCTGACCGGAACTGCCCGGATCGGCAGGGCGCAATTGCGGATCGGCGTCCGCAACCTGTTGGACCGCGAGCCTCCGATCGTTCCCACCGGCCTGTTCGGTCCCTGCCCCGGCTCCGGGACCTGCAACGGCAACACCTTCCCGCAGCTCTACGACGCGCTAGGTCGCTTCATCTTCGCCGGCGCGACCATCAGTCTGTTTTAGCGCGCCGCGCTCTGCTGCGGATGGTGCGGAACGAGGATCAAGGTGCGTCCTTCGACCCGCCAGGAATCAAGCTTCGACAGGAAGTTCATGCCGAGCACGTCGAGACTTCCGAGGCCAGGCGCGGTAACGATCCGCAGGTTGCGGGCGACGATGTTGCCGACGCGCAGCTCATCGATCGCGCCGGTCTCGGCTCGCGCCGCGCCGTTGGCGGTGCGAAGCATGACAGGCGGGAAGCCGGCGTTCGTGTCGACATGCGCCGCATTCGCGGTCTCGGTCGAGATGGCGGTGACGGTGGCGCCGCTGTCGATCAGCATCCGCCGCTCGACTCCGTTGATCGACGCGACGACCCAGAAATGGCCGTCGGGCGCCATCGAGACGCGCAATTCCCCGCCCGAGACCTTCTGGTCGTCGAGTCCGAGGTTGCTCGTGATCCGCGACAGCTCGGGCTGATAGGGCGCCTGGCTGAGCACTATGTAGATGAGGAAGGCGAACAGGGCGAGCGAGACCGCGAACCGGATGATTCGCCCGACCACCGGGATCCGCTGAAGCAGCATGATGATGAGCGCGGCTCCGACCGCGTAGAGCGCGAGCTGCTGCCATTGGGGGACGGTCGAGGGGATCACGCACGCCAATGTGGCGTCGGAAACGGGCGCGGCCAAGAGCGGGAAGGGGTGTGGCAATCGGGCCGCATGTTGGGCCGCGAACGATGCAAGAGTGAAACTATAGGCACGACAGGCGCTTAGGAGCGTTTCCTACACGAAACAGCAATGAGCGAGATCATGCCGGGACGGATAGTGGCGGTCGGCCTTCTCACGCGACGCGACCTGGAACTGCTGGGTCCGACGTTCGACCGCATCTGGCCGGTCGAGGAGGCGCCGCATTTTACGGAGCTGCTGCGGGCGATCGACGATGCCGACCGCCGGCTCCAGGATGACGAACCGGGCAGCAAGGCGAAATGATCAGAACCGCTTGAGCAGGCGATCCACCGTGTCGTCCGCGGTCTCATCCTTGTTGTCGGCGTCCTTCGCGTAACGTTCGAGCGCGGAGCGGATCAGCTCGATCTGCTGGTCGGTGAGATGCTCGATCCCGATGAACTTCTCGCGGGCCTTGTCCACCGCTCGGAGGAGCTCGTCGAGCTTGGCCTGCATCGCGGCGGCGTCGCGGTTCTGGCTGTTCTGGATCAGGAACACCATCAGGAAGGTGACGATCGTCGTGCCCGTGTTGATGATCAGCTGCCAGGTGTCGGAATAGCCGAACATCGGCCCGGTCACCGCCCAGATGATGATGATTCCGGCGGCGATGATGAAGGTCAACGGCTGGCCCGCCGCCGTCGATATTTTCGTCGCGCACAAGTTGAAGAATCGTCGCATGCCCGCCGTAACGCGCATGGAACGACATTGGTGCCCTAGGCGATCATTCCGGCAAACATCGCGACGGAAGCCGCGGTCATGACGACCGTCGCCGCCCAGCCGAGGAGCAGGAGGGGGCGTCCCGCCGTGAAGCGGCCCATCACCTGGTGGCGCGAGACGACGACCATCATCGCGATCATCAGGGGGACAGCCGCGACTCCGTTGAGGACAGCGCTCCAGAACAGCGCACGCATCGGCTCGATCGGCGACCAGTCGATCAGGACTCCGATGAAGGTCGCGGCGACGATGATGGCGTAGAAGCCCGCGGCCTGTTGCGGCTGATATTCGAGGCCTTCCTTCCAGCCGAAAATCTCGGCGACCGCGAAGGCGGCCGAGCCGGCGAGCACCGGCACCGCGAGAAACCCGGTGCCGATGATCCCGATCGCGAACAAGGCGAAAGCGAACTGTCCCGCAACCGGCCGAAGCGCTTGCGCGGCGTCGGCCGCTGAGCCGATTTCGGTGACTCCCTGGCGGTTCAGAGTCGCGGCGGCGGCCATGATGATGGCCAACGCAATGAGGTTGGAGAACGCCATGCCGGTCAGCGTATCGAACCGCATCCGCCGGAACTGCTTCGGCGCGCTGCGTGGCTCCCGCTTGATCGCCCTATGCTTCGAATTGGCGATCTCCTCGGCTTCCTGCGAGCTCTGCCAGAAGAAGAGATAGGGGCTGATCGTCGTCCCCAGGAGCGCGACGATGGTGAGGATCGCGTCGTGGCCGAGGTCGCGCGGCCAGACCAGGCCGATGGCCGCGCCGTGCCAATCTGTGCGGACCACCAGAAGCACCGCGACATAAGCGAACAGGCTGAGAGTCAGCCATTTGAGGATGCGCGCGTAGCGGCGGTACGGGACGAACAGCTGGAGCGCGACGCCGACGACGGCGAAGCCGATCACGTACACATGCTCGCCGACGCCGGTAACCAGCTGCCCCGCTTCGGCCATCGCCGACAGGTCGGCGCCGATATTGATGACGTTGGCGATCAAGAGGATTCCGATGAGGAGGCCGACCAGCTGCCGCGGGAAGGTGCCGGCGAGATTGCTGGCGAGTCCGGTGCCGGTGACCCGGCCGATGTGCGCGCTGACCAGCTGGACCGCCGACATGAGCGGATAGCACAGCACCATTGTCCACATCAGGCCGTAGCCGAACTGCGCGCCCGCCTGGGAGTAAGTGGCGATTCCGCTGGGATCGTCGTCGGCGGCGCCGGTGACGAGGCCGGGACCGAGCTCCTCCAGCGAGCCCACAATCCGGCTGCGCAAGCGCTCGAGTCCGGTCTTTCCGCGCCGCGCCACGACTGCGCTAGGCCTGCGGGCTGTCGAACTCGAGCCGGTGCCGGAGGCGGGCGGCGGCGAGCTCGCGCGCGGTGTCGCGGGGAAGGCCGAGGGCGAGGGCGATCGGTGCGCCGAGCAGCGAGTCGCCGAGCGCGTTCAGGACCAGGCTGAGCGTGCTTTCGGCGACGTGGCGCTCCTCGCGTCCGACGCTGAGCTGGGCGACGAGCGACCGAATGGAATCGAGGATCGGATTGAGCGCGTCGCGATTGCCGGTGAGGATCATCCAGGCGGCGAGTGCGCCGGCGCCTTCGCGGTCAAAGGCATCGAAGGTGCGGTCCACGATGTCGCGCGCATCGGCCTTGCCGGCACGGGCACGCTCGACCGCTTCGGCAATGGTCGAGGTGACAGAATCCGCGATCGAGCGCGCGAGCGCGCCCTGCAGACCCGCGGCCGAGCCGAAATGATGCAGGAGATTGGCGTGGGTGCGGCCGACTTCGGCGGCGACGGCTTTCAGTGTGACCGCCTGTGGGCCGTCGGCGAGCAGGAGGCGCCGCGCCGCCTCGATCGCGGCGAACCGGCTTTCTTCGGGGCTCAGGCGTTTCCGACTTGTTGACACAGATGTAAGTAAACCTATTTTGATGTCATGAATGCAATTACCCTTCCGACGCCGGCCGAGCTGACAATCACGCCGCGCGACCGCCGCTTCGGCCGCGAAACAGCCGCTCCGCGTCTTTGGCACGGCGGATGCGTCGAGGCGACCGCAATCTATAATGCGCTGTCGACGACCTTCCCCAGGGGCGAGGCCTTCTTCGTCGAGAGCGTCCGCGCCTTCCGCGAGGGCGCGCCGCCCAGGCTCGCGGAGGAGATCAGGGGCTTCACCACGCAGGAGGCGATCCACAGCCGCGAGCACGACGCGTTCAACAAGCGCGCCGCGGATGCCGGGTACGACCTGTCGAAGCTCGAAGCGCAGGTTGAGAAAAGGCTGGCCGTGACCCGCGGCAAGCCGCCGATCGTCAGCCTCGCCGCGACCATGGCGCTCGAGCATTTCACCGCGATCCTCGCGCACCAGTTGCTCGCCGACCCGCGGCATCTCGAAGGCGCGGAGAAGGAGACTGCGGACCTGTGGCGCTGGCACGCGGCCGAGGAGATCGAGCACAAGGGCGTCGCCTATGACACCTGGCTGCACGCGACGCGGCACTGGACCCGCTGGAAACGGTGGAAGGTCAAGGCGAAGGTGATGCTCTACATCACGCGCAACTTCGTCGTCGACCGGACTGCGGGCGCGCTCGAGCTGATGCGGCAGGACGGCGTGACGGGGCTTCGCGCCTGGGCGCGGCTGCTTTGGTATCTGTGGGTGCGGCCGGGGATGTTCCGCAAGATCGCGGGCGCTTGGGGCCGGTTCTTCCTGCCGGGGTTCCATCCGTGGGATGAGGACGATCGGGATTTGCTGCGGGACTATGATGCGAGCGTGTCGCCGGCGCCCGAGGCGAAGCGGAAGGTTAGACGGGCGGTCTGACGCGTCATCCCGGCCTTGAGCCGGGACCCGCCTTTTTCTTCGACTGCGCAAAGAAGGCAGGCCCCGGCTCAAGTCCGGGGTGACGATTCCGCTAGGCCGCCAGCGCCGGTTTCACCTCGACCTCGCCAGCCAGCCTCAGCCGCATCAGCCTGGCCGGCACTTCCTCGCCGCGGGCGCAGTTCATGCGGGGGGCGATGAGGCCGGTGGATTCGAACCCGAGCTTCTCGAGCACCCGGCCGGAAGCGGGATTGTCGATGAAGTGCGAGGCTTCGACCTGCCTGAGGCCGAGCGCGCGCGCGATGTCGACCAGCGCAAGGCCGGCTTCGGTCGCGATCCCGCGGCCCCAATAGGGCCTGCCGATCCAGTAGCCGAGCTCGACCGCTCCCGACGCGCGCCGGCCAAGGCCGCACGAGCCGACCAGCAGCGGCGCGCCCTCGGTCCGCTCGAATATCAGGAAGGAGGGAAGCACGGGATCGCGCGGGCTTGCGAGAAAAGCCTCGGCGTCGCGCAGCGTGTACGGCCACGGGACGACCGCGAGGTTGCGGGCGATCGCCTTGTCGGCAAGCGCGGCGGCAAGCGCGCGCGCGTCTTCGGGGAAGCCAGGCCTCAGCAGCAGTCTCGGCGTTCTCGCGAACATCACTCTTCTCCTCGGCGGGCCGCTTAGGCGCGGCCCGTGACAGTTCCGGGAGAAGGCAAAGAAAAAGGGGAGGCCCCTTTCCGGGGCTCCCCTTCTCCCTTTTGGTCTTGATCCGAGGATCCAGTCCGGGCCGCCCCTTGGGGGAACGGTCCCTTTCTGACCGTTCCTATGCTGTCGTCGTCTCCGTAATCGCCGGCATGACGTGGACGTACTTGCGTCCGAGCTTGCCGTCGCGAAACGCGACCTGGCCGTCGGTGAGTGCAAAAAGCGTATGGTCCTTGCCCAGGCCGACGTTGTCGCCCGGGTGCCACTTCGTTCCGCGCTGGCGCACGATGATGTTGCCGGCGCGAACGGTTTCGCTGCCGAACTTCTTCACGCCGAGACGCTTGCTCTCACTGTCGCGTCCGTTGCGGGACGACCCGCCTGCCTTCTTATGTGCCATGACGAAATACGGTCCTGATTACTTGCCCTTGGGCGTCTTCTTGGCCGCGGCCTTAGCAGGTGCAGCATTTTTTGTCGACGGGGTTTTGGCGGTCGGCTTGTCGGGTTTCGCCTTCGCGGCCTTGGGCGGAGCGTCGACGCTCTGCGCCGGCGGGTTGGCCGCGGCCTCGTTGTTGGGCGCCGGGTTCTCGGTCGGCTTGGCGTCGACCTCGGCCGGAGCGGAGTCCGGCTTCTTGGACTTGCTCGCCTTGGGGGCAGGAGCCTCCGCAGCCGGAGCCGCTTCGGCCTTGGCAGGAGCCTTCTTCGGTTCCCCCTCGGCCTTGCTCGGGACATGCTTGTGGTCGCCGATCGCGACGATCTTCAGGATCGTGTGCTGCTGGCGATGGCCCTTCTTGCGGCGATAATTGTGCCGGCGGCGCTTCTTGAAGACGGTGACCTTCTCGCCCTTGGCCTGGGCGACAATCTCGGCCGCGACGGTGAGGCCGTCGGTCGACTTCAGATCGCCGCCGTCGCCGGCGATGACGACGTCGCCCAGCGTGATCTTGTCACCGGCGGCGCCGTCGAGCTTTTCGACGACGATCTTGTCTCCGGGGTGCACGCGGTACTGCTTCCCACCCGTGCGGACGACTGCGAACATGGCTGTTTCTTCCTCGCGAATTCCTAGGTCCCCGCGCGCGCTCGCGCTCTTGAAAGCGGGCAGCGTCCGGGAAAGCGAGCCGCCTATGGCAGGGGGCGGCGGGTGTCAACCGCAGGTTCCTCCCTGTCGGCGAAGCCGATGGGGAGGGGAACCATGCGAAGCATGGTGGAGGGGTCACCGCGCAGACCCCTCCACCATCGAATCTTCGTTCGATGGTTCCCCTCCCCACGAGCTGCGCTCGCAGGGAGGAACTTAATGCCGGACCTGGTCCCTCAGGCGGTAACCGCCCTCGACCTGCTCGAACATGGCCATGATCGCGGGGTGATCCAGCGGCTCTTCGCTGTCGTCGCGGACCAAGTTCTGCTGGCTGACGTAGGCGACGTAGCTCGACTCCGAATTCTCGGCGAGCAGATGGTAGAATGGCTGCTCCTTCGACGGGCGAAGCGCTTCCGGAATGGATTCGTACCATTCCTCGCTGTTGGCGAACTCGGGATCGACGTCGAAAATCACGCCGCGGAAGTCGAAAATCTTGTGGCGCACGACGTCGCCAATGCCGAAGCGGGCCTCGGGAATGTGGATCGCGCGGGCCATGACGGAGGGTGAACGTCCGAACGGTTCAAAAGGGGTCATGCCCTTCTATCTAGGCAAGGCGCGGGGCCGCTGCTAGAGGGCCGCGTCCGACCGGAGCCGGCGCCTGCCGGCCAGCGCTTGCCCTCGCGGAGAGGTGGCTGAGTGGTCGAAAGCACCGCACTCGAAATGCGGCGTACGGGCAACCGTACCGTGGGTTCGAATCCCACCCTCTCCGCCAGCCTTCG
>Ga0207678_10004504_pt1 | contig 12523 bp, 9 predicted proteins | sample KBSC63metaG_FD_184319 | JGI IMG/M metagenome (GOLD analysis project Ga0207678, IMG submission 184319) | Corn rhizosphere microbial communities from Kellogg Biological Station, Michigan, USA - KBS C6-3 metaG (SPAdes) (version 2) | ecosystem: Host-associated > Plants > Roots > Rhizosphere > Soil ... | reverse complement strand
CGTCGCCCGCGCCGATGGCGCGCAGGTAATCGGCTTCGCGTCCCTTGCCGGTGATCGCGACGACGCGGTAGCCGAGCTTCGACAGGATCTCGGTGGCGACGGAACCGACACCGCCGGTGGCGCCGGTGACGGCCACCGGGCCGGCGTCGGGCACGAGGCCGTTGTGCTGCATCAGGTGAATGGCAAGCGCCGCGGTGAAGCCGGCGGTGCCGAGCGTCATCGCGTCGAATGCGGTCATGCTCTCGGGGCGGCGCACCACCCAGTCGGCCGGCACGCGCGCATATTCGGCGTAGCCACCGTCATGCGACACGCCGAGGTCGTACCCGGTGACGATGACCTTGTCGCCGCGCTTCCAGCGCGGGTCGCTGCTCGATTCGACGGTGCCGGCCAGATCGATGCCTGCCACCGTCGGGAACTTGCGCATGATCTTGCCTGCGCCGTTGTACGACAACGCATCCTTGTAGTTGATCGTCGAGTACTTGGTGCGCACGAGCACTTCCCCCGGGTCGAGCTCGTCCTGCGTCATCGTGACGAAACGGCTCGACACGACCTTGTCCTGCTCGAACGTGCGATACGCCTTGAATGTCTGCACCGGAGTCTCCTGTCGGCGAAAAGTGTGCAATCGGCGCTACGCGGCTCGCGCGTTGGCACCGTCGGTGATATGGGGCAGCGCCATGTAGCCGCGCGTGCGCATTTCGGCGATACGGCTGACGGTGCGCGCAAAGTCGCGGGCATTCGGTCCGCCGGCGTACAGCGCGTCCGGGGAAACGGCCGCGGAGGCAACGAGCTTCACGCGATGATCGTACAGGATGTCGATCAGCCACGTGAAGCGCCGCGCCGCATCGCCGGCGTCGGGGCCCATCCGCGGTATGCCGGACAGGAAGACCACCGAGAAGCGGCGGGCGACGTCGAGGTAATCGCGCTGCGAGCGCGGTCCGTCGCAAAGCGAGCCGAAGTCGAACCAGACGATGCTTCCCGCGCGCCGGCGCGCAGCCAGCGCCCGTCCGTCGATCACGAGTTGCGTCGATTCGTCGGGTCCGCAACGCATCGCCTCGAACGCCGCCGTCATCGCGGCGTCGGCCGCCGCGCCGGCCGGGACATGGAACGTTTCGACGTGCTCGAGTGCGCGCAGACGATAATCGACGCCGGCATCCACCTCGACGACGTCGAGCGCCGCCTTGATGTGCTCGATTGCGGGCAGGAAGCGCTCGCGCAGCAGGCCGTTCGGCCACAGGTCGTCCGGCGCGTAGTTCGACGTGACGACCAGCACGACGCCGTTTGCGAAAAGGCCTTCCAGCAGACGGCCGAGGATCATCGCGTCGGCGATGTCGTCGACGTGGAACTCGTCGAGGCAGAGCAAACGATAGCGGTTCGCGATCTGGGCGGCGACAGCGGCCAGCGGATCGGGCTCGTCCCTGAGCCGCGCGAGCCCTTCGTGCACGTCGCGCATGAACGTGTGGAAATGCACGCGCGTCTTGCGCCGGATGCCGACGGTCGCGTAGAAGCTGTCCATCAACAGGCTCTTCCCGCGCCCGACGCCGCCCCACAGGTAAACGCCCCGCGGCACGTCGGGGCCGCCGAACAGGCGCTTCAATGCCGATTTTCGCGCGGCGCGGTAGGCGGCGAGATCGTCGGCGAGACGCTGCAGCCGGTCGAGTGCGGCTATCTGCGCGTGGTCGAGCGTCGAGCCTCGCCGGTCGAGCAGCGGCTCGAGAAAGTCGATGAGTCCGCCGCGACGGCGGGAAATCTGGCCCGGATCCTCGGCCCCGATCATGCGGCAGCCGCGAATGCCACGCCGCTACAGGTTCAGCGTCCGCTTGTCGACGGCCAGCGCAGCCTCGCGCGTGGCTTCCGACAGTGTCGGATGGGCGTGACAGATGCGCGCGATGTCCTCGCTCGACGCGCCGAATTCCATCGCCATCACGCCCTCGGCGATCAGCTCGCTCGCCCATGGACCGATGACGTGGACGCCGAGGACGCGATCGGTCGCCGTGTCCGCGAGAATCCTGACGAAGCCGGTGGTATCGCCGAGGGCGCGGGCGCGCCCGTTGGCGGCGAACGGAAAGCTGCCGCTGCGATACGCCACGCCATCGGCTCGCAACTGCTGCTCGGTCCTGCCCACCCACGCGATCTCGGGCGACGTGTAGATCACCCACGGGATCGTGTTGAAATCGACATGAGGCTGCTGTCCGGCGATGCGCTCGGCGACCGCGACGCCTTCGTCCTCGGCCTTGTGTGCGAGCATCGGCCCGCGCACGACGTCGCCGATCGCGAACACGTTCGCCAGATTGGTGCGGCATTCGGCATCGACGGCAATGAAGCCGCGCGCGTCGAGCGCCAGACCCACGTTGTCAGCGCCGAGACCCGCCGTGAACGGAACGCGTCCGATCGACACGATCAGCCGGTCGAACGTCGCGCTTTGCGCCTTGCCGGCCGCGTCGGTGTAATCGACGCTGACTTCGCGGGCACCCGTCCGCACGGTGCCGATCGTCACGCCGAGCCGGATCGCGATGCCCTGCTTCGCGAACTGTTTTTGCGCTTCCTTTGCGACGGCTTCGTCGGCGGCGCCGAGAAACACCGGCAACGCCTCGAGGATCGTCACGTCGGCACCGAGGCGCCGCCAGACGCTGCCCATCTCGAGGCCGACGACGCCCGCGCCCACCACGCCGAGGCGCTTCGGCACGTCGGGGATGGCAAGCGCGCCGGCGTTGTCGAGCACCCGCACGTTGTCGAACGCAACACCGGGCAGCGCGCGCGGCGCCGACCCGGTGGCGATGATCACGTGGCGCGCCGCGAGGGTTGCCGCCCCGGGGCCATCCACGCTGATGGTCCAGCGATCGCCGTCCTTGCCGGCGAATGCGCCGCGGCCATGATAGAACGCGACCTTGTTCTTGCGAAACAGGTAGGCGATGCCGTCGTTGTTCTGCGCGACGACCTTGTTCTTCCGCGCGAGCATCGTTGCGACGTTCATCGCGAGCGCGCCGATCTCGATGCCGTGCTCGGCGAATGCGTGTCCGGCGTGCGCGTAGTTCTCGGACGACTGCAAAAGCGCCTTCGATGGAATGCACCCGACATTCGTGCACGTTCCGCCGAGCGCAGGCTTGCCGCCGTCACGCGTCCACTCGTCGATGCAGGCGGTCGCGAAGCCGAGCTGCGCCGCGCGGATGGCGGCGACGTAGCCGCCGGGACCCGCGCCGATGACGACGACGTCGAATTGCGCCACGTCGGCTGCATGGTCCCCCGACGCTTGCGGCTGCGCCGCTGCGCTGCCCCCCGAGGGGGCGCCATTCGCGCCTTGGGGCGGCCCTTCGGCGCTTGCATGATCCCCCCACGCTTGCGGCTGCGCCGCTGCGCTGCCCCCCGAGGGGGCGCCATTCGCGCCTTGGGGCGGCCCTTCGGCGCTCATTACAGGTCGAGCAGCATGCGCGACGGATCCTCGAGCGCTTCCTTGATCGCGACGAGCGACAGCACCGCCTCGCGACCGTCGATGATCCGGTGATCGTACGACTGCGCGAGATAGTTGATCGGGCGCACGACCACCTGCCCGTTCTCGACGACCGGCCGCTCGCGCGTCGCATGCACGCCGAGGATCGCCGATTGCGGCGGGTTGATGATCGGCGTCGACAGCATCGATCCGAACACGCCGCCGTTGCTGATCGTGTAGGTCCCGCCGGTCAGCTCCTCGACGGTCAGCTTCGCTTCCTGCGCGCGCTTGCCGAAGTCGCCGATCCTGTTCTCGATGTCGGCGATCGACATCTGGTCGGCGTCGCGCAGGATCGGCACGACGAGACCCCGCGGGCTGCCGACGGCGATGCCGATGTCGTAATAGCCGTGATAGACGATGTCGTTGCCGTCGATCGACGCGTTGACGAGCGGGAACTTCTTCAGCGCATGCACCGCCGCCTTCACGAAGAAGCCCATGAAGCCGAGCTTGACGCCGTGCTCCTTCTCGAAGCGCTCCTTGTAGCGGTTGCGCAGTTCGATCACCGCCTGCATGTTCACTTCGTTGAACGTCGTCAGGATCGCCGCCGTCGATTGCGATTCGACGAGACGCTCGGCGATGCGCGCCCGCAAGCGCGACATCGGCACGCGCTGCTCGGGACGCGCGCCCTGGGTGACGGGGGCCGGCGCCGGCGGCGGACCCTTCGCCGCGGGTGCAGGAGCCGAAGGTGCCGCCGGCGCTGCCTTCGCCGCGGGTGCAGCCGACGCAGGCGGCGCCTTGGCCGGCGCACCAGATGGCACTGCAGCCGCCACGCTGGCGCGCGTGGCGAGCGCATCGGCGACATCCCCCTTCGTGATCCGGCCACCGCGGCCGGTGCCGGCGACGCTCGACGGATCGACGCCCTGCTCGGCCATCATCTTGCGGGCGGCGGGAAGTGCGGTCACGGTGGACGCGGCCGGTGGTGTCGACGCGGCCGATGCGGGCCGCGCCGGCGCCGCGGTCGGCGAGGGTGCCGAAGCAGGCGGCGACGCCGCTTCGGCTGCGCCCGCCTTCGCATCGGTGTCGATCACGGCGATCACGTCGTTCGACGTGACCGTGGCACCGTCGGGTTGCCTGATCTCGGCCAGCACGCCATCGTTCGGCGCCGGCAACTCGAGCACGACCTTGTCCGTTTCGATGTCGATCAGGTTTTCGTCGCGCCTGACGGCTTCGCCGGGTTTCTTGTGCCAGTTGACGAGCGTCGCCTCGGCGACCGACTCGGGCAACTGCGGGACCTTCACTTCGATTCTCATCGGCCGGAACTCGTCGTTGGGTCAGCGCGCAAGGAGCATTTCACCGGAGCGCAACTTCGCGGCGAACGCGTCTTCGATCAGCTGCTTCTGCTCGGCGTTGTGCTTCGCCGCATAGCCGACCGCCGGCGACGCTGACACCGGCCGCCCGGCATAGGCCAGCACCTTGCTCGCGTCGATGTCGGCACGAAGATACGAATTGAGCCGGTACCACGCGCCCTGGTTCTGCGGCTCCTCCTGGCACCACACGACTTCCTTCGCCGCCTTGTACCTGCCGACCTCGCGCTTGTATTCGTCGTGCGGAAACGGGTACTGCTGCTCGAGGCGCAGGATCGCGACGTCGCCGATCTTCTGCTCGCGCCGATACGCGCGAAGCTCGAAGTAGACCTTGCCCGAGCACACGATCACCCGCCGCACCTTCGCCGGATCGATCGCGTCGGTTTCACCGATCACGTTGCGGAAGGCACCGTTGGCCAGCTCGTCGAACGACGACACCGCCTCCTTGTGCCGCAGCAGGCTCTTCGGCGTGATGACGATGAGCGGCTTGCGAAACTGGCGGATCATCTGCCGTCGCAACAGGTGGAAGATCTGCGCGGGCGTCGTGGGCACGACGACCTGCATGTTGTGTTGCGCGCAAAGCTGCAGGTAGCGCTCGGGCCGCGCCGATGAGTGCTCGGGCCCCTGCCCCTCGTAGCCGTGCGGCAGGAACAGCACGAGATCGCAGATGCGGCCCCACTTGACCTCGCCCGCGCTGATGAACTGGTCGATCACGACCTGCGCGCCATTCGCGAAATCGCCGAACTGCGCCTCCCAGATCACGAGCTGGTTGGGCTCGGACGTCGTGTAGCCGTATTCGAACGCGAGCACCGCGTTCTCGGTCAGCACCGAGTCGATGATCTCGAAATCGGGCTGGCCCTCCTTCACGTGCTGCAGCGGGATCCAGGTGCCGAGATCCCACTTCTCGCGGTTCTGGTCGTGCAGCACGGCGTGCCGATGCGAGAACGTGCCGCGACCGACGTCCTCGCCCGAGATGCGCACGCCGAAGTTCTGGTCGAGGAGCGACGCGTACGACAGGATCTCGCCCATGCCCCAGTCGACCGGCACCCTGCCTTCCACCATCGCGCGGCGGTCGGCCAGGATTTTCTCGACCCGCGGATGCAGCTTGAAATTCGACGGCACCGTGGTCGCCTTGATGCCAAGCTCGGTGAGCCGGGCGATCGGCACGCTGGTGTCGGCGGGGTCGGTCCAGCGACGGTTCTTGTACGGCGACCAGTCGACGATGAACGGCGGCTTGTAGTTCGACAGCACCGTGGTGTTCGTGTGGTAGCCCTTGTCCATTGCCGCGCGGTACGTGGCGATCATCGCCTCCGCGTCGTCGGCGCTGATCACGCCTTCGGCAATCAGCCGCTCCGCATACAGCTTGCGCGTGCCCGGATGCTGGTTGATCTTCTTGTACATCAACGGCTGCGTGATCATCGGCTCGTCGGCCTCGTTGTGGCCGAGCCGGCGGAAGCAGACGAGATCGACGAAGACGTCCTTGTGGAACTTCTGCCGGTAGTCGAGCGCGAGCTCGGTCGCGAGCAGGCACGCTTCCGGGTCGTCGCCGTTGACATGGAAGATCGGCGCCTCGACCATCTTCGCGACGTCGGTGCAGTAGAGCGTGCCGCGCACGTCGCGCGGATCGGATGTCGTGAAGCCGATCTGGTTGTTGATGACGATGTGGATCGTGCCGCCGGTGTAGTAGCCGCGGGTGTGCGCCATGTTGAGGCACTCCTGCACCACGCCCTGCCCGGCAATGGCGGCGTCGCCGTGCAGCAGCACCGGCAGCACCTGGTCGCCGCGCGCGTCCTTGCGCCGGTGCTGCCGCGCACGCACGCTGCCCTCGACGACCGGATTGACGATCTCGAGATGCGACGGATTGAACGCGAGCGTCAGGTGCACGGGCCCGCCCGGCGTCGAGACGTCGGACGAGAACCCCTGGTGGTATTTGACGTCGCCCGCGGGGAGGTCCTGCGCGACCTTGCCCTCGAATTCCGAGAAGAGGTCGCTCGGCATCTTGCCGAGCGTATTGACGAGCACGTTGAGCCGGCCGCGATGCGCCATGCCGAGCACGATCTCCCCGACGCCTGCCGCACCCGCGCGCTGGATCAGCAGGTCGAGCATCGGGATCATCGAATCTCCCCCCTCGCCGGAGAAGCGCTTCTGGCCGACGTACTTCGTATGCAGGTAGCGCTCCAGCGTCTCGGCGGCGGTGAGCCGCTCGAGGATGTGGCGCCGCTCCTCCGGGCTGAACTTCGGCTTCGAGCGGATCGGCTCGAGGCGTTCCTGCACGAAGCGTTTCGTCGGCGTGTCGGAGATGTACATGTATTCGGCGCCGAACGTACGCGTGTACGTCTCCTCGAGCGCTGCAATGATGTCGCGAAGACGCATCCGCGCCGGGCCCGCCTTGAACGAGCCGACGTCGAACGGCGTATCGAGATCCGCGTCGGTGAAGCCGTAGGTGCGAAGGTCGAGGTCGGGGATGTACGCCGGCTCCTGGCGCGACAGCGGATCGAGGTCCGCGTGGAACATGCCGAGCGTGCGGTACTTGCTGATGAGCCGCAGCACGAGCACCTGCTTGTGCATCGTCGTCTCGTCGACCATCGCGCCTTGAACGCGGCGGTTCCGCGCAAGCTCGCGGAACGACTCGACGACCGATGCGTGAGGCACGTCGGCGGCGTCGCCCTTGATCTCGTCGAAGTAGCTGCGCCACTCGGGCGAGACGCCGGCCGGATCGGCGAGATACGACTCGTACAGCTCCTCGATGAACGGAGCGTTGCCGCCGAAGAGCGTGCTGGTGGATTCGAATTCCCGCATCGTTCCCATGAGAACCTCAGCAAAACCTCGGAAAGCTTCCGCTGCACACAGCGCGCTCGACAGAGCGCCCGGTACGCGGGCTCATCTTTCCGAGAGGGGCTTCACCGTGCGCCGGGTGGCGCCGGTGTAGAGCTGGCGCGGCCGCCCGATCTTGTACTCGGGATCGGACACCATCTCGTTCAACTGCGCGATCCAGCCGACGGTGCGCGCGAGCGCGAAGATCGCGGTGAAGAGCTGCACCGGGATGCCGATGGCCTTCTGCACGATGCCCGAGTAGAAATCGACGTTCGGGTACAGCTTGCGCTGGACGAAGTAGTCGTCCTCGAGTGCGATCTTCTCGAGCGCCATCGCGAGCTTGAACAGCGGATCATCGCCGAGCCCGAGCTCGCCCAGCACCTCGTAGCACGTCTCGCGCATCAGCTTCGCGCGCGGGTCGTAGTGCTTGTACACGCGATGTCCGAAGCCCATCAGCCGCACGCTGGAGTGCTTGTCCTTCACCTGCGCGATGTACTCGCCGATCTTCGCGATGCCGCCCTGTGCCTGGATGTCGTACAGCATGTTGAGCGCCGCTTCGTTCGCGCCGCCGTGCGCCGGCCCCCACAGGCAGGCGACGCCGGCGGCGATGGCCGCGAACGGATTCGTGCCGGACGACGCGCAAAGACGCACGGTCGACGTCGATGCGTTCTGCTCGTGATCGGCATGCAGGATGAAGATCCGGTCGAGGGCGCGCACGAGCACGTCGTTCACCACGTAGTCCTCGCACGGCGTCGCGAACATCATCCGCATGAAGTTCGCCGCGTACGACAGGTCGTTGCGCGGATAGACGTACGGCTGGCCGACCGAGTACTTGTAGGCCATCGCGACGAGCGTCGGCATCTTGGCGATCAGTCGATGCGCCGAAATGTCGCGCTGGTGCGCGTCGTCGAGATTGATCGAGTCGGGATAGAAGGCGCTCATCGCGCCGACGAGGCCGGTCAGCACCGCCATCGGATGGGCGTCGCGGCGGAAGCCGCGCAGGAAAAACTGCATCTGCTCGTTGACCATCGTGTGATGGGTGACGAGATCGACGAACCTGCGCTTCTGCTCGACATTCGGCAGCTCGCCGTACAGCAGCAGGTAGCACGTGCCGAGGTAATCGGTCTTGACCGCCAACTCCTCGATCGGATAGCCGCGGTAGAGCAGCTCGCCCTTGTCGCCGTCGATGTACGTGATCGCTGAGCTGCAGGCGGCCGTCGACAGGAAGCCGGGGTCGTAGGTGAACCTGCCGGTCTTGCCGTACAGCGTACGGATGTCGATCACCTGCGGGCCGATCGTCCCGGTGAGGATCGGAAAGGTGACCGACGGCGAGCCGTCGGAGAACTGGAGGGTGGCAGTGGAGTCGGTCATCGGACGTCCTTCGGTTCCTGGTTCGGGTTCATCCCCCGCGCAACGCGCGCGGCGAACGACGCGAGGCGCGGATCGGCGGCTTCGGCCCGGCCGCTCAGCAGATCCCACAGTGCGTTGTCGGTCATATGGAGAAGCTCGTCCAGATTTGCAATATCGTCTTCGGTAAGCCGCTCGGCGCAGCGCTCGAGGAAGCGCGACAGGATCAGATCGTTCTCCAGCATGCCGCGCCGGCAGCGCCAGCGGATGCGGTTCAGTCGCGTTTCATCGATCACGATCGCCCGCCGCCGCTTACACCGTCCGCTTCACCAGCAGATCCTTGATCTTCTCGATCGCCAGCGTCGGGTTCAGGTTCTTGGGGCACACGTCGACGCAGTTCATGATCGTATGGCAGCGGAACAGCCGATAGGGGTCCTCGAGGTTGTCGAGCCGCTGGTTGACGTCATGGTCGCGGCTGTCGGCGATGAACCGGTACGCCTGCAGCAGCCCGGCGGGACCGACGAACTTGTCCGGATTCCACCAGAACGACGGGCACGCCGTCGAGCAGCACGCGCACAGGATGCATTCGTAGAGACCGTTGAGCTCCTCGCGCTCCGCCGGCGACTGCAGCCGCTCGCGCTCGGGCGGCGGGGTGTCGTTGACGAGATACGGCCGCACCGAGTGGTACTGCTTGAAGAACTGGCTCATGTCGACGATGAGGTCGCGGATCACCGGCAGTCCGGGCAGCGGCCGCAGCTCGACGGGCTCCTTCAGGCTCTTGAGGTTCGTGACGCAGGCAAGGCCGTTCTTGCCGTTGATGTTCATCGCATCGGAACCGCACACGCCCTCGCGGCAACTGCGCCGGAACGAAAGCGAATCATCGGTCGCCTTCAGCCGGATCAACGCGTCGAGCAGCATCCGGTCGTGCGGATCGAGCGCGATGTCGTACTCCTGCAGTCGCGGCTTCGCGTCCTTCTCGGGGTCGTAGCGGTAGATGCGGAATCTCATGCGGACCTTTGGACGACAGGGCTGGGCGCGGACCTGATGACCGAAGCGTCAGTAGGTCCGCGCCTTCGGCGGGAACGATTCGACGGACAACGGGGTGAGGTGCACCGGCTTGTAATCGAGCCGGTTGCCCTCGCGGTACCAAAGCGTGTGCTTCAGCCAGTGCACGTCGTCGCGGTTCGGATAGTCGCTGCGCGCCTGGGCGCCGCGCGACTCGTGGCGCGCCGCGGCCGACACGATCGTCGCCTTGGCCACCTCGATCAGGTTGTCGAGCTCGAGGGCCTCGACGCGCGCCGTATTGAACGTGCGGCTCTTGTCGTCGATGGCGATGCGCGCGACGCGGTTCTCGAGCTCCATCACCTTCGCGACCCCTTCGGCCAGCAGCGCTTCATTGCGGAACACGCCGCAGTGCGATTGCATCGTCTTGCGCAGCTCGTTGCCGACGTCGGCCACGCGCTCGCCCGAGGTCGCGGCGTCGAGCCGGGCGAGCCGTGCGAGCGCCGCGTCGCCGGCATCGGGCGGCAACGCCTTGTGCGCAAGCGCCGGCAGGTTGCGGCTCACGATGTAATCGCCCGCGGCCCGACCGAAGACCAGCAGGTCGAGCAGCGAGTTGGTGCCGAGCCGGTTCGCGCCATGCACCGACACGCACGCGCATTCGCCGACCGCATACAGACCCTCGACGACGACCGCGGGATCGCCGTGCTTCGGCGCGACCACCTGCCCGTGGATGTTGGTCGGGATGCCGCCCATCATGTAATGGATGGTCGGCACGACCGGGATCGGCTCCCTGATCGGATCGGCGTTCGCGAACTTGATCGCGATTTCGCGAATCGACGGCAGCCGCTTCATGATGACGTCGGGGCCGAGATGGTCGAGCTTCAGCAGCACGTAGTCCTTGTGCGGACCGCAGCCGCGGCCCTCCTTGATCTCCTGGTCCATCGAGCGGCTGACGATGTCGCGCGACGCGAGGTCCTTCAGGTTCGGCGCGTAGCGCTCCATGAAGCGCTCGCCGTTGCAGTTGAGCAGGATGCCGCCCTCGCCGCGCACGCCCTCGGTGATCAGCACGCCCGCACCGGCGACGCCCGTCGGGTGGAACTGCCAGAACTCCATGTCCTCGAGCGGCACGCCGGCGCGCGCCGCCATGCCAAGGCCGTCGCCGGTGTTGATGAACGCGTTGGTCGACGCGGCGAAGATGCGGCCGGCGCCGCCGGTGGCGAGCACCGTCACCTTCGCCTCGAGGGCGACCACGTCGCCCGTCTCCATGTCGAGCGCGGTCACGCCGACGACGTCGCCGTCGGCGTCGCGGATCAGGTCGAGCGCCATCCATTCGACGAAGAACTGCGTTCGCGCGCGCACGTTCTGCTGGTAGAGCGTGTGCAGCATCGAGTGACCGGTGCGGTCGGCCGACGCACATGCGCGGCGCACCGATTTCTCGCCGAAGTTCATCGAGTGGCCGCCGAACGGCCGCTGGTAGATCGTGCCGTCGGGGTTGCGATCGAACGGCATCCCCATGTGCTCGAGCTCGTAGACGACCTGCGGCGCCATCCGGCACATGTACTCGATCGCGTCCTGGTCGCCGAGCCAGTCGGAGCCCTTGACCGTGTCGTACATGTGCCACAGCCAGCTGTCCTCGGACATGTTGCCGAGCGATGCGCCGATGCCGCCCTGCGCAGCCACTGTATGCGAGCGTGTCGGAAACACCTTGGACAGCACCGCGACGGTCAGCCCGGCCGCCGCGAGCTGCAGCGACGCGCGCATCCCCGCGCCGCCGGCGCCGACGATCAGCGCGTCGAAGCGGCGTGTCGGCAGCTTCATCGACGCGGCGCCCGTGCGAAACGGACGGCGTGATCCTGCCGCTCCGCGCCTTCGGAGGGCGCTGCGGCGCGGATCACGATTGTCCCCAAAGGACGCCGATCGTCCATCCGCCGTAAGCGACGAGCAGGCACACCACGACGATCTCGAGCATCAGGCGCACGCCGTAGGGTTTCGCGTAATCCATCAGGATGTTGCGCATGCCCACCCAGGCGTGCCAGCCGAGCGACGCCATGAACAGGAACGTGGCGACGCGAAATGCGTTGCCGGCGAACAGCGTCCGGAATGTCGCGTAGTCGAGACCGCCGTGCCACAGAACGATGCCGAGGATCAGTGCGCTGTAGAGCGTGATGACGATCGCCGTCACGCGCTGCGACAGCCAGTCGCGCAGCCCGTAGTGCGCGCCGACCGGCAGCTTGTCGGCGCCGGCTACCACAGCCGCACCGCGACGATCAGCGCGAGCAGGATCGAGAGCACCAGCACCAGCGCCGCCGAACCTCGCGCTGGTGCGAGGCCGATGCCGATGTGCAGGTCGAGGGCGAGGTGACGCAGTCCGGCGAGCAGGTGAAACACGTAGCACCACGCCAGCACCAGGAACACGAGCTTGCCGAGCGGCGTGCCGAGCGGCGCGGTGGCGGCAGCGAAGCCCTCGGGGGAGGCCAGCGATCGCTGCACGCCCCACAGCAGCAGCGGAATGCCGACCAGAAACAGCAGTGCCCCGCTTATCCGGTGCAGGATCGACGCGATCGCCGGCAAC
>Ga0207678_10004503_pt1 | contig 12525 bp, 15 predicted proteins | sample KBSC63metaG_FD_184319 | JGI IMG/M metagenome (GOLD analysis project Ga0207678, IMG submission 184319) | Corn rhizosphere microbial communities from Kellogg Biological Station, Michigan, USA - KBS C6-3 metaG (SPAdes) (version 2) | ecosystem: Host-associated > Plants > Roots > Rhizosphere > Soil ... | reverse complement strand
AGCGCGGTCCATCTCGCGCAGGCGGCGGCCGGGGCCGCGCAGCTGCACGTCCACGCGCGCGGGAACGGCGGCGAGTCCCGGCGGCGCGTACATTGCGGCCGCTTCGGGCACATAGATCGCGGTTGCACCGCGCGCGATTTCACGAAAACGCGGCACGAACGAATCGACGGTGGCGCGGGTCACATGCCCGATAGTGCAACGCTTTACACGTCGTAATACATCGCGAACTCGTAGGGATGGGGACGCAACCGTAGCGCGTCGTATTCCTTCTGTTTCATTTCGAGCCAATTGGCAACGAAATCGGCGTTGAAGACGTCGCCCCGCATCAGGCCCTCGATTATTGGCAGGACATCGTCACCAATACATTCGTCCATGCCGAATGTACCGCGCCTGATGATCGGATGTTCCATGGGGCGATCGAGACGGCCTTCGCGCCGGGAATGGCGCTGTCCCGACTAAGCAGCGGAGCGCAGCGGGTGGAGCGCCGGGCACCGCATGTCCGCCAGACCGCCGACGAAATGTTCCTCCTCAACCTGCAGGTCAGCGGAACGGGCGTCTTCTCACAGGACGGCCGCGACGTGGTGCTGCGGCCGGGAGACATTACCTTCACCGACAGCACCCGCCCCTGCGGCATGGCTTATGATGCAGACTTTGAGCAGGTGGTGCTCCACGTTCCTCAGGCTAGTGTCGCGAGCCTGTTTGGGCGTACGGACCGATTGACCACAATCGCGATTCCCGGGGCTTCCGCCATGGGTTCGCTGCTCGCCCCATTCCTGCGCTGCTTGGCTTCCCGGATCAATCAGCTGCCGGAGACGACCGCGGAACGTGTTTCCGAGGCGAGCCTTCTCTTGATGATGGCCGCATTGGGCGAACTGGCCGGCGCGCCTCCGCAACAGGCGCCTGCAGGCCGCCCCGCATTGCGCCAACGCGCTTGCCAATGGGTCGACGCTCGCGCGCGCGACCCCTCGACCAGCCCGGCCTTGGCGGCGGCAGCCCTGGGAATCTCGGTGCGGTATCTGCAGGAGCTGTTCAAGGATCAGGATCTTGGGCTGAGCGAGCGGATCTGGCGCCGCAGGCTGGAATTGGCCCGGCAAGACCTCGCAGACCCGCGCCAGTCGGCGCTGTCGATCGGACAGATATCCTTCAATTGCGGCTTTTCCGACATCGCGCATTTCAGCCGGAGATTCAAAGCTGCGCACGGCCTTTCGCCGCGGGAATTCCGGTTGGCGACGGCGGTGACCTCACGGCTTCATGATGGATCGGCCTGCGCTGACACGCGCTTATGACGCTAATCGCCTAAGCGGGTGCGGCTCAGCGTCGCTGAGCCGCAATAGCAGAAAGCCCGGACGGTTTCCCGCCCGGGCCTTTGTACGCCAGGTTACAAACGCGCTTAGAAGAAGAAGCCGTTGTTGATCTCCAGCACGCGGCCGTTGCGCGTGTCGATCAGCACCACGTCGCGGCCGTAGCGCACCCAGCGCTGGTAGCGGAGCACCGGGCGCAGATGATAGCGATAGGGATCGATCCAGTAACGGCGGTCATAGAAAACGGGGTCGAAGCGATAGCCCACCGTTACCGGCCGCCAGCGATATCCGCGCGGGCCAACCCACGCCGGGCCGCGGTAGAAGTCGGGATGACGGCCACGATAGTCGCGCCAGTCGTCGCGATATTCGCGGCGGGCATCGCGCACGTCGCGACGGTCGTCACGGATCCGGTCGAGCGAAGCGCCGTGGCGATAATCGCGCGCGACATCGCGCCGCTCCTCGCGGATTTCGCGGCGATCATGCCGCAGTTCGGAGTTCTGCGCTTCGGCAATCGTCGGAACCAATGTAGCGGCCAGAAGGCCTGCAATCATGGCTTTACGCATGTTCCTGATCCTTTCCTGTCCTTTCAAGACCGGAAGCCACTTGTGCGCTTCCGTCCTGGATCGTTCTAATCATGATTCGCTGAACGGGCAGGGAATGCGATTGTCAGCTTAGAGAAAGACTTGGCCGGCGCCGTTTTGTACGACGCCGGCCAACAGGATTTCCGACTGTCTTAAAAGAAGAAGTTCGGAATGACGTCGACAACTTCGCCGGTAGTTACGTCGACCAGCAAGGCATCGTTGTAATAATGGACCCACCGCAGCGGCCATTCCACCGGCGGCAGCCGATAGTCGTACGGATCGTCCAGCCAATAGCTCGAGCCGTAAAAGAAAGGCTCGAGGAAGAAGCCCGCATAGACCGACCGGTAACGGTAGCCGCGCGGCGCGTAATAATGCCGGCTGAACAGATCGCGGTGACCATTACGCCAGTCGCGCCAGTCGTAGCGGTGATCGTTGCGCCAGCGGCTCGCGTCCCATCGATGATCGCCGGATCGTCCGGTCCAATTGTGGCTGCCGTTCCACGACCCGCCCGAATTGTTGCGTCCGTCCCAGCGGTGGTCGCCGCCATTGTTGCCATGATCGCGGCCGCCGTCCCAACGGTGGTCGCCCCCATTGTTGCCATCGCGATTGCCATCCCAGCGATGATCACGATTGCGGCCGTCATCGTTGCGGTGGTCGCCGCCATTCCATTGGCCACGGCCATTGTCCCAGCGATGATCGTCATTGGGACGCCCACCATTCTGAGGGCCGCCGCCGCGATCGTCCTGACGCCACTGCGCGCGGGCCTGACCGGTGTCGGCGTTCAGCACCGGCGCCGGCCGATCGGCGCGGAAATCGCCCCGACCCGGCGCGCCCGGGCCGCGCCATCCGCCCTGCCAGCCGCCGCGATCATGGGCCTGCATCTGCGGCGCCTGCGGCATGGCCGGACGTCCGCCATCGGGAGCACCGCGCGGCATCACCATCATTCCCGATCCACGCGACGGCGCTTGCGGCGGCGCGGGCTGCGGACGATCCCCGCCACCGCGATTGCCGCGATCCTCCTGGCTCCCGCGATCACGATCGGCCCGCTCCCGCACATCGGCATTGGCGGCCGCCGGCATCGCCGCCAATGCGACCGCGGCGAGCAGCGCCATTCTCATGCTCTTCATCGTCTCTCTCCTCTCGGCGGCGGGCCCAGGCCTGCCACCGCTAACGTCCTTTTGAACGCATCGGGGTGATCGATGGCTGAATTGATCCGTCAGCGTTCAGAAAGTTTTGGCCGGGGTCATTTGTGGGTGGGCGTCAGCGCTGGGACGGCGACCGCAGCATCCTCGGGATCGATATCGGGCGGCGGCGCGGCGGCAAGCGCCCGGCCGCTTTTCCCCGCTTCGGCCGCACGGCGAATCGCCCGGCGGATGCGCGGATAGGTGCCGCACCGGCAAAGATTGGTGATCGCCTCGTCCATCTGGGCGTCGGTCGGGTCGGGCGTGTGGGCGAGCAATGCCGCAGCCGCCATCAGCACGCCCGATATGCAATAGCCGCATTGCGGCACATTCTCCGCCGCGAACGCCTGCTGCAACGGGTGGCTGCGATCGTCGCTCAGCCCTTCGATCGTCGTCACGAACGTGCCTTCGATCGCACCGATCGTGATCTGGCACGAACGGCGGGCAACGCCGTCGACAATCACGGTACAGGCGCCGCACTGGCCCGCGCCGCATCCATATTTCGTGCCGGTCAGGTTCGACGCATCGCGCAGCGCCCAGAGCACGGGCGTTTGCGGGTCCATCTTGTAATGGACAGGCGTGCCGTTGACGGTGAAGCGGGTCATCGCGACACCCTATAAAGCGCGCAAGCGATTGGAAAGCGTCGCCGCCGCACCATATGCCAGGTTATGCGCCAGCCCAGTCTCTTCCTCCCGCATGGCGGAGGCCCCTGCTTCTTTCTCAATCCCGACGGCTCCTGTCCGCCGGCGTGGATCCGGATGCGCGATTATCTCGCCTCGATCCTGCCTTCGCTGCCGGAGAGGCCGAAGGCGATCCTGATCATATCCGGCCATTGGGAGGAAAAGGACTTCACGGTCCATACCGGCGCGCAGCCCGGGCTGCTGTTCGATTATTCCGGTTTTCCTGACCATACCTACCTCCTCGATTGGGACGCGCCGGGAGCGCCCGCGCTTGCCGAACGGGTCAAGATGCTGCTCGAAGGTGCCGGCTTCGCCGTGGCCGAGAATGACACGCGCGGCTGGGATCATGGTGTCTTCATACCGATGAAGGTCGCGGTGCCCGACGCCGACATTCCGACCGTCCAGCTTTCGCTGCGCAAATCGCTCGACCCGGCCGATCATATCCGTGTCGGCCAGGCGCTCGCGATCCTGCGCGACGAAGGCGTGCTGATCGTGGGTTCGGGCATGAGCTTCCACAATATGCGCACGTTGGGCCAGGACGTGACACGGCAGGCGGACATGTTCGACGATGCGCTCAGCGCCGCCGTGACCGATCCCGATCCGGAGCGGCGCCGGGGACGCGTTGCCGATTGGGCGAGCCTGCCCCAGGCCCGTTTTGCCCACCCGCGCGAGGAGCATCTGATTCCGCTGATGGTCGCGCTCGGCGCGGGCGGCGACGATCGCGCGACCCACGACCTCAAGGATCAGGTGATCGGCTGGACCGTTTCGGCCTACCGCTTCGGATGAAACCAAAGGTGCCATGGCGCCCTTAAGGCTTGTAGAATCGGGTAGGCGCTGTTAGGGGCGCCGCTTCCCGACGCTGGCTCTGCCCGCGGCGCTACTCTTTTATTGCCGGCTGGCGGACGCGTAAGCCGTACTGGAGAATTGGTTTTTTATGCAGATCATCGTTCGCGATAACAATGTCGATCAGGCCCTGCGCGCGCTCAAGAAGAAGCTGCAGCGCGAAGGTGTGTATCGCGAAATGAAGCTGCGCCGTCATTACGAGAAGCCGTCGGAAAAGCGTGCGCGTGAGCGCGCCGCCGCCGTCCGCCGCGCCCGCAAGCTGGAGCGCAAGCGCGCCGAGCGCGATCAGGCCCGGTAAGGCCTGAATTCATGTCAGACGTGACTGCAGTCCCGCTCCGCCCCGTGGGCAAGAGCGGGATTGTTGCATTATGGGCCGGCGTCGCTCTGTTTCTGGCGGGCGGATCCTACTTCGCTTATGCCGCCAGCGAGAAGGCGGTCATGTCCACCGTGACGCCTGAGCAGTTCCTGGCGCAGAACGCCAAGAAAGCGGGCGTCCAGACCACGCCCGACGGCGTCGAATATCAGGTGATCCAGGCAGGTAGCGGTGGCAAGCCCACCGCGGCCGACGTCGCCCTGATCGAATATCGCGGCACCTTGCTCAACGGCACCCAGTTCGACGCGAGCAAGCCAGGCCAGCCGGTGGCGCTGCCCGTCGGCCAGGTCGTTCCCGGCTTCGCCGAAGCGATGATGCTGATGCCAAGGGGCGCCAAATATCGCATCTGGATCCCGCCGCAGCTCGGCTACGGCCCCCAGGACAATGGCCCGATTCCGGGCAATTCGGTATTGGTGTTCGACATTACGATGCGCGATTTCCAGGCAATGCCGCAGGGCATAAGCGGGATGCAGCAACCGGGGATGTAGTCCCTAGGACGCCTTGGCGTCCTCGGCCGCCAGCTCGCTTTTCTCCTCGAGCAGCACTTTCATCATCGCGACGATCGGGTCGGCCAAGGCCAGGCCCAGGATTCCGAACAAGGCCCCGAACAAAAGCTGCGCGCCGAGCACGAGCGCGGGCGGCAGATCGACGGCGCGACGCGCGACCATCGGCACCACGACATAGCCATCGAACGTCTGGACCGCGATATAGACGACCAGCGCGCCGATCCCGATATTGGTGCTCGCCGAAAATCCGACCAGCACGATCAACGCGCCCGACACGATCCCACCGATCGTCGGCAGGAAGGCGAGCAGTCCGGTCAACACGCCGAGCAGGGGCGCCATCGGCACCCCGATCAGGCTCAGCGCAATGCCGACGAACACGCCTTCGACCGCCATGCCGACCAGACGGCCCGCCATAAGCCGGCGCAGCGTGTGCCCCATCTTGTCGGCGGTACGGTAGAAATCCCGCCTGCTCTTGAGCGGCAGCATCCAGGCGATGCCGCGTTCGTAGATACGCGGCTCCATCGCGATGAACAGGCCGAGCACGATGATCGCGAGCAGGCTGGACAAAGCGCCCAGCGCGGAACCCAAGGCGGCGGTGACCTTGCCGAGCGAGCCGACCAATTGCTGCCCGATCTGGGTCGCACCCTCGTTGGGAGGTACCAGCCCCAGGCGGTGGCCGTAATCGACCAGATGCGTGATCTGCTCCATCACCACCGCGCGCAGCGCCTCGAACTGGCCCGCAAGCTGGGTGCCGGCGAGAAGGAAGAAGCCCGCCAGGAAGCAGATTGCAAAGGTCGCCACCACCGCCAGCCGCAATCCACGACCGAGCCGGGGAAAGGCTTTGCCGAGAAGGCGCACTCCGCCGTCGAGCAAGGCGGCGAATACGATCCCGCCCATGATCAGCAGCAAGGGCTGGGCGAGCATCCAGACGAGCGCGACCGCGACCACCATCCCGATCCACACCGCCGCGCGGTGAAATTCGCGACTCGTCGCGGGGTTGGTGAAGTCGGACGGACCCGGCGCCTCGCTGGGTGGCCGGGCCATATTCAGCGCCCCGCCTGCTGCGGATGCAGGCTGATCAGCGCGCGGCCGTGGCGCAACGCCGTCACCCAGCTGATCGGGTTCCACAGCTTGCCGGTGCCGTCATAACTGTGCGTGATCGCCTCGGCGCGGCCGCTGATCGCCTCCAGCGGGATCGGCCCGTCAAGCCCGTTATCAGTGAACGGCACGCGGCTATCCGCCGATTCGTCGCGATTGTCGCCCATCACGAAGACATGACCAGATGGCACCGTAATTTCGGGATAATCGTCCGGTCCGGCCGGGAAATAGCCCATGTCGATCGTGTCGTAGCTCGCGCCATTGGGCAAAGTTTCGCGATAGCGGGGCAATGCGCAATAGGTTTTGCCGTCGGCACCGGCCGTGCGGAACCCGGGCTCATAGCCCATTTCGCACGCCAGATTCGCATCGACGGGCAGCATCGCCGGCGTCTCGCGCACGCGCGGCACCGGCACGCCGTTGAGGATGATCACGCCCTGCCGCACCTCGATCCGGTCGCCCGGCAATCCGATCACGCGCTTGATCAGATCCTCTCCGGCGCGATCGAGCGTCACGATATCGCCGCGCTTGGGCAGCCGTCCGAACAGCCGCCCACCGAAGGGATGCGGGTGCAGGATCAGTGAGGCATAATCATAGCCATAGGGATATTTGGTGACGACCAGCCGGTCGCCCTTGATCAGCGTCGGCATCATCGATTCGGACGGAATGTAGAAAGGCCGGGCGACGAAGGTCCACACCAGCAGGATCGCAACCACCATCCCCGCCAGACTGCGCAGTTCGGCTTTCAAGCCTCCGCCCGCCGGCTTGTCCGCCATCCCCCGATCGCCTCCTTTATTTGCCGTGCTGCGGCCGCAGGCTGGTGCCCGCGCGGCCGTGGCGCAAGGCACTGACCCAGCTGATCGGGTTAAAATAGCTGGTCGAACCGTCATAGGAGAAAGTGATGAACTCGGCGCGGCCGCCGATATTCTCCCACGGCACCGGCCCGCCCAGGCCGTTATTCGATTGCGGCACGCGGCTATCGGCCGATTCGTCGCGATTGTCGCCCATCAGGAAGACCTGATTGGCGGGCACCGTGATTTCGGGGAAATCATCGGGGATGCCCGGCCGATAGCCGTCGTCGATCGTGTCGTAGCTGACGCCGTTGGGCAGAGTCTCGCGGAAGCGCGGCAATTCGCAATAATCCTTGCCGTCGGCTTCGGTCTTGCGGAACTGGGCTTCGGCCATACTGTCGCACGGAACGTTCGCGTCGACCGGGATTCTCGCAGGCGACAGCGGCACGCGCGGCACCGGCACGCCGTTCAGGATGATCACGCCCTCGCGCACCTCGATCCGGTCGCCCGGCAGCGCGATCACACGCTTGATATAATCCGAATCCTCCGCAGGCGGCTTCAGGATCACGACATCGCCGCGCTGCGGCATCCGTCCGAACAGCCGGCCATGGAGGAACGGCACCAGATGGAATGGGGCGGGCGAGACATAGCTATAGCCGTAGGGATATTTGGTCACGACCAGCCGGTCGCCCTTGATCAGCGTCGGCATCATCGATTCCGACGGGATGTAAAAGGGCTTGGCGACGAAGCTCCACACCGCCAGCACCGCCAGGATCAGCCAGGCGAAGCTCTTCACTTCAGCGACCCAGTCGGTCGCGGGCTTGTCCTTCTTGCTCGCGGCAAAGGTCACGTTCGGCTCGCTCAAAACTCAAAAACCCCTTCAGATCGGCCGTGCATAGAGAATGACGAACGCCTGCGCCCATGGATGGTCATCCGTGAGCGTCACATGAATATCCACCGCGTGGCCCGGCGGGGTCATGGCGTCAAGCTTCGCCTTCGCCCCGCCGCTGAGCGCGAGCGTGGGCGCGCCCGAGGGCAGGTTGACCACGCCGATATCCTTCAGGAACACGCCCTGGTTGAAGCCGGTGCCGACCGCCTTGGCGAAAGCCTCCTTGGCGGCGAAACGCTTGGCGAAGGTGGCGGCGCGCGTCATCACGCGCTTGTCCGCCTTGGCGCGTTCCACATCGGTGAAGACGCGATCGATGAACCTGTCGCCGAACCGGTCGAGCGAGGCCTGGATCCGCTCGATATTGCACAGGTCCGAACCGAGCCCGAGGATCACCGCGCCGCGTCCATGGCGGCGCGCATCCGCTTCACCGCTTCTTCCAATCCGACGAAGATCGCCTCGCCGATCAGGAAATGACCGATATTGAGCTCCGCGATCTGCGGGATCGCCGCTACGGCCGCGACATTGTCAAAGGTGAGGCCGTGGCCGGCGTGCGGCTCGATCCCATTCTTCGCGGCGAGCGCGGCCATGTCGGCGATTCGCCTCAATTCGTCCGCGCGTGCCGCACCCGTGCGGTGCGCATAGCGGCCGGTGTGGAATTCGACCACCGGCGCGCCGAGCGCGATCGCGGCTTCGACCTGCGCCGCGGTCGGCTCGATGAACAGGCTGACGCGGATGCCCGCATCGCCCAGCGCCTTGACCATCGGTGCCAGCGTCTCGCGATGTCCGTCCGCGTCGAGACCGCCCTCGGTCGTCCGTTCCTGCCGGCGCTCAGGCACGATGCAGGCGGCATGCGGCTTGTGCCTGAGCGCGATCCCGACCATTTCTTCGGTTGCGGCCATTTCGAGATTCAGCGGCAGGCGGATCGCCGCCATCAGCCGTTCGATATCGGGATCGGTGATGTGGCGCCGGTCCTCGCGCAAATGCGCGGTGATGCCGTCCGCCCCGGCCCTGGCCGCTAGTTCCGCCGCGCGCACCGGATCGGGATGATCGCCGCCGCGCGCATTACGCACGGTCGCGACATGATCGATGTTGACGCCGAGGCGAAGCCTGGCCGTCATTTGGCCCGGCTTCCCGGTTTGATCGCGGGAATCGCTTCCAGCTCGGGCGGCAGCTTGTCAGCTTCGTAGGTCGGCACCTCCAGCCGGATCAGCGGGAAGAAGGGGACCCCCAGATCGACCTTGCCGTTCGAACGGTCGACCAGGGCGCCCGCCGCGATCACCTCGCCGCCCGCCTCCTCGATCGCCTTGATCGCCTCACGCGAAGACAGGCCGGTGGTGACGACGTCCTCCATCATCAACACTTTCTGCCCCGGCTGGAGCGAGAAGCCGCGGCGAAGCTCGAACGTGCCGGTCGGCCGCTCGACGAACATCGCGTCGAGCCCGAGCGCGCGGCCCATTTCCTGCCCGACGATGACGCCGCCCATTGCGGGTGAAACCACCGCTTGCAGCCTTTCGCGAATCTGCGCCGGTATCCGCGCCGCGAGCCCTTCGGCCAGCCGCGCGGCACGCGCCGGGTTCATCAGCACGCGCGCGCATTGCAGATATCGCGAGCTGCGCAGGCCCGACGACAGGATGAAATGGCCTTCCAGCAAGGCATCGGCCGCACGGAATTCGGCCAGCACGTCCTCGTCGGTCATCGCATCCTTCCCGGTTTGATCTTGAACATGCGCGATAGACGGCGGGGGGGCCGCCTTCAACAGCTTGCATTTCGGTTCGATCCGGTGTTGAGACGGCCCCGGGTGCGACCGGCAAATATGCCGCCGTATCATGACCCAAAGGTCTCGAACTGGGGAACGATCCGAGTGTTGAAGACGATCCGGGGCACGGTCCTCGCCATGTTGATGGGGCTCGCCGCGCTTGGCGCCCAGCCCGCGCTCGCGCAAGCGACCACGATCCCGCAAACCGTGACGCCGCATCCTGGCGTGGTGACGCCAACCCCCGCTTCGCCGGTCGTGGCGGGCAAGCCTGGCGATATCGTCCATATCGCACCGACGCCCGGTGTCGGCATGCCGACCGACAAGATCGACCTGCAGCCGCAGGTGACGCCGATCGGCGCGGAGGCCGTATGGTTCCACGACAAGATCCTGATGCGGATGATGGAATGGATTTCCGCGCTGGTCCTCGTACTGCTGATCTGGGTCGTGATCCGCTACAATGCGCGCCGCAATCCGGTGCCGTCGCAGACGCATCACAATACGGTGATCGAGATCATCTGGACCTTGCTCCCGGTGATCATCCTGGTGCTGATCGCGGTCCCGTCGATCCGCTTGCTCGCGCATCAATATTCGCCGCCCAAGGCCGACCTCACCGTCAAGGCGATCGGCAACCAATGGTATTGGACCTATCAATATCCGGACAATGGCGACTTCGAAGTCGTGTCCAACATGCTCAAGGAAAAGGGCGAGGCGACCGGCAAGGAAAAGCCCCGCACCGACGCCGACGGGCCGCGCCTGCTCGCGGTCGATGAGCGCATGGTGGTGCCGGAAGGCGCCGTGGTGAAGGTCATCACCACGTCCAACGACGTGATCCACAGCTGGGCGGTCCCCGCTTTCTGGGTGAAGATGGACGCGGTCCCCGGCCGCCTCAATGAAACCTGGTTCAAGGCGCCCGACCATCCCGGCGTCTATTTCGGCCAATGTTCGGAACTGTGCGGCGCGCGCCACGCTTTCATGCCGATCGCGGTCGAGGTCGTGAGCAAGGCGCAGTTCGCGCAGTGGGTCGCCTATAAGGGTGGCACGATGCCGGGCGCCAAGGGTGCGGCCAATCCGGACGCAACCGTCGGCTCGCCCGCGACCGAGGGTAAGGCCGCTGCAGGCCCGGTCCCGGCCGATGCCGCCGTCCCGGGTACGACTGCCAAGCCCGCCACCGATTCCCAGCCTGCCGTCGCGCAGAACTGAAGGCCAGATAGATGACTGATATCGCCGCCCATCCCAGCCATTTCCATGCCGAGCATGGCGATGAGCATCACGACGCCGATCACAAGCCGGCCTTCTTCCAGCGTTGGTTCATGTCGACCAACCACAAGGATATCGGGACGCTCTACCTGATCTTCGCGATCTGCGCCGGCATCATCGGCGGCGGGATTTCGGGCCTGATGCGCGTAGAGCTGGCGCACCCCGGCATCCAGTATCTCGGCCACTGGTACGAGATGCTGCACGGCGCCGGCACCGCCGATCAGGCGCATCATTTCTGGAACGTGCTGGTCACGGCACATGGCCTGATCATGGTCTTCTTCATGGTCATGCCCGCGATGATCGGCGGATTCGGCAACTGGTTCGTGCCGATCATGATCGGCGCGCCGGACATGGCGTTCCCGCGCATGAACAATATCTCGTTCTGGCTGCTGGTTCCGGCCTTCACCCTGCTGCTGGGCTCGACCTTCTTCTCCGGGGGCACCGGGCCCGGTGCGGGAACCGGCTGGACGGTCTATGCCCCGCTCTCGACCTCGGGCTCGCCCGGGCCGGCGGTCGACATGGCGATCCTGTCGCTCCATCTGGCCGGCGCTTCGTCGATCCTGGGCGCGATCAACTTCATCACCACCATCCTCAACATGCGCGCGCCGGGCATGACGCTGCACAAGATGCCGCTCTTCGCCTGGTCGGTGCTGGTCACCGCTTTCCTGCTGTTGCTGGCGCTGCCGGTGCTCGCGGCGGCGATCACGATGCTGCTGACCGACCGCAATTTCGGCACGACCTTCTATGATGCGTCGGGCGGTGGCGATCCGATCCTGTACCAGCACCTCTTCTGGTTCTTCGGCCACCCCGAAGTCTACATCATGATCCTGCCGGGCTTCGGCATGGTCAGCCACATCATCTCGACTTTCTCGAAGAAGCCGATCTTCGGCTATCTCGGAATGGCCTATGCCATGGTCGCGATCGGTGTGGTCGGCTTCGTCGTGTGGGCGCACCACATGTTCACCACCGGCATGGCGGTCGACACCAAGATGTATTTCACCGCTGCGACGATGGTGATCGCGGTGCCGACCGGCATCAAGATCTTCTCGTGGATCGCGACGATGTGGGAGGGCTCGCTCTCCTTCAAGACGCCGATGCTGTGGGCGATCGGCTTCATCTTCATGTTCACCGTCGGCGGCGTGACCGGCGTGCTGCTCGCCAATGGCGGCATCGATAATTATTTCCAGGACACCTATTACGTCGTGGCCCACTTCCACTACGTGCTGTCGCTGGGCGCGGTCTTCTCGCTCTTCGCGGGCTTCTATTACTGGT
>Ga0207678_10004500_pt1 | contig 12533 bp, 10 predicted proteins | sample KBSC63metaG_FD_184319 | JGI IMG/M metagenome (GOLD analysis project Ga0207678, IMG submission 184319) | Corn rhizosphere microbial communities from Kellogg Biological Station, Michigan, USA - KBS C6-3 metaG (SPAdes) (version 2) | ecosystem: Host-associated > Plants > Roots > Rhizosphere > Soil ... | reverse complement strand
TCGAACGGTCACCTATGACGTGCTGCTGGTCGATGGCAGGGAAATGTCCAGGAATGCGAGGTCGGATGTCGTAACGGCACCGCCCGTGACCCAGGTGGTCAGTGTCGGGACGAAGGTCGAGGCCAGCCCACCGGCCGCACAGCCGGCGGCCGCGACCGAGCCGAAACCCGCCGCCACGACCGGGCCGAAACCCGCCACGGCAACTGCTACCACCCCGACCTCGCATCCCGCGGCCACGCCGACGCCCCGGCCCGTCGCCACGCCCACACCGCGGCCGGTGACGAAACCAGCCCCGCGGCCGGTGGTCACACCGGTCGTGAAGCCACCCGTCACGCCGGTGACGAAGCCGGTCGCGGAGCCGGTGAAGCCGGTGACACCGAAGCCGGTGGCGCCCAAACCCGTCGCGCCGAAACCGTCCCCACCCAAGCCGGCCCCGAAGCCGATCGCGAAGCCCGCGCCCAAGCCCGCTCCGCCCCCCGCGCCGAAACCGGCGCCGACGACAGTCATCGTGGTGACGCCAGGCTCGGCCCAGGCGATCGCCAAGTCGATGATGGGCGCATACGGCTGGAACACCACCTCTCAGTTCAGCTGCCTGGTCAACCTGTGGAACGGGGAGAGCGGCTGGCGGTGGAATGCCACCAATCCCGAAAGTGGCGCCTACGGCATCCCGCAGGCCTGGCCGGCCAACAAGATGGCGACGGCCGGAGCGGACTGGCGAACCAACCCGCGTACCCAGATCAGATGGGGAATGGGCTACATCAAGGGTCGCTACGGAACGCCCTGCGCGGCCTGGTCGGCCTGGCTTTCCCGATCGCCGCACTGGTACTGACCCGGGCCGGCCGGCCGCCACCGAGTAGGGTAAAGGCGCACGGGAGCTCGGTGCGGACCGGGCTGAGAGGGCTGGCTGGAGAGCCGCCGACCGTCGAACCTGATCCGGGTAATGCCGGCGCAGGGAGGAGTCAGCGGCGCGAACCCTCACCGTGCGAGCACGGAGAAGATGCGCATGCCCGACGTCCTGGTGATCGGTGGCGGGGTGATCGGCCTCGGCGTCGCCTGGCGGTGTGCCCAACGCGGGCTCAAGGTGACTGTGGTCGACCCGGCGCCAGGATCGGGAGCCTCCTCCGCGGCAGCCGGGATGCTCGCACCGGCGACCGAACTGCATTACGGCGAGCAGGCGTTGCTCCAGCTGAACCTGGACTCAGCCCGCCGGTATCCGCACTTCGCGGCGGAACTCGTGGCCGCCTCCGGACAGGACATCGGTTACCGCCGCTCCGGCGCCCTGGTGGCCGCCTGGGACGATGCAGATCTCGCGAACTTGCGCGACCTGCAGGCATTCGGTTCGTCCCTGGGCGTGGCCACCGAGCTTCTTACCAGCCGGGAAATCCGCCGACGGGAACCGGCGCTCGCGTCCGCCGTGGCGGGTGGCTTGTACGCGCCGGACGATCACGCGGTCGACAACCGCCGGCTGCACGCGGCCTTGTTGGAGGCGGTGCGGGTATCCGGCGGGGAGCTCCGCCGGGAGCGCGTCGTCGCCCTCGAGACGTCGGCCGCCCGAGTCAGTGGCATCCGGACGGACCTGGGACACGCGATCGGTGCCGACACCGTCGTGCTCGCCGCCGGCGCCTGGTCGGCCCAGCTCCCGGACCCGGGCGGAGGCGCCCTACCCCCCATCCGGCCGGTGAAGGGGCAGACCGTTCGGCTGCGCGTTCCCGGACCGCCGCTTCTGCGTCACGTCATCCGCGGCACGATCAAGGGGTCAGCCGTGTACCTCGTTCCGCGCGACGACGGTGAACTGGTAGTCGGCGCCTCGAGCGAGGAGGTCGGCTTCGACCTTGCGCCCCGAGCCGGTGCGGTATACGAGCTGCTGCGCGACGCTCAGTCGCTGATCCCACTGCTCGGCGAAGTGCGGTTCGGCGAGGTCAGCACGAGCGTCCGGCCCGGGAGCCCGGACAACGCCCCGATCATCGGGCACAGTTCTATTCCGGGTCTGGTGCTGGCGACGGGGCACTACCGCAACGGCATCCTGTTGACCCCGGTCACGGCCGACGGCATCGCGGACCTCATCAGCACTGGATCGGTACCGGATGTGCTGGCGGGGTTCAGCGTCGACCGGTTTCTTCCTCGGATGGTGACGACATGAACCTGACAGTCAACGGAACTCCGCAGACGCTCCCCGAGCGCACGACGCTCGCCGAGCTGATGGTGCGGGAAAACGCGGCGAGCCGCGGCAGTGCGGCCGCGGTCAATGGCGTGGTCGTGCCGCGCGGCAGCTGGGACGCGTTCGTGCTCGCCGAGGGGTCCTCCGTGGAGGTCCTTACCGCCGTCCAGGGAGGTTGACATGCCTGATCCGTTCATGATCGCTGGCACCGAGTTGGGGTCGCGGCTCATCCTCGGTACCGGCGGAGCGCCGAGCATGCAGGTGATCGACCAAGCCATCGTCGCCTCCGGAACGGCTATGTGCACGGTGGCGATGCGCCGGGCGGACGCCGCGACCGGCGGCTCGATCATCGACGTCATTGATCGACGCGGCGTGCGCGTGCTGCCGAACACCGCGGGCTGCCGAACGGCGTTCGAAGCCGTTCGTACGGCACAGCTCGCTCGGGAGGCCTTGACGACCGACTGGGTGAAGTTGGAGGTGATAGCGGACGAGCGAACGCTGCTGCCCGAACCGATCGAGCTCCTCGACGCGGCCGAACAGCTGGTTGGCCTTGGGTTCACCGTGCTCCCGTACACGAACGACGATCCGGTGCTGGCCCGTCGACTACAGCGGATCGGCTGCGCCGCCGTGATGCCGCTCGGATCACCCATCGGCAGCGGCCTCGGCATCCAGAATCCCCACAACATCGAACTGATCGTCTCCGAAGCCGAGGTACCGGTCATCCTCGACGCCGGTGTCGGCACGGCGTCCGACGCGGCGCTCGCGATGGAGCTCGGGTGCGAGGGCGTGCTGCTCGCGTCATCGGTGACCCGCGCCCAGGATCCGGCACTGATGGCCGAGGCCATGGCGGCTGCGGTGCACGCCGGGCGGCTAGCCCGGCTGGCCGGCCGCATCCCGCGGCGGCATCACGCACAGGCATCGTCACCACTAGAAGGGATGGCGGTGCTGTGACCGGGCCCCGTCCGACGGACATCCGGCAATGAGCATCGCGAGCGTTCGCCGGGTCCCGGCGAACGAGGTGGGACTCACTCTCGTCGACGAACCACCACGCACGCTCGGCTTCCTCGACCTGGTGGCGCTCTGGGGAAACCTCGGCATCAGCCTGCTCGGCCCGACCGCGGCGTTGTTCATTCTCGCGCCCACCGGAACCCCGATGTCGCTGTTCGCGGCGTTCGTCGCGGTGTTGATCGGCAGCCTGATAGGCGTGCTGCCCGTCGCGGCGATGGCGTTGGCCGGCGCAGAGACCGGGCAGCCGTCCATGGTGCTGCTGCGTGGGCTGTTCGGTGCCCGACTTTCGTTCCTGCCGACGGTGTTGAACCTGATCCAATGCGTCGGATGGGGCATCTTCGAGCTCGTGGTGATCGCCAGCGCGGCGAGCGAGTTGCTGCCCTGGGACACCCGGTGGTGTTACGTGCTGGCCGGCGGCATAGTCACGACCCTGATGGCGCTCCGCCCGTTGGGCGTCGTTCGGGTCTTGCGCCGATACGTGCTGGTCGCGGTGCTCGTATCCATGACCTACTTCCTCGTCCAGCTGGCGCGCGGGCCGTTGCCGGGCGTGACGGATGGCGGCTGGACCGGCTTCTGGCTGGCCGTCGACGCCGTGATCGCGGTGTCGATCTCCTGGGTGCCGCTCGCCGCCGATTACACGCGTCACGCCCGCTCGCGGCGGTCGGCCTTCCGCGGCACCCTGGCCGGCTACTCGGTCACCCAGATCGCCTGTTACGTTCTCGGCCTGCTCGCCTATTCGACCGTCGTGCGCACTGAGGGCGAGTCGGCCCTGTTCCACGCGTTCATCGCGGTGCCATTCGGATGGCTGCCGTTCGCCGTGCTGGTGCTCCGGGAGCTCGACGAGTCGTTCACGAATGTCTACTCGACCGTCGTGTCCGTGCAGAACCTGCGCCCGCGCGCTGATCGGCGGGTACTCGCGCTCGTGATCGGTGCCCTGACCACGCTCGGCGCCCTGCTCCTCCACATTCGCGACTACCAGAACTTCCTGTACCTGATCGGGTCCGTTTTCGTGCCGCTGTCCGCGGTCTTCATCGTCGAGTACTTCCTGCTCGGGGGGCGGCGAAGCTGGAACACGTCGCAGCGCGCTCCCTCGCGGTGGTGGATGCTGCTCCCGTGGGCGGCCGGCTTCGTCGCCTACCAGCTGATCAATCCAGGGGGGATCGCCCGCTGGGCATCAGCGTGGACCCGGGTCCAGGGCTGGCTGCACTTCGTGCCCCAAAGCTGGATGAGTGCGTCCGCGCTCTCCTTCCTGGTCGCTGCCGTACTCACCGTCATCGTGGGGACGTGGCGGTGGACGGTCAGCCGACGGCTCGAGCCGCACCTATGAGGGCCGCGGCAGAATGCCGTCATGCGCGTCCATCCCGAGGTCGCCGCTGCCCTCGCGGCCGGTCGTCCGGTTGTCGCGCTCGAGAGCACGCTGGTCACCCACGGCCTCCCCCGCCCCGACAATCTCCGGATAGCCCGAGAGGTCGAAAACTCGGTCCGTGAGGACGGCGCATTGCCGGCCACCGTGGCGATCCTCGACGGCGAGGCCTGCATAGGCCTGGAGGATGCGACGCTCGAACGACTCGCCCGCTCCGACACGGTGGTGAAGGCGAGCGTTCGCGACCTGGCCGCACTCGCCGCAGGCCACGGAGACGGCGCCACCACCGTCGCGGCGACCGCTCATCTCGCGGCCCGCGCCGGCATCACGGTGTTCGCCACCGGAGGCCTGGGCGGGGTGCATCGAGACACGCGGGAGACCTTCGACGAATCCGCCGACTTGCGAGTCCTGGCCCGCACTCCGATCGTGCTGGTCTGTTCGGGCGTGAAGTCGATCCTCGACGTCCCCGCGACGCTCGAACGATTGGAGACGCTGTCCGTGGCTGTGCTCGGCTACCGCACGGACGCATTCCCGGCGTTCTACCTGCGCGATTCGGGACAGCCAGTGCCCTGGCGAGTCGAGTCCGCCGCCGAGATCGCGGCCGTGTGGCGCGCGCGCCCGGGCATGGGCACCGAAGGCTACGGCCTGGTTGTCGCCAACCCGGTGCCACTCGACGCGGAGCTGGATCGGCAGCTGCACGATCTCACCCTCGCCGCGGGGCTCGCGGCCGCACGCGCAGCCGACGTGCACGGGAAGGACGTCACCCCCTACCTCCTCGAGTTCTTCCATCGCCAGACCGGCGGCCAGTCGGTGGCCGTGAACGTGGCCCTCGTCCGGGACAACGCGCGCCTGGCGGCGGCCGTGGCCGTCGAGCTCGCGAGCCATTGACATGAGCGCACACCCGCACGTCGTCTGCGTGGGCGACGTGATGGCGGACATCCTCGCCCGGCTCCCCGGTCCGCTGGCGCCAGGATCCGACACCCCGGCATCGATCGAGGTGTTCGGAGGAGGTGCGGCGGGCAACACTGCGAGCTGGCTCGACGATCTGGGCACCAGTGTCACACTCGTCGGCCGGATCGGTCCCGCAGACGATCCGTTTCGGGGCGCGGCACTCGGCGGCCTGCGCCCCGATGTTGCCGCGGGCCTGATAACTGATCCGATACATGCAACCGGCCGATGTCTCGTGCTCGTCGGGCCGGACGGTGAACGCACGATGGTCCCGGACGCCGGCGCCAACGCGTTTCTGGCCCCGGCGGACCTGACCGGTCACTTCGAGGCTGGGCGGCATCTGCACCTCTCGGGCTATCCGCTCCTCGGCCCAGCACGCGACGCCGGCCGCCAGGCCCTGGCCCGGGCCCGCGAAGCCGGCATGACGATCTCGGTCACCGCGGCATCCGCGGCGCCGCTCGCCCGCGTCGGTGCCGCCGCGTTCCTCGACTGGATCGGCCCGGACGTAACCCTGTTCGCCAACGTCGACGAGGCGCGGGTACTGACCGACGACCGCACGCCCGAGGCCTCCGCCGTCGCACTCGCGCGCCGGGTTCGGCTCGCGGTCGTGACGTGCGGGGCACGCGGTGCGATAGCCGCTGGCCGAGACGGGGTCGCGCTGGTTCCTACCGAGCCGATCGAGCCCCGTGACACAACTGGTGCCGGTGACGCGTTCGCCGCCGGCTACCTTGACGCCCGGGGTCGCGGGGCCGATACCCGGGCGGCCGTGATGGCCGGCCACCGAATGGCGACGCGGGCGTGCCGGAAGCTCGGCGGGCGCCCGTGACGGCCGGTCCGACGCTCCGAGTTAGCGCACGCCGGCCGCGTCCATCCCGCGAAGTTCCTTCTTCAGCTCGGCAATCTCGTCCCGAAGCCGAGCCGCCACTTCGAACTGGAGCTCACGCGCCGCGCTCAGCATCTGCGCGTTCAGCTGTTGGATGAGATCCGCAAGCTCGGCTCGGGGCATCTGCGAGATATCGAGTTGGCGGTCGGCGTGGGTGCCTATGCCGACGACGCCTGCCGATACGCCGCGGCCGGACACACCCCGGCCGGACGCACCACGCCCGCCCCGGCCAGGCACAGGCGACTTCCCCCGGGACTGGGATCGGCCGGATCCCCCCAACATCTCGTCGGTGTCGGCCGCCTCCCGGGCGAGCATGTCCGTGATGTCGGCAATGCGCTTGCGCAGCGGCTGGGGATCGAGACCGTGCTCGGTATTGAAGGCGATCTGCTTGGCCCGACGGCGGTTGGTCTCGTCGATGGCCCGCTGCATCGACGGGGTGATCGTGTCGGCGTACATGTGCACCTGGCCGGACACATGGCGGGCCGCGCGTCCGATCGTCTGGATGAGCGACGTACCGCTGCGCAGGAAGCCCTCTTTGTCTGCGTCCAGGATGGACACCAGGGATACCTCTGGAAGGTCCAGGCCCTCACGAAGCAGGTTGATCCCGACCAGGACGTCGAACTCGCCGGTCCGCAGCTCCCGGAGCAGCTCAACTCGTCGCAGCGTGTCGACCTCGGAGTGCAGGTAACGGACTCGGACCCCGAGCTCGAGCAGGTAGTCGGTGAGATCCTCGGCCATCTTCTTGGTCAGCGTGGTGACGAGGATCCGCTCGTCGCGCTGGGCCCGTTCCCGGATTTCGGAGACTAGATCGTCGATCTGTCCCTTCGTGGGCTTGACGATGACCTCCGGGTCGATCAGACCGGTCGGCCGGATGACCTGCTCGACGAACTCGCCCCGCGATCGCCCCAGCTCGTACGGACCCGGCGTCGCGGACAGGTACACCGTCTGCCCGATGCGATCGACGAACTCCTCGAACTTGAGGGGCCGGTTGTCCATTGCCGAGGGCAGCCGGAATCCGTGCTCGACCAGCGTTCGCTTGCGGGACATGTCGCCCTCATACATGCCGCCCGTCTGCGGCACCGTGTTGTGCGACTCGTCCATGACGAGCAGGAAGTCGTCGGGAAAGTAGTCGAGCAAGCAGTTCGGTGGGCTGCCCGGGGCGCGCCCGTCGATGTGCCGCGAGTAGTTCTCGATGCCCGAGCAGAAGCCGACCTGGCGCATCATCTCGATGTCGTACGTCGTGCGCATCCGCAACCGCTGCGCCTCGAGGAGTTTGTTGTGCTTCTCCAACTCAGCCAGCCGATCGGCGAGCTCGAGCTCGATGCCCTGTAACGCCCGCGCCATGCGCTCCGGACCGGCCGTGTAGTGCGACGCCGGGAAGACGAACACCTCCTCGACCTCGCGCATCACCTCGCCGGTCAACGGGTGCAGGTAGTAGAGCCGCTCGATGTCGTCCCCGAACATCTCGACCCGGATGGCGAGCTCCTCGTACATCGGGAAGATCTCGACCGTGTCGCCACGCACCCGGAACGTGCCACGAGTGAAGGACAGGTCGTTGCGGGTGTATTGCACGCCGACCAGATGACGTAGGAGCAAGTCACGCTCGAGCTGCTGACCTAGGTGCAGCCGGACCGAACGGTCGACATACTCCTGTGGCGTGCCGAGACCGTAGATGCACGACACTGTCGCGACCACGACGACATCGCGCCGGGTGAGCAGCGAGTTGGTCGCCGAGTGCCGGAGCCGCTCGACCTCGGAGTTGATCGAGGAGTCCTTCTCGATGTAGGTGTCGGTCTGGGGAACGTAGGCCTCGGGCTGGTAGTAGTCGTAGTAGCTGACGAAGTACTCGACGGCATTGTTGGGCAACATCTCACGCAGCTCGTTGGCCAGCTGAGCGGCAAGCGTTTTGTTCGGCGCCATGACCAGGGTCGGCCGCTGCAGGCGTTCGACCAGCCATGCCGCCGTCGCTGACTTGCCGGTACCCGTAGCACCGAGCAACACGACGTCCTTCTGCCCGGACCGGATCCGCCGCTCCAGGTCGTCGATCGCCGTCGGCTGATCTCCCGACGGCTGAAAGTCGGACACAACCTCGAACTTCCCCGTCTTGGGAACGATGTCACTGGCCACCCGCATACCTCCACGGTACGGCTCGGCTCCGACAAGCCACTGCGGCCGCGGGCTGGCTCAGGCTGACCGAACGAGAACGACCCGAACCGTCGATGATCTTGGTCCGCCGGTGTGATCACGATCCTTGCCGGGCCACGACCCTCGTCCGAATCAGGCTCGCCACCGTGGTGACGGCCAGGATGCCGACGATCACCACCAGAGACAGCCAGATCGGGATGTCAGGAGCCCAGGTGACCGGCTCGCCGCCGTTGACGAACGGCAGAGTGTTCTCGTGCAAGGCGTGCAGGACGAGCTTGACCCCGATGAACGCCAGCAACACCGCAAGCCCAAAGCTCAAGTACACCAACCGTTTGAGCAGGCCACCGAGCAGGAAGTAGAGCTGGCGTAGTCCCATGAGCGCGAAGATGTTCGCCGTGAGCACCAGGTAGGGCTCCTGCGTGATTCCGTAGATCGCGGGGATGGAATCGAGCGCGAACAACAGGTCCGTCGTCCCCAGCGCGACAATGACCAGAAGCATCGGTGTGACCAGGCGTTTCCCCGCCCGTTTCACGGTCAGCTTCGTGCCGTGATACTTCTCGGTCGAGGGCACCCGGCGACGAAGCCATTGCACGGCTCGGCTCTCGTGATACTCGTTTTGCTCCGCCTTGCTCTCGACCGCCAATTTCACGGCCGTATATATCAAGAACGCACCGAACAAATAGAAAACCCAGCTGAATGCCGAGATCGCCGCGGCGCCGACGGCGATGAACACGCCGCGCAAGATCAATGCGAGCACGATCCCGACGAGCAACGCGTGCTGCTGCAATTCGCGGGGGACCTTGAGCTTGGCGATGATGATCAGGAACACGAACAGGTTGTCGATCGACAGTGAGTATTCGGTCAGCCAGCCGCCGAGGAATTGCGCCGCGTACTCCGGGCCGCTGATGACGAGGATCCCGGCGCAGAACAATACGGCGGCACCGATGAAAAACGCGAGATCTCGGGTCACCTCTCGCATCGACGGCTCGTGCGGACGACGGCCCACGACGAAAACGTCGACGGCGAGGAACGCGACTGCCACAACCAGTGTGACGATCCACACCCAGGGCGCTACGTGCACATGTCCTCCGGCCAACCTCGGGCGCGACGACACGCGCTGCGGTAGCCGGAGGTCTCACCCACCCAGCGTGACCGGTGCACCGGTGCTGGGCCGGATCCCCGGGCCGTATACGGCTACGGCCGTGATGACGGGGACTCCGTGGAGTGCTACGGGTTACTCCCCTCCAGTTCTGGGGAATCATACCCGTCAGGCTCCGAGCGTGGCCGGGCACTAGCCTGTCTAGCAGGCTCGACGGCGACCAGGCAGCGGCCCGAGCCCTATGGTCGAAGGGAGCACGATGCAGATCTGGCCTGGATCGGCGTATCCCCTCGGCGCGACCTACGACGGTTCCGGCACCAATTTCGCGCTGTTCAGTGAGGTCGCCGAACGGGTCGAGTTGTGCCTGTTCGACGCCGACGGCGCCGAAGTGCGGCACGACCTACCCGAGATGGACGGCTTCGTCTGGCACGCGTTCCTTCCGGGGGTGGAACCCGGTCAGCGATACGGCTATCGAGTGCATGGTCCCTACGATCCGTCACGGGGCCATCGCTGCAATCCGAGCAAGCTGCTGCTCGATCCGTACGCCAAAGCCATCGACGGCAGATTCGAGTGGGGCCAGGCACTGTTCTCCTACAACTTCGGCGATGCGCAGAGTCGGAATGACGAGGATTCCGCCGGCGCCATGCCGAAATCGGTGGTGATCAGTCCGTTCTTCGACTGGGGTGTCGACCGACCGCCCAAGCGGCAGTATGCGGAGTCGGTGATCTATGAGGCGCATGTCAAGGGACTCACGTATCAGCATCCGGAGATTCCGGCCGAGCTGCGCGGAACCTACTCCGCGATCGCCCATCCGGTCATGATTGATCACCTGCGCTCCCTCGGGGTCACTGCCGTCGAGCTCATGCCCGTGCATCACTTTGCCAACGACTCGACGCTGATCGAGCGAGGTTTGTCGAACTACTGGGGCTACAACACGATTGGCTTCTTCGCTCCCGACAGCAAGTACAGCTCGAGCGCTAGCCCGGGTGGTCAGGTGCAGGAGTTCAAGTCGATGGTCCGGGAGCTGCACGACGCGGGCATCGAATTGATCCTTGACGTCGTCTACAACCACACCGGAGAGGGCAACCACCTGGGGCCGACGTTGTGCTTCAAGGGTATTGACAACTCCGCGTATTACCGCTTGGTCGACAACGATCAGCAGTTCTACATGGACTACACCGGTACCGGAAATACGCTCAACGTGCGGCACCCGCATGCCTTGCAGCTGATCATGGATTCGTTGCGGTATTGGGTCCTCGAAATGCACGTCGACGGGTTCCGGTTCGACCTGGCGGCGACCCTGGCTCGGGAATTCTACGACGTCGAGCGATTGTCCAGCTTCTTCGAGCTCGTCCAGCAAGACCCGACGGTAAGCCAAGTCAAGCTGATCGCTGAGCCGTGGGACGTCGGGCCCGGCGGATACCAGGTCGGCAACTTTCCGCCGCAATGGACGGAATGGAACGGCAAGTATCGCGACACGGTCCGCGACTTCTGGCGGGGCGAAGCCGCGACGCTCGGCGAGTTCGCATCGCGCCTCACCGGGTCGGCCGACCTGTACGAGCACTCGGCCCGGCGCCCGGTCGCGTCGATCAATTTCGTCACCGCCCATGACGGCTTCACGTTGCGGGATCTCGTCTCCTACAACGAGAAGCACAACGAAGCCAACGGCGAGGACAACCGGGACGGTGAGAGCTACAACCGGTCGTGGAACTGCGGTCACGAAGGACCGACCGACGATCCCGAGGTGAACGCACTGCGGGCGCGTCAGCAGCGCAATTTCCTCGCGACCCTGCTGCTGTCCCAGGGCGTGCCGATGATCTCCCACGGAGACGAACTCGGCCGTACTCAGCAGGGCAACAACAACGGTTTCTGCCAGGACAACGAGCTGACCTGGATCGACTGGAAGAACCTTGACGTCGATCTCCTTGCCTTCACGCGCTACGTGTCCTCGCTCCGGCGCGATCACCCGGTGTTCCGGCGACGTCGCTTCTTCGACGGTCTGCCGGTCGGCCGTCGAGGCCGCAAGGGGTTACCGGACATCGCGTGGCTCCGTCCGGACGGAAGCCAGATGACCAAGCAGGACTGGGGATCCGGCTTCGGCCGAGCAGTCGCGGTATTCCTCAACGGGCAAGGCATCGCCGACCGGGACGGCCGCGGTGAACGCGTGGTGGATGACTCGTTTGTGCTCTGTTTCTCGGCGCACCACGAGCACATCCAGTTCATGCTGCCGCCGGCGTCCTACGGCCGGAACTGGCAAGTCGTGCTGGACACGATGAACCCCGACGTCGGTGATGAGCAGGTCCTGCGGTACCGGCAGCGCGTGGACGTTGGGCCGCGGGCCCTGGTCGTCCTGCAGCGGATCGATTGATGCCCCCTGCGTCCACGTATCGGCTGCAGGTACGGGCCTCCTTCCCGCTGTCCGCCGTCGCCTCGATCCTCGACTATCTGACTCAGCTCGGCGTCGGCGCGATCTACTTGTCGCCGTTGTTGCGTGCTACCAGCGATTCGGAGCATGGCTACGACGTGGTCGACTTCACGGCGGTCGATCCATCACGCGGCGGTCCCGTCGGCTGGTCCCATCTTGTGACAGACGTGCGGCGCAGACCGCTGCAGATCGTCGTCGACATCGTGCCCAACCATGCGGGCGTGGCGGACGCGAGCGAGAACGCCGCGTGGTGGGACGTGCTGCGCCTCGGGCGTGAATCGCCGTATGCCCGCTGGTTCGACATCGATTGGACACGCGGTCGCATCCGGCTGCCGGTCCTCAGCGACGATGAGGACGCGCTAGCGGCCCTGCGCGTCATCGATGGTGAGCTGCGCTACCACGAGCACCGGTTCCCGATCGCACCGCGCACCGGGCCGCGACCGGGCGAAAGCGCCAGGGCCGTCCACGACCGGCAGCACTACGAACTGGTCAGCTGGCGACGCG
>Ga0207678_10004496_pt1 | contig 12536 bp, 8 predicted proteins | sample KBSC63metaG_FD_184319 | JGI IMG/M metagenome (GOLD analysis project Ga0207678, IMG submission 184319) | Corn rhizosphere microbial communities from Kellogg Biological Station, Michigan, USA - KBS C6-3 metaG (SPAdes) (version 2) | ecosystem: Host-associated > Plants > Roots > Rhizosphere > Soil ... | reverse complement strand
GTCCTCATTGTGCGAGGCGAGGATCAGGGCCCGGTCACCGCGCTTTTCGAATAGCTCGACGTGGCACTTGCGCTGGAAGTTCTGGTCGCCGACCATGATCACTTCATCGATCATGTAACAATCGAACTCGATCGCCATCGACAGCGCAAAGGCGAGCCGCGCGCGCATGCCCGAAGAATATGTTTTTACCGGCATCGCCAGCTGGCGTCCGAGTTCGGTGAAGTCCTCAACGAACCCTCGGATTTCGCTGTAGCGCCGGCCGTAGATGCGGGAAATGAACCGGGCGTTGTCGTAGCCCGTAAGGCTTCCCTGAAAACCTCCGCCGAAGCCAAGCGGCCACGACACCGACATTGAGCGAGTGACCTTACCGGAAGTCGGAAACTCGACGGCGCCGATCAACTTGATAAGGGTCGTCTTACCAGCGCCGTTCCTACCGAGGAAGCCGACATGCTCGCCAGGTTTGATCGTCAGGTCGACCCCATCGAGCACGATCTTCTTGCCGTGCCCAAGCGGATAGGTCTTTCGGATGTCCTCGCAGACGATCATTCGACGACAAGCACTCGCCGGATGGATCTGCAAAGGATGAGGCCGAACAGCATCATGACGAGCGAAACCGAAACCGCATAAGGGATGTCATAATAAGGGGTGATCTTGTCGCCCCATATGCCGTACCGCTGGAGTTCCATCGCCGATACGGGAGGCGAATACAGCATGACGTCGCGAATGCCGGGCGCCAGCCAGGACGTCATATTGAAGGTGCCGGAGAACGGCACCATCAGATAAGTCGACACCGGCATGAACTTTTCGAGTGTGTCCGAGACTTCGCTGAGCGGCGCCAGGATCAGTGCCACTGAAAACGTGAACAAGCCGTACAGAGCCCAGCCGAGCAACAGGGCGCCGATGTCGGCCGGCACCGGAAACAGCCCGAGGAAAATCAAAAGCGTGGCGATGGCGACGTACGCCATCATGCTGCCGATCAATTCGACTAGGAACCTGACCAGAATCAAATCGAACAATGTGACCTGGCGGTGATAGAGAAGGCTGCTGTTCGCGCTGAAGGCCCGGACCGCACGTCCCATCGTCGAACGAAACATCACCAGCGGGATGTATCCGCTGGCGACAAATGCCGTGACGCTGATTCCGTGCTCTTCAGGGCCTTTCATGAAGGTCCACATGATACCCACGAGGACGGCGAACAGGACCGGCTCGGCCATCATCCACAAAAAGCCGATATTTTCACGACCGAAGCGCGTGATGAGCTCTCTCATCATGAGCGCTCCGACGACGCGCGTCTGGATGCGCCAACCCGCGGCGAGGCCCTTCATGTTCAGGCTTCCGGCGAGTGTTCGAGAATGCCTCTGACGAGCATCCACCCGATGAAATAGAGGCACAGGCTCGCCCCGAATACGACCAAAATGTTCCTCAGCCTCTCGGGGAGCAATGGGGAATCTGGCAGATTCGGATCGACCACTCGCTCAAGGTAGAATTGCTGCTTTTGCACCTCGGCCCTGGCTTGCTCCAGGGAGGTGCTCGCGGCCGTCAGCGTCGCTTGCGCGAATTCCTGCTCGGCAAGAAGGTTTTCGTATCCGCCAACCTTGGAGGCAATACCTGTCGGCGTCCCCACCACACGCGCGTTCTGAGCGGCAATTTCTCCCGCGAGCGCCGAAACACGGGCGCGAAGCGCTGGGATGGAGGGGTTCGCGGGCGTAACGCGTTCCATCAACTCGAGCTGCGCCTTGAGCGCGGCATGCTCGGTCACCAACTTGTTGGAGATTTCAAGGACCCCGGTCGCTTGCTTGGCGGGGTCGATCACTTCCTGCTGGTTGCGAAATGCAGACAAGGCGACGCGCGCTTTGCGAACGCGAGCTTGGGCTCCGAGTACGCGCTGCTCGGCCTCGGTTACGGCGCGACCTTCGGCTCGCGAATTGAGGCGGTTCACAAGCCCCTCGCTAAGGCTGAGCAACCGCGCATTGATTGCTTGCGCATCCTCGGGCCGGAAGGCACGCGTCTCGAGAACTGCTACGCCCGACTCATTGTCAGGGGACGCCGACACCATCGACTGATAGTATTTGAAGAGATTCTCGAACGTGGGTTCGCGGAACGGCCGCGGAAAACGCGAAAGGAAATCGGCACCCGAATTCTCGTAACGAGCGCGAATATTCATCTGCCGCTGCAGATCGGAGAGCGCATCGCGCGATCGAATATAGTCGAGAACTTCCTTTGTTTCCTGTTCGCCTCCAACGAATCCGTTCGTCTGGATCAGGTTGGCGAGCGTTCCGGTGGGCATACTTTTCTGCCCGGGCGCCTTGATCACGAAGCGTGATTGCGAAACGTAGACGTCCGACGCAATCAGGCCGTAATAAATGGTCGCTAGAAATGTCGGCAGTGCAACGAACAGCAATAACCAGCGCCGACGATAGAGTTTCTCCATCAGGGCTGGTCTCGGCGATCGAGCGCGCAAGGAGACGCTGTGGAGAGTTTCGATGTTCATGCGTTTTCCCTGCCCATCATCCCGCGTAATGTCGACGAGTGCGGACTCTTTATTCAATTATCACGGTGACTTATACCTGAAATCACGCCGGCTGAGACGCTCTTCCCAGGGTTCCGACGACCCAATAGGTCTCTGTTGGCTGCGTGACAACCGGCAAGCCGCGGCCTTGAGAGAGGACAGTGGACCCGCCTCAATACTGCGCTGTTGCACCGACGCAACACAGTTTGGCGTTTTCCGCCCTTCCATGGAACCAGCCACGCCAGTTCTGCGTCTCTCCGGCGATACCGCTTCCAAGCTAAACCGCTGATGTGGAGAGAAGAACATAGGGACTGTTGCACAGGAAATGCTGTGGCACAGTTTCGCTTTGGAAATGAGCTTGTTGCTGGTATTGATCTCGCCGACTGCTTCGAATTTAAGAGCAGCGTCTTAGTTAAACCAACGTTTACTTTGCGAAAGCAAGTGTTAGTTCAGTAGAAAGGGGTTACAATCATGAGGCGATTGCATACCGGCGTTATTTCGGCGCTCGCATTGGTGCTGGGAGTTAGCGCTACGCAGGCCGACGCTCAGAGCCTTCGCGGCTTCCGGGCCGAGGGCCAGGTCGGCATCACCGACTTCCATTCGGAAGGGATGAGCAAGTCGAAGATCGGTTGGGGCGCCGCAGTCGGCGTCGACGCCTACATCGCCAACAGCTTCGTCCTCGGAGCGGAGGCCACTTACTGGGATGCCAGGCCGGAGAACAACGGTCTCGACGGCGCAGGCTTGGTCCATCACAAGATGTTCCAAGAATGGGGTCTTGGCGTTCGCGCGGGTGTGATGGTGACCCCGTCGACGCTGGTCTACGGTAAGGTTGCCTACGTCCGTGACGAGCAGCGGAAGGAATTCCTTCCGGCCGTTCCCGGCGGCGGTTTCACCGCCGACCCGACGCTTGGCTATTACTACGACCACCGCAAGACGAATGGCATCCAGTGGGGTGGTGGTATCGAGCAGAACATCACCGACATGTTCTACGTGAAGGCCGAGGGCCGCTACTCGAATTACAAGAACCACACGCATGCTCTGACGGGCTTGCTGGGTGTCGGCGTGCTGCTCGGCGGAACGACTGCAGAAGCGGCTCCGCCGCCCCCGCCGCCCCCGCCGCCGCCTCCGCCGCCTCCGGCGACGCAGACGTGCCCGGACGGCAGCGTGATCCCGGCGACGGACACCTGCCCGGCACCGCCGCCTCCGCCTCCGCCTCCGCCGCCTCCGGCGCAGCGCGGCGAACGCGGCTAAGGTCGACAAGACCAAGGCAAAATCTGGGGCGGGCCTTCGGGTCCGCCCCTTTCGTTTGGAGGAACCGCGGCCCGCAGAGACTTTGCGGGAAAGCGATTGCGGGATTAGGCTCTCGGCTGTGGGTCCAGCCGATAGTGTTAAGGCATTGGATTATTGGATGAATCGTCATCTGACGTTCATCACCTCGAGCTTAGCTTCAACCGGATGAAACGAGGGTTTGGCATAGTTGGGCTGCTGATCGCGGCTTCATGGACCACGGGGACAACGGCCATGAGCGTTGCTTCATCCAGGGGCGCTGCAAGGTGTCGGGTAATTGCCGGCGAGAAGTACCTCGGCAATTCTAAAAAGACACTTTGCCGCGAGATTGAGGCAGCGATCGCTGCCGAAGTACCTGGCGCTCGTTACACGGCCGAGGTGAAGGCGCTGTCGCCGACGCGTTTGACAGCGCAATTGGTTGTGAACGGGAGAGCCCTTCCGGAGCACAAATTCGCGGTGATGGATGCCGATTTGGGCATTGAATCCATGAAACGGTTCGCTCGTTCGCTCGCCGCAGACGTCGCGAAGGCAGTAAAAAAGTAACCAACCATGGCGTTGGATAGCATTTGATCTCATTTTGGGAGGGTCCCCAAGCGGAACGGTGACGCCCGCGGGACCCCAGGGGAGTAACGCGTTTGGCCGACACTGTTCCTGGCAACAACACAACTGGCGCGACGATCAGCGTCGGCGGCACCGTGTCCGGCAATCTCGATTTCGTGGGCGATCACGACTGGTTCAAGATTACGCTGGCGGCCGGCCAGACCTATACCATCACCCTCACTGGCACTGGCGCCGGCGGGGTGCCCGACACCTATCTCAATATCTACGATTCAACGGGCGCCAACATTCTCGCGTCGAACGACGACATTGTCACCGGCACCAATACGAACTCGCTGATCAATTTCACGGCGCCGACCACCGGCACATTCTACATCGATGTTGGATCGTTCCAGGATCAATACACCGGAACCTATCAGCTGTCGGTCCAGCCCTATGTGCCGCCGCCGGTCGCCACGAACGACCAGATCGCCGACCAGCTGGTCAACGGTTACTGGGGCGGCGACTCGCATCATTTCAACGTGACGCAGGGCGGCACGATCACCGTCAACATCAGCACGCTTAATGCCGGCGAGCAGAACCTTGCCCGGGCAGCGCTTGCCGAGTGGACGGACATTATCGGCGTCACCTTCAAGGAAGTGACTGTCGGCGCCCAAATCGACTTCGACAACAGCGGAACGAAGTTGGTCGCGTCGACGAGTTCCAACTGGTCGAATGGCATTATCTCCCACTCGGACGTCCACATTTCTTCGTCGTGGGTGAACAATTACGGGACCAGCCTCTATAGCTACAGCTTCCAGTCCTACGTCCACGAGATCGGCCACGCGCTCGGCCTAGGCCACGCGGGCAATTACAATAACACCGCTACTTATCCGAACGATGCGCTTTTCCAGAATGACTCCTGGGCGACATCGATCATGTCCTACTTCGACCAGCAGGAGAACACTTACTTCGGGAATCAGGGCTTTACCGTCAATTACGCGGTCACCCCGATGGTTGCCGATATCCTGGCGATGCAGACCCTGTACGGGCTGTCGACAACGACACGAACCGGGGACACGACCTACGGCTACAACACCAATGCGGGTGGCATTTACGACGCGACGCAGTATCCGCGCGCGGCCTATACCATCTTCGACAGCGGCGGCACCGACACGTTGGACTTTTCAGGTTCGGCTTCGGCAGAGGTGCTCAACCTCAACCCCGAGACCTTCTCCAACGTCAACGGTCGCACGGGCAACATTTCGATCGCGCGCGGCGTGGTCATCGAAAACGCGATCGGTGGAAGCAGCGCCGACACCATCATCGGCAATTCGGTCAACAACATCCTGAAGGGAAATGCCGGAGCGGATATCCTGACCGGAGGCCTTGGGAACGATTCTTTCCTCGATACTTCAGCGGGTCATAATGGCGACACCATCATAGACTTTACAGCCGGCGATAATCTCATCTTCAGCGACGCTAGCCTTGCTAGTTTCACCTTCAATCTGACGGGCCAAACGCTCTTCTTCAGCGGCGGCCAGATGACGCTTCGAAACATGCCTGCCGGCACCATGGTCGCAAGCTCGGCTTCCTCCGGCGGCGTCCAGCTCACTTTCCAACCGAACGATGTAGCCAATGACTTCAACGGCGACGGACGAAGCGACTTCCTGTTGCGTGACGACTCTGGCTGGCTCACCGACTGGACCGGCAACGCCAACAATAACGGCGGCTTCGCGAACAATGGTGCAAACACCAGCATCTTCTTCACCGTTGACTGGAAGGTCGCTGGCACGGCCGACTTCAACGGCGATGGTAAAGACGACTTGCTGCTACGCCGCGACGACGGCTGGCTAACCGACTGGCTCGGCAATGCCAGCGGCAGCTTCACCAACAACGGCTCCAACGTCAGCCTTTTCTTCTCGACGAACTGGAGCGTGGTCGGAACTGGCGACTTCAACGGCGATGGGCGTGACGATCTGCTTCTTCGCGATAATACCGGGTGGCTCACAGACTGGCTCGGAACGGCGAATGGCGGCTTCACGAATAACGGTGCGAATGCCAGCCTGTTCTTCACCACCGACTGGAAGATCGCGGGCACGGGCGACTTCAACGGCGACGGCCGCGATGACCTCCTGCTGCGCCGCGACGACGGCTGGGTCACCGAATGGCTCGGAACGGCGAACGGCGGCTTCAGTAACAACGGCGCCAATGTCAGTCAGTTCTTCACTACCGATTGGAAGATCGCGGGCACCGGCGACTTCAATGGCGACGGACGCGACGACATCCTGCTTCGCAACGACAGCGGTTGGATGACCGATTGGCTCGCGACACCTTCGGGTGGCTTCACGAACAACGGCGCCAACTTCTCGAGCTTCCTTGCCACCGATTGGAGCATCGCCAGCATCGGCGATTTTAACGGCGACAAGATGGACGACGTGATGCTGCGCAATACTAACGGTTGGACGACCGATTGGCTCGGGATATCCAATGGCAACCTAACGAACAATGGCGCCGGCTTCTCGGCGTTCATTGGGACCAGCTGGCACGTCCAGGATCCGTTTCTCTAGGGAACGGCTCAAACTCTCGTTCGTGATTTAGTCTTCGTGGCCTGAACGCCAGAGCGCCCCGGTCAGCGGCTCCATCAGATATTGAAGGGCCGTGCGTTTCCTGACGGTAAGCACCGCTTCGACCGGCAGGCCGGGCCGAAGCTCACCGCGGCCAAGCACCGAACGCACTTTGTTCAATTCGCTCTCAGGGACGACGATCTCGGCCCGGAAGTAGGAGCGGCCGGTCTTCTCGTCGCTGAAACTATCGGCGGATACCGTGCGAACGGTTCCGGTGAAGAGCGGCAGCGAGCGATTGTGGACTGCAACGAAGCGGATCTGCGCTGACTGCCCGGCAAATGCGTCATCAGCGTCGGTGGGATTGAGCTGCGCCTGGATCACCAGTTCCTTGCCGTCGGGAACGATATCCATCAGCTTCTGCCCAGCAGCGACGACACCGCCAACCGTAAAGACTTGCAAGCCCACCACCTGGCCTGTCGCGGGCGCACGGACCTGCGAGCGCTCAAGCTGCTCGCGCGTTGCAACAAGCTTGGGAAGTGTTTCTGAAAGCTTGCTTTGGGTATCCTTGAGGTCGCTCTCAATCTGCGCAAGCCGGTCACGGCTGACGCTCAGCGATTGCATTTTGGTTTCGCCGATCCCCTCTCCCGCCCGCGCATATTCGGAAACCATCTGGGCCTCCTGGCCCTGAAGGTCGGCTTGAGCGCGCTCCAGCTGGCGGACGCGATTCATCGAGGCGAAGCCTTTGTCGGCAATGCTTTTGAGGCCAGTGAGCTCCTCGCCGATCAGACGCTGCTGCTCCTGCAGCGATTGGCGTTGTTTCACAAAGCCGGTCTGCTGCTGCACGAGCTGCGAGGCGCGCTGGCCAAGCACCGACTGTTGTGCCGAGATCGCGCCGGAGCGCGCCGACATTTCCGACCTCTGCAACTGCATGACTTGCGCGGCGATAGCTCGGTCATCTGCGCTCAGGGTCGCGAATTCCGGAGGCGGCGCGAAGTTGCGTTGGCCAGAGCGCTCGGCGAGCAGGCGTGCGCGCTGGGCGAGCAAGGTCAGGTAATCGCTGGTCAGAGCGCGCTCGGACGCTTTTAACTCAGGCGCGGACAATTCGACCAAGACGTCGCCAGCGCGAACATGCTGGCCCTCGCGCACGTGAATTGCAGTGACGACCCCGCCGTCGCGATGCTGAACGCTTTGACGATTGCCGGCGACCGCGATCTGTCCGGGAGCGTCGACTCCAGCATCGAGCGGCATGAATGCCGCCCAGCCGAGAAACAGGACGAAGAACGCGATCGCGATGATGGTGCCGAGGCGGATCTCGCGATCCGGGTTGCCGGCGATCGTTTCGGGCCCCGCGGGCAGGACCAGCAGTTCGCTCATGCGGCATTCTCCGCGCCGGGCTTCTGCGGGCCCGCAAGGCGCCGAATTACGGCGGAGGCCGGACCCATGACCTTGGGCCGTCCGTCTTCCAGCACCAGGAGCTCGTCCGCTACATCCACTACAGAACGGCGATGCGCGATGACGATGACCGTCGCTCCGCGAGCGCGAGCCTTCGTCAGCGCGGCAATCAGCGCAGCCTCGCCGGCTTGGTCCAGGAAGGCATTCGGCTCGTCGAGGACGAGCACCGTGGGCTCACCGTACAGTGCTCGCGCCAGCGCGATCCGTTGCGCCTGCCCCAGCGACAGGCCCGCGCCCATCAGGCCCAGGCGGCTTTCGTACGCATGCGGGAGCTGAAGAATAAGCTCGTGAACGCCCGCCTCGGTCGCGGCCATGACCACCGCTTCGTCGACCTGTCTTGCCTCTTCTGCGGTCGCCGGACGGGCGAAGCGGGAGATATTCTCCTTAATCGTACCTTCGAACAGCGACGGCTCCTGAGGCATGTAGCCGACATGGGCACCGAGAACGGCAGGATCCCAGTCGGTCAGACGCGCCGAGTCCAGCCGAACTGCGCCGACCGTCGGCTGGATCGCCGCGACCAGCACCTTGCCGAGCGTCGATTTGCCAGAGCCATTCGGACCGATGATGCCAAGGATCTTCCCCGGCTGGGCGCGAAGGCTGATCCCCATCAGGATTCCGCGCCCGTCGGGCCCACGGACTCCGACGCCCTCGACCTCGATCTCGCCTTTTGGCGCCGGAAGAGCGGTGTAGATCCGCTCTCCGCCAAGATTTTCGAGAACGTTGGTCAGGCGGTGCACCGCCGCTCGCGCGGTCGCCAGCGAAGACCATCCGCCGATAATGCTCTCGATCGGCTGCAGCGCACGGCTCAGGAGGATCGACGAGGCGATGATCGCTCCCGCCGAAATATCGCCTGCGATAGCGAGTAGCGCGCCGAGCCCAAGCGCCGCCGACTGGACGAACATTCGGAAGAATTTGCTCGTCGCGGTGAGCTTGCTTCCCACCAGTTGCGCGTCGACCATGCTTGCCAGGGCAATCCGCCGGCTGTCCAGCTGGCGTTCTACCATTGCTGCGGTCATTCCGAGGCCACGCACCGCGGTACCCTGAATCGCCGCGGCTTGCTGCGCATTCAGCGCCGAAGCCATTGCCGTGCTTGCGGTTTCCATTCGCGCCTGGGTTGCCTGCTGGTTTTTCCATGCGAGCGTCACCAGCAGCACCGCCGAAACGATGGCCATGAGCCCGATCCAGTAATGGAGAAGGAATGCAACAAGCAGGAAAACCGGCGTCCAGGGCGCATCGAACATCGCCGCAATGACCGGCGTACCGATCGTTTGGCGGATTGCATCGAAGTCTCGCATGGCCTGCGCCGTGCCGGCCGTCTCCGTGCCCATCATTTGTCCGAGAATCCGCGGCGCGAGCAGAGCGTCGACACGTTCGCTTGTGCGGACCAGCAGCCTCTGTCGAACCATGTCGAGCCCCGACAAGGCGATCAACGCCAGCGCCAGCGCGAGCGTGACGAACAGGAGGGTCGTCTTGCCGCCGGTCGGAACCACGCGGTCGTAGACCTGCAGCATGTAGATCGTCGGCGCGAGATAGAGGACGTTGATCAGCAGGCTGAATATCGCGGCCGCTGCGAAGTGACGCCGGCACTGGGACAGCGCGTCCGCGAGCGGATCCGGCACTTCAACGCCGATCACTTTGGCTAACAATGACTGTTTGTTTTCCACGCGGCCGCCGCTGCTGTCTGCCTTCATTCAACGCGCAATGAGTTTGCGCAGTTTCTGCCCGCTTGACGCTAGACCAGTTCCAGTCACTTGCCCGCCGATTGGATCAATAGCAACGGGATACGCGGATTAAATCAACGGTGCCAAGGCTTTACCAAATTGGGACAAGCCAAGTGCACCATCTGTGAGATATATGGCACATTTTGTTAAATATTATGGCAAGGCGATCGCGTCGGCGGATATTTAGCGAACGGCGGCCGTTGGGGCTGCGAGCTGACATTCCCGTTGGCGCGTGTTTGGCCCCAACTTGAGCGGGCGTGGTTTGAAGAGGGCAACAAATGGCGGTTATCAATCTCGACAATGGCGACAATAACTTTGTCGACACTGATGTTGGCAACACCATCAACGGCAATGGTGGCAACGACACGATCAGCGGCAACGGCGGCAACGACATCATTGATGGCGGCTCCGGAAACGACATCCTCATCGGCGGTTCCGGCACCGACACTCTGACGGGCGGGACGGGCGTCGACGTTTTCCGCGACAGCTCCGCGGGCCTGAACGGCGATACGATTACGGACTTTCTGCCTGGCGACCGGATCCAGATCACGGACCTCGTCCTCAATAACATGACCCAGATTGTCCTGAATGGGTCGACTCTGAACTATTCGGATAATGCTGGTCACAGCGGCTCCGTGAACATCGGAAACGTGGGGCCCGGCCGCTTCGTCATCCGGTCGATCGTTTCAGGCGGCGTCGAAATCCGCCTTCAGGAAAATGCCCACAACGACATCAACGGGGACGGGCACAGCGACTTCCTGGTCCGTGACACGAACACCGGCTGGCTCACCGATTGGCTCAGCACCGGAAATAACGCCAGCTTCAGCAGCAATGGTGCGAACGCCAGCATCCAATTCGGCGCGGAGTGGAGCGTTGCGGGCACCGGCGACTATAACGGCGACGGTAACGAGGATTTCCTGCTTCACCGGAACGATGGTTGGCTGACGAACTGGCTTGGAACGAACAACGGCGGCTTCACCAACAATGGCGCAAACACCTCGCTCTTCTTCGCAACTGAATGGAACGTCGTTGGCAGCGCCGACTTCAACGGTGACGGTCGTAGTGACATGCTTCTCCGCCGCGACGACGGCTGGCTGACCGATTGGCTCGGAACGGCCAATGGTGGCTTCACGAACAATGGCGCGAACACGGCACTCTTCTTCACGACCGACTGGAAGGTTGCCGGTACGGGCGACTTCAATGGCGACGGCATCAACGATCTGCTGTTGCGTCGCGACGATGGCTGGCTGACCGACTGGCTCGGCACGCAGAACGGCGGCTTCACCAACAATGGCGCGAACACTGCGCTATTCTTCACCACCGACTGGAAAGTGATTGGCACGGGCGACTTCAATGGCGACGGAATCAGCGACATTCTGCTGCGTCGCGACGACGGCTGGCTGACGGACTGGCTCGGCACTTCCAACGGCGGCTTCACCAACAATGGCGCGAACACTGCTCAATTCCTGACAACCGATTGGCATGTCGCGAGCATCGGCGACTTCAACGGCGACGCGATCGATGACCTGCTGCTCCGCAACGACAGCGGCTGGACGACGGACTGGGTGGGAATCGCCAACGGCAGCTTCGTCAACAACGGCGCCAATTTCTCGACCTTCATCGCACCGAACTGGGTCGTTCAGGACCCGTTTCAGTAAAAAGGGCTGGCTGGGGCGGCAGGATTCGAACCTGCGAATGCCGGTACCAAAAACCGGTGCCTTACCACTTGGCGACGCCCCAGCAGGCGCCCGCATGATAGCGGGGAAGCGGGCTTATAGCCGCCTATCAACGCGTTGGAAGATGCTTCACTCGTTAGGGATGCGACCGTTGACGAGGTCGTCGTAGTCCTTGGCGAGCTGGCGGGTCATGTCGCCGACCTCGAAGTTCCACGGACCCGCTGACTTCACCGGCGTCACCTCGACGGCCGTACCGGTCAGGAACATTTGTTCCATGCTCTCCAGCTCTTCGGGCCAGATCGGCCGCTCACTGATCTCGATCCCGCGCTTCACCGCCAGGTCCTTGATCGTCCGGCGCGTGATCCCGTCGAGGAAGCAGTCGGGCGTCGGCGTGTGCAGCTTGCCCTCTTTCACGAAGAAGATGTTCGCGCCGGTCGCTTCGGCAACCCGCCCGCGCCAGTCGAACATCAAAGCATCGTCGAAGCCGCGCTGCTCGGCATGCTGCTTCGACAGGGTGCAGATCATGTACAGGCCCGATGCCTTGGATTCGGTGGGCGCCGTATAAGGCGCCGGCCGGCGCCATGGCGCGATGTCGAGCCGAATGCCGTTCTCGGACTTCCGCGCGTCATAATATTTGCCCCATTCCCACGCCGCGATCGCGAGATGCGGCTTGGTGAGCCCAGGCGCTACGCCCATCGATTCCGATCCACGCCACGCGACCGGCCGCATATAGGCGTCGGTGAAGCCGTTGACCTTCAATACCTCGTTGCAGGCGGCGTTGATCTCA
>Ga0207678_10004494_pt1 | contig 12538 bp, 12 predicted proteins | sample KBSC63metaG_FD_184319 | JGI IMG/M metagenome (GOLD analysis project Ga0207678, IMG submission 184319) | Corn rhizosphere microbial communities from Kellogg Biological Station, Michigan, USA - KBS C6-3 metaG (SPAdes) (version 2) | ecosystem: Host-associated > Plants > Roots > Rhizosphere > Soil ... | reverse complement strand
GCCGGTTTGTAGACGCGCTCGGTGATCAGCGCATCCCACACGTCGACCACGCTGAAGATGCGCGCGGCCAGCGGAATCTCTTCGCCGCGCAGGCCCTGCGGATAGCCGCCGCCGTCCCAGCGCTCGTGGTGACCGTACGGCACCGCGCTGGAGCCGCGCAGGAAATCCACCTGCTGCAGCAGCTCGTGGCCGATCCGCGGGTGCTGGCGCATCAACGCGATCTCGCCCTCGTCCAGCGGGCCGGGCTTGGTGAGGATGGTATCGGGCAGCGCCAGCTTGCCGATGTCGTGCAGCAACGCGCCCAACCGAAGCTCGTCCAGCGCACGGCCGCGCACGCCGTCCAGCCGCGCCAGCTCGGTAGCCATGCGCGCCACGCGCTCGGAGTGATGACCGGTCTCCTGGTGGCGCACGTCCATCGCCGTCACCAGCACGCGCAAGGCCTGTTCGCGCCCCTGGCGCAGCCGACGGTTGCCCAGCTGCAGTCGTCGCACGTCCTTCCGGATCATCCAGTACAGCATCGCGCCGGTGACCAGCACGAAGACCCAGCCCTTCAGCGTCTGCAACTCCATGCGCAGGCCCACGTCCGGCACCAGCGCGTCCAGCGCGCGGTCGGAGCACCAGATCCAGATCGCCGCGAACAACACGTAAACACCCGCGATGCGCAGTGGCGGACTCATCCGCATGGCTGCGATTCCCCCTGTTGGAAGTGCGTATTCGGCCACGCCCCGGCGCGACCGTCGAGGCGCGCCCACCGATCCTGCGATGAACGTCTCAACCGCCGCCCCCCAGCTTGCCGGATTTGCTCACCGTATGCCCAGGTACAGGCGCGCCGGTTCAGGCTTTGCGCACGAACTCCGACTTCAGCTTCATCGGGCCGATGCCGTCGACCTTGCAGTCGATGTCATGGTCGCCTTCCACAAGGCGGATGTTCTTGACCTTGGTGCCGACCTTGACCACGAGGGACGAGCCCTTGACCTTGAGATCCTTGATCACCGTGACGCTGTCGCCGTCGGTCAGCCGGTTGCCGTTGGCGTCCTTCACCACCAGCTCGTCGCCTTCGGCGGCGGCGGCGGCCTCCCTCGACCACTCGTGCGCGCACTCGGGGCAGACCAGCAGGCCGCCGTCCTCGTAGGTGTAGGCGGAGTTGCACATCGGGCAGTGGGGCAGATCGCTCATGCTCGGTTCCAGCGTGTCGTTGTCGGAATCTTGAAGTGCGGCGCGCCGCGCTCAGCCCGCGCGGCTGGCGTACTTGCGCGCCACGTAGTCGTCGAGGATGCCCACGAACTCGCTGGCGATGTTGTCGCCGCGCAAGGTCATCGCCTTCTCGCCGTCGATGAACACCGGCGCCGCCGGCGCCTCGCCGTTGCCCGGCAGGGAAATGCCGATGTTCGCGTGCTTGGATTCGCCCGGCCCGTTGACGATGCAACCCATCACCGCCAGCGTGAGGTTCTCCACGCCGTCGTACTTCACCCGCCACAGCGGCATCTGCTCGCGCACGTGCTCCTGCACGGTCTTCGCCAGTTCCTGGAAGAACTCGCTGGTGGTGCGGCCGCAGCCCGGGCAGGCGGTGACCAGCGGCGCGAACGAGCGCAGCCCCATGGTCTGCAGCAGCTCCTGCGCCACGATCACCTCGCCGGTGCGCGAGGCGCCCGGCTCCGGCGTGAGCGAGATGCGGATGGTGTCGCCGATGCCTTCCTGCAACAACACGGCGAGAGCTGCGCTCGAAGCGGTGATGCCCTTGGAACCCATGCCGGCCTCGGTGAGGCCGAGATGCAGCGCGTAGTCGCAGCGCGCGGCGAGGTCGCGGTACACCGCGATCAGCTCCTGCACGCCCGAGACCTTGCACGACAGGATGATGCGCTCGCGCGGCAGGCCGATCTTCTCCGCCAGCACCGCCGAATCCAGCGCCGAGCGGATCAGCGCCTCGCGCGCCACGTGCGAGGCGTCCCACGGCTCGGCGCGGGTGTGGTTCTCGTCCATCAAGGTGGCGACCATCGCCTGGTCCAGCGAACCCCAGTTCGCGCCGATGCGCACCGGCTTGCCGTACTGGATCGCCTTCTCGATGATCGCGCCGAACTGCGCGTCCTTCTTCTTGCCGAAGCCCACGTTGCCGGGGTTGATGCGGTACTTCGCCAGCGCCTCGGCGCAGGCGGGTTCGGCTTCCAGCAGCTGGTGGCCGTTGTAGTGGAAGTCGCCGATGATCGGCACCTCCACGCCCATCATCGCCAACCGCTCGGCGATGCGCGGCACCGCCGCGGCAGCGGCCGGCGTGTTCACCGTGATGCGCACCAGCTCGGAGCCGGCGCGCGCCAGCTCGGCGATCTGCTTCGCGGTGCTGGCCGGATCCTCGGTGTCGGTGTTCGTCATCGACTGCACCACGATGGGTGCGCCGCCGCCCACCAGCACCTTGCCGATCTGCACGCCAACGCTGGGACGACGCGCCATCGGCTCGGCCGCACGCGGTTTCGGGGTAGAGGATTCGTTCATGCAGGCAACCGGGGAAGATTCCGCCGCTCGACGTCGCGGCGCAGGCGCCAAGCATAGCGGAACGCCCATGACCGCACGGCGAAACCGGGTCGCGCGGCATGGCACACTCCCGCCATGCCCGCGACTTCGCCATTGTCGTCTCCCGCCACCCGTCTGCTGGCCGAACAGGCGCTGAGCCGCAGCGCTGGCGCACCGCTGCTAAGTGGCAACGCAGTGGAGTTGCTGATCGACGGCGAGGCACATTTCGCCACGTGGCTGGCCGCGATCCGCGGCGCGCAACGCTGCGTGCTGCTGGAGAACTACATCATCCGCGACGACCAGGTCGGCCGCGCGTTCCGCGATGCGCTGGCCGAGCGCGCGCGCTCCGGCGTGTTCGTGGCCGTGGTGGCCGACTGGATGGGCTGCCTTGGCGCCTCGGGCCGTGCGTTCTGGCAACCGCTGCGCGCGGCCGGCGGGCAGGTGCGCATCTTCAATCCGCCGCAACTGGGCCAGCCGTTCGGCTGGATCAGCCGCGACCACCGCAAGCTGCTGGTGGTGGACGGCACGCAGGGCTTTCTCTCCGGCGTGTGCATCAGCGCGAAATGGCTGGGCGACGCACGGCGCGGCGTGCCGCCGTGGCGCGACACCGGCGTGGCGCTGCGTGGCCCGGTGGTGGCGGAGATGCAGGCGGCGTTCGCGCAGAGCTGGGCCGAGACCGGTGCCGAACTGCCGCCCTTCGCGGCGACCGGCGACAGCGCGGCCGGCAACGTGGCGCTGCGCCTGATCGCGACGCAACCCGCCAGTGCCGGCATCTACCGGCTCGACCAGATGATCGCCGCGCTGGCGCGCAAGACGCTTTGGCTCACCGACGCCTACTTCGTGGGCACCGCGCCCTACGTGCAGGCACTGACGGCCGCCGCGCGCGACGGCGTGGACGTGCGCCTGCTGGTGCCGGGCACCAGCGACATTCCCATGGTGGCCAGCCTGTCGCGCTCGGGCTATCGGCCGCTGCTCCAGGCCGGCATCCGCGTGTTCGAGTGGAACGGCTCGATGCTGCACGCCAAGACCGCCGTGGCCGACGGCCAGTGGGCGCGCGTGGGTTCGTCCAACCTCAACCTCGCCAGTTGGCTGAGCAACCGCGAGATCGACGTGGCGATCGAGGACGCCGGCTTCGCCGCGCAACTCGCCGCGCAGTACGAACAAGATCTGTGCCACGCCACCGAGATCGTGCTGAGCCCGCGCCGTCATCGTCGCGACAAGCTGCGCGGTGCCAGCGAACGACCACCGCGCGCCCATCACGACGGCGGCAGCTCCAGCCGCGCCGCCACCGGCGCGGTCCGGCTCGCCAACCGCATGGGCGCGGCACTGATCGACCAGCGTGTGCTGGGCCGCGCCGACGCCGGCCCGCTGGCGTTGGGCGCGCTGACCCTGCTGCTGCTCGCCGTCGTGGCGTGGCGGTGGCCGGCCGTGCTGGCCTGGCCGCTGGGCGTGATCTGCGCGTGGCTGGCGCTGAACCTCGCCATCCGCGCCTGGCGCGAACGGCGCCGCAAGCCGGGTTCGACCGACTGACCGCTCACAAGACATCCCGATCAGCGTCGAAACTCAATCCATCGTTTCCCGTTCACCCTGAGCGTAGGCGCGTAGCGCCGAAGTCGAAGGGTATCCACGGGCGGTGCTTCAACTTCCTCGCTCCTCAAAGCCAGCGCCATCCATGGTGCTTCCAGCGTGCACTTGCTTATCGCAAGCTGCGCTCGGCACGAACGGATATTGGTCGCTGAGACTCGGTGCGAATCGGGTAAGACATTACCTGCACAACCATTGCCAAACCACTGTTATGCAAGCCTCTGCGGCCAGTGCCAGACGTGCTAGGCTCGCGTTCCCATGCACGCGCCCGACGACCACGCCGCCCCACCCCGCCACATCCTCACCCCCAGCACGCTGAACCGGCTGGTGCGCGGGCTGCTGGAAGATGCGCTGCCGCTGGTGTGGATCGAAGGCGAGTTGTCGAACGTCGCGCGCCCCGCCTCGGGGCATCTGTATTTCACGCTGAAGGACAGCGGCGCCCAGGTGCGCTGTGCAATGTTCCGCCCGAAGAACGCGGCGCTGCGCTTCAAGCCCGTCGACGGCATGCAGGTACTGCTGCGCGCACGGGTGGGACTGTACGAACCGCGCGGCGAATTCCAGCTGGTGGCCGAATCCATGGAACCGGCCGGCGAAGGTGCGCTGCAGCGCGCCTTCGAGCAGCTGAAGGCCAAGCTCGACGCCGAAGGCCTGTTCGACCCCGCACGCAAGCGCCCCCTGCCCCGGTATGCGCGACGCATCGGCGTGATCACCTCGGCCACCGGCGCCGCGATCCGCGACGTGCTGAGCGTGCTGTCGCGCCGCTGGCCGCTGGCCGAAGTCGAAGTGCTGCCGGTGCCGGTGCAAGGTCGCGAGGCGCCACCCGCCATCGTGGCCATGCTCGACAAGGCCTCGCGCGCCGCGCGCCACGACGTGTTGCTCGTCACCCGCGGCGGCGGCTCACTGGAAGACCTGTGGGCCTTCAACGACGAGGCCGTGGCGCGCGCCATCCACGCCTGCGTGATCCCGGTGGTGAGCGCGGTAGGCCACGAGGTGGACTTCAGCATCGCCGACTTCGTGGCCGACCTGCGCGCGCCCACGCCCTCGGCTGCCGCCGAACTGCTGGTGCCCGATGCGCAGACCACGCTGCGCCACCTGCGCCAGCTGCAGCAACGCCTCGCCACGCTGGAGCAACGCCGGCTGCAGGCGCTGGGCCAGCGCGTCGATCACCAACTCGCACGCCTGCAGGCACAACGACCGCAGGCGCGGCTGGCGCGCGACCGCGAACGCCTCGCCCACCTGCAACACCGCCTGCTCACCGTGCTGCGCGAACGCCGGCAAGGTGAACACGCCCGACTGGATCGCCTGCATGCACGCCTGCTGGCACACCATCCCCGGCAGCGCCTGGCACTGCAGCAGCAGCGACTTGCCACCCAGTCGCAACGCCTGCGCCAGGCCATCACGCGCACGCTGGAACGCGAACGCCAGACACTGCAACAAGCCGCCCGCACCCTGCATGCGGTGAGCCCGCTGGCCACGCTGGAACGTGGCTACGCGATCCTGTTCGATAACGAGGGCAAGGTGCTGCGTTCGGTGCAAGGCGTCGAGCCTGGCAGCGAACTGCGGGCGCGGCTGGCGGATGGGGAGTTGGCGTTGCGGGTGGATCGCAGCCGCTGACCGCCTGAATTTGACATACCATATTTGTACTGTACACACTATGGCATGTGGAAAATCCTCGAGCACCGGCAAGCGGACAAGGAGCTTTCCTCGGGACGCGTTCCCGTCGAGATCCTGAAACGCTACGAGAAGTGGAAAGACATCGCCACGATTTCCGGCCCGGACGGCCTGCGCGCGATCCGTGGCTTTCACGACGAGGCCCTCGCCGGCGAGTGGAAAGGCTGCCGATCCTCGCGACTGAACGAACAATGGCGCGTGATCTACTCGGTCGAGGCCGGCGTGATGACCGTCCTGGTCATCCGCGTCACCCCGCACGATTACCGGAGGCGCTGACATGAGCAAACCCACCCCCGCCAGGAAACGCATCGAGGTTTCGCCCGGTGAGTCCGTTCGCATCGTCCGCGAGCTGCAGGGACTCAGCCAAGGCGAGCTGTCGGCGTTGTGCGGCATCCCGCAATCCACGATCTCCGGCATCGAGACCGGCCGCATCAACCTCGGTGTCGAGCGTGCCAAGACACTGGCCACCGCCCTGCACTGCCACCCCGCTGTGCTGGTATTTCCCGGCTGGCAACTCGATAGTGCAGCGTGACGAGCCGCGATCTCACTGCCAATGCCTGATCGGGCAACCTGCCGACAACGGCAAGCGCGAGCTGGTGATCGGCAAGGGCCCACATGGCTACGTGGCGCTGTACCGCTACGTGGACAGCCTCGACATCGTGTTCGTGCTGGCCGTGCGCGCGCAGCGCGAAGCTGGGTTCGTGCGTTAGCGCTTGACTGCATCGGCTCGACGGGTTGCCTTTGCACGTGGACGGCGCATGACGCCCACTCACGCGCGCTGAACGTAGCATCACGCATCCTGCCGCCTCCCCGTGGAGGCCGTGCATGAAAGCTGCATCGTTGTTCGTGAAGGCGCTGGAAGCCGAAGGCGTGCGCTGCATCTTCGGCGTGCCGGGCGAGGAGAATCTCGATCTGGTGGAGGCGCTGCGCGAATCGTCGATCAAGCTGATCGTCACCCGCCACGAGCAGGCCGCCGGCTTCATGGCGGCCACCTGGGGCCGGCTCACCGGCGAGGCCGGCGTGGCCTTGTCCACGCTGGGCCCGGGTGCGACGAACCTGGTCACCGCGGCGGCCTATGCGCAGCTCGGCGCGATGCCGATGCTGATGATCACCGGGCAAAAACCCATCCGCCTGCACAAGCAGGGTCTGTTCCAGCTGGTGGATGTGGTGGACATGATGCAGCCGCTGACCAAGTACACGCGCCAGCTGGTATCCGCCGCGACGATCCCGGCGCGGATACGCGAGGCGTTCCGGCGCGCCGAGGAGGAGCGCCCCGGCGCGGCGCACCTGGAACTGCCCGAGGATGTCGCACGCGACGAGGTGGACGACGCGATCCTGCTGCCTACCGGGTACGCGCGCCGCCCTTCGCCCGACGACGCCGCGCTGGTGCAGGCCGGCGAGGCGATCAGCCAGGCAAGGCATCCGATCCTGATGATAGGCGCGGCGGCGAACCGCCAGCGCACCGCGGTGGCGCTGCGCGCCTTCATCGACAAGCTGGGCATCCCGTTCTTCACCACGCAGATGGGCAAGGGCGTGGTGGACGAGGATCATCCGCTGTGGCTGGGCAACGCCGCGCTGTCCGACGGCGACTTCGTGCACCGCGCGATCGACGACGCCGACGTGATCGTCAACGCGGGCCACGACGTGGTGGAGAAGCCGCCGTTCTTCATGCACAAGGGACGGCGCACGGTGATCCACATCAACTTCGCCACGGCCGAGGTGGATGCGGTGTACTTCCCGCAGATCGAGGTGGTGGGCGACATCGCGCACACCATCGAGCGGCTCACCGACGCGCTGCAGAAACAGCCGCACTGGGATTTCGGCTACTTCGACAAGGTGCGCAAGGCGTTCCATGCGCAGCTGCAGGAACACGCTGACGACCCGCGCTTCCCGATGCATCCGGTGCGCATCGTCGCCGACACGCGTGCCTGCATGCCCGACGACGGCGTACTGTGCCTGGACAACGGCATGTACAAACTGTGGTACGCGCGCTACTACCGCGCCCGCCAGCCGAACACGATCCTGCTGGACAACGCGCTGGCGACCATGGGCGCCGGCCTGCCCTCGGCGATGGCGGCGAAGCTGGTGCATCCGCACCGCAAGGTGCTGGCGATTTGCGGCGACGGCGGCTTCATGATGAATGCGCAGGAGCTGGAGACCGCGGTGCGGCTGAAGCTCGACCTGGTGATCCTGCTGCTGCGCGACGACGCCTACGGCATGATCCGCTGGAAGCAGGCGGACATGGGCTTTGCCGATTACGGCATGCAGTTCGGCAACCCCGACTTCGTGATGTTCGCCGAGGCGCATGGCGCGCACGGCCATCGTCCGGACAGCGCCGAAGCCTTCCTGCCCACGCTGCGCGCGGCCTTCGAGGCTGGCGGCGTGCACCTGATCGACCTGACCATCGACTATTCCGACAACCACCGCATTCTCGACGAACAAATCCGCCAGCTGAGCGCGGCGGTCTGATCCGGAGAAACCCATGCTAGCCAAGACCTACCCCTACTACCTCGCCAACCAGCCGCAGACCGCGAAGACCATGCTGGACGTCTACGACAAGTACAGCGGCAAGCTGGCCACCCGCGTGGCCATGCCCGACGCGAAGGTCACCGAAAAGGCGATCGCCGCCGCGGTGAAGGCGGCGAAGCCGATGCGCGAATTCAAGCCGTGGGCGCGGCAGGCGGTGCTGCAGCACTGCGCGGACCGTTTCAGCGCGCGGCGCGACGAGCTGGCCGAGGCGCTGTGCATCGAGGCGGGCAAACCGATCAAGGATGCGGCGGGCGAAGTGACGCGGCTGATCGAGACCTTCCGCATCGCGGCCGAGGAGGCGGTACGCATCAACGGCGAGACGATCAACCTGGAACTGGCCGCGCGGCTGGATGGCTACCACGGTTACACCAAGCGCGTCCCGATCGGGCCGGTGTCCTTCATCACGCCGTTCAACTTCCCGTTGAACCTGGTGGCGCACAAGGTGGCGCCGGCGATCGCGGCGGGCTGCCCGTTCGTGCTGAAGCCGTCGGAGAAGACCCCGATCGGCGCGCTGATCATCGGCGCGGTGCTGGCCGAGACCGACCTGCCGAAGGGCGCGTTCTCCATCCTGCCACTGGACGGCGCGCACGCCGCGCCGCTGGTGGAAGACCCACGCTTCAAGCTGCTCTCCTTCACCGGCGGCCAGATCGGCTGGGACCTCAAGGCCCGTGCGGGGCACAAGAAGGTGACGCTGGAGCTGGGCGGCAACGCGGCCTGCATCGTCGACGCCGACCAGGGGCCGAAGCTGGACAAGGTCGTCGAGCGGCTGATCTTCGGCGCGTTCTACCAGTCCGGCCAGAGCTGCATCGGCGTGCAGCGCATCTATGCCCACACCGACGTCTACGACGCATTGAAGCGCAAGCTCGTCGCGGCCACGAAGAAGCTCAAGGCCGGCGATCCCAAGGACAAGAGCGTGTTCCTCGGCCCGATGATCGACGAGGCCGCCGCCGAACGCCTGCATGGCTGGATTCTCGAAGCGAAGAAGGCCGGCGGCAAGATCCTTTGCGGCGGCAAGCGCCACGGCAACATGCTGGACGCCACGCTGATGGAACACGTGCCGGCCGACGCCAAGGCGAACCGCATGGAGGCCTTCGGCCCGTTCGCCCTGCTCGCCCCGTTCAAGAAGTTCAGCGAAGCCGTCGCAATGGTCAACGACTCCGACTACGGGCTGCAGGCGGGCATCTTCACCGACAGCCTGGAGCACGCCATGCGCGCCTGGGACGAACTGGAGCAAGGCGGCGTGGTGGTGAACGACATCCCCAGCTTCCGCGTGGACAACATGCCCTACGGTGGCGTGAAGCTCTCCGGCCTCGGCCGCGAGGGCGTGCGCTACGCGATCGAGGACATGAGCGAGCTGCGGCTGATGGTGATGCGGCGCTAGCTTCGCGCCGCGACCGCTCCGCTGCGCCGACGATCAGTCGGCGGGAGGCGCGGACGCTTCCGGCGAGGCTTCGGCGCGATGGCGCCACGCATACCAGCGGTACAAGGCCATGCCGGCGTACTCGTGCAGCGCGTGGTCGGTGAGGCTGAGGTTGCCGGCCAGCGGCAACCAGGACCACGCATTGCGCACATAGTCCGCCCGCACCGGCGTGACCGCAATGCCGAAGTGGCGAAACGCGAACTCCGCCCGCCGCAGGTGCAGCGCCGAGCTGACCAGCCACACCCGCTGCGCGCCGATGCGCGCCAGCGGCGCGCGCGCGAACTCGGCGTTCTGCCAGGTGGTGCGGCTGTGCGATTCGAGCACCATGTCGGCCGCCGGCAGGCCGAGCCGCGCCAGCGCCTTGCCGTAGACCTGCGCCAACGGCTCACCAGTGGAGTAAGCGTCCCCGCCGCTGACCAGCACCGTGCATCGCCTGCCGGCGGCACGGCAGGCGTTGTACAAGGACATCGTCTCGGCCACCCGCACGTAGCCGGCCAGGCCCGGCTCCGGTACGCCGGCGGGCGGGTTGTTGGCGTTGGCAGTGAGCAGCACGATCGCGTTGCCGGGCGCCCAGTCCAGCGCCGGGCGATGCGCATACGGCGCCTGCCAGCCGCGCAGCAGCAGATTCGGCACCGGGCCGCAGCCGATCGCGAACACGGCCGCCACCGCCAGCGCCACGCCGGCCAGCCGCAGCCGGCGCCAGCCCAGGTGCCCGGCCAGCCCAGCGCAGGCCAGCAGGACGATCAGCGCAAGCAGGATCATGGATGCTCCAGCGACGGGCGACGCCGCCATTATGCCGATGGATCGCCATGCTACGGCGCGCCCGGCTCCGTCTCCTGCGCGTTCCAGCCCATCGCGTTGTAGACGTGGTAGCGCAGCACGCCCACGTATTCGTGCAGCGCCAGGTCGGTCACCGCGAAATTCCACGACTGCGGCCACCAGTCCATGCGCTCTTTCAGCCAGTCGCTGCGCACCGGTGTGGTCGCGATGCCGAAGTGCGCGAAATACAGGCTGGCGCGGCGCAGGTGCGTGGCCGAGGACACCAGCAGCACGCGCTGCGCGCCGTAGTCGTGCAACAGCGGCGCGCTGAACTGGGCGTTCTGCCAGGTGTTCATGCTGCGCGGTTCCAGCAACAGGTCGCCGGCCGATACGCCCATGCGTTCCAGCGCGGCGGCGTATACCGCGGCTTCCGACTCGCCGATGTGTCGGGCATCGCCGCCGCTCACCTCCAGCTTGCAATCGTTGCCGCTGGCCTTGCACTCACGGTACAGCGCCAGCGCCTCGTTGATGCGGCTGTGCGCGGGTTCGCCCGGCTCCGCCGTGCCATCCGCCGCGCGCTGCGCGCCGGCACCCAGCAGCACGATGGCGTTGCGCGGTGCCCAGGCGATCGCAGGGCGCTGTGCATACGGCCCCTGCAGGCTGCCCAGCAGCCACGCCGGCAACAGGCCGCAACCTTCCACCACGAACAGCAGCACGGCGAGCACCAGCGCCACGCCGCCCGTGCGCCGCCATTTCAACGCACGCAAGGCCAGTCCCAGCAGCACCAGCACGATCAGCACATCCAGCGACATCGGCATTCGCTCCAGCACGGCGCAAAGTCCGCAGCGTAAAGCAAACGCATGACGCGATGCCGTGCTTCACCTACCCTGCGCGCATGAACGAACCGCTGCACACCCTCGTCGCCGCCTGTCGCCACGAGGAGTCCATCAAGAAAAGCCGCTTCCTGGCCCAAGCCGCACCGGTGGCCTCGCCGGAGCAGGCACTGGCCTTCGTGCGCGAGGTTTCCGCGGCGGACGCCACGCACAATTGCTGGGCGTACCGCATCGGGCAGGACTACCGCTTCAACGACGACGGCGAACCCGGCGGCACCGCGGGCCGGCCGATCCTGCAGGCGATCGAGGGCCAGGGCTGCGACCGCGTGGCGGTGGTGGTGACGCGCTGGTATGGCGGCATCAAGCTCGGCGCCGGCGGCCTGGCCCGCGCCTACGGCGGCACCGCGGCGGAATGCCTGCGCATTGCCGAACGCGTGGCCATCGTGGCAATGGCGCGGCTGGGCTTCAGCTGCGATTTCGCGGAGCTGGCCCTGTTCAAGGCGCGCTTGCGCGAACTGGGGGCCGAAATCACGCGCGAGCAGTTCGATGCCGATGGCGTGACGCTGGCATTCGAGTTGCCCATGCAGCGCGTCGCCGAAGCCGAGGCGCGCATCGCCGACCTCAGCCGCGGCCGCATCGCGGTTCGTCGCATGGATTGAACGTCCTGCCGCAGCGCCGGCAAATCGCCACGATCCGGGCTTGAGGAACGCCGATGCGTTGCGCACACTGCGCGGCCACGCCCGCGCGCCGCGCCGACATCCACAGGGAAACCCATGCCACGCCTGCCCGGCCTCGACCTGCTGCGCGCCATCGCCATCGTCTGGGTGATGCTGTTCCACTCGTGGATGATCGGCGGGCTCGGCATGCCGTGGTTCCAACCCGTCGCCGACTACGGCTGGATGGGCGTGGACCTGTTCTTCGTGCTCAGCGGCTACCTGATCGGTTTCCAGTTGCTGGCGCCGCTGAGCCACGGCGAGCCGCTGCGCTTCGGCGCGTTCTACCTGCGCCGCGCCTTCCGCATCCTGCCGGCGTTCCTCGCCGTGCTGGCGGTGTATGTGCTGTTCCCCGCCTGGCGCGAGGCGCCGGGCCTGCAACCGGCGTGGCAGTTCCTCACGTTCACGCTGAACCTGCTGATCGACTACCGGCACAACCAGGCGTTCTCGCATGCGTGGTCGCTGTGCGTGGAGGAACATTTCTATCTGCTGTTCCCGCTGCTGGCGTGGTGGCTGGCACGGCG
>Ga0207678_10004491_pt1 | contig 12545 bp, 10 predicted proteins | sample KBSC63metaG_FD_184319 | JGI IMG/M metagenome (GOLD analysis project Ga0207678, IMG submission 184319) | Corn rhizosphere microbial communities from Kellogg Biological Station, Michigan, USA - KBS C6-3 metaG (SPAdes) (version 2) | ecosystem: Host-associated > Plants > Roots > Rhizosphere > Soil ... | reverse complement strand
TCGAACAGATCGGCGCGCTCAACACGACGACCGCGGGAATGATTGATACGACGGGCGAGATGCTGAAGAGCCAAACCGGCGCCATCCACGAGCAGGCGGCTTCGGCCACGATCCCGCTCGAGACGCTGCAGCGCGCGTTCCAGAATATCTATGACACGATGGACCAGATCGATCGTTTCAAGCTGGAGGCGCTCGATAACATGAAGCAGACGGTGAACACGCTTTCGAGCGAGGTCGAGAAGTCGAAGGGCTACATTGCGCGGGCCGAAGGCGTGGAGAAGGCGAAGCTCGAGAGCAGCGCATCGCCGCTCACACCGATCGAGTCGAAGTGAGCGAAGAGGTCAATGTAAAGGTCGAGCGGGCACTGGCCCGGTTCGATCGGGTTACCCGCGCACTCGATGAGCGCGACGGACCGGCCCGCGCTGCCGCCAGGCGCGAGCGGCAGCGCGTAAACCGGGACCTTGGGCGCCGCCTTGCCCGCGTCGGCGTCGGTATCGGTGTCGTCAGCGTCCTGACGATCGTCATCGGTCTCATCACCCCGATCGGCATGTTCGGCTTCCTTGCCGCGGTCGGTCTCGCGATAGGGATTGCGGCCCTGCTGGCCTTCGTACCGGGCGAACGGGCGGCAAAAGCGCCAAGCGCGGACCTGCCAAACAGCCAGATGGTCCAGCACTTCGATTCCTACCTGTACCGCACACGGCCCGCGCTGCCGCCGCCCGCCCGCGCCGAAATCGACGCGATCAGCTCGAGGCTCGGCGCGCTCAGGGCATCGCTTGAGCGAGTTGAGACGCTCGATCCGAAGGCACAGGACGCGCGCCGCCTGATGTCGATTCACCTTCCGGGTCTTATCGACCGCTATCTCACCGTGCCTTCGGAATTCCGCCGTCAGGAAGACAGTGAGGGCCTGACCGTCGATCAGCGGCTCGTGGAAGGGCTGTCCGCAGCGCGCACGGCCCTCGAAGAAATCTCCCAGGACCTGGCGAAGAACGACCTCGATGCGTTCGAGACACAGGGCCGTTTCATAAAATCGCGCTACGGCGAGCAGACGATCGACAGCTAACGCGCTCGCTTTCTCATTCGAAAATCAGGAAAAGCTTGCAGCCTTACGCCGGCACGGGCACTCCTTCCATTAGCGGATGGGGAAGCAGGAGGGGCTGCCGAATGCTGCGGTCGCTTGCGTTGGGCGAGCATCGGGAATGCCGAGCACCCATCCCGGGGTCGCTAATCCAATGACCGTGCAGCTGGCAATTCCGCAGAAATTGGGGTTCGGACCACCGGGCGGCGGATGGAAGCTGCCGGAACGCGTGCCGCCGTTCAATACGGCCGTCTACTGGATCGTATCCATAATCTGGTTCGCCGCTCTTCTTCTTGCGGTCACAGGCCCGGTCATGGGCCTCTACGAAAGGTACACCGCCCCGGGCGATAACTCGCAGCTGCTGTTGGGGAGCCGAGCCGGCTTCGCAGTGGCGCCCAGCGATGCGACGCGGATCCGCTACACGATCGGGCCGGATGCCCGCCAGGCCGGGCTCCGCGCCGGGGACCACATCATCGCGATCTACGGGCTGCCGCTCCCCGACAAGATGCCGTTTACAGAGCAGGCCATCGCAGTTCACGGCAACGACGCGTCCTATGTGGCGATGGGCAACATGTTGACGGGGACGGACAAGCTGCCCTTCCCGCTCACCGTCCGTTCCGCTGACGGATCCGTTCACGACGTCACGGTGATGACCGGCGAGGAGCATATCAACAATGCCGCGAAAGAAGCGGGATTCTCGCCAACGTTGCTAAGCTTCATCGACGTCGTCCACGTCATCTTCTACCCGTTCCTGATCTGCGCCGCGTGGATCTTGCATCGCAGGAACGCCAAGGACGCTGTCAGCTCGATCCTTTCCTTTGCCATCCTCCTGATGATCGGATCGGAGCTGCCCTCGTCCGCCTTCCTGGCGCAAATGGGCGTTCCGCGAAGCGTGAATGTCGCGCTTTACGACCTCAATAACGTCCTGCTGATTGCCGGAATCCTGCTGTTTCCCCATGGGCGGCTGACCTGGGGCACGGTCGGCATGATCGCCGCTTTGCCGGTCCTCATGTTCCTGCATGGCCAGTTGTATCAGGCCTATCTCATTTTCTTCATGCTGCTGGCGGTACTGATGCTGCTTCGCTCGCTCCGCAAAACGTCGGGCGAGACCCTGCAGCAGGTCCGGTGGGCGCTGCTTGGGTTCAGCGGCTATGCGGGTCTTCGAGTGATCTCGATGGCCTGCGACTATTTCAAATGGTCGACCGGCACGTTCGGGCTGCAGCTCACTCTCGAAGTTCTGGCCGGAATCACGCTCGCGCTCGGAGTCCTCGTCCTCCAGTTCGGCCTGCTCATCGCGCTCATTCGCTATCGGCTCTACGATGCCGAATTCGTGATCAGCAAATCGGCAAACTACGCGCTGATCACACTCATCATCGTGGCCGTCTTCGCCGGCGTCGCCGATGCGCTTAAGCAGATTGTCTACAATTATTACGGCAACAGCAACAGCGAAGGGCCGGTAATCATCGCGGCGGCGCTATCGACGGTGATGGTCAACCCGATCCAGGAACGAATCCAGCGATGGTCGGAGCAGAGATTCCAGAAGAACCTGGTGCTGCTCCGCGACGATCTTCCCGACTGCGTCCGCGACATGCGCGAGACGGCGTCGCTCGGAGAGATGGTCGACGAGGTCCTCGAACGCGTCGATCGCGGCGTCCGGGCAATCCGAAGCGCGGTGATCGTCGGCGGTCGCGTGCTCAGGACTCGCGATATTCCGGCTGCCGAAGTTGAAACGTGGAAGAAATCGAAGCTCGCGGAGGACTACAAGGAAGACATTTGCGAGCCTTCGGACAAGCTGTTTCCGATCCGCGTGCCGCTGGTTCCTAGCTCCGACAAGGAGCCTCCGATCGGCTTCCTTCTGGTCGGGACAAGGCCCGACGGTTCGATCCCCAGCCGGGACGAGCAGAAGGCGCTCGCCGGGGTTTCGGAGGACATCGCCCGTGCGATCAGGACAGTGGTGAAGCGGGAAGCGCGCGAGGCGAAAATCGCGGAGCTTATCGAATCCAACGCCCGCCGCATCGAGGCTCTGGAAGTGGCGCTCAAGAGCAGACAATAGCGATCCGGCGTTCGCGAAAGCTGTTGACCGGCGCGCGCTATCGGCAGAAGGCAAAAGCCAAGGTTAACGGGACATCCGAAACCTGCAATTTAACTTCAGACGAGAGAGTGAAGTCCAAGCGGCATGAGTGCAGTGACCAAAGCTTGAGGAGGACCTGGGGATGAGAACTACTCGGCTATTCAAGATTGGAGCGGCGGCAATCGCGCTCGCCGCATCGTCGGCGTCGATTGCAACTGTTCTTGTTGTCCGGGCTGCGGGGCCTTCGGCGAAGGTCTATCCGCCCGGCAAGGCGCTCCCGGAGAGCGCCAAGATCCAGCTTCAGTCTGGTGACAGCGTTATGCTCCTCAACACCAACGGAGCGAGAACATTGCGGGGGCCGGGAACCTTCGCCGTCGCTTCGTCTGGTGAAGGCCTCGCGGCCCAGGCGAACCGGCGCGCGCGCTTCAGCGCAATGCGCAGCGCCGAGGTTCCGCTCAACCCGAGCCCGTGGAATCTCGACATTACGCAAAGTGGCAAGCTGTGCGTCGGAAATCCGGCGAAGCTCACGCTCTGGCGGCCCGAGAAGGAAGACGCGATCAAGCTGACCATCCGCGGCGGCGGCGGAGAGCAGACTCTCGACTGGCCCGCCGGGAAGGACACGATTGCCTGGCCGGCATCGCTCCCCGTGACCAGTGGCGGAGAATATGAGTTGAGTCAGGCCGGGACGGGCGACATGGCGCGGGTGACGTTCGTCACTCTGGCCAGCCCCCCGAGCGACACGATCAGCACCGCTCAGTCGCTGATCGCAAACGGCTGCAACAATCAGCTCGATGTGCTCGTCGAAGGCGCGAGCATCGACTGATCGGCCTTAGCCCCCGACGATCGCCTCGCTTTTGAGCCGGGCGATCTCGGCGGGTCCGATCCCGAGTTCTTTGAGGACTTGGGCCGTGTGCTCCCCGAGCATGGGCGGCGGTAAATCCGCGTCGACGCGCGAACCGTCCATCCGCACCGGCGAGCCGACGACGGGCGTTCCGGCAAGAATTCTGACCATCGCCCGATGCTGGGCTTGCACGTCGTTCAAAGCCTGCGTGATCGTGTTGATGGGGCCAGCGGGAATTCCCGCTTTCTCCAGCTTTTCGAGCCATTCGGAGGCCGGGCGGGCACGAACGCATTCGGCAACGGCGTCGACCATGGCCTCGCGGTTGGCGACCCGCGCGGCGTTGCTCTCGAACCGCTCGTCCGTTGTCCATTGGGGATGGCCGCACATTTCCGCGAGCCGCGCGAACTGGCGATCGTTGCCTACGGCGATGATGATCCGTTGATCCGCCGCTTCGAAGGTCTGGTAGGGCACGATATTCGGGTGAGTATTCCCTTGCCGCGGCGGGTCCTCGCGCGAGATCAACGCATTAGACGCCTGGTTCGCGAGCATTGCCAGCTGCGTGTCGAACAGCGCCATGTCGATATGGACGCCCTCGCCGGTCGTCTCGCGCCGGTAGAGCGCGGAGACAATGGCGACGGCGGTGTACATCCCCGTGAACAGGTCGGCGACTGCAACCCCGACGCGCATCGGCTCGCCGCCGGGTTCGCTGTCGGGCTTGCCGGTGATGCTCATCAGCCCGCCCATGCCCTGAATGATGTAATCGTAGCCGGCTCTGTTGGAGTAGGGCCCGTCCTGGCCGAACCCGGTGATGGAAGCGATGACGAGCCGCGGGTTGATGGCGTGGAGCGAGGCCGCGTCGAGGCCGAACTTGCTTAGACCTCCGACCTTGAAATTCTCGACGACGACATCGGCGCAGCCAGCCAGCCGGCGAACCAGCGCAGCCCCCTCGTCCGTCGCGAAATCAATTGCTGCCGATCTTTTGCCACGGTTCGCCGAAAGGAAATAGGCAGCGACCTTCTGGCCGTCGCGGACGTGCCACGGTGGGCCCCAGTGCCGCGTGTCGTCGCCGGCGACCGGCCGTTCGATCTTGATGACCTCCGCGCCGAGATCAGCGAGCAATTGCGTGCACCACGGGCCGGCGAGCACGCGGCTCAGGTCGAGGACGCGGATTCCCGCCAGCGGTGCATTCACGCCCCGCGTCTCCGCCACGGCCGCCTGTCTGCGAGGATCGCCTGCGCCGCATTGTGCCCAGGTGCGCCCGTGACTCCGCCGCCCGGATGGGCGCCCGAGCCGCACAGGTAGAGGCCCTTAATCGGCATCCGGTAGTCCGCCGCCCCGATCATCGGCCGAGCGCTGAACAACTGGTCGAGGCTCATCTTGCCGTGGAAGATGTCGCCGCCGATCAGGCCGAACCGGCGCTCGAGATCGAGCGGCGAGTGGATCTGCCGGCCGATGATCGACTTCGCAAAACCGGGAGCATGGGCATCGACAGTGGCAATGACCGTGTCTGCGGCCTTCTCCCGCTCCGTTTCCCAGTTGCGGCTCGGACCGAGGTCGTAGCGAAAATGCTGGCAGAACAACGACGCAACATGCTTGCCCTTCGGCGAAAGAGTCGTGTCGAGAGTCGATGGGATCAGCATCTCGACGATCGGCTGTTTCGACCAGCCGTTCACGCGCGCATCGATGTAGGCGCGGTCCATGTAGGCGAGACTAGGAGCGATAATGATCCCGGCAGTGAGGTGATCGCCTTTCTTCGGAAGCACCGTGAACTTGGGAAGCTCCGACAGCGCAACGTTCATCCGGAAGGTGGCGCTTTCGCAACGCCATGCATGCATCCGCGACGCGACGTCCGAATCGACCGCGCCTTCCGGCACAAGCCGGTCGAACAGCAGCTTGGGATTGACGCCGGCACCGACAATCGGTGCACGCATCGCCTTGCCGCCGGCGACGACGCCCGCCGCACGGCCCCGCTCGACGATCAACTCCTCGACCGGTGTGTTGAGGATGATGTCGACGCCCTGCTCGCGGCAGGCGCGCGCCATCGCCTGGGTAATCGAGCCCATCCCGCCGATCGCATGGCCCCAAGCGCCCTCGACACCCGCCGCCTCACCAAACAGGTGATGAAGAAGCACGTAAGCTGAACCGGAATCGTATGGCGACGCGAAATTGCCGACCACTCCGTCGAAGCCGAAAAGGGCCTTCGTGAGATCGCCTTTGAAGTGCCGGTCGAGAACGTCGCCCGCACTTTTGACCGCGAAATCGTACACCGTCCGCGTTTCTGCCACCGACAGCCCCGCCACGTCCCGCCCGAGACTCAGCAGCTTCGGGATCGCGCTCATCTTGCGGCCCACGTTCGGCGGCGCGCGAAGCAGCCATTTCTTCAACAGCCGCACCACCGTCTCGAGTTCGGCGAGATAGCGATCATAGCCTTCGGCATCGGCGGCGTTGAGGCGCTTGATCTCCTTGCGGGTGAGCCCGCCCCGGCCGGCGAGCAGATAATCGCCGTTGCCGGGAAGGAAATTGTCGCGCTTCCTAAGGACGACCTTCAACCCGTGCCGCTCAAGGTCCATGTCGCGGATGACCTTGGGCTGGAGCAGGCTGACCGTGTAGCTCGCCGCCGAATTGCGGAAACCAGGCAGGAATTCATCGGTGACCGCTGCACCGCCGACCTTGTCGCTGGCTTCGAGGACGGTAACCTTCAGGCCCTTGCGCGCAAGATAGAAGGCGCAGGTCAGCCCGTTATGACCCGCGCCGATGATGACCGCATCGTTGCTCACCGCATCAACACCAGTTCTTCCGCCATGGTTGGATGGAGCGCCACCGTCGCATCGAAATCCGCCTTTGTCACTTTGCCTTTCACGGCAATCGCCGCGGCCTGGAGGATTTCCGGCGCATCGGGGCCAATCATGTGGATGCCGACGATCCGATCGCTCCCCTCATCGACAACGAGCTTGTAAAGCGAGCGCTCGTCCCGCCCGGCGAGCACGTTCTTCATCGCGCGGAAATCCGACGTGTAGGTCCTGACCACGCCCAGTTTCTCGCGCGCCTGCCCTTCCGTCATGCCGACTGCAGCGATGGGCGGGTGGCTGAACACGGCGGAGGGGATGCAATCATAATCGACCCGTGACGGAATATTGCCGAAGAAGGTGTCGGCGAACGCCTGGCCTTCGCGGATCGCGACGGGCGTCAATTGCACCCGGTTCGTCACGTCGCCCACCGCGAAAATGGACTCAACCGACGAGCGGTTGTCCGCATCCACCTTGACCGCGCCATGATCGCCGAGTTCCACGCCCGCTTGCTCGCAGCCAAGGCCCCGCGTGTTTGGCAGGCGCCCCGCGGCGATCAGCAATTGGTCCACCTGCAGGTCGTCGCAACCGGTCATCGCCAGGTTCAGCCTGCCGCCGGCGACCTTCTCGACCCGATCGATCCGGGCGTTGAACCTGAAATCGATACCCTTGCGAACGGAAATCTGGATCAGCCGGTCCACGACTTGCTGGTCATAGCCGCGGAGCAGGACGTCGGTCCGGTTGATGAGCGTGACGCTTGATCCCAGCTCGTTGAAAATCCCGGCGAATTCGTTGGCGATATAGCCGCCACCGACGATCGCGATCCGCTCCGGGATCTTTTCGAGATGAAAGGTCTCGTTCGAGCTGATGGCGTGCGAAATCCCGGGAAGGTCGAGCATCTGCGGGCGAGCCCCGGTCGCGATCAGGATCTTGCCGGCGCCGATCTCGCGTCCGGATGCCAGGCGAATTGTATTGGGCCCCGTGATAACCGCGCGCTCGTGAAGAATCTCGACATTGTTGTTGGTCAGGGTGTCCGTGTAGGCGCCTTCGATCCTCGTGACTTCGGCAAGCACGTTGTCGCGAAGAACCTGCCAATTGAATTTTTTCGTGGGGATATCCCACCCGAACATCGCCGCATCGTTGATGTCCTCGGCGAACTGCGAGCCGTAGACGAGCAGTTTCTTGGGGACGCAGCCGCGGATGACGCAGGTACCGCCGACACGATATTCCTCCGCCACCGCGACCTTGGCGCCATGCGCCGCGGCAACGCGGGACGCGCGGACTCCGCCCGATCCGGCGCCGATTACGAACAGGTCGAAATCAGCCATTAGAGTTTCGCTCTTTCCATCAAGTCCCGGGTGGACGGATCGAGATCGTCGCCGCCCTCTCCTTCGGCAAGCTGACGCGCAATCTCCTTGCCGAGCTCGACCCCGAACTGGTCGAACGGATTGATCCCGAGGAGCACCGCTTTCGCAAACGTGCGATGTTCGTAGAAGGCGACCAGCGCGCCAAGCGTCCGCGCGTCGAGCCGGTCGAGCAGGATTGTCGAGCTGGGTCGATTCCCCTCCTCGCTTCGATATGGGTCGCCGCCCTTGCACCCGCGCATGAGCGCCGCGCCTTGCGCAAACGCATTGAGAAGCAACTGGCGGTGATGAGCCGGAAGATTCGAATCCGTCTCGACGACGGCGAGGAACTCGACCTGCACCGCGACGGTGCCCTGGTGGAGAAGCTGGAAGACTGCGTGCTGAACGTCGGTGCCGACGCCGCCCCACGTAACGGGTGCAGTCGGCCGGTCCACCGGCTTCCCGGCTGCCGTTACCGACTTGCCGTTCGATTCCATCTCCAGCTGCTGGAGATAGGGCACGAGCAACCGAAGGCGCTCGTCATAGGGAAAGACTCCGCGCGACTGGGCCTCAAGCTTCTGCGTCGCGGTGAGGTCTGCGAAGGCGGCGATGAGTGGGATATTTTGCCCGGATTCCGTAAATCGAAAGTGCCGGTCCATTTCCGCCGCGCCTTCCAGCAGCTCTTCGAATGCATCCCAGCCGAGCGCGAGCGCGGCCGTGACCGAAACCGCGCTCCACAGCGAATAGCGCCCGCCGACTCCTTCCGAAAATTGCAGGATCCGGCTGTCGTCGATTCCGGCTTCGAGTGCCGCTTCCTGCGACGCGGTGACGGCGATCACTCGGCCATAGGGATCGGCAACCCCGGCCTCGCGCAGCCAAGCGATCGCAGCATCGAGGTTCGCTATCGTTTCGGTGGTCGTGAAAGTCTTTGAGACTGCGACGACCAGGGTGGTTGCGGGATCGAGCACGGAGACCGCGTCGTCGAATGCGTGCGGATCGATGTTGGACAGGAAGCTGACGTCCAGCCTCAGCCTGTCATCCGCCAGGGCATCGACGAGAAGATGCGGGCCCAGCGCCGAGCCGCCGATGCCGATGTGAAGCACACCCGTGACGTCTCCGAACGCTCCAGCCTCTATGGCGTCGATCAGCGCGCGCATCCGAATTCGACGCGAGCCGGCCAGCTCGACCGCGTCCGGGCTCCCTGATCCCCGTTCAGCAGGGTGGTCGGCAGAGCGATCTTCCGTTTGATTCACGACTTCGCCGGCGAACAAGGCTTCGCGCGCGGCCGCGAAATTCTTTTCGTCCGCAAGTGTGACGAAAGCTTCCAGCAACTCGCCGTCGAGGTGAGTCTTGGACCAGTCGAAATGGATGCCCGCGATTGTCTTGGACAGCTGCCCTAGCCGGTCGGGCTCCTCGGCGAACAGCGAGGTCAGCGGCTTGAGCTCGTGCTCGTCAATCCGGTTCCAGGCATCCTTCGGCATCAGCCGTGCCTCATAGTGGAGGCGCGCCAGATTGCCATAGCTTGACGTGAGCGCAGCCTCGCCCGCAGAAGCAGCCGATGAAGCGCGCGCGTGTCCGCAAATCCGGTCGAGCCGAGCGCGGTGGAACACTGCGCTTCATTATCGTCGTCGCAATCCTGGCCTGGTCTTTCCGGAGTTTCGTCTTCGCGCCGTTCAGCATCCCGTCGGGGTCGATGCTGCCAACGCTCTACATCGGCGATTATCTGGCGGTGGCCAAATGGCCCTACGGCTTTTCCCGGCACAGCTTTCCGTTCGGCGTTCCGTCGTTCAGCGGACGGATCTTCTCCCATTTGCCGGAGCGCGGCGACATCGTCGTCTTCGTCCCGCCGGGCGACGAGCGCGAGGATTATGTGAAGCGCGTGATCGGCCTTCCCGGCGACACGGTCGGGATTCGCAACGGGATCGTGACTCTCAACGGCAAGCTCATCCCTCGCGACGACATGCAGTCGCTGGCGATCGCGATTTCGGCGAACAGTCCCTGTCGCGTTGTTCCCGGCGCCACGCCGGTCGTTCGCGAACGGGGCGAGAAACGCGCTTGCCTTTACCGCACCTATCGCGAAACGCTGCCCAATGGTGCGAATTACAGGGTGATCGACCAGGTGGACAATCCCGTTGCTGACGATGTCCCGGAGGTGAAGGTGCCGGCCGGCCACCTGTTCCTGATGGGCGACAACCGCGACGACAGCCTCGACAGCCGCTTCTCCTTCGCCGAAGGCGGCATCGGCATGGTGCCCGTCGAGAATCTCGTGGGACGCGCGACGGTGGTTTTCTGGTCGACCGACGGAAGCTCGAGCTACGTCAAGCCGTGGACGTGGTTCAGCGCGCTTCGCAGCCATCGCCTTGGGCATAACCTGTCAGCGGAGGCGAAGTGAGCGAGGATATCGCGGTCTTCGTCGCCGATCAGCTCGGCCACGAGGCGAAAGACCTGGCACTGTTCGAGGCGGCGCTGACCCATTCGAGCAGCCGCGGCGACAATTACGAACGGCTCGAGTTTCTTGGCGACCGCGTACTTGGGCTCGTAATGGCGCGCTGGTTGTATGAACGCTTTCCGACCGAGCCCGAAGGCAATCTTTCGAGGCGGTTCAATACGCTTGTCGATCGGGTCACTTGCAGCGACGTCGGCCGGGAGATCGGCCTCCCGGCATTGATCCGGCTCGGCAAGCAGGCCCGCGACGACGGTGCCAACTGGAGCGACAATGTCGTGGGCGACGTCGTCGAAGCGGTGATCGGCGCAATCTTTCTCGAGGCCGGGCTGGATGCCGCAGAAGCGCTTATTCGCCGCTTTTGGAAACCGTTGATTGACGAACAGCGGGGCGTACCGAAGCATCCCAAATCGGCGCTTCAGGAACTTGCAGCGGCCCGCGATCTGCCCAACCCATCCTACGATGTCGTTTCCCAAACGGGCGCTCACCACGCGCCGAAATTCACCGTGCGCGTGTCGATCCGAAACCTGGGCGAGGCCGAGGCGGAAGGACCGAGCAAGCAGGAAGCGGAAACCGAAGCGGCGAAAGCGCTGTTACAGAAGCTGAAATGAGCGAAGCACAAACACGCGCCGGTTTCGTCGCCGTTATCGGTGCGCCCAATGCCGGCAAATCGACCCTGGTCAATGCGCTCGTCGGCCAGAAGGTCGCCATCGTCTCCGCCAAGGCGCAGACGACCCGCGCGCGGCTGATGGGAATCGCGATCGAGGGTGGCGCGCAAATCCTGCTGGTCGACACGCCGGGCATTTTCCAGCCGCGCCGCCGCCTCGACCGGGCGATGGTTCAGGCGGCGTGGAGCGGAGCCGAGGATGCGGACCTGGTCCTGCTCGTGATCGATTCCGATGCCGGAATCACCGCTGAGGTCGAGCGAGCGATCGCCGGCCTGGAGAAACGGCAGCATCCGGTGTTCATCGCGCTGAACAAGGTCGACCTCGTGAAGAAGGAAAAGCTGCTCGGGCTGTCCGCACAGCTGACGGATCGGTTGCACCCCGACCGGGTCTTCATGATCAGCGCGGTCCAGGGCGACGGCGTGGCCGATCTGAAGGCCGCCCTTGCCGCCGTGATGCCGGATGGGCCGTGGCTCTACGCGGACGACGAGGTGTCGGACGCGACCGACCGCATGGTCGCGGCGGAGCTGACCCGCGAACAGATTTACGAGCAGCTTCACCAGGAGCTGCCCTATGCGTCCGCAGTCGAGACGGAAACGTGGGAGGACCGGCCGGATGGATCGACTGCCATCCGCCAGCAGATCCTCGTCGAGCGCGACAGCCAGAAGGCGATCGTCATCGGCAAGGCCGGACGGCGCCTGAAGGCCATCGGCCAGGCCGCGCGTGAGGCGATCGCGCAACATCTCGGCCGCAAGGTGCATCTCTTCCTGCACGTGAAGGTGAACCCGAAGTGGGGCGAGGATCGCCACCTCTACCAGGACATCGGGCTCGAGTGGGCCGACTAGGCCAGCACCTCCTCCACCCACTGCGGTACCAATTGCCCCGCTGGACCGATGCGGCTATCTTCGAACAGGAAACTGCCCATGCTGGGCTCGAGGTTCATCTCCAGCGTCGCCGCCCCGCAATGCCGCGCGGTCTGAACGAAGCCGGCGGCGGGATAGACCGCACCCGACGTGCCGATCGAGACGAACAGGTCACAGCGCCGAAGCGCCTCGTCTATCTGCTCCATCCGGTACGGCATTTCGCCGAACCAGACGATGTCGGGACGCAACAGCCCGGCGGTGCGGCAGCGGGGACATTCGGCGCTCGTCCCCATCGGGCCGGCCCAGCCGAACCGCGCGTTGCAGGCGAGGCACCAGCCTTTCCCCAGCTCGCCATGCATGTGGACGAGCCGCCTCGATCCGGCTCGCTCGTGGAGGTCGTCGACATTCTGGGTGACGAGCAGGAACTCGCCTCGCCATTTTGCCTCCAGCAGTGCGAG
>Ga0207678_10004490_pt1 | contig 12545 bp, 14 predicted proteins | sample KBSC63metaG_FD_184319 | JGI IMG/M metagenome (GOLD analysis project Ga0207678, IMG submission 184319) | Corn rhizosphere microbial communities from Kellogg Biological Station, Michigan, USA - KBS C6-3 metaG (SPAdes) (version 2) | ecosystem: Host-associated > Plants > Roots > Rhizosphere > Soil ... | reverse complement strand
GAGGTTACGACTTCGACGGCCTTACGCGCCGACGCAGCCTAGCGCTGCTTCTCGGAAACGAAAGGCCCGCCATCCGGCGGGCCTTTTTGTTTTTGGGGGCAGGAGACGTGACTTCCCACAGCTGTCATCCTCGGCTTCATGCCGAGGGTCCATCGTTCAACGAACTCCGGCGCGTGCGTGAATAGATCTTCGGGACAAGCTCGAGGATGAGCAGCGTATGGCGCACCACGATCCGCTCAGCCCAACCCCGCCACCTTCAGTGCGAACGCGAAATTGAGCGCGGTGTCTTTGAGCCCGTCGAACCGGCCGGAGGCGCCGCCGTGTCCGGCGCCCATGTTGGTTTTCAGAAGCACCATGTTCGTGCTGGTATTCAGCGCGCGAAGCTTGGCGATCCACTTCGCCGGTTCCCAATAGGTGACGCGCGGATCGGTGAGACCGGCGAGCGCCAGAATGTGCGGATAGGCTTTGGCCTCGACGTTGTCGTAGGGCGAATAGCTCTTGATGATCTCGAACTCATCCTTGTTGGCGAGCGGATTTCCCCACTCCGGCCATTCCGGCGGCGTCAGCGGCAGGTCCTTATCCAGCATCGTGTTCAGCACGTCGACGAACGGAACGTCGGCGATGATGGCCGCGAAGAGGTCGGGTGCCATGTTGGCGACGGCGCCCATCAGCATGCCGCCCGCCGAGCCGCCGTTCGCGACAATACGGCCGCGCTTCGTGAGGCCCTCGGCGACGAGGTATTCTCCGGCGGCGATGAAGTCGGTGAAGGTGTTCGTCTTCTTCGCCATCTTGCCGTTGGTGTACCAGCGATAACCCTTGTCCTTGCCGCCGCGAACGTGCGCGATCGCGTAGATGAAACCACGATCGACGAGCGACAGCCGGCCGGTCGAGAATGCCGCCGGCATGGCGATGCCGTAGGCGCCGTAGCCGTAGAGGAAAACCGGCGCCGTGCCGTCGAGCGGCGTCGTCTTCTTGTAGAGAAGCGTTATCGGCACGAGCTCGCCGTCGGGCGCCGGCGCAAAAAGACGGCGCGTCACGTAGTCGGCGGGGTTATGGCCGCTCGGCACTTCCTGACGTTTCCGGAGTGTGCGCTCGCGCGTCGCCATGTCGTAGTCGTAGGTCTCGGCTGGCGTCGTCATTGACGAATAGACGAAGCGGATGCGGCTGGTATCGAATTCATAGCCCGAGCTCATGCCGAGCGCGTAGGCTTCCTCTTCAAAGCGGATCGTGTGCTCGCCGCTGAGATCGAGAATGCTCGAGGCTGCGTCAGCGACTTGGCGCAGCGGCGTGATGACGATGCGCGGCAGGCTGTCTTCGCGCTCGAGACGCGCCATGTAACCCTCGAAGACGGCAACGTCGATGATCAGCCGGCCCGGTCTGTGCGGCACGATCTCGCGCCAGTTTTCGACGCCTGGCGCATCGACCGGCGCTTGCACGATGCGAAAGTCCTCGGCGGCTTCCGAATTCGTGGCGATGACGAGATGTTCGCCGTGGTGCTCGATCGAATATTGATGACCTTTGTGGCGCGCCACGACGAGACGCGGCGGCGTCTCCGGCTTGTCGGCGTCAATCAGATGCGCTTCGCTCGTCTCGTGATCGTGGATATCGACGACGATGAATTTTTCGGACTGCGTGGAGCTGAGGCCGACGTAGAACCCGGTATCCTTTTCTTCGTAGACGAGTTGATCGTAGCTCTCCGGCGTTCCGATAACGTGGCGATAAACGTATAGCGGGCGATGGTGCGCATCGACCTTGACATAAAACAGCGTCTTACCGTCTCGCGCCCATTCGAGGCCGCCACTGGTTTCCGGAATTTCATCCGCGAGATCCTTGCCCGTCTCGAGATCGCGAATACGGATCGTGTAGAGTTCCGAGCCTTTGTCGTCGGTCGCGTAGGCTAGCAGCTTGTGGTCCGGCGTATGTGCTGTTGCCCCGAGGTCCCAGTAGACTTTGCCCGCCGCTTCGGCGTTGCCGTCGAGTAGCACTTGTGCCTCGTCGGCCAAGCCGCCGCGTGGCATACGGCAGAGTTGCGCGTATTGTCCCCCGCGAACGAAGCGCGGGAAGTATTCATAGGGCCCGTGCGGATGCGGCACTTGCCGGTCATCCTCTTTCAGCCGCGCCTTCATCTCCTGAAACAACGTCTCCTGCAGCGCCTCGGTATCGGCGAGCAAGGCGGCCGTATAGGCGTTTTCGGCTTCGAGGTAGGCTCTGATCTCGGTGTCGAGCAACGATGGCTCGCGCATCACCTCCTGCCAGTTCGCGGCTCTGAGCCAGCCATAGTCATCGCTAACCGCAACACCATGATGCGTGGCGGTGCTGGGCAGGCGCCGCGCGATGGGCGGCAGAGTTGGATCAACGGTGTCGAGTTTTGAAGTCGCGGTCTTGGCAGTGGTCATGGACTTTTCGATTTCTCACATCAGGGGCGGCACGGCGGCGAGCCGGACAAGCTTTCTTCACCGCTGCGCAGATTGCGTCAACGCAACAGCGCGTTCCGAGTAACGCCATAATGGAGCCGGCGGCGTTACAAGAATTAGTGATGTCGTCATCTAGGGAAGGCGCCAGATTGACAATGGATGGATACTGTAGTCAAAGATTTCGCAAATGGAGGCTCAGTTGATCGCCAGCTCTGGGACGCAACGTCGCTTTAAGTCATAGGTTTAGGTGCACGATATTCCACTAAATCGAGAGAGTACGCGGGAACTGAATTCGGTGGTGAATTCGGCGGCCGTAGAGGAAGCGGAAGACAAACGGATGGACAGTTCGGCCTCACCTGAGCTCGTGACGATCACCGCAACGATCGTCGCGGCCTACGTCAGCAACAATTCGATTTCATCGACGGAACTTCCAGGCCTGATCGCTGAAACGCACGCCGCGTTGAGCCGCGCCGCGGGCCGGGCGGTTCCGCAGGAACGCGAAGAGGCAAAACCGAAGATTGCCATCAAGAAATCGGTGATGCCCGACTTTCTCATCTGTCTCGAAGACGGCAAGAAGTTCAAATCGCTGAAGCGTCACTTGCGGACGCACTACAACCTTTCACCGGAAGAATACCGCGACAAGTGGGGCCTGCCGCCCGACTATCCGATGGTGGCGCCGAATTACGCCAGCGCCCGCTCGCAGCTCGCCAAGAAGATGGGGCTTGGCACGCGCCGCGACCGCTAGAGCGTCTATCGGCGGCGATCTGCTCAGACGGAAGCTCAGAGCGAAGACGCAAGGCCCCGCCATGTATCGCGCAAGCGTCCTTCTGTTGATGTTGATCCTTCCTGCGGCGTCGATCTACGCAGAGCATTCCTATCTTCAGAGTTCCGCCCCACTTATGGAGCTGGTGGGAAAGTGGTTCGTGTTCTGGAGTGCGGGCGTCAGATTGTTGCTTGCCGGGCTCTCGCAATTCTTCCGGCCGCGCTTCACTTCCGAAGGCATTTTCGGAATGGAAAGCGATGACCCGTTGCCGTTCGTGCAGGAATTGGGCGCGGCAAATTTTGCCACGGGATTTGTCGGGGTCGCTTCGCTGGCCAAACCGAGCTTCGTCCTGCCGGTCGCGATCATCGCAGGAATTTTTTATGGCATTGCGGGCATCCGGCATCTGCTGAATGGCGGCAAAACGGCGAACGAAAATATCGCGATGATCAGCGATCTGTTCGCATTTCTGGTCCTTGCCACTTACGCCGTATCGGCAGTGTCGGCTTAGCGAACATCCGCACTGTTACTAGGCGCAGTTCGAAACCAGCACAGCCAGTTTCGTCATGATTTGTTGTTCACCGTCAGCCGGCCCGTCTTTTGTTTCGTGTCGAGTTCAATCAGCGCGGCGCGTTCCTGTTTGAGCATCCGGTAGAGCGCCGCATGGCGCGCAAGATCATAGGCCCAATCGCCGGCGCGACCGCGTTGCCGTTCCTCGCGAAGTGCGCGCTCGATGACGGAGATCAACCTTTTCCGACCTTCGCAACTTCGATCGCTAAGCTCTTGCGGCCAGAGCGGCAGGAACCGCGTGACGTCGCCGGCTGGATTGGCCCCTGACTTGCGAAGCCACGAGGCGGAGCGCATCGGCTGCGCCGTGATGTTTCGTATCGAAACGCTGTCCCGCATGCGATCGATTGTGATGGCACGACGGTGACCGGGGATAAGTTTGCGACGTAAAATTGCGGGTAGGGTGAACGAAGATGCGTGCGAAAAAACTTATCCCCGCGGCTCGGGGCGGCCTTATCCTTCGCCACATCGCGAGAACGGCAGACGCCGAACTTCTACGAGTTTGTGCCGGTGGCGGTTCAATTTCGCCGTAGCCGCAAAAGAGTCATCAAGATCCACGGGGTAGATGGATGTTACAAATCTCTCACGCCTTTGCCTTGAAAACGCGCCGCCGCACGTCCGCGTTTTCCGACAGCGTTGAATCGCAGCGCTTCCAGCAGGCACGGTTGGCCATCGACTTTGCCATCTCCAACGTCTTCGCTATCGAGGCCGGAGCCCTGTGGCGCGGCACCCGCGGCGTCAGGAACATCGCGTCGGCACGTCAGGTTGCGATGTACCTCGCGCATGTCTCCTGCGGTATGTCGTTGACCGAAGTCGGCGCCATGTTCGGTCGCGACCGCACGACCGTCGCGCATGGATGTTTGAAAGTCGAATACCGCCGCGACGATCCGATGTTCGATCGCGCGATGGATCTCTTGGGATGGGCGCTGCCGACACTCGTGATGCGCCCCGATATGCAGTGTCGGACACACTGAGCCGGCAACGCTGAGGACAAATCAGATGAAAGAATGCAGATCGAACCGGGCGCACGCGCGCTCCGGGGCGGCAACTCCGCGCGAACCCGAACGCGATCTTACCGAAAGCCCACTTGCCTGGCTGGCGCGGCGCAAGGACAAGGATGGCCGCCCGATGTTGTCGAATGCCGAATTCGATGCCGGTGAAAAGCTCAGGGCCGATTTCTGGTTTGCGCAAATGACGCCGCGCGTCACTGCCAACTGGTCGATGTTTTTGAGCGCCGGTAGTAGTCAGAGAGGCTCTCCGGACCTAGGCCCCGATGTGCGGGACTCCGTCATTGCGGCGCGCGAGCGCGTCCGGCGTGCCCTGTCAGCCGTTGGCCCCGACCTCGCCGGAGTCCTGATCGATGTCTGCTGCCATTTGAAGGGCCTCGAAGCCAGCGAGAAGGCAAGTGGCTGGCCACAGCGTTCCGGCAAGGTCATCCTGCGCATCGCGCTCGGACAACTGGCTCGCCATTATGGCATCGCCGGTGCACGGGCCGATGCGGAATATTTGAATGATAGGCCCGTGCGCATCCGCCATTGGGGGACGGGTGACTATCGCCCGCAAATCGCGCCCGACACAGTCTGATCAGGCAGCAAGCATCGCCTGGGCGTCCGATCGAATGCGCTTCACCATTGAGGCAAGACCATTCGAACGCTGCTGCGTCAGATGCTCGCTCAGGCCGAACTCGGAGAAAATGCCCTCGGCGTCGGCCGCCGTGATCTCCTCCAAAGTCTTGCCTTCGTAGATGATGAACAGCAACGCGATCAGTCCCTGCACTATGTGGGCGTCGCTCGTGCCTTGCATCCTCATGCGGTCTTTGCGTTGCGGGTTCCCCGGCCCCGCGACGCGTTCCGTTGCAAGCCACACTTGGCTGGCGCAGCCGCGGACCTTGTTTGCGTCGGTGCGCAGGTCTTCCGGAAACGGAGGCAACGCGCGACCAAGCTCGATGACATAGCGGTAGCGATCCTCCCAATCATCGAGGAGCGCGAAATCGGCGCGGATGTCGTCAATCGTCATTGGAAATTCCAAGCGCGCCTAAGCTTTGGGCGCTACCTGAACATAGGTGTGCAGGGGCCAAAAGGGCAAGGCCGCCGATGGTCGCCGTCAGATGCTGCCCTTGTTCTTGGGCTTGTTGCCCCGCCAGGCCGGCCTTTTGTCTTGAGGCGTCAACGTCCCGCTGTCGCGCTCAAGAGAGGCAGGCGAGTAAGGCGGTTCTACCGACGCATCCTTCGAGGTCTGCCCCTCGCGCATCGTGTCGTAGGCGAGCTTGGCGCCGAATTCGGCCTTGGCGACGAATTGCGACCACAACTCCGCCCCCTTGGCGCACGTCGGACCGTTACGGTCGCAGAAGGTCACTACCCATTCAGCGGTGGCTCCGGCGCGGTCGTAAAGGCGCTGCTGCTGGTCGCGATCCGACGGCAGCACGGCAATTCCGACAGCGATGATCGTGGCGATACGCAACAAACCCATTTTTCGCCCCTAACGACAGTCCGCACCGGCCGGCGCGGGAACAGTGAGAGCAATTCTCAGACCATGTGATAACAGGCCAAATTCAAAACTTCGCCAGTATAGGCAATGCAATTCGAACAGAGTTTGTTGCGAATTTGAAATGCATTTTCATCAAATACGCAGCATTTGGCAGTGGCTCGTCGAGCGACGGTTAAGAAGACCTTAACGGCTGCCCGCGATACTCGCCGCTACCGATCAAACGCCGCGACAGGGCAGCCAACAGATGACCGAACGGGACCGCAAGCTTGCCGGCGTCGCTTCGCTGCTCGTGACCATCAGCGTCGCTGCGAACATGATCGCCTTTCAGGACAAAGGTCAGGGCAGCATCATTGAAACCGGCGGGCTCGGTGCCAGGACGGCGTGGGTCGACGGCCCGGGTCTCAATCTCGGTTCGGCAGTCACGGTACCCGTCGCCGCGCAGCCGCCGGTGCCCATTGCCCAGGGCCCGTCGAACGACGTGGGAAATATTAGCTCGGCCGAAATTACGCGCGGTATCCAGCGCGAGCTCAATTCGCGCGGCTACGAGGCCGGCCAACCCGACGGCGTCGCCGGGCTCGTGACGCGGGCGGCGATTTTTGCCTACGAGTACGACAACGACCTGGTCCTAACCGGCAAGCCGAGCGATTCGCTGCTCAGCCAGATCGTGCTCGGAAGTTCGTCGTTGACGCCAACCAGCGCCCGGACCGGCAAACGGACCACCGCCGACGGCGAGGCTCTGGTCATAACGGTGAAGCAGCAACTCTCGGCCCTCGGCTACAAAACCGGTGCGGCGGATGCGGCCCTGACGCCGGAATTCGCACGTGCCATCCGCGAATTTGAAAAGGATCAGAAGCTGAAGGAAAGCGGCCGCATCTCGGGTCCGATCATGAGTCGCCTGATCCGCCTTCAGAACGGATCGAAGTCGCGCCGCAACAACGTCGCACGGACAACGTCGCGCTAGGGTGGCGGCAGAGCTTGCTGTTAAAGAGAGCTGCTCGCCAAAAGCTGACAAGAGCGCACGTTGGGAGACCGGGCGGCATGCGCCTCAAGTCGGAAATCTGGGTCAAAGCCTATCTGCGCCGCTGCGCCGTCGCGGGTGCGAGTGGCGTGGTGGCACGCCACGGCGATGACGACGCGGGAGCGATTTTCATCAAGGTCGTGCGGGAGGACATGCAAGTCGCGATCTTTTCGCCGGCGCCCGCCGGTCTGGAGCATGCCGATTTCGACCGGCGCTGGGTGATGGGCTTCGCCGGAGCATTCGTATCGGATCAAGACGCTGAGAAGCTGCTTGAACGTGAGGCGCGGTTCGACAGCGACGTCTGGATCGTCGAAATCGAAGACCGTGACGGCCGGCACTTTCTCGGCGACGAACTGATGGAGTAGCGGCCCGGCAACTCTGACCCGCAACTCGCGCATCACGGTCACAGTCCGTTAATCACTCCGCGACTGTAATCGGCTGATGCGATGATTCTGGCAGGCCCGACATATTCGAAGCCAGCCCCATTGCTTAGGGACGATTTTTTTTGGGCGAACCTCGCTTTGGGGGGACACGCATGGCAATAATTTTGGAATTCCGCGGCGTGCCGCGACGAAAGCCAGCCTCTACGCGGGCACCGCACCGATCAGGCAATTTGGCCGAAATCGTCCTCTTTCCTGGTGTGCGCTACGAACGTCCGGTCGAGAAGGCCAACGCAAAGCCGAAGAAAAGCAAGCGCCGGCGCGACACCCTCGAACTCCAAGGCTGAATACGCCGGAGCACGGCCCCGCTCGAATGGTGGCTCGAACTCAAGTCCGTCCCGAGGCGCACGTCGCCTTCGCCAAAATGGCATCCTCTTGCGCCCGGTATGGCGCCCCCTTGTCGGGAGCGCGGACGACGATCAGGCCCTTGGGCGCCGCGATGGTCTGTTCGTTGTCGGTTCCGGGCCGGCCGGGCGTCTGAGCCGGCAATCCCAGAAAGCGATCGTCTGATGGTATGATCGAAAGATCGATCGTCGTTTCGCGATCGGCCGAAGCGGCCGCAAAATAGATGCCTGAGCCATCGGGCGCGTAGATCCCTATCGTCCAGCCGAGGTCGGGAAGAAGAGCGCGAACGTGCATCGCCGAGTTCGCGGTTTCAAACGGGCAGAAGGCATAGCGTGCGTCGGGCGCCAGATACGGCAGCACTTGGTGCTCCGGCGAGACAGGATTTACGACCGTCATCGTGTTGTGCGGCAGCTCTCGCGCCAACCGCGCGTAGGCGGCATTGCGCTGATCATTTACCGCCAGGAATGTTTCGACGACGTGCACGATGGCCGCGACCAGGATGAAGATCATCATCAGCCGCCAGTCGATGCGCTCGAAGAAGGATTTCAAGTTCATGAGCAGCCCTCGCGGCGTATGATGGGCAGCATCTTGTTGCGTTCGGCGCGCGCTTCGTCCGAAAGGCCCGTCGATGGGTCGAGGATCGTGAGGACGAGCACCAGACGTCCCGCACCGCTCGTCGGCAGCCAGTTGCCGGGTCGGGCGTCGCGGCCGAGTGTGACGATAAATGATCCATTCGGATTGGGCGCCACGGTATCGGCCGTGAAGGTGTAGCGATTGGCGTCGTTGGCGATAAGGCGGCCGCGCGCGTCGAACACCGCGAGGCTCCACCACATGCCCGACATGTTCGAGCCTTCGATGACGTAGTTGCACGATGAATGCAGGCGCGCACCCAGATTGTCCGTGCGGGCTTCGAAGACACCGGCGCTGTTCGATGCGATCCTGAGCTTGCCGCTGTTCGCAATGTGCGCCTTCGTGTACGGGTCGGCGAAATCGCGGCCCAGATTGCGCCAGTGCTCCCACGGCCCATACGAGTCGGTTGAAAGCAGCGAGCCGCGCGACACCATGAACTGGCTGGACCATATGCCGACCGCCACTGCAACCGCGATCGTCATGGTGAGACCGACGGCGCGCAATAGTATGCGGGCCACGCTGCGGGCCAGGTTCGTGTCCGAAGGAGGCTCATAGCTCCCGATCTCGATCGACGCCACGCTCGCGCGCCTCCTATTGCGGCCCGTTGCCGGGACGAGGGACGGGGGCTTCCGGCGGCACCGGCAACGGTGCTGTGGCCGGTGTTGAAAGGTCGTCCTTCGACATATCGAAGAGCGTCGCGCGGCGATCGGCTTTGCCGGGAGTGCGCTCGCGTGCTGGTTTCGGTGTGTCGTCCGGCGCCCCAGGAGTATTCGATCTTGCCGGCGGTGACTGCGGCGGCTGAGTTGACGGTGACGTCATCAAAGCTGGTGTTGCAGGCGTGACATCGCCGCCGCCGCTTGCCTTGCGCAGCGCCGCCGTCAGCGTCTTCAGGGCTTCGCGCGTTTTCTCCGGCATCAGCTTTTCCGATTTTGCCGCAGCCTCGGAAGCCTCCGTGTCAATTCCCGCTGCAACCTGCGCCGCCTTCACTTCGGCGAGGCGTTGCTGTTCCTCGATCTGGCGAGGATGCGGAGCCAAACCCGGAATGGTCGGAATGTTCATGTCAGTATGCGCGACGGTCATCAGGTCGTGCCAGACCGGCGCCGCCTGATGGCCCCCCGTGACGCCGGCGCGCATCGGATGGTTGTCGTCGTTGCCGAGCCAGACGCCGGCGACGTATTTGCCCGTAAAGCCAACGAACCACACGTCCTTCGGACCGGTCGATGTGCCGGTCTTGCCGGCAACATTGGTGAAGTCCAACTGGGCGGCTCCGGCGGTGCCTTCGGTCACCACGCGATTCAACATCGTGTTCATCTCTTCCGCGACGTGGCGGCTGAGGACTTGCCGCGGCGGCGGCTCGTCGCGTTCGCGCGAATAGAGCAAGTCGCCCCTCGAAGTCGTGATGTCGAGTATCCCATAAGGCCGGGCCAGCTTGCCGGCGTTGGCGAAGGTCGCGAAGCCGCCGGTGTGTTCCAGAACGGTGATGCCGCCATCGCCGAGCGCCATCGAGCAGGTCTTCTTGACGCCTTCGATGCCGAGCCGCTTGGTCATCTCGATGACCTTGTCGCGCCCGACCGCGAACGACAGTTCCGTCGCGACCGTATTCAGCGATCTGGCGAGTGCCGACCAAAGCGGCATGCGTGCGCCCGATCCGCCGCCGCCACCGTAGTTCGACGGCGACCAGTTTCCGCATGAGCGTGAGCCATCGCGCACGATCGTTTCGGGCGTGTAGCCGTTCTCCATGGCGGTGGCATAGACGTAGACCTTGAACGACGAACCGGGCTGGCGCTTTGCGTGCGTGGCGCGGTTGAACTGGCTTTCGCCGTAGTCGGGGCCGCCGACTATGGCGCGGACCTTGCCGTCGGTTTCCATGACGACGATGGCGCCGGAGTTGAAATGATCCGGCCTGCCGTTGCGTTTGAGCGCGGCGTTGAGCGCCTCATCGGCTTGACGTTGCAGCGTCAGATCGACAGTCGTGCGGGCCGTCAGGACAAACTGGCCCTTGCCCTCGGCGAGGCGCTGGACTTCTTCATAGGCCCAGTCGAGGAACCAGTCGGGACTGTTCGGCGCCCGGTTCTCGACGATGCGCGCCGGGTTCATCCTTGCCGCGTGCACCTGACCGGCCGTGTAGTAACCGGCGTCGACAAGGTTATCCAGAACTTGATAGGTGCGGGCCCGCGATGCGGCGAGATCGACGAGTGGGGAATATTTCGTCGGCGCTTTGAACAGGCCGGCCAGCATCGCGGCCTCGGCCATGTTGATGTCGCGTACCGATTTGCCGAAGTAATACTGCGAAGCCGCTTCGACGCCGAAAGCGCCGCCGCCCATGTAGGCGCGATCGAAGTAGAGTTTCAGGATTTCCCGTTTTGAGTAGCGGCTCTCGAGCAGGAAGGCGAGAAACAGCTCTTTGACCTTTCGCTGCAGCGACCGCTCGGAGGAAAGGAACAGGTTTTTCGCCAGCTGCTGCGTTATCGTCGACCCGCCCTGCACGACCTCGTTGGCCTGCACGTTGGTCAACAAGGCGCGCATCGTACCGAGGACGTCGATGCCGTAGTGTTCGAAGAAGCGGCGGTCTTCCGTTGCCAGCGTCGCCTTGATCAGAAAGTCCGGAATTTCGTCGAGCGGTACGGCGTCGTTGTGCAGGATACCCCGCTTGCCGATGACGTTGCCGTTCACGTCGAGCAGCGTCACCGCATACTTGCCGGTCTGGAATTTGCTCTCGTCGAATTCCTGAAATGCGGGTAGGGCGAGGCCGTATAGAACGACGAAGCCGCCAAACAGCATCGTGAAGCTTTCCGACCCGAACTCGTTCAGAAGCCGGCGCCACCCGACCAGCTGAAAGCGCGCAAAATAGCTAGAGCCCGCGTTCCAGTAGTCCTTGACGCGCGACCAGCTTTCACCGAGCGCGGAATTGATCTTGGAATCAATCCCTAGCCAGTCGATGAAGCGGTGCCGACCGCCTTGTCTGAAGAACCAGTCGTTCAAGCGCGCCGTCCACCCCTTGCCACGTCTTCCGTGTCGGCTTAAGCCCGTTCAGCCCCTTTGCAAGCGCCGATTGCGGACCTCGACCTCCGACCCGCAGCAAATCCCGTTTCGCCCAAGTTGAGCAATGACGTTAGGCGCTGCAAGTCGACTAAATTGTGGTTATTCGGGCGGCTCTGGCAAGTGACCGTGGAGACGTGACTTTGGACGATCTGGCGCCGCCGTTCTGGAAGACCAAAACGCTGGAGCAGATGACCCGCGAGGAATGGGAATCGCTCTGCGACGGCTGCGGACGGTGCTGTCTCGTCAAACTCGAGGACGATGACAACGGCGAAGTCTACACCACGCGGCTCGCCTGCAGCATGCTGAACATCCGTTCGTGCCGCTGCAAGGACTACGCGAACCGTTTCAGCAAGATGCCGGACTGTCTGGAAATCGACGTCAAGAAGGCGCGCGAACTGACATGGCTGCCGAAGACGTGCGGCTACCGCGTCGTCGACGAGGGCCGCGATTTGGCGTGGTGGCACCCGCTCGTTTCAGGAACGCCGGAGACGGTACATCAAGCCGGAATTTCCGTCCGCAGCCTCGCCATGAGCGAACGCCGCGTGAAGGAAGAAAATTACTGGCGCTACATCATCCCGGATTTGGGGGATGGGGAGTAGCTGTCGTCAACATCCGTTTGGATCGCCTCCGACCCACGTCATGGCCGGCCTGACCGCTTCCTAGTGTGACTGAAGTGGTGGGTGGGCATCGGCACAAGCCGCCCTGGATGGCCGGGTCAAGCCCGGCCATGGAGTGGGGTTGGTTTCGATGTTGACCAAATCAACGGAAGTTCGCGGAACGCTTCATTGAGCCGTGACCGTTCCTCCCACCACGTCATGGCCGCCCTCCGAGGCGGCCATCCA
>Ga0207678_10004484_pt1 | contig 12555 bp, 5 predicted proteins | sample KBSC63metaG_FD_184319 | JGI IMG/M metagenome (GOLD analysis project Ga0207678, IMG submission 184319) | Corn rhizosphere microbial communities from Kellogg Biological Station, Michigan, USA - KBS C6-3 metaG (SPAdes) (version 2) | ecosystem: Host-associated > Plants > Roots > Rhizosphere > Soil ... | reverse complement strand
GCGCGGATGTCGCCGGTTCGGGTCCGCTTCGATGTTTACCATGACCATCGGTAGAACAATCGTGAATGTTGATCCTTTGTTGGGGCCGGGACTTTTGGCGCGCACGCTGCCACCATGTAGCTCGGCCAGATTTTTCACAATGGCCAGCCCGAGGCCAAGGCCACCCTGTTCGCGTGTGGTTGAAGCGTCGGCTTGACGAAAGCGATCGAACACGTAGGGCAGAAAATCCGGGGCGATGCCGCTCCCTGTATCGTGAACGCTGATCTCGAGGTGTGAATTGACTCGTTCCAGAACGACGTGCACACGGCCATTCTTAGGCGTGAACTTGAGCGCGTTGGTGAGCAGATTCCAAAATATCTGCTGCAAACGGGCCGGATCACCCGATACCGGGCCGGCCAGCGGATCGAGCACGGAGGTAAGACGGATCTGTTTGGCCCCCGCTGTCGGTTTGACTGATTCGATGGCGGAATTGATGACGGACAGAAGGTCGACCCGTTGCACGTCCAATCGCACCTTGCCCGAAATGATGCGGCTCATATCGAGCAAATCTTCGATGATGTTTGTTTGAGCGCGCGCGTTACGCTCGATCACTTCCAGACCTTCCGCGATCTCCACGGGATTATCGCTTGTCCGCAGGATATTGGCCCAACCGAAAATGGCATTGAGTGGAGTGCGCAACTCATGGGAGAGGATGGCGAGAAATTCGTCTTTCGTGCGTGCTTCAAATTCGGCTCTTTCCAGCGCCTGGCGCTCGCTCGCCAGCAACTGCTCGCGTTCGACTTCGGCGTGCTTGCGCTCGGTGATGTCGCGGGCAATTTTTGATGCGCCGACGATCTTGCCGTTCGCATCTCTGATGGGAGAGACCGTCAACGAAATCTGCAGCAACGCGCCGTCTTTGCGGCAACGAACGGTTTCGTAATGTTCGATGGACTCTCCACGGCGTATGCGCTCCAGAATGCCGGGCTCTTCATTAAACAGTTCAGGCGGCATGAGCATCGTGACCGGCCGGCCAATCGCTTCCTGCGCCGTGTAACCAAAAAGCCGTTCCGCGCCGCGATTCCAAGTGGTGATGATGCTATTAAGGTCCTTACTGATGATCGCGTCATCCGAAGACTCGACAATCGCGGCGAGGTGCGCCTCCGCCTTTTGAGCATGCTTGCGCTCAGTGATGTCTCGAAAGCTCCAGACCCGACCGACGTTTCGCTCTTCCACGCATTGGATTTTGGAGTAGCGCTCAAATATCCTGCCGTCGATCGTTTCGAGCACATCGAAGGTTTCATCCGGTGAGTTCAGATAAATTTCAGCGATCCGGTCGCGAAACTCTTTGGGATTTGGGAATTGTTTCTCGGTGATCTCCAGCAGTTTTCTATGTTCGCGCGAGTCGATCACGTCCGATGGGACGCGCCACATGTCGATGAATTTTCGATTCCACATGATCACTCGCCCGTTCTCGTCCGTGACCAGGATAGCGTCCGTGCTCGACTCTAGCGTGGCGCTCATCATGGAAAGCGAACGCGTCAACTCCGCACTCTTATTCTGAAGTGCGTCCTTGATCCGAATCAGTTCGTGCTCGGCGCGGCGACGAGCAACGAGAACCGCATTTGCGGTCTGGAGCGCGACCGACTTGAGCGACTCTTCTTCCTTCTCCTTCGGCTCCATTAATTTCTCCCCAGAATCTCGGCGGCCATCTCCGTTCCGAGAACGCGCGCCCGGATTTTAGCAAACGCTACCTCCCGCGGGGTCGAGGTATCATCGCTGAACGGCGAAAAACCACAGTCGTCCGTCGTTCCAAGTTGCTCGAGAGGAATGTATTTCGCGGCTTCAAGCACGCGATCGCGCACTTCTTCCGGCGTATCAACGTGCGGATCGATCGGCGCCACAACGCCGACGAAAATCCGTTGCTCCGGTTTCATACATCTCCGGATCGTTTTTAGAACGCGAACTGGCTCTTTCTCCGCCGCCAACGCAATGTAGAAATTACCCGCGTTTAGCTCGAACAGACTTGGCAGCAAATCGGCGTAATCAACATCGGCGCTATGAGTCGAATCACGGTCGGAACCAGGACAAGTATGAACCCCGATGCGCTTGCGCTCTTCTTTGGAAAAGCGCGAAAGGGCAAGATTATTCAAGTCGATAAAGCTGTTCAATAAATGCCCGGAACCATCAATCTTGATTGCTAGTCGCCCCTCCGTGAAATCGATCTGCACATTGTGCGCACCTTTTTCGAGACAACGCCGAACCTCCTTTTCATGTTCCGCCACCAAATCATTGATGAATTCTTCGCGCGGATAACCAGCGATGCCATTCGCCGGATACATCAGACTCAACGCGGATGGTGAGATGACTGCCTGTTTTACCGGCTTTGTTGCGTAGCGCGTGGCAAACTCAAGAAAACTGTCGGCATATCGCTTGTAACGAAAAGGCCCGGAAACAAGGCGGGGCCAGCGCCGGACATGACTGACAAAAGGAAGCTGGAATCCATCCGGGGCGACGTTTGGAAGTCCCTCCACACAATATGTTCCAAAGTTATGGTACTTTCTTTGTTCACCGTCGGTGATCACGGGTGAGCCTATGGCCTCAAACTTGTCAATCGTATCGCGAATCGCTTCCTCGTATATTGGGTCCAAGCTTGGATCGTCGCCGTCCACCCGCGCTAAAGCCTCCACCAATTGAATAGGTCGCGGGATACTTCCAATTGGTTCTGTTGGTATCATGGGAATTGCCGTCGGGACCCTCTGAGAGACAGAGTATCTGCGTGTCGGGACCGGCAAATGTCAAATTCCAGAAATCGGTAGCCTTTAGCGAGTGAACGCGATTTCCGAGCGGCTGAACTTGCAGATCGTGGCGAAGTTACTTCGATGCTGGGTTGACAATTCCCGCCAAATCGTAAACCAAGAGAGTAAAGGTCACTATGTCACACCAAACAACTGAGTCGAAACGTCTCCTGTCTTACATAATTGCCGAATGGGCTTGCGGACTGAAATACGAACATCTCTCGCCCGAGGCGATTCAGGCGGCGAAATTGTTCTGGTTCGATTCCATCGGCTGCGCGCTGGGTGGAAGCCAACAGGACGACGCCAAGATCCTGCTCAAGCATCATCGGGCAATGGGCGGCGGAAATGGAAAAGCCACCGCATTCGTTTCGGGATTCAAAACGAACCCGGTCGACGCAGCATTCATGAATGGACACATGATGCGCGCGATGGATTACAACGACATTTATTGGAAAGCAGATCCCTGTCATCCCAGCGATCTCATCTCAGCCCCGCTGGCGCTCTGCGAGAGCGAAGGATTGAGCGGCAAAGATTTAATTCTCGCCACGATCATCGCGTATGAAATCGAAATGCGTTTATGCGAAATCGGCCGTCCTGGTGTGCGCGAGTACGGCTGGCATCACGCAACGTTGAGCGCGTTCGCCGCACCGGTCGCAGCCGGTCGCGTGCTAAATCTCACGCGTGACCAAATGGTTTCGGCAATCGGCATCAGTGCTGCGCGAACGTTTTGTCCGGGCGCGGTCACCGCGGGCAAATTGACCAACATGAAAAACACGGTTGATCCGTGGGCCGGTCGCATGGGCGCCGAAAGTGCGTTGCTTGCGCGGGAAGGATTCTCCGGTCCGGAACACATGATCGACGGCAAAGAAGGGTTGTTTGCGGTGTTCGGTCATGTCCAATACAAGGGACAACCGGCAAGTTTTGATGGCGAAGGTTTGATCAAGGATTTGCCGAATTCGCCGAAATCCCACTATCGGATTCTTGATTGCGGGATGAAAAGTTTCCCCATCGAAGCGCTTAGCCATGCGCCGCTCACCGCCATGATGAAGACGATCAAGGACAACAAGATCAAGGCTGACGACGTGAAGGAAATCAAAGTCGAAGTGATCGCTCGCGCTGCGGATATCCTTGGCGATCCACACAAGTATCGGCCTGACTCAAAGGAAACGGCCGATCATTCACTTCCATATTGCATGGCGGTCGGGTTGGTGGATGGAATGGTGACGCCACTGCAGTTCAAAGAGGAACGGGTGCTCGATAAATCGCTGATCCCGATCATGGACAAAGTGAAAGTCGTCGCTAACGACGAGTTCGAAGCGCTCTTTCCAAAATTTCAGCCGAGTCGCGTCACGATCACGACCAATGACGGTAAGGAGTATTCGACGCGCGTCGACGTTCCGAAGGGCGATCCCCGCGACCCGATGACAGAGGAAGAGATCGCCGTGAAATTCACGGCACTTGGCGGCGACGTGATCGGGAAAAAGCAGTGCGAGAAATTGCGGCACTGCATCATGAGCTTGGAAAACGCAGCGAAGCTCGACGAACTTCTCGAGCTGACGATTGCGCGCTGAGCATTCACACGCACCTGTAACCACCGGCCTGTGGCCGGTCAGAAACAAGTAAGCTAACGACAGAAGGACGGCCCACAGGGCCGTGGCTACAGCACTTACGCCGTCGCGCTGCCTTCGTCGCCTGCGCCGAACTGGATTCCCTGCGCTAGCGGAAGTTCGGTTGAGAAATTGATCGTGTTCGTCTGGCGCCGCATGTAGTACTTCCAGCAATCGCTGCCGCTCTCGCGGCCGCCGCCGGTTTGTTTTTCTCCGCCGAACGCGCCACCGATCTCTGCGCCGCTTGTGCCCGTATTTACGTTGGCAATTCCGCAATCGCTACCGACGGCACTCACGAATTTTTCCGCTTCCCTCACGTCATTGGTGAAAATCGATGACGTCAATCCCTGCGGTACCCCATTCTGAATCGCGATTGCTTCGTCGAAATCGCGATACGTCATCAGGTAAAGCAGCGGACCGAAGGTTTCGTGTTTTACGATTTCAAAATCCGCCTTCGCTGCAGCCAGGCACGGCTTCATATAAGCGCCACCCGGGACCGTGAGCCGTTCGCCCCCGTAAAGCACTTCGCCGCCTTCATCTTTCAACTTTTGAATGGACTCCTGCACCATATCGACAGCTTGCCTGTCAATGAGCGGACCCATCACGGTTTTGCGATCCAGCGGATTTCCAATGGGCAAACTCTTGTAACCGTTAAGGAGCTTATCGCGAACTTTCGCCGCAACCAACTCGTGCATAATCACCCGGCGCGTGGATGTGCACCGTTGCCCGGCTGTGCCTACGGCGCCGAAAAAGATCGATTGCACCGCCATGTCTAGATCTGCGCTAGGCGTCACGATCAGCGCATTGTTTCCGCCGAGTTCCAGAATCGTTCGACCCAGGCGTCCGTTAACCGCTTTGGCGACATTAAATCCCATATTGGTCGAGCCCGTAGCCGACACGAGCGGGATCCGCGGATCATCAGCCAATTTTTGCCCGACTGTTTTCCGATCGCCCACCATCAGAGTGAAGATCGCCGGATCAGCGCCGGTTTCGCGACAGACGCGCTCAGCAATTTTGGTGACCGCGATTGCGGTAAGCGGGGTTTTTTCCGATGGCTTCCAAATTGTAGCGTCACCGCACACGGCGGCCAGCGCAGCATTCCATGACCAGACTGCGACCGGAAAATTGAACGCGCTAATCACTGCGATTACACCGAGTGGGTGCCATTGTTCCATCAGACGATGGTTCGGGCGTTCGGACTGAATCGTCAGGCCGTAAAGCATTCGCGACTGACCGACGGCGAAATCACAAATGTCGATCATCTCCTGCACTTCGCCTTCGCCTTCAGCGATGATTTTCCCCGTCTCCAGCGTCACAAGCTGGCCGAGCTCATGTTTCAGTTCACGCAACGCGTTGCCAAGACGGCGGACCGTATCGCCGCGCACCGGCCCGGGTGTGACGCGCCATTTCGCAAAAGCTTCGTGTGCTCGCGAAACCGCTTTCTTATAATCATCGGCGGAAGCGGTGCGGACGCTGGCGACTCGTCGACCGTCGACCGGTGAAATTTTGTCAAACGTGGTGCCACCGCCGCGCCATTCGCCATCGAACACGCCGGCGTTGTCGTCGGTGAGACCGAGTTTTTCGAGAGGCGTTTTCATAAAAAATACATTCCTGTCATTCTGAGCGAAGCGAAGAATCGCAGATCGGATGGATGCTGGTACGACCGCCGCTGAATGTTGCTCGTTATCCCGATGTACAATGTTGTGCAGTGTTTATTCGTAAGGATGTACACCCAGTAGTCGTGGTCGTGCATTCGCCTCAAAAGGAATCAGAGATGTTTCGCGTCGCTCAACATGACAAGACCTACCCGCGTCTTTGCCGGCAGAATTTGCGCATCAACTCCATCGCTTCATCAATCGCTTCCGCTGTGATGTCGAGCGCCGGACGGAAACGGATCGAGTTCTCGCCGGAACGAAGCGTCAAAATGCCGAGGTCAAAGAACCCATGCCAAAATTCTTCACGCGTTTTGGCATCGGGAAGATCGAACGCGAGGAATACTCCGCGACCACGCGCGGCGGTAATCAGCGGTTCTTCAGTTTGCAGATCGCGCAGTTGATCGAGGAAATAGGCACCTACTTTCCCGGCGTTCTGAACTAAACGTTCCTGCTCGATGATGCGCAGGTAATGCGTCGAACGCACCATATCGGTGAAGTTTCCACCCCAGGTGGAATTCAAACGGCTGGGTAAGCGAAAAGCGTTGTCTTTCACTTCATCGAGGCGCGGGCCGGCCATCACACCACAGACCTGCGCTTTCTTTCCGAACGCCATCAGGTCGGGCAGAACATCAAAATGTTCGCAGCACCAATTGCGTCCGGTGGCGCCCATGCCGCATTGCACCTCGTCGAAGATTAAGAGGATATCGTTTTCGTCGGCAATCGTTCGCAGTTTTCGCAGCCATTCACCGCGGAAATGGTTGTCACCCCCCTCGCCCTGGATCGGCTCGATGATGATAGCGCAAATGTCGATGCTGCGTTGCTCAATGAACTCGCGAATCTCGCGCTCGGCTTGCTGTTCGCGCTTGATCACGTCCGCCTCGCGCTCCGATTCCGGCAGCGAAAAATCGATGTATGGACACGAGACGCGGGGCCAATCGAATTTCGCAAACAAATCCGTCTTACGCGGATCGGTATTAGTCAGGCTCATCGTGTAACCGGTCCGCCCATGAAATGCGTGCCTGAAATGCAAAACTTGCGTGCCACGTTGGCCGTGACCGGCAGCCATGTTCTTCCGGACTTTCCAATCCATTGCTGCCTTCAAACAATTCTCCACCGCGAGCGCGCCACCCTCGATGAACAGATAACGCTGAAGCGGCGGCAAACCGACGACGCGCTCAAACGTCGCAACAAATTCAGCGTAGCCGGCCGAATAAATATCCGAGTTGGCAATCTTCACTTTCGCTGCGCGTGAAAGATCGCGTCGCACTTCCGGTTCGTCGAAGTGCGGATGGTTGAATCCGACGGGCATCGACCCAAAAAAACCGTAGAAATCTACCAGTCGGCGATCCTCGACCGCGTTGTACAAGTACGAGCCGCGGCTTTTCTCCAGATCCACGACGATCTTGAACCCGTCCAGCAAAACGTGCTGCTCGATCGTCTGGAGGATTTTCGACGGCGCTATTGGCTTTTCTGCTTCTCGCTTTGGCGTGCGTTTTCGAGTCGAAGGTGTGTCCGCGAGGACGGGTGCGATACTCATCCAAGATCGTAAGCTGTTGCGTCAGCGCGGTCAACGGTAGGGCGGCGACCGGAGGACGCGCCGAAAAAGCTGCAAACAGAAACTCGACCCGATTGCCCGGCTGGTCCGTCTTGCTGCGATGATTTCTAGCGAGGGTGCGGAGATGGGCGTGGTCTGGGCGGCGGAGTGATTCGAGGCGCTACCGCCCTTTTCACGATTGCACCGAATGTGCCGACGGCTGTCACGGTACTTGGATCCGGAACAGAAACGCCCCAAAGTCCTTCTGCTACTCCGCTGTGCTCCTGGTTCCAGGAACTTCCGCCATCTGTTGTCCGGAGAACTATGTCACCAAAACCAACAGCGGTTCCGTTATTCGCGCCGGCAAAGGAAATTGCGGTGAGGATAAATGTTCCGGGCGGCGTTTTAGGCACCCAGCTATTTCCGCCGTCTGTTGTTTGGAGGATTATGCCCTCGCCAGTGTCCAGCGATCCGCCAACTGCCACACCATGGTTCGTGTCAGTGAACCAAACACCATTAAGACCTGAAGTGGTACCGCTTGTTTGCGTTGTCCAACTGCTTCCGCCATTCGTCGTTCTGATGATCGCCCCATTTTCGCCGACAGCAGTTCCAGTATTTATGTCGGTAAAAGAGACTCCAAAAAGGAAAGTGGCCGCCTTTAGTCCGCTGGCCTGAGGTACCCAGCTGGTTCCTCCATCTGTCGTTCTTAAAATTAGCGCACCATCCAGTGCCTCAGGACCTTGCCCGACCGCTGTGCCGTTATTTGCATCGGTGAACGAAATTCCACGATACGATGTAAAGCCGTGAGTATGTTGGAGCGTCCAAGTATTTCCTCCGTCCGTAGTTCCAAGGATCGCACTATCACCGGATGCATGACCGTGATTTGCGTCGATAAAAGAGGTCGCCCAAAGATCACTGGTGATTCCGCTCACCTGATTTATCCAAGTCTGACCAGCAGTAGTTGTCCTAAGAATGACGCCACCCAAACCAACCACTGTCCCTGTAGCTGAGTCGGTGAAGGAAGCAGCTCGGAAATTATCCGTGTTTGGTCCGGGACTTGATTGAAATTCCCATGTCGTGCCGCCATCGGTGGTTCTAATGATTTCAGCTGTCAGACTGACAGCTGTCCCATTATTCGCATCGGCAAAGGAGACGCCCTGCAGCAAGTTGCCAGTTCCGCTTGTCTGTTCAGTCCAAGTGGCACCTCCATCGGTCGTTCTCACAATTGCGCCGCCGCTGCCAACAGCCGTGCCTGTGTTTGTGTCGATAAATGACACGGCTTGAAACGCAAGGTCGGTTCCACTGTACTGGTTGCTCCAGTTGGCGCCTCCATCCGTCGTTCGTAAAATGATGGCCGTGCTGGTATCGAAATCCGTTCCTACGGCCGTCCCATTGTTGGCATCAGTAAAGGAAACGCCGTAGAGGTCACCGTTCGCTATTCCACTGTCCTGCGGTGTCCAATTGTTTCCGCCATCAGTCGTCCTGATGATGATGCCTCCAACTCCGACAATGGTTCCGTTATTGGCATCGGTGAAAGAAATCCCCTGATAGAGAGCGGGCGGTCCATCCTGGTTAGCCCATGTATCGCCTCCGTCGGTTGTCCTTAAAATCAATGCCGCTCCAAGATTAAAATCGACCCCTATCACGGTGCCAGTATTTGCATCTGAAAAGGATGCCCCGAAAAGCAGGATTCCCGGCGTCGGATCATTATATTTAGTGACCCAGGTGTTTCCACCATCCGTGGTTCGCAGAACTACTGCGTTACCACCACCGGAGAAGAAAAAATTGGAACCGACAGCTGTTCCATGACTTGCGTCTGAAAAAGAAACTCCAAACAACTCAACTCCCGCTCCCTCGTATCCGCTCGTTTTAATTGTCCAATGTGCGCCTCCATCCGTCGTTCTGAGAATTGTTGCATCCTCACCGACTGCAATCTCAGTGTTTGGATCAGCAAACGAAGCTGCGTAAAGAGGATTTCCCTGGGGAAGAGGTCTTTGCCAGAACCAATGGGCCGAACCGGCCGGTGCTTTTGGTGACGTTTTTATCTCGGCAGACTTCGGCAAGGCTGGTCCTACCCGGAAACCGATAGGATTTGCGCCGCTAGGGCGAGTCCGCCCATTTGTGGCCGAAGCGAACAGCGCCACGACGATGGATCCAGTAAAAAGCGCAAGAAGAAGTAAAACACGCAGATTAACGAAGGCAGTTCGAGAGACAGATACTTTTTCCATATATGAGATAAGCTGTGAATTCCTCAACCGGGCAAGCCGGCCCTCACTTAGTACTAGAGAAAATCGTGCGTCAGCTTACGCGGAAAATTAAATTTTTTTAAGACGGTGGACGGCGATGCGCCTGATTTCGTTGCGCGCTATCCGAGCGATCTATTCAGGAGCGGGCGGGACCCGTCTTCCCAAGGCCTCGGCGCTGTTAACAGATGAAGAATCATTTTGGGGCAAGCGATTCCACGATTTTTTCGAAGCGCGGATCACCTCGCAGCGGGTCCCAATAGGGAAGAAGTCTTAATTGGCCATAACTGACACCACCTGGCAGTCGTGCGGCAATGGCAAGCTGTTCGCAAGCGAGGTCTTTGTCGCCGACCCATGCTGCAGTCATTGCTAAATACCTGATCATGATGGGCCCGTTAAGCGCATCCTTTTCTATCGGGACAAGTTCAACCGCGTGCCGGCCTTCACGGAGCGCTTTTTCTTTTTGTCCCAAGGCAGCATCAATCAAACCAAGCACGCAAAGAGCCGGCCCATAATTCGGTTGAAGCTCCACGGTTTTCTCCTGCTCGGCGAGCGCAGCAGTGAATGCGGCTCGTGCTTGTTCGTCATCATTCATCAAACGAGCGATCACTCCTTCCATGAATGAACGGTTCAATTGAACAACATCATCGCTGAAAGGCGTTTCACGTAGTGCCATCAGGGCGTCTTTTGCAGCAACTGCGTCGCGCTCTGCCAATGCACAAATGAGCCAGGCATCGGCGATGCTTCGTACGGCGGCAGGATTGGTGGCCCGGATCGAATCAATCAACCGACGCAAGGGTCGAACGTCGGCTTTCGAAGAGTACTCCACGCCCGCAAGTTCTGTTTTTGTATTGATGTCATCCGGCACAATGGCCAGTGCGCGGTTCCACATCGATTTTCCTTCTGCATAGCGCCGAAGAAGATCGTAGCTGACTGCAATTTGCTGAAGTAATAAAACATTGCGCGGGTCGAGATCGGCCGCGCGTTCGAGATTCTGCAACGCCTCTTCATGTTTGCCTTGGCGGCGCTGGATGTAACCTTTCAGCCCAAGTAACTGGGGATCATTTGGAAGCGTCCGACTTGCGACTCCCAGTTCAGTGAGAGCACCATCATAGTCGAGGTGTCCTCGATAAAGATTCTCAGCGGCTGCGAGGTGGGCTTCACCAGCGTCCGGACGGAGACGAAACGCAGCACTGACCGCCGCCTCTGCCAACGCCAGGCGTGCAGGGGTATGATCATAGCCGAGGTGGTAAAGCCGGTCATGAGTGTGCGCGAGCTGGCAATACGCCTCGAAAAACGACGGGTCATGCATGACAGCCTGATTCAAGAATTCGGCCGCGTTTAGCAAATTTGCTCTTCCGCTAACATCAGAGCTTGTCATGAGAAGAAGATTCTTGGCGCGACTGTACAGGTCGAAAGCGGTGAGATCAGAGGTTGGTTGTCGCTCGATGGCCACCCTCTCAGCTGCTGAGATTCTGGCGTGAAGCTGCTCGGCTACTCTTTGCGCGATCTCACTTTGGATAGCGAACATTTCGTTCAAATCCCGATCATACTGCTCAGCCCAAAGGTGCGTGTCCGTGCGGACTTCGATCAACTGCGCATTCAAATGCAGACGATTTCCTACCTTACGAACGCTGCCTTCCAGGAGATGGGAGATTCGAAGCGCTTCTCCGATCTCACGTATGTCATGTTTGCCACGAAATTGCATGACGCTTGTGCGACTGATGACTTTAAGGTCGGCGATCTTTGCCAGCTTGGTTAGGATGTCGTCTTGTATCCCATCAGCCAGCGACGCGTCCTTGTTATCGTTGCTCAGATTTTCAAATGGCAGCACCGCTATACCCGTTATTGACGGGCGAGCAGCGAGCTGACTCTTCCAGATATTCCAGCTTATCACCGCTGCCAGAGCGACCAGCGACACAACCAAGGCCGCAGCAAGCGGCTTGCGGCGTATCCATTTGTTCGTACGGAGCAGTATTCCCGCTCGTCGAGCCTGGGTCGGCTCATATCTCAGCCAGTGTTCAAGATCTTCTGCCAGAGCCAGTGCAGAGGAGTAGCGTTGCTTTGGATCTTTCTCGAGACACTTCAGGCAAATCGTCGCAAGATCGCGATCCACTTTTGGATTTAACAATCGCGGTTGTCGCGGGTCGGTATCGAGGACCAAGCGAATCGTTTCATAAGTAGTTGATCCCACGAAAGGCGGATAACCAGTCAGAAGCTGATAGAGTACAGCACCAAGTCCGTAAACGTCAGTCGCGCTCGAAAGCTGCGCGTTATCACCTCGTGCCTGCTCCGGAGCCATGTAGCTAGGTGTGCCTAAAGCCTCAGTCGTGCGAGTAACACTGCTTCCTGGTTCCAGCAATCTTGCCAATCCAAAATCGGTGAGATGCGGATCGCCTTTCGCATCCAGTAAAATGTTCCCAGGCTTGATATCTCGGTGAAGAATTCCGCACTGGTGTGCATGGTGTACGGTGCGTGCCAGCTTCGCTATGAGTTCCGCCGCTTGCCGACTCGGCATAGGCTCCTGTTTGATAACTCGATCGAGCTGTCCGCCTTCAACGAGTTGCATGCTGAAATAACATGACCCGTTGCTTTCCCCGATTTCATGAATCGGAATGATGAATGGATGATCCAGCCTCGCGGCAGCCTCGGCCTCGAGCCGAAAACGTTTAACGTGAGCTTTCGTCGCCCAATGGCCGAGCCCAATGATTTTTAGCGCGACAATCCGGTTTAGACTTTTTT